>Ga0102931_1001937_pt1 | contig 10322 bp, 11 predicted proteins | sample SalPonR1_C_D1_MG_FD_79282 | JGI IMG/M metagenome (GOLD analysis project Ga0102931, IMG submission 79282) | Salt pond soil microbial communities from South San Francisco under conditions of wetland restoration - Salt Pond MetaG R1_C_D1_MG | ecosystem: Environmental > Aquatic > Marine > Intertidal... | reverse complement strand
GTCACCGCTTCGTCCGAGCACGCCGAGGTCGTGGACCGCGTGGGCGCGGGCGACGCCTTGGCGGCAGGCGTGATCGACGGCTGGCTGGACGGCGACGTCGCCGCCGGCGTGCGCAGGGGGAGCCACCTGGCCGCACTGGCGTTGGCGCAGCGTGGCGACATGGTGCAGCTCGCGCCGGCGGATCTGGCCGAGACGCGGGCGCCCTCGAGCGCCGAAAGCGGAATCGTTCGCTAGACCCCGGTGCGCCGGAGGTAGCTGCGAGCCGGCAGGCGATGCCGTCTGCAGGCCGAACGTGCACGGGCCCTGGTCGCCGACGACCCCGCTTCGCTACGTTGGTGGCATGGTGCGGTCGCTCGCTCGTCGTCTCAAGCTCCTCGCCGTCCTGCCGCTCGTGCTCTTGGTGGGCTGCCTGCCCAGCGTGTACGACGAGCCGTATCCGGTCGGTCCCGTCCAGCTGCCGCAGGACGACGCGGCGCACGCCTCGCCCATCGAATGGTGGTACTGGGTGGGGCACCTCGAGACCGAGGACGGCCGCCGCCTCGCGTTCCAGCTGACGTTCTTCGAGGCGTACGCGCCGCCCGACCGCACGCTGGCCGGGATCCCCTCGCACTGGTGGACCGAGAAGGGCCTCGTCGCGCACGTCGCTCGGACCGATCTGGACGCGGGCGAGCACGCCATGGCGCAGCGCGGATTCGCGCTCTGGGACGGCGCCTCCTCGGCCGACGATCTGGACGTCTCGGTCGGCGACTGGCGCGCCGTGCGTGACGGGGACGGCATCTCGCACCGCCTGGAGTTCCACGTGGGCGGCGACATCTTCGAGCTGACGGCGACCCCGACGAAGCCCGCCTCGCTGCACGGCGAACCGCCCGGGATCCAGTCGATGGGCCCCGGGGGCGTGAGCTACTACGTCTCGCACACCCGCATGGAAGTCTCCGGGCGGGTGCGGCCGGTGTGCTTTTTGGCCGCGCTCTGCCCCGGCTCGCCGGTGACCGGCCAGGCCTGGTTCGACCACCAGTGGGGCGATTTCGAGATCGACGACTTCGCCGGCTGGGACTGGTTCGCGCTGCAGCTGAGCGACGGGGCAGAGCTGATGCTCTACCTCATTCGCGGTGACGACGGCGCGTACCTCGCGGCGGAAGGCAGCTACGTCACCGCCGAAGGGCGAACCGTCGGCCTGACGCAGGACGACTTCGAGCTCGCGCCGACCGGCGCCACGTGGACCAGCCCCGACACCGGCGCGACGTACCCGGCGGGCTGGCGCATCTCCGTACCTGCGCACGACGTCGACGCGACCGTCCGGCCGACGATCGCCGACCAGGAGATGGACACGCGCGCCACGACGGGAATCGTGTACTGGGAAGGCGCCGTCACGGTCGAGGGTGACCGACCCGGCGTCGGCTTCGTGGAGCTCACGAACTACGACCGCCGCCCGGCTGAGGCGGCGATCCCTTCGCGCCCGTAGGACGGCGCGTCAGTCGACGGAAGCTCTCAGAACAGGAGCCGAAGCAGCGCCCAAGGTCCCGCCACGCGCGCGTGCGGCACGTCCACCAGGAACGGGATGCGCAACCGACGAGACGCGGCGGCTCGGCCCAGCTCCAACAGCGGCCCGCGCGCGTCGCGGATCTGGAGCGTGATCCCCTGTCGGGCCAGCGCCGTCGGGAGCGTGGCGGGATCGGGGCGGCCGATCGGGTCGGGAAGCGGCGGCAGCTGCGCTGCCAGCCGTCGAAACGTTCGGAAGCGGGACACGGTCGCGGTCCACGCCGCGCCGTCCGCGGCGAGGTGAACGGCCTCGCCGTCCACCTCGAGCGTCACGCGGCCGTGCGCCCGCAGCGGCATCTAGCCCTTCGGTTCTTCGGTCGTGATGATCAGACTGCCGTTGAGGCGCCAGGCGGCACTCGGGGCATCGTCGCCGAGACCTTGCGGCACCTCGATCCGCATGTCGTCGAACGTGTAGGTGATGGCCGCACCGCGACCGGTCAGCCGGTCGTACAGCGCGATCGCGAGGTCGGGCCAGGTACTGGGAGCGTCGGACATGTCGCTCACCTCCTGACGTCACCCTAGGAGCGTGGGAAGGTGCGTTCCGTAGCGTGGTGCGCATAGACGCGAGCGTCACGATCTTGCGGTCCTGCCCCGAATGCGCAGCCGACCGTGCCCCGAAGCGGCCGCTCAACCGAAGAAGCACGCGTATGCATCCTCCTCCACGATTTCGAGCACGCGATCGATCGTCGGCGCGGTCTCCGCGGGCGGGTAGCGGTGCCATCTGAGGTCGCGACGCCTCCAGAAGATCCGCCAGTGGTCGTGTCGCCGCACGTAGGTGGCTTTCGCGACCGAGAGCTCCTGCATCTCGCCCGGCGCGCCCCGCCAACGCGGCCGGATCTCGAAGATCTGTACCGACTGGCCGTCGATGCGGTAGCCGAGGTCCAGCTCCGGCCGGATGGCGACCGGCGGGCGTGCGCGTTCGAGGTAGGCGTCGAGGGCACGGGTCACGGTGCGGTGCTCGAGCGGCGTGAGGGCCATGACCGAGCGTACGAGGTCCCGAGTCGACAGCGGATGAGCGCCTTCGCGATCCCGACGCCCGCGGTCGTCTCGTGCCGAGCCCGGCTAGAACCGCCCGACGTTGCGGAGCGACGCGATGCTTTCCGTCAGGTCGACGACCGACCTGGCGACGGCGCCCGGACTCGAGGGCGCGCCTGCGAACCGGATCGCGACGTCCGCGCGTAGCGCCTCGGCCAGGTCGGGGGAGGCGGCGTACGTTCCGTACGTGGCGGTCAGATGGGGCAGCGCTCGCGCCAACGCTTCCGCCCCGGGCAGCAGAGCCCGCTTGCGGTTCCGGTTGAACGCCGCGTCGGACGGGATCAGGTTCCACAGCTCGTGGAACGGATGGATCGATACCGGGACGACGTGGTCGATGTCGAACGCGTCGCGGTGCAGGCGCCGGTGCGTCCAGGGGCAGCGGATCTCGTGCCCCTCGTCCATCAGCAGAGCCACGCGGTTGCGTTCCCAGCTCGTCGGCAGCCGGTTGTCGGGTCGCTCGGTCAGCGCCTGGTACGCCTGACCTCGGCTCACGCCGGCGACGCGCTCGGTGAAGAGGCTCCACTCGTGGATCGCGAGCGCCTCGACCCAGAGCGAGACGTCGCGGAAGGCGTTCCAGAGCTCCGGTTCGACGATCGTGACGGTCTCGCTGGGCTCGGTCCCGGGTACGTGTGCCGTGTCGCCGGCATCCCGCGCCGGGACCGGCTTGGTGAACACCGACCAGCGACCCTCGCCGGCGTACTGGAGCGGCTGCCGCAGACTGGTCTGGACCTGCTTGAGCGTGCTTCGGTACCGCGTCAGGAACGCTGCGTCGTAGCCGGCGCGGGTCCGGGGCACGCGAAGGTGCTCGACGAGCAGCCAGCCGCCCGCCCCGCCCGAAGGGCCGTGCACGCTCTCCCACGCGCGGCGCAGCTCGCGCAGCTGTGGCCGAAAGCCGATGTCGTTTCGGCGGCGACCGTCCCGCAACGAGCGAGGTCCCTGCAACATCTCGCCGTCCGGACCGACGAACGGCCAGTAGTACGCGATCCACGACTCCGCCAGCAGACGCAGCGGCACCGCGATCGGTCGGCCGCTGTGACGTAGGTCCGGATACGCGAGGACCACGTCGTTCAGCGCCCGAAGGAGCGCGATCTTGTAGCTGTTCACCTTGCGGTCGTGCCGCAGGATCGTGCTGATCACGCGGTGGCTCACGAGGTCAGCCTAGCCCGGCGAATCGTGGCGGCGACCCCGCGTCGCTCCCCGTCGCACCCTGACCCCATCCTGGACTCCGTCAGCGCCGGCCCGTGCGCCGCGCGCGAAAGGAGCCCACCATGCCCGGAGCGCTTCGCCTGATCGGTTCCGCCCTTCTCTTCGCCGGCTTGATCGCCTTCCTGCTCGCCGGCTGCTCGTCCCCGGCCGCGCCGTCGCCGTTCCGTCTGGCGGGGGTGTGGGGCGGCGTCATGAACAGCGGGGGCGTGGACGTCGCTGCCTTCGCGATGGACGTCACGACGGACGTGTCGGGCTCCACCGGCTCGGTCGTCGGGTACGGCGTCCTCTCAGATGGTACGGGCGAGGTGTACGTGTCGGTGACCGGGACGACGCAGCCGAGCGATGTTCGCCTCACCCTCAGCGACGCTCTGTCCGACACGATCGCGCTGGAAGGCTCGATCGAAGGCGCTCTGATCCGCGGCAGCTGGAGCTATCCGGCGGGGGGCCTGTCCGGCAGCATGCGGATGGCGCGGGAGGAGAACATCGACCTGCTGGCGCTCGGCTACCGCGCCACCGACCCGAAGAAGGCGGCGAGCGACGTATTGGACGACCTGTTCTGAGGCGCCGGGCAGGGGGAGCCTCCTCGGAGGCGTGACTGGAGGCCTCGCCCCGGCGGGCGCGCGATCACTCCCTGCACACCGGCCGGTCCTCGACCCCCGTGTCGCGGTAGCTGAGCTCGTCGACGATTTCGGTCGGGCCCAGCATCAGGTACACCGTGTCGCCGCCGTTGTTCCAGATCCCCTTGCCGGGATTGACGATCCGGATCGTGCCCGGCCCGTGCACGCCCGGCTCCAGCGGGAAGCGTTCCTTCGAGCCCGCGTCGTACAGGTACAGCCCGCGCGTGTCGATGGGCTCCGTGATGCGGAGCTCGACCCATTCGGCGTTCTCGTCGGCGGGCGCGCTGGGGTCGTAGTTCACGCAGGCGATGCGGATGGCACCGCCGAACCGATCGTCGCCAGCGCTTCCGGCCGTCACGGCCTCCGTCTCGGCCAGCGGGACGGCCTCGTCCGCAGCCGGCGCGAACATCCCGATGCCGGCCGCTCTCGCCTGCGCGACGGCGGCGACGAACAGGTCGGCGTACACGCCGTTCGGTGGGATCGTCAGCACACGCGCCAAGCCCGAGCGTGCGATCTCCTCGTTCACCATCGACGCCCGGCTGCCGCCGACGAGCCAGTCACCCTCCGCGTCCGGCAGGTAGAGGTACGCCAGCAGACGTCCGTACGCGTCCTCGGTCTCGAGATCCAGCTCGACCCACACCGGCGTTCCCCGGCTCAGGAGCGCCTCGGTGAAGGCGCTGGCCTCGGGGCCGAACGGCTCACGGCCCCGCTCGGGGTGCGCCACCTCGGGCGTGTCGATCCCGATCAGGCGAACGACGCGCGGTCCGAGGTTCGACCCGAGCACGACCGTGTCGCCGTCCAGCACGCGGAGCACCGGGACGGGCCCGAGGAGAGGTCCGACGGGGAGGCGTTGGGCGGCAGCCGTGGAGAAGGTCGCCACGATCGTCGCCAGAAGTGCGAGCACCAGCCGGAACACGTACTCAGCCTACCTGCACACCCGGAAGCGCCCCCGGCGGCGTACCCTACGGTCATCCGACGCCGCGTGGTCGCGCGCGACGATGATCGTCCCCCCTGGAGAGCGAGGTCGTAAGGTGGCCGAACGCAACGTGGATCTGCCTGTCATTCCGCAGCGACTGCACTGGGACGTCCCGCCGGCCGGCTACGAAGCCCGGGGAGACGATGCGATGTCGATCACCGCGCCCCCGCGCTCGGATCTGTTCGCCGCGCCGGACGGGAGCCGCACGGTCGAGAGCGCGCCACGCCTGCTGTTTCCGGTCGAGGGGCCGTGCCTGTTGTCCGCGCGCGTGGGCGTCGATGGCGAGGATCCCTTCGACGCGGGCGCGCTGCTGGTCCGGCGCAGCGAGCGGGCCTGGGCGAAGCTGTGCCTGGAGCGCCTCCCGGACGGCAGCACGGCGGTCGTGTCGGTCGTGACGCGCGGCCATTCGGACGACTGCACGTCCCATACCGTCGCGGGCGCGGATACCTGGCTCCGGATCGCGGTGCTGGAGGGATCGATGGCGTTCCACGCCTCGGACGACGGGGAGACCTGGTCGCTGGTGAGGCACTTCGCGCTGGACGACGGCTACTCGACGCGGATCGGCTTCGCCTGCCAGGCGCCGGTCGGCGAGGGGTGCGAGGCGCGGTTCGACGGCGTGCGATTCGAACGGACGCTGCTGAGCGGCCTTCGCTCGGGCGCCTAGAGCCGCACGGAGCGCGCCACTGTCCGCCGCGTCGGTTTCAGGAACGGCGCCGTCACGCCGAGCAGGAACGGCGGCAAGGCGCAGATCAGCATCGTGACGGTGCAGCCGCCCGACAGCTCGCTGTCGGTGGTCCGTCGCGTGCGGCTCGGCGAGCCGGAACAGGGTAGAGGCGGCGCGGGCCGCCTCTACCTCCGTGCGCCGAAGCGTCACGCGTTGGCTTCGTCCGGTCAGCGACTCAGCGGCGTGCCCTCGACCTCGCGCCCCTCCATGAACGCGGCGATGTTGTCGGCGGACTCCTGCGCGGTCTGCGAGCCCAGCAGGGCGCGCTGGACCTGGACGATGGTGGTCTGCACGAGCTCGTCGTACCACTCGACCTGCGGCAGCGGACGCGCGACGGCGGACTGGGCGCCGAACTGCTCCCAGAACGGGTACTGCCGGAGCAGATCGGGATCGGTGTAGAGCGCGGTGAACAACGGCAGGCTACCGAGCGCGACGGCGCGCTCCCGGTCGCGTTCGGGCGAGATCATGTACTCGATGTAGCGCCACGCGGCGTCCTTGTTGCGGCTGGACGCGGGGATGGCGAACGCCTCGGGAAGCGTGAGCGTCGCCTGCGTGTCGGCATCGACGGCGGGCAGCCATTCGGCCGCGACGACCTCGTCCACGACCTGCGAGCGGGCCGGATCGTCGGCGTAGTTCTTCGTGACGGGCGGTCCCTGGAAGAAGAAGGCCGAGGTGCCGCGGTAGAGGAGATCGGCGGCGGCTTCCTGCGACAGCGTCACGGCCGAGCGGGTCACGATCTCGTGCTCGCGCAGCATGTCGACCATGAACTGCAGCGCCGCGACGGCCTGGGGCTCGTCGATCGTGATGTTCGCGGCGTCGTCGAAGTAGCTGGTGCCGAAGCTGTACAGGTAGAACGCGAACGAGTTGGCCAGGGCCCATTCCTGGTTCCAGTAGTCGGTGACGGGCGATTCCGCGATGCCCTGCTCCTGCAGCACGGTCGCCTGTTCGACGACCTCGTCCCAGGTGCGCGGCGGCGTATCGATCCCGGCCTCGTTCAGCATCCGTTCGTTGTAGAAGAAGAACCGCGTGTCGTTGTTCCACGGGATGCCGAGGACGTCGCCGTCGTTCGAGAACGTGCTCAGCAGTCCTGGCAGCAGCGCGTCGAGGTACGCCGGGTCGGCGTAGTCGTTCAGCGGCTCCAGCCAGCCGGTGGCCGCGAACTGCGAGACCCAGCCGTTGTCGAACTCGATGACGTCGTACGTGCCGCCGCCGGCGGCGAGGTCGGTGAGCACCTTGTTCGCGACCTCGTCCCACGACATCTGAATGAACTCCACGTCGATGCCGGTCTCTTCCTCGAACTGCTCGGTCTGGCGTTCCCACATGCCCACGAGATCCATCTCGTGGCGCGGCATGATGACCGTGATCTGCTGCGCGAACGCGGTGGCTGCCAGCGCGGCGATCATGAGCGTCGCGGTGGTCCAGGCGAAAAGGCGTCGAGTCATCTTCGTACCTCCAGAGGAAGCGTGCCGTAGGGGTGACGTAGCGCGTGGTTCGTGATGCTCCTCCTTTCCGGAACGAGGAACGTCAACCTTTCACGGCCCCCGCCGTGAGCCCCTGGATGATGTAGCGCTGGAACACCAGCGCCAGGAGCACGGGCGGGAGGCTGGTGAGGACGCCAGCGGTCGACATCGCGACGTAGTCCACGCCGACCTTGCTGGAGAACTCTGCGACGATCACGCTCAACGTCTTCGAGTCCAGCGTCGAGCTGAGGATGAAGGCGGTGAAGAACTCGTTCCAGGCGATGATGAACGCGAACATGCCGCTGGCCGCCAGGCCGGGACGCGACAGGGGCAGCACGACCCTGACGAGCGCGCTGGCCCGGGTGCAGCCATCGATCCGTGCGGCGTCCTCGAGCTCCTCGGGAATGCTCTCGAAGTAGCCCTTGAGGATCCACACGATCAACGGAAGGATGATCGCGACGTCCGCCAGCATCAGCGCGACCGGCGTGTCCAGGAGCCGCAGGTTCAGGAACACGACGTACATCGGGATGATCAGCACGACGGTCGGCAGCAGCTGCGTGACGAGCATCGTCGCCAGGAACGGGCCTTGGAACCTGAAGCGCAGCCGCGTCACGGCGTACGCCGCCAGGGCGCCCGCGCTCAGCGAGACGAGCGTCGCGCCGCCCGCCACCAAGAGGCTGTTGAAGCCTCCACGGCGCAGGCTCTGGTGCACGCTGGTGGCGCCCTCTCCGCCCAGGAAGATGTTCGCGTAGTGCTCCAGGTTGGGCTGCGCGGGCAGCCACTGAAGCGGGATGCTGGTCAGCTGCGCCCGGGTGGAGACGCTGCTGACGATCAGCCACGCGAACGGGGCGATCACCCACAGGCAGACGAGGAGCACGGCCGCGTAGAGCGCGACGTTCCCGAGCGGGCTCCGCTTCGAGCCCGTCATCTGGACCCCACCGACTTCGCGGGCGAGATCAGGCGAACGTAGACGTACGCGATGACCAGCGAGAACAGCACGATGATGAACGCCAGCGCGGCGCCGTAGCCGAACTTCAGGAACTTGAACGTCGTGAGGTAGGTGTAGAACGTCGCGACGTTCGTAGCGTTGGCCGGGCCGCCGCCCGTCATCACGTAGATCAGGTCGAACTCCTTCAGGGCCCAAACGGTCTTGACCACCATCGTCACCGCGATCACCGGCCGCAACAGCGGGAGGGTGACGGACCAGACGCGCTGGAACGCGTTCGCGCCGTCGACCCGCGCCGCCTCGTACAGCTCGGTCGGGATGCCCTGAAGCGCCGCGAGGAGGAGGATCACCGCGACCGGCGTCTCCTTCCAGATCGACGCGAAGATGACGAAGTGGAACGCCGTCGCCGGATCGCCGAGCCAGATCTGGTAGCGGTCGATGATCCCGAGCTGGCTGAGCAGGGCGTTGAACGCGCCATAGTTCGCGTTCAGGATCCACTTCCACATCACGCCGTTCACGATGTACGGCAGCGCCCACGGCAGGATGATCAGCCCGCGCACGAAGCCGCGCCCGCGGAACGGCTGGTTCAGCAGCAGCGCGATGAGCAGGCCCAGGAACACCTCGATCGGGACCGTGAGCAGCGCGAAGTAGAACGTCCGCCCCATCGACGCCCGGAACTCGGGATCGCGCGCGGCCGCGAGGTAGTTGTCGATGCCGACGAACCCGCCGCTGTCCGGGCGGGCCAGGTGGGTGTCGGTGAGGCTGAGGACGAAGGTGTGGAGGATCGGGTAGAGCAGCACGCCGAACACCAGCAGCAACGTCGGAAGGAGCAGCAGGACGGCCAGGCGCTGGGGCTCGTCCAGCCAGCGTGTCAGCACGTCCTGGCCGTTCGCGCGGCGCGGCCGGCCCGGTGCGGCCATCTAGCTCGCCTCCTCGGCCTGGGTCGTTTCGTACAGCGCGCGTATCCCTTCGGCCTCCACGTTTCCGCCTCCGCCGCGTCGGGCGTTGTCGGCTCCGGCCGCCACGCCCCAGCGAAGCGCGTCGGCGACGTCGTGGCCCCGAGCTCGGGCCCAGAGGAAGGCGCCCAGCAGGCAATCTCCCGATCCCACCGGATTCGTGCTGTCGACCTCCGGGGCGCGCACCCGCCAGCGCTCGTCGGCCAGGTAGGCGGCACCCTCGGAGCCGAGGCTCAACAGGACAGGAACGCCGTGCGCGCCGTAGTACGCGACCGCGTCGTCGATCGAGGCCGAGGCGCGTCCCAGCAGCGCTGCGAGCTCGGCGCGGTTGGGCGCGATCATGGCGACACCGGCCGACACGGCGGTGGCCAGCGCGGAGCCGCTCATGTCGACGACCGGGGGCTCTGGCAGACCGGCGACCAGCCGGCCGAACGCGTCGTCGTCGATGCCGGGCGGGAGGCTGCCGGCGACGACCGCCGTGCCGGCGGGCAGACGCCCGAGGAGGCGCTCCCACGCCTGCTGCGGCACCTCCGGCCCCGCCTCGTTGATCTCGGTGGGGTGCGCGCCGTCGTCCAGGATCGCATGGCACTCCCGCGTCTCGCCGGGCACCTCCTCGAACACGCCGGCGATCCGTTCGTCGTGCAGCAGCTCGCGCAGCTTCGCGCCGTTCCATCCGGCCAGGAAGCCGGCGACCACGACGTCCCCGCCCAGCGCGCGAACCGTGCGCGCGAGGTTGACGCCCTTGCCGCCGGGCAGCTCGCGCAGAGTGCGGACCCGGTGCAGCGAGCCGCGGCGCAGGGGGCGGTCCAGCCGAACCGTCCGGTCCAGCGCCAGGTTCGGCGTGATCGCGACGAGGGGGCCGG
>Ga0102931_1001932_pt1 | contig 10330 bp, 9 predicted proteins | sample SalPonR1_C_D1_MG_FD_79282 | JGI IMG/M metagenome (GOLD analysis project Ga0102931, IMG submission 79282) | Salt pond soil microbial communities from South San Francisco under conditions of wetland restoration - Salt Pond MetaG R1_C_D1_MG | ecosystem: Environmental > Aquatic > Marine > Intertidal... | reverse complement strand
TCCAAACAGCGTATCCCTCGTCATTGAGGTGAATGCCGTCTATAAACAGCATTTCTTCACGTATGGTACCGTCCTCTTTAATAAAATGCGGACCGGTATTTACATAAATTACTTGCTCATGGCTTTCTGAAAATTCCGCTATTAGCCGGTTGGCACGCTCAGCCTTCTCCCAAATATTCCGGCGGGAGGTAGTCGGAGTAATAGGCAAATAATAGAGCTGGGTATTTGGCAACTTCTCTTCCATTCTTCTAACCAACTCTTTGAACAACTCCACCAGCTCTTCAGGGCTTTTGTCATTCGGCCGGCCGGTAATGTCATTGGTGCCTGCGAAAAGCACTATGGTATTAGTTTGGTAGGGCCAAATGATACGGTCGGCATAATAAAGTACATCACTGAGTTTGGCTCCACCGAATCCTCGCTGAATGACCGGAACAGGTGCCATGTCCTGTTCCAGGGTAAACCAGAAACGGATACTGCTGCTCCCTACAAAGAGTACGGCATCCTCCGGATATGTTTCATCGGCATCACCGGCTGTCAACTCTTCGATATCTTCTTTCCAGACGAGTTGATCGTCACTCTCCAGTTTCTGAAATTCGTTGTAAACGAAAACTCCACCCGCCAGTAAACAAATTAGGAGCAGAGTTAACGCGCCGAGTCCAATTCTTAGTAAAAGTTTCTTCACTTTATCCCTTCTTTTTAGTTTGTCCCAGAACCGGTATCAGTTTTGGAGTGGATTCCTGGTATTCGCGGTAGGTATTTCCGAACTCGTTCACCAGGTCACGCTCCTCGAAATACACGGCAATGTATATATAAAGGGTAATTACCGAGGCATACAGTACATGACCTGCGGTAAGGTGGGGAGTAAACCAGTGAATCATCAGCCAGCCCAGGTATATGGGATGACGAACAATACGATAGAGCAAAGGTGTCTTGAACTGATATCTGAATTCGGTTTTCCCCTTCCATTGGTACCAGGCCTGCTTCAAACCGAACAAATCAAAGTGATCGATCAAAAAAGTGCTAAAAAGTCCGAAAAACCAACCTAGGCCATATAATCCCCAGAAAAGGTTTTCCCATACCGATTCCCTGAGATCATAAATTTCATAAGGGAGAGGAATCCAGTACCGGCAAATCAGTAGGGTAACCGCAGAGGACATAAAGATATAAACACTGCGTTCGGCAGAAGACGGCACCCATCTTTTCAGCCACTTCTTAAATCCTTTCCGGGCCATTACGCTATGCTGAATTCCAAAAGTTGCCAACAGCAGCAGGTTCACGGTAATTGCTATGCCTGTCGAAGACCTAGCTCCACCGTTGATAGATTTAGGTACTCCAATTTCGGATAAAAATCCCGCATAGTATACGATTGCTCCCAAACCGAAGAGATAACTCATCACGGCAAAAAACAATATGATAATTCGTTTCATAACTGTTCAAATATGTATTTATAATTACGCATGGTTAGGATACGAAGCTACAGCTGACCTGTAAGTATTTTGAAATAGCCGTTCGGTATGATTTTTTTACTTTCGGTATTTTTTGGGTTTCAAACAGGTATAATGACTCTCAGATAAGGATAAATGAACCGGGCAAGGGTTCGGAAAGATCAATCACAATACCTTAATAATGAATGCAACAGATTTTAAAGGTTTACAAAAAACCTTTACCTACAGACAGTTAAATAAGGCAGCACCGCAGGATGTCTTCCCATTGCTTTGTCCTGTAAGAGAATGCGACTGGCTGGATGGATGGAATTACCAAATGATTCATTCCGAATCAGGCCTTATAGAAAAAGACTGTGTTTTCACTACTCCCATGCATGGAAATGAAGATACCGTCTGGCAGGTAACCCAATACGATCCGGACTCTTTCCGCATCGAGTTTGTCCGTTTTACGCCCGGCGATAATGTGGTAAAAATCAATATCAAGCTCCGTAAAGTCCATGCTTCACTTACCGAATCTACTATTACCTACCGGTACACTGCATTGAGCAGAGATCAAAACTCGTACCTTGAATTCGAGCTGGAACAGGATTTCAAAAATTCCATGATCTGGTGGGAAAAGGCCATTAACCACTACCTGCTGACCGGTGAGATGCTAAAACAAAAAGAAGTATGAAACCTATACCCGAAATAGATGCACTGGAAATATATGAGAAGGTTCATGAGGAGTTGATCAACCTGTTGCGAAATCTTGATACCCAAGAATGGGAGACCCTGACCTGGAATGATAACTGGCAAGTTCGGGATGTAGTAGCTCACCTTCTGGATGGGGACCTGCGGCGCTTATCCCTGCATAGAGACGGAATGGCTCCGCCTCAGCCCAAGCAGGCTGTAACCGATCATGCCTCCCTGGTTTATTTTCTAAATGATTTGAATAAAACCTGGATAGAGGCCTCAAAACGCCTGAGTGCGAATGTGCTGCTGCAGCTGACGGAGTTTGTGCATCCAAAGGTCATCGACTTCTTCAAAAAACTGGATCCGGAAGGAACCGCACAGTTTCCGGTATCCTGGGCCGGCGAACAAACCTCTACCAACCGCTTTGATATTGCCCGGGAGTATACTGAAAAATGGTATCACCAGCAGCAAATTCGGGAAGCAGTAAATCGACCCCTCCTCACCCAAGAGCAATGGCTGCATCCTCTCCTGCATACGCTTATTAAAGCTGTACCCGCCGTTTACGAAAAGCATGCTTCCGACAAAAAAGAGAGCAAAATACTTATCCGGATAACCGGAAAATTCAGCTACACTTGGCTGCTTACTGAAAAAAATGGTCGCTGGCAACTCTTTCAGCCGGAAGGTGAAACACCGGATACATCTATACGTATGGAAGCAGACACCGCCTGGAGATTATTTTCCAAGAATATCAGTGAAGAAGAAGCTTTAAAAAAGACAGATGTTACCGGGGATCACAGCCTGGGGGCAATCATATCAAAAACTACTTCGTATATGAAGTAGTGCCTTCCGGGTGATTTAACTTTTTAGGCTGACCGGAAATATTCCTAATTGATTTAGCTTGCAATTCTTCAGAACTGGTGTAAATTTTGCTTTGTGGCAATAGGGTTAAACCATTAATAAATCAGTACATACCCTGGGCAATGAGTAATGATCAGCAGTTTGTTGAACAGGATTTAAAAAAACATGAAGCCCTTCGAAGCATCATTGAAGGGACTGCGGCCCATACCGGAGAAAAGTTTTTCCGCCAGCTCGTTAAACACCTTGCACTTGCACTTAACACCAAAGCCGCATGGATTACCGAGCATATTGAAAACGAGCAGCGGTTGCGCGCCCTCGCCTTTTGGCTTGATGGCAGCTTTGTGGAAGGATATGAATATGCCATAGAAGGGACGCCTTGCGAGCTTGTGCTGGGAAAAAAGGAGATGCTTCATATCCCCAAAAATGTGATCAATCTTTTCCCAAATGATCCGGATCTGAAAACCTATAGGGCTATGAGCTATCTGGGTGCACCGCTCATTGATTATGATGGCAACACTCTGGGCAACCTTGCCGTCATGGATACCCATGAAATGCCAAAAGAGTTTCAAAACCTGGCACTTTTTAAAATTTTTGCCGACAGAGGCAGTTCCGAACTGCGCCGGATACGTGCCCAGCAGCGGCTGCAAGAACGGGAAGAACAGCTTAGCCGCCTTTTTAACAGCGCCATGGATGCTATCGTTGAAATGGATACCGGGTTAAACATAACCCAAGCCAATACAGCGGCACATCAGCTATTCGAACACCGGGAATGCGGAGACATGGCAGGGCAGTCATTTGAGAAATTTTTGGTTCCTGAATCCGCAGTGAAGCTCAAAAATATGGTTAAAACCATACGCAACCTACCTGAAGGCAAGCGCTATCTCTGGGTTCCCGGTGGTTTCAAAGCCGTCAACTATAAAAAAGAAACTTTCCAGTTTGAGGCTACCCTCTCCTGCTATAAGCACGAGAGAAAACATTATTTTAACCTGGTTCTCCGAGACGTTACCGATCGGATTGAAGCAGAAAAAAGAATTGACATCCTATCCCATGAAGCAGAATACCTCCGCCAGGAAATCAACGAAATTCATAAATCTGATGAAATAATTGGAGACAGCACAGTCATGCAGTCTCTGAAAGAAGAAATTGCCCAGGTAGCCGGAACCGAGGCCACCGTTTTGATATCCGGCGAAACGGGTACAGGCAAAGAGCTGGTCGCCCGTGCCATCCACGCCAATAGTAAGAGGAAGGATAAACCGCTGATAAAAGTAAATTGCGCCGCAATTCCGGAATCACTGATTGAAAGTGAATTCTTCGGTCACGAGAAAGGAGCCTTTACCGGTGCAACCGAGCAGCGGAAAGGCCGTTTTGCTATTGCCGACGGCGGCACCATATTTCTGGATGAAATCGGGGACCTGCCTTTTGCACTGCAGTCAAAACTGCTTCGAGTACTTCAGGAAGGCGAATTTGAACCGGTTGGAAGTTCACAGACTCAGAAAGTAGATTGCCGTGTCATTACCGCCACCAACCGTGACATCAAAAAAATGATCCGGAAAAGTGAATTCCGGGCCGACCTTTATTATCGATTAAACGTTTTTCCCATAACGATCCCTCCCTTACGAGAAAGAGACGGAGACATCAGGCTGCTCGCGAAGGCCTTTGCAGAAAGATTCTCCCAACAGTCAGGAAATACCATTCTACCGTTTTCTGAAGAAGATATTAATTGCCTGAAGTCGTATCACTGGCCCGGAAATGTGCGTGAGCTGCAGAATATTATGGAACGAGCCATTATTACAGCACGCGACGGCAAACTTAATTTGCCTGCCCTCATTTCAGGCAGTGACACCATCGACAAAGTCGACCCAGCCAAAACCCCTGAGAAAATACTGACAGGCGATGAATTGAAGCAGCAGGAACGCGAAAATATGATTCGTGCACTCGAGACAACCGGCTGGAAGGTAGCAGGAAAAAACGGGGCCGCCCGGCTACTCAACATTCCTCCCTCTACATTCAGCTCACGCATGAAAGCGCTTGAAATTGAACGCCCGTCTTAGCCAAAACTCTCCCCCCCGTCCTTACCTCCTCTCGCCATTTTTCCTAACGAAATTTCGTCATTTTACGAAATCTCGCAAAATAAGCGAGTACTGACAAATTCGCTAACTCACTGCCCCTCAATGAGTTAAAAATTATATTCAATTCTGGCACAGTATATGGTTTGTGAAAAATAAACCAAGGGTGTTCAGCCGGACGCCCACAAACATGAACCAAATCAGTTAATATTATGAAAGCACAATGGAAACCCGATGAAACATTTTATGCCTCCCCTCAATTTGCTATGGAAGCGCCGGCGGAAGAACTTGCCTATGTAGCCATATTCAACCCGGAGGGTTTAGGAGAAAAAGACGCGATTGGTGTGGTAGATGTCAATCCTGAATCTTCAAGCTATGGGCAAATGATTAATAAAGTGGAGCTACCCGATTCGGATAATGAACTGCATCATTTCGGGTGGAATGCCTGCAGCTCCCACCTTTGCGGTTATGCCCCGCATGCCCACGTGGAACGTAGATACCTGGTTGTTCCGGGATTAAAATCCTCGCGCATCCACATTATCGATACCAAACCCGATCCCAGAAATCCCAAATTGGTCAAGGTTATCGATTCAGAAACCGTAATGGAGAAAACAGGTTATTCCACGCCTCATACCGTTCACTGCGGGCCAAACGGTCTCTATATCAATGCTCTGGGCGCACCCAACGGCGATGGGCCCGGTGGTATTTTCATGCTCGATCATGAAACCTTTGATGTTATTGGACCCTGGGAACGGAACCGCGGCGACCAATACCTTTCTTACGATTTCTGGTGGCATCTGGGCTATGATACCATGATCACCAGCGAATGGGGAACACCTAATATGGTATCACAGGGTGTGGACCCCGAGTTACTGCTAAACGGAAAGTACGGCCATGCCCTTCACGTGTGGGATTTGCGTAGTCACGATCATTTGAAAACTCTGGACCTCGGCGCTGAACAGCAGATGGTACTGGAACTCCGTCCGGCACACAACCCCCAGAAAGCGTACGGCTTTGCAGGAGTGGTAATCTCGCTCGAAGACCTCTCCGCCTCCGTCTTCCTTTGGTACCGTGAGGGACATAACGGCAAGGGCGAGTGGAAAACAAAAAAGGTAATCACCATTCCGGCGGAGCCGGCAGAAGCTTCAGATCTTCCGGAACTGCTGAAAGGATTTGGTGCGGTACCGCCACTGATAACAGATATCAACTTGTCGCTGGATGACCAATATCTCTACGTTTCCTGCTGGGGAACCGGTGAGCTTCGTCAGTATGATGTCAGTGATCCTCACAACCCAAAGTTTACCAACTCTGTAAAGATTGGCGGAATTGTAAATCGCACAGCCCACCCGGCTACTCCCGACACGCCGCGGAACGGCGGCCCGCAAATGGTGGAAATAAGCCGTGACGGCCGTCGCATCTATCTCACCAACTCACTCTACTCGCCCTGGGATGCCCAATTCTATCCTGACGGCATCAAGGGCTGGATGAGCAAAATAGATATTGCAGACGACGGTGCCATGAATTTCGATGAGCGTTTATTTATCGAATTCAACGGTTTGCGGCCTCACCAGGTCAGGCTGCAGGGAGGCGATACCTCCTCCGATTCATTCTGTTACTCCTAACCATCTAATTTAAAAGTTATGTATAGCGAAATCTTCTTTACACTCTTTATACTCCTGATGCTGGGAGTATTCCATGGAATTAACCCGGGTATGGGATGGCTTTTTGCCGTAAGCCTTGGTTTACAGAAGCAACGCAGGGCCGCCGTCTGGTCGGCCCTGCTGCCTCTGGCTCTGGGCCATGCGCTGGCCATAGCAGTTACATTGATTGCAGCCGGGGTCATCGGGCTTGTTATTCCATTTGAACTGCTAAAATGGATAGTTGGAGCCTCATTGGTATCCTTCGGCATCTACAAACTGTACCGCAACCGCCACCCGCGTTATGGCGGTATGCAAGTGAACTTTAGGCAGCTTACTGTTTGGTCATTCCTGATGGCCTCAGCACACGGGGCCGGTTTGATGATTCTGCCTTTCTTATTCAATGATACGGGAAAAGCCATGCCAGATCACGCGCCGGCAATGGATATGACACAGCATGCGGCTCACGAAGCAGGTATGGCAGCAACACACGCCAGTCATGCCAATATCTTATCAGCACTGCCAACCGAACCGGTATTTGGCCTTCTGGTCATTCTGGTTCATACCCTGGGATATCTCCTTATTATGGGTATTGTGGCTGTAATAGTCTACGAAAAGCTGGGCCTGCGCCTGCTTAAAACAGGGTGGATCAATATGGATTTAATCTGGGCATGCGCCCTGGTTTTAAGCGGGATTCTTATTCCATTTATATAGCCAAATTCATTTACCCGGTTAAAATAAAACCCGGGCAGCAAGTAAAGATCCAAACAGAAAAAAATATCAGGAAGATGTTATTTACTATAAACTTAGGGAATGTTTTTGCAACCAATATAATCCGGAATCGTAGTATTTGATGATAATCAGACTTCAATAATGCCATCATACTAATGGGATATAAAACACAGAGCAAAGAAGAAGATCTTGCGCTTCGTAAAATTCTTGAGGGAACCGCTTCTCATACAGGCCGGGAATTCTTTCGGGCGCTGGTTAAGAATCTCGCTGAAGCCCTCGGTACCAAAGGGGCATGGGTCACTGAATTTACACCGGGCAGGTGCAGTATGCGGGCTATCTCTTTTTGGGTGGAAGATCATTTTGTTGATGATTATGAGTTTCAATTACAGGATTCACCCTGCGAAAGAGTACTGAAAGAAAGGCAGCTTTTTCATGTCCGCGACAACATTTTGAATCTATTTCCCAAAGATCCTGACCTTAAAAACATAGGGGCATCCAGCTACCTGGGCATGCCCCTGTTTGATACCGATGGCTCCATACTGGGCAATCTTGCCGTACTTGATACGCGTCCAATGCCCGAAGAGGCAAGAAATGTTGCCCTGTTTAAAATTTTTGCCGACCGTGCTGCATCCGAGTTGCGGCGGCTCAATGCGGAAAACCGCCTCTATGAGCGCACTAAAGAACTTCAGAAGGAATATAGCAGGAAAAGTGCGGAACTTGAGGATGCGCGAAATATGCAGCTGAATATGCTGCCCAAATCAGATCCCTATTGCCCCCGATATCAATTTTCATTTTCAATGAAAACCGCATCTGAAGTGGGCGGCGATTACTATGACTACCGGGTGTCGGATGACGGAGCACTGACTTTCGGCATTGGCGACGCTACCGGACATGGCCTTCAAGCGAGTGTAATGGTAACGGCGATGAAACTGCTGTTTTCAGAACATGCCGCTGAAACCGACATCATTGAATTTCTCAAGAAATCTTCAAATTCAATCAGCCTGATGGATTTCAGAAAGATATATATGGCCTTTGCCATCGGCAGGCTTGAAAACCACACTCTTGAAATTGCCGGAGCCGGCATGCCGCCTGCGCTGATCTTCCGAAACCGTAATAATACCCTTGAAAAAATTAAATTGAACGGGTTACCGTTGGGCACCCGGACTTCCTACCCCTATAAACGCTATACTACCCAGATCGAACCGGGTGATGCAGTCATACTTATGACCGACGGCCTGCCCGAATCCTTTAACGGTGACGGTGAAATGCTGGGATATGACCGTGTTTCCGAGCTGATTTTGGAAACTGCTGAAAAGTCACCAAACGATATTCTTGATCAGCTTCTGGGGGCATCCCAAGACTGGCTGCGTGGCAGTTTGCAGAATGATGATATGACTTTCTTTATTTTTAGGAGAAAAACTGCAAAGGATACAGACGCCGGTAGCAAAATATTCGTCCCCGAAAGTTTCTCACAAGAAAAAAATGCGGAAGTCATCTTAAGCGGTTCCTGACGCTTTAATGTTAACGCTGGCCGTACCCAATGTCTCTTCCATCCATCCATTTCAGCATGGTAAGATCATAGACGGCATGTGCAACCATTGCAGCTATCAATCCGGCTTCCTCAAAAAGATATCCAAGCCCCATACTTAGACCGAACATCAGTACACCGAAAATTATATGTCCGGCTGACTTGAATTTGAAATACCCGTGGAGACCCACAAAGATTATTGATGTGATCCATATTCCCAGTAGCGGCTGAATAAAAGCACCCAGGATGATGATATGACTTTCTTTGTTTTCAAGAGGAGGATAAAGCAACCGAAAAACGTTATCCCTAATAAAAATCTTTCAGTTCAACCAAGAAATACAAAGGCTAGCCGAAACTTATCAATGGATTCTTAACCAATTATCAAATAGTGGAAAATGATTAAAGAACTTATATCAAATCCCCGAACCTTTTCAAGATTCACGTTAAGTTACTATTTAATTGGATGCCTTTTTGTTTTGATATGCAAATATCTAAATAGACAGCTAAGAAATTCTGCAATATTAAAAATCTGATGTCTATAAAAGATTAATGAAAAGTACATGCACCAGACTATAAATTATCGTCAAGCTCTATTAGCTGTTCTTCTGTAAATAATTTTGATTTGATTACAAACCGTACGCCTAAAGGTATTTCGAGTGAAAAGCTGGATCCCCTGCCGGGTTTAACATCGAGGGTGAGCTGCATGTGTTTCCAATATTTGAACTGATCTTTAGCCATCCAGAATTCAATTCCGTAAACTTTACCAAGTTTGACATCACTTTTACCGGTTCGGAACTGCCCTTTCTTGTAACACATGGGAGAAGAGCCATCGCAACAGCCTCCACTTTGGTGAAACATTAGTTCTCCGTGTTTTTCACGCAGTTGGTCGATTACCTTTTTTGCCTCCTCAGCTATTAGCACTCTTTTTACTGCCATGGTTTTACCAATTGTATCAATCAAGGTGCTCAGGATTCATACTGAGCACCTTGTGTCAATTTATAATTTTCAGGCAACTTGCAAAACTATTCGCCCTTCAATTTTATTATTTCTCATATCATCAAGAACTCTATTAATATTCTCCATTTTCTCAGTTTTGATAATAGACTTTACTTTTCCCTTAGCTGCAAAGTCTATTGACTCCTGAAGATCTTTTCTCGTGCCAACAATTGAACCTCTAATTGTGATTCTGTTTAGTACGGCATTGAAAATATCGAGTTCAAAACTCCCCGGAGGAAGTCCGTTCATTGCGAGCGTACCCTTTCGCCTGAGAGTATTTAGAGCCTGCGAAAAAGCCTGAGGGGCTACAGCTGTTACCAAAGCGCCGTGCATCCCACCGGTTTCATTTTTTAAATATTCTCCCGGATCTTCAATCATAGCATTTACGGTTAGATC
>Ga0102931_1001931_pt1 | contig 10332 bp, 8 predicted proteins | sample SalPonR1_C_D1_MG_FD_79282 | JGI IMG/M metagenome (GOLD analysis project Ga0102931, IMG submission 79282) | Salt pond soil microbial communities from South San Francisco under conditions of wetland restoration - Salt Pond MetaG R1_C_D1_MG | ecosystem: Environmental > Aquatic > Marine > Intertidal... | reverse complement strand
CCGTTGAAGTGGATGAACCGCTGCTCGAAATAGCTACTGATAAAGTGGATACCGAAGTTCCATCACCTGAAGGCGGCACACTCGTGGAAATTTTAGTAGAAGCCGGTGATACTGTTGAAGTGGGACAACCCATTGCGATTATCGGAACAGGGAAGGCTGCATCCGGTGGATCATCAGCACCTAAAAAAGAGTCTAAGCCAAAGGCTGAAGATAAAAAACAGGAAGCAACGTCTCAGAAAAAATCAGAATCGGAACCTGCGGCCGCTGAAGGTTCAGAACCTCAGCGAGTTGGAAGCGACGGCCGTTTCTTTTCTCCATTGGTTCGATCCATTGCGAAAGAGGAGGGAATCAGCCAGGAAGAGTTAGAATCTATTGATGGAAGCGGAAAAGATAACCGTGTGACCAAAGATGATGTTCTCCAGTATCTTGAAGACAGAAAGGCAGGCAAGACAAAAGCACCTTCTGGTGGGCTGTCCAAACCGGGAGCATCTGCTTCAGGTAAAAGTACGGGCAAGATTTCAGCCGGTGAGTTGAATATTGCCAGTCCGGACGAGAATGTTGAAGTGATTAAGATGGATCGTATGCGCAAGATGATTGCGGAGCATATGGTTCGGTCTAAGCAGACTTCCGCTCACGTAAGTACATTCAGTGATGTGGATGTTACCAATATTGTGAAATGGAGAGAAGCGAATAAGAAGAAGTTCCAGGAGCAGACAGGTATTAAACTTACCTACACTCCGATCTTTATTGAAGCCTTTATTAAAGCCATTGGTGAATTCCCGCTGATAAACAGTTCGGTGGATGGTGATGAAATCATCCTGAAGAAAGATATTAACTTTGGTCTTGCGGTTGCGCTTGGCGAAGGTGGAAAAGGAGGATTGATTGTGCCTGTGATCAAAAAAGCGCAGGATCTGAACCTGAAAGGAATTGCAAAAGCCGTTTATGATCTGGCGAGTAAAGCTCGAAATAAAGAGCTGAGCCCGGATGACCTGGTAGGCGGCACTATTACACTGACCAATTACGGAAGTGTGGGGAACCTGATGGGAACTCCGATTATCAATCAGCCACAGGTAGCTATTCTGGGTACCGGTGTGATTGAAAAACGTCCGGTTGTGATGGAAACATCGCAGGGCGACATGATTGGAATCCGTCACATGATGTACCTGACTATGAGCTACGACCACAGAATTATTGATGGGGCTCACGGCGGTGCGTTTACAACCCGGGTGAAAGAGTTGCTCGAAAACTTTGATACCGACCGGGCAATCTGATATCGGATGAAATAGAGTGAATTTGAAAGAAGCGGCATAAGTGATTGTGCCGCTTCTTTTGTTTAGTTTACATATATAAAAAATGAATCACACAGAATGGACGTTTGCAAATCAATAGATGAAATTCGGGAAGTTGTTAAATCTTTAAAATCTCAAGGGAAAAAGATCGGTTTCGTTCCTACAATGGGCGCTTTGCATGAAGGGCATCTTTCACTAATCAGACAGGCAAAAGAGAAATCGGATGAAGTGGTCGTTTCTATTTTTGTGAACCCTGAGCAATTTGGACCCAATGAAGATTTTGAAAGCTATCCGAGGGAGATGGAAGAAGATCTGAAAAAGTGTGAAGATGAAGGTGTTACTGTTGTTTTTGCTCCAAACCGGGATGATATATATGATGAAAAGAAATACATCCGGATTGAAGTGGATGAACTGAATCGTCATATGTGTGGCGGCAGCCGACCAGGTTTTTTTGAGGGAATACTCCTTATCGTTAACAAGCTGTTCAATATTGTAAGTCCTGATGTAGCGGTATTTGGCCAGAAAGATATTCAGCAGTTTCAGATTGTGAGCCGAATGGTTTATGAGTTCAATCACGATATAGAACTGATTATGGCTCCGATTGAGCGGGCAAACGATGGGCTGGCACTGAGCAGCAGAAATAAATACTTGAGCGCAGAGGAGAGAGAAATTGCGCCGGGACTCTACAGAGCCCTTAATTACATAGAAAATCAGATCCTAAATGGTGTGCATACACCTTCACTTTTATTGAAACATCAAAAGAGTGAGCTTGAAGCAAAAGGTTTCAAAATTGATTATCTTGATGTGTTTGACGAAAAAACGTTACAGCCTGTAGAAACGTTAACAGAGGGCGGTGAATATATTCTGGCCGGCGCTGTATGGCTGGGTAAAACACGTTTAATAGATAATTTTTTGATTGAATTGTAAGAAGTACGTTTTGATATGAAACTTTCGATGTTTAAATACAAGCTGCACCAAATGCGGGTAACCGAGGCGAACCTGATGTATGAGGGGAGCATCACGATTGATGAGGATTTGCTGGATATGGCAAATATCCTGCCGTACGAGAAAGTGCAGGTAGTTAATATTACCAATGGATCACGCCTGGAAACCTATACGATACCGGGCGAAAGAGGCAGCCGGATCTGTTGCCTGAATGGAGCCGCAGCACGTCTCACGCAAGTAGATGATCGCGTAATCATTATGGCATATGCTGAAATGGATCCGGAAGAGGCCAGGAATTACAAGCCCACAGTTGTTATCGTGGATGAAAACAACGAGCCGAAAGATGTGCTCGAAAATGTGAGCCACGGTAAAAAATACGGACTCGAAAACGGAATGATTGAGAATCCGAATTAGAGAATAAATTCAGAGATATTAAAAAAGCCCCGATTTGAGTATTTCAATTCGGGGCTTTTTTATTTTTTTGAAAAATTTAGTGAAATAGTTTCCTCCTTTGGATGGCGAAGGGGCAAAAGAGTAATAGTCGAAATCGGTAGAGTCCCCTCCTTATGAAGGAGGGGCTGGGGGTGGTTGGATCATAATTAATTTATAAAAATCAGTGTGGAAAATGAGCTTAACCTATTTGAACCTCCCCTTAATCCCCTCCTTGAAAAAGGAGGGGAGACACTTTATCCAAATTCTTATTTCGAACTCACGCTAAATATTTTCTCAGTTAAACTATCAATGATATACGCAGGGTCATCCCCCTGCTCACTGCGTTCGCTCTCCCCCTTCGAAGGGAGAGCTATAAGCCCACCTTACTCTGAATACTCAGGAAGCAGTTCGAAGAACTTTGCTGAGGTCTGGATTCCACGATGGAAATCCTTCAGCGAAAAACTCTCGTTAGGTGAATGCAGGGCATCTTTGGTTTGTCCAAAACCCATCAAGATTGAGTTCACACCCAATACCTTTTTAAAATCGGCAACAATCGGGATGGAGCCGCCTTCGCGAGCGAAAAGTACGTCTTTATTGTAGACCTCTTCAAATGCTTTGGCAGCAGCTTTCAAGCCATAGAAGTCCAGATCTATCACAACAGGGTGGCCACCGTGATGCTCTTCCACTTCAACGGTTAAGGTATTCGGTGCCAGGGATTTTACGTAATCTGTAAACAGTTTGGCAATTTCCTTAGGATTCTGATCCGGAACCAGGCGCATGCTTATTTTTGCTCCTGCTTTTGCAGGCAGTACAGTTTTGGCTCCCTCACCTTGGTAGCCGCTCCATAATCCGTTTACATCCAGCGATGGCCGGGCAGAGGCTCGCTCCAGGGTGCTGTATCCTTTTTCACCGTGAACGGCTTTCAGGTTTAAATCTTTTTTGTAGCCCTCTTCATCAAACGGCAGCTTGTTGTAAGCTTCACGCATCTCATCTGTCATCGGCTCTACATCATCGTAAAAGCCGGGTATCTGAATAACTCCGTCCTCATCCTTCAGCTTTGCGATGATTTCAGCCAGAGCGTTGGCCGGATTTTCAACCGCTCCTCCAAACACTCCGGAGTGAAGATCACGATTTGGTCCAGTAACGTGAACTTCCATGTACGCCAGGCCTCGCAGACCGTAGGTGATGGACGGCTGATCTTCACCGAACATAGCGGTATCTGAAATCAGAACCATATCGCATTCCAGCAACTCTTTATTTGATTGAATAAATGGAATCAAGTTTGGGGATCCGATTTCCTCTTCACCCTCAAGAATAAACTTCACATTTACGGGAAGATCAGTTCCTGTTTTCATGTAGGCTTCAATCGCTTTCACATGGGTAAAAGATTGCCCTTTGTCATCACTCGATCCACGGGCATAAACGCGCCCCTCTTTTACGGTTGGCTCAAAAGGAGGAGTTTTCCATAATTCATCGGGGTCGGAAGGCTGCACATCGTAGTGGCCATAAATCAGAACCGTGGGTTGATCCTCATGCGGACATTTTTCGGCAGTGATGATCGGGTGTCCGTCTGTTTCATGCATTGTTACTTTGTCCAGTCCGATTTCGTTTAGCTGATCAATTAAAAACTGTGCCGCTTTTTTGACGTCCCCTTTGTGTTTGGAGTCCGTACTCACACTTGGAATACGGAGAAAATGAAATAGTTGTTCTTCAAAACTTTTAGCGTTTTCCTGAATATATTTTTCTACAGAACTCATAATAAATTTTTGTCAGTTAGATTCTCGAAAAGATACGTTTTTAACGGCTGAATGTCATTTGGGATTGGGATAATTCAAACTGTGGATTGATGCTATTCCAGTGCTTTTACGGCTTGATTTTCGATCCAGCCTTTCATCCCGTTTTCCAGTCTGATATATATCCAACCCTGATGATTTTCACTTTCTTGATAATCAACTCTTACAGTATATCCTTCGTACGCGGTGCTAATTTCACTCGAAGATGTATCAGGTGATTGGTAGACAATTGACTGTCTCTCAATCACAACACCTGTTCCGTATCTGTTATCGAAATACTGAACGTAAAACGCAGTAACAAAAAGCAGGAACGACATTACAACAGCGCCAATGCCTGTGTAATAAGAGTAAGTGCGAAATTTACCGTAGAACCAGAAAATTAAGATTCCGGCTAAACCCAGATAGAGAAATATAAGAGCCATTGAATAGAGTGAGGATGTTCCAATCTGATTGCTGAGATAATTTGAGAAGCGTTCCCAGGGTAAGGTTGGAAGTGTTGCTGATCTGCGGTTGAAACGGTCGTTTACGTACTCAATAGCGCTTTGAGCATCCGCTTTTGTTTGAGGATAATCAGACGATTTTAGAAAGTAGTATTTAGCAAGACCAAGCGAGTCAAGTTGTGTATAACCGATACCGAGGTTGAACCACAATGCACCGGAATGATGCCCCCTGTCAGCTATTTGTTGATATTGAGAAATCGCCTCCCGATAGTTTTGCTGTTCGAGCTGTTCAGTAGCTTGTTCAAAGTTTGATTGTTGAGCAAACACAAGCGAAGGAGTATAGAGGGTTGCCGCAAAAAACAGGAGTACAGTAGAGAGTGTTTTCAAAACAACTTTTTTAACTCTTTGATTAATCGTTCCGTTTTGTCGATATCAGCCTGCTGATCAGCCATCGAGCCTGCCGGAGCGTAGCTAATGGTTGCGCATTTGTCCAGCAGTTGTTTCAGGTGCTTCACAGTTTCAGAAGCGGCGTTTTCTTTGATTACTTTTTCTATCAGATCAGAATCTGGAATACCTGCTTCCGGAAGTCCGGATTTGTCGCTGATAAAGCCGGTTAAGGCTTTATGGAGCTGGTTGTAAAGCTCTTTCGGTTTCTGACTTTCATGAGCTTGCTTTGCCTGATCAATTCTGGTTTGAGCTTTTTCGAGGGCGTTGTAGTTGCGGGAATAGTTTTGATCGAATTTCAGGCGATCGAGCTGACTCTTTTTCAAATAACCGGCTACAAGCGCTAAGATTGGGACTCCCAATAAAATCCAGAAAAGAGATGTTTTATACAGGGGCGTACTTTCTTGATTGTTCCATACAGCAAGTCCCGTAATTGGGCCGGGCATGCCTTGATTTGAACCGGATGTTGCAGTTAAGTTTCTGCTTGAAGAGGGATTTGCAGAAAAAGACACTGCCGGCAAAGCTACATATTTGTAACGATTATTTCGGGCATTAAAAACTGCAATCTGCTGTTCGGGAATTGAATAACGACCGGGTGTGCGAGGAACAAGAAGTTCAGTAAAACTTTTATCTCCCCGTATACTCAAGCCCCTGCGCTCAATATTGCTGCTCTCCTCCGGGGTATAGAGATCCAAACCGTCCGGGAGGTCATAAATCGGACGGCGAACAAGAGGCACATTTCCGGTTCCTTGTATAGTTGTGGTCAGTTCTACGGTTTCACCTGTAACAACTTCACTTCGATTTAAGCTTCGTTCAATATTCAGATTTCCAACAGCATTGATGGTTACGGCATTCTCATCTGCTTCCGGCAGCGGCTTTACGTCCATTTCAATGGGTTCAGATTCAAGGCTAACCCTGCGCTGGTTAACACCTCCTCCAAAAAAACTGCCAAATGGGTCGTTTCTTGTGGGTCGGGTTCGAACTCCTACGCTCATTGGATATTCTGCCAGGGTAAGCGTACCGCTGCGGCTTGGGAAAAGTGCATAACGAAGCAAGGTGGCTGTTCGATAGCGCACTCCATTCAGAATAACAGATTCAGGTTCCGGCTGGCGGATATTCTCAAGCTCTTCCTTCCAGAATCCGTCGGTTCTCCATCCTGCCGTGGGTTGAAAGGATGTAATCTCAATACCTTGTTTAAAATATAGTACAACACTTGCTACAATCTGCTGGCCGGTTACGGGATTTTCATCATCCAATTCAATTTCAAGGAAAATATCCGGGAGTTGCTGGCTTCCGTCTGTTGAGAGATTTCCTTTTTCAATAATCTCAATCTGTATAGAATTGGTAGTTCGTGTTTCGCCGTCAATCTGAATGGAAACCGGCGGAATTGTATGAACCCCCGTATCCCTTGCAATTAATGAAAAACTATAGGTTGTGCTGGTGGTGGTTCTGCCATTTATTATAGATATACTCGTGCTTCGCGAGGGTGTAGAAGATAGTACACGCACACCCGATAGCTGGGGCAGGGTTGGCAGAGATACATCCCGCATGGACGACCCTGAAACTTCAATATTTAGATTGAACTGCTCACCGACAAAAATTCTGTTTTCTGTAACGGTGGCTTCCAGGGTAAAATCCTGAGCAAAGAGATCGAGAGGAAGTAACAGAGCAGTAAAAAGCCCCAGCAGGGATAAGATTAAGAGTTTACCAGTCTTTATCATTTTGCTGTCTACTGACATTTGCCTCTTTTTCACGATTTTCCAGAAGTTCTCGTTCAATCTGTTCCAGCGCGTCCAGGATATTTTCCGCTTCTTCCTGACTCATATTTGAAGGTTCAGGAAGCTGTTCTTGATTTTGTGGCTGATCCTGATTCTGAGGCTGCTGGTTAGGATCTTGCTGCTGATCTTCGTTCTGATTCTGATCATCACTTTGCTCCTGTTCATCTTCAGAATCGTCCTGATCTGATTGTGAATCTTGTTGCTGATCTTGCTTCTGTTGCTCTTGCTGCTGTTTCATTCGCTGAGCCAGTTCATAGTTAAAGCGCGCGTCTTCATCATTTGGATTTTTACGCAAGGCTTCCCGAAAATGAGAAAGTGCTTCATCAAAATTTTCCTGTTCTGAGAGCAACTTGCCTCTGTTGTAGTCAGCCAGGGCTTGCTGATTGCTCTCTTCAGTCATATTTCGGAACTGATTATAAACCTCCATTGCTTCATCGGTATATCCGGCCTCGGCCAAAGCATTTCCGAGATTGAAATAGAGGCGAGAGTTGTCCGGATTTTGATCGATAGCTTGTCTGTAAAGTTGTACAGCAAGTTCATAATCTCCATTTTTGAATGCTTCATTCGCTTTACGGGCGTCATTCAGTGATGAAGCAACAAATAAGAAGCCGACAATAAGTAGAATGAACTTATTCATGTGAGTTTATCTAATTAGTAAAATGCTGTTGAATAAACGGCTCAAACAGGGATGAAGTATAGAAGAGATCAATCAGGATTCTTCATCGAGAAGAGCCAGTGTTTCCTCATCCAGTTTCAAATTGGTGAAAATGTTAGACACATCGTCATTATCATCAAACTTGTCCATCATTCTTAAATTCTTTCGGGCTGTATCGGGATCGGCAGATACTTCAGTCATTGGAATCCGGATCAATTCGGCACTTTCTACATTTATGTCGTGCTCTTCCAGATTTTCACGCACATCAAAAAGCTGTTCCCTGGAAGTGATGACTTCAAAGAAATCGTCTTCTATATTTACATCTTCCGCACCGGCATCAATGGCTGTAAGCATAAACTCATCCTCATCAAGCCCATCGGCATTCACTTTTATAGAACCCTTTTGCTCAAACAGGTAAGCTACAGAGCCATCTGTTCCCAGATTTCCACCGGATTTGGTAAAGATGTGGCGAATTTCACCAACCGTCCGGTTCAGGTTATTACTTGTAGCTTCCACAAAATAGGCAATTCCACCCGGTCCGTACCCTTCGTAGGTAACCTCTTCATAGTTTCCGGATCCATCATCCAGTTCGCCGGTTCCCTTTTTGATGGCGCGTTCCATATTATCCTTGGGCAGGTTAACGGCTTTTGCATTTTCAATAGCCAGGGATAATCTGGGATTTGCATCGGGATCGCCCCCGCCTTCACGAGCCGCAACCGTCAATTCCCGGATATGCTTGGTGAATACTTTTGCTCTTTTGGCGTCTTCTTTAGCTTTTTTATGCTTGATGTTAGCCCATTTGGAATGTCCTGCCATGAGTATATAATCAATGTTTAAAGGGGAAATTGAGGTAGGAAATATAAAGGAAATGTCAAATTTCACCTAATGTCTTCTACACTAACTCGAAATATTGAGTATGAATAAAACGAATATGTAGAACGGTTTGTTTTTAAAGATCAATTTAGAGCAGTGGAAGTATATTGGTACATTCTCAGCAAAGATATAATCACTTTATTTAAAACCGTTTAAACATCAGAATATGAACATAGGTATTGTCTGTTACCCTACTTACGGAGGCAGCGGAGTTGTTGCCACAGAACTTGCCAAAGGACTCGCAAACCGGGGACACAATTTGCATATTTTGAGTTATGCACGCCCGGCAAGGCTTGATTCGCTGCGTACAGATATCACATTTCACGAGGTAGATCTCAGTAGTTATCCGCTCTTTGAATATCCGCCATACGATTTGGCTCTCGCTAACAAAATGGTTGAACTGATTGAGTATGCCAACCTGGATATTTTACACGTTCACTATGCAATTCCACACGCCACCAGTGCATATTTGGCACGGCAGATTGTGAATGAAAATGCATGCAAAGTTCCTGTCATTACTACTCTTCACGGTACGGATATAACACTGGTTGGAAGCAACCCCACATACAAGAAGGTGGTTGATTTTTCAATCAATCAGAGCGATGGGGTAACAGCGGTTTCCGAATATCTGAAAGAGGAGACTTATAAACTTTTTGATATTAAAAAAGAGATAAAAGTCATTCCAAACTTTATTGATCTGGATCGATTTAAACGGTCCAAAAAAGAGCACTTTAAAAAAGCAATCTGTCCGGAAGGTGAAAAGGTGATCACGCACGTATCTAACTTCCGAGAGGTTAAAAGAGTTACGGATGTGGTGGAAGCTTTTGCTCAGGTTTTAAAAAATGGAGTTCCTGCAAAACTACTGATGGTTGGTGATGGTCCCGATCGTTCAAAAGCAGAGCAAAAATGCCGCGATCTGGAGGTGTGTGAGCACGTCAGATTTTTAGGCAAGCAGGAACAGGTTGAGGAGGTTCTCTCCATTGCTGATCTGTTTATGATTCCATCAGGAAGTGAAACATTTGGATTGGCAGCGCTCGAGGCAATGAGCTGTAGCGTGCCTGTGATCAGCTCTAATGTTGGAGGACTCCCGGAAGTAAATATTGACGGCGAGACCGGTTTTGTGTGTGAGCTCGCTGATGTTGAATGCATGGGACGAAGTGCTACTAAGATTCTGAAAGATGAAAAGCTTCATAAAAAAATGTCGAAAGCGGCACGAAAAAGGGCCGAGAATTTTGAAATTGACAAAATAGTCTCCATTTATGAAGAGCATTACTTGGAAGTAAAGGCAAATATGTAGATGAGTCAGATGATGAACGGATTGAATTTTAACGTTTTTTTGACACTCATTTTTCTGTTCTTTTTTGGTGTGTCGTGTGGGAATGAACATACTCAGGAGTCGACATATACACATTCCGCTCAAATTGATAGCACAATCGAGAAAGGGCTCAGTGATTCGAATTTTACAGGAGCCGTGATATTAGTAGGCTCCGGAAATGAGATACACTATCAAAAAGCGTATGGGTACGCTACTCTTTATGACCAAGAGCTCAAGGTTGTTGAGAATCCGGACAGCACTACTATTGACCATCTGTTTGACATAGCCTCTCTCACAAAAATTTTTGCCACAACATATGCTGTGATGGCCCTCCATAGTGACGGGCTTGTTGAACTTGACGACCGGGT
>Ga0102931_1001930_pt1 | contig 10333 bp, 10 predicted proteins | sample SalPonR1_C_D1_MG_FD_79282 | JGI IMG/M metagenome (GOLD analysis project Ga0102931, IMG submission 79282) | Salt pond soil microbial communities from South San Francisco under conditions of wetland restoration - Salt Pond MetaG R1_C_D1_MG | ecosystem: Environmental > Aquatic > Marine > Intertidal... | reverse complement strand
TGATGATCAGATATTTTTTTTGATAGCAATCTATTATATTCTTCATCAGTCAAATAGTGATTACCATACTCCTTAATGACATATAGATTAAAAAGACTGTAGGTGTGGTAATAATTACAGAATGTGGTAGTTGATTCATCATGCATACGGGTAAAAGAGAGTAGCTGATGAACAAAAGCAAAGTCAGATCTTCGAAGAATATCATAACAAATATCGGCATCAGCATGGACTACCCCAGGGTTATAAAAAGATTTTCTTTCTCTTATTAAATCCGATCTGTATAAAATAGAGCTGGGAGTACCAAATAAGTAGAGAGAGGTTTTCATATCCTTTCTTACCGTTTCATCGCCAGTCAAAAACTTTGTATCGTAAGATAGACCTTCTCCTCGAACGCCACTAACTTTTGATCCAATAAAACGATAGGCACTTATAATTCCGGCCGATGGATATTGCTCTGCTCTTGTAACCATCTTTTGCAGACACTCAGGAGTAATCCAGTCATCGGCATGGATTACTTTACAATATTTGCTATCAGGTGAGATTTTTCGAAGTGCTTCATTCCAATTGGGAATCTGTTTTAGAAAATCCTGATTACTGATAATCTTAATACGTTTATCCCTAGTAGCATATTCTTCGGCTACTTCCAAGGTATTATCAGTACTACAGTTATTTAATATTATATACTCCCAGTTTGGGTAGGTTTGGTCTAAAACACTTTCAATACATTCTGCCAAATATTTTTCACCATTATACACTGGTGTTACGACGCTTACCAATGGTCTTCTTTGTACCATATTGCTATATTATCTTAATTCATAAAGATATTGAATACAATTTCTTACATCTGTTGATCTAGTATTTTTATACGTATAATGGTATTACTACATATTTATTTTAATGTAATCAGCAAGCCTAAGAGCAAGTGCCAATATCGTAAGAGTAGGATTTGCGTACCCCCCCGTTGGAAAGACAGAAGATCCTGCCACAAACAAGTTATCAACATTGTGAACTTTGCAATTTTTATCAACGACTCCCTGCTTAGGATTTTCATGCATACGTGTCGTCCCCATATGATGCCAACCCCCGTGAATACCTTCTTTCATTTCTTCCTTGTTTTCTGCAATATAGAGCTTACCGAGTTTATACTTGTAAACTTCACTTTTTATTATATTTAATCCTCTGTCGATACTATCGATATCTTGAGGACTTAGTTTCCAGTTTAACTTAATCTTCCTTTGGCCAAATCGGTCTTTTTCAGAGCCCAAAATAACTCTGCTATCTGGTTCCGGTACTTGTTCTGTCATTAGATTCAATTTATATCCATGATATTCTTTCTTATGGTCATACCATTTTTCTTTCTCTCCAGCCATTAACTGCCTTAACCCTCCATAAGTGAGTGAATCAAAATTTTGTGCAACATTTTTTAAATGTTTATTAAAATCAACGCTAAACAAATTGCTGGGAAAAGATTGTTTAACCTTTTTCAGAGATCTAACTGCCTCATTCATTACTACCATCGGTTCATACTGTAAAGATGCAGTTAAGTTAAGTAGTTTTTCAGATCGTAATACAGCTTCATCTAGTGCCAGTTTGCCCATTATTGGTGTTCCCTTGCTATTATGCACTCGATATAAATTGTCGTAATTAAATCTATTTAAGTCAGAAGGGGAAAAAATTCCACTCCACAAATGGGGATGTTCCATAAAATAGCGTCCCACTAAACCATTTTGATTCCCCAATCCACATTTCATTACATTGTTGGAAAGCAATAACAATCGAGGATTTTCGAGCCCGCCAGTAGCGAGAATAAAGAGACCGGCCTTTACTATAAACTCTTTTTTATCAGACGTGGCTACTACTACTTTTTTTATTTTCGCTGTGTTTTCATTAGCCGTAATATTTAATACTGTAGAATTTAAATAGGTAGTAATATTCTTAGCTTTTTCTATTTCATCACTATATTCTTGATAAAAAATATTTTTCCTTGCAAATTGAAAAACTGTCGTTTCAATTATATTCGATTCTTTAAAAAAAACCTCGCCTGAATCTATTTCTTCCCAGTCTTCGACATTATAGCTGTAAGGGCCAATCTTAAAAATTTCATGGGCTCTTTTATAGTAATAATTTAGCTCTTCTTTAGTGAAAGGCCAGCCACTGTTCGGCACCCAGCTTCGTTTTTCAAAATCAATTTTATCGAGCCCTCTTAAACGGACACCTTCATGACCGTCGCACAATTTTATATGCCATTTATGACTTGTGCCACCAAAAGCTCTTGACCGAGCTTCTTGAAGCTCATAATAAGGCAGTCCAATATTTTTTCCTTTGTTTAACTGCTGGATCTTCTCATCCGGTACACGTCCCCCACTTTCAAGTAAGACTACATTAAATTTTGTACCAATTAACTCACGCGCAATGGTTATGCCTGCCGGACCTGCACCAATAATACAAACATCAGCTTTTATCGCTGAATTAAACTCGATATCATCAGCGTCGAGAATCATTTCTTAGAGTTAATTACTTTTTCCAATCATATTTTAATTGATCATGCCAAAGTTTGTAACATAATGTATCGTGCGAGATTTTTACATCTTCAAAAGTAACGGGTTGATCTATTTTAATATCATTTTTCAAAATACAATCTTCTGATAAACCCATCGGTAACAAATTCTGATTTCGAGCTATCTCAGTATTTTCAATAGTGCCATAAGTAGTATACCCTCCAATGCCATCTAACCTTTCACCAGCTTTCAAATCTTTTTTTGCCAACGTTATTACTTCACAAACCGGCCCGCCTTGGGGTGCAATAGTGGCATCACCAAACAGCACGGTACGAGCAGCCGTCAGTGGCACTTCAAGGTGCGGAAGGTGATACGGTACATAAAACAAATAGAATGGGCCATCTCCCATTTTGAAATACGACATATAATGCTTTTGCACCGGATGATCGTTATAAGCAATAACGAAAACACCCGGACCTGGTTCAGCTCCCAGGATATAATCGACTAAACCACCATTTAATAGATCCTTATCAGAAAACAAGTCTAGTGCTTCGTTAACATGCTCGCAGCTTGGACCGTGCATGCCCCGCTGCCCTGCTTTAAAACCTGTGGCATTCGCTACTACAGCCATCTCCATCGAAATTTTTGTCCCATCGGCGAAAGAAGTAACCATCCGGGGTTTTTGTTTGTGTTTTCGCGCAAATTCCTTTTGAGTTTCCGGGGTTCGATAAGGATCTTGTAATCCTTTAATATTTCCGGCTAATACCGGCACATACCCAATAGTTTGCACGAAGCGCATCAGGTTCATGATCACACCTGGCTGATCACCATCAGCATTGGTAATAATGACACCTTGCCGGTCGGCATATGTCTTTAAAATAGGACCAATGGTTGCATCCAATTCTGCATTCATCAAGACGACATGTTTCTTGTTCTCAATTGCCTCTAGTGTAACTTCGGCCCCAAATTCAATCTGACCGGTTGCTTCGATGATTACATCGATGTTTTTTGCCTGGCAAATCAATGAAACATCATCAGTTATTGCATATCCCCCTTCATTAATAACTTGTTCCAGCTCTTGAACTCCGGCAACTTGTTTAAACCGAATAACATCGGCTTGCTTAAAAGCTTTTTCGGCTTTAGAGATTGTACGATTATACAGAGCGGCTACCTTTATACCGGGAACAGATCGTTCGATTGTCAAAACTGTTCCCCGTCCCATATAGCCTGCTCCAACCAACCCAACATTTACGGGATTATTCTTCTTTTCGCGTTCTTTTAATGCGTTATCTACAATAATCATAATAGACTTTATCCTGTGAAATCAGACCATTGCCGATCTTTTTCAGATATTATAATTTCTTCAGTTTCTTTCCATTTGATTCCAAATGTTGGATCATTCCATCGTATTCCCCGTTCAGCCTCGGGGTGATAAAATTCTGACACCAAATAATATATCTCTGTGTGATCCTCCAACGTCTGATATCCATGTGCACAGCCTTCAGGTATATAAAAGTGCTTATAATTTTTTGAAGTGAGCTCAATACCCAACCATTGTTTATAAGTAGGTGAATTCGGTCTCAGATCAACAATTACATCAAAAATAGACCCCCTTACACAACGAACCAGTTTCTTTTCCCAATAAGGGCTTTCCTGATAATGTAAGCCCCGCACAGTATATTTTTTTTTACTAAACCCTACATTTGCCTGTACGGAAGTAAAAGCCAGTTGCTGTTCGGCAAATTCCTTCTCACAAAAAGCACGTCCAAAAAAACCTCTCTCATCTTGCCATTTTTCGATTTCAATTACATAAGCTCCCTGAATAGACGTTTCATTGAAAATCATTCTATAAACCTATTCCCTCATAATTTTGAACCGAGTTTTTTGGCAACATGCGTCGCCCGTCAATAAACACGGGTTGCTTTCGAGCTGACTTCAAAATTTTTGGAACAATCTCGAATTCTTGCCAGCTTGTAAGTAAAATTGCAGCCTCGATATCTGTCAGAGCTTCTTTAAGAGTACCAGGATAGGAAATATTATGATTGCCGAACAGCTTCTTTGCTTCGGTTTGGGCTATGGGATCGTAAGCCTTGACCTTCGCCCCTTTGCTGAGCAAATACTTAACTATAGGTATTGCGGGTGATTCTCGAATGTCGTCAGTCCCAGACTTAAATGCCAACCCAAGTATAGCAATTTTGGCTCCATTTAATTCTGAAACATGTTTATTTAATATCGATACTATTTTTTCAGGCTGTTCTTTGTTTACTTTGATAACAGAATCGAGTAATTGCATTGAATTCCCCCTTTCTTTACCATAGGAAATTAATGCCTTTACATCCTTCGGAAAACAACTGCCGCCAAAACCGCACCCAGCCGCTAGATATGAAATAAAACCAGGAGTGATTCTTGAGCCATCAGGTAGTATTGGACTGAAACGTTCATCTTTATGAACACCATTCATTACTTCAATTATGTCCACATCTTTAATGTCTGCACATAAATTACCAATCTCATTCGAAAATGATATAAGGGTAGCCAGTAAAGAATTGGCCGTATATTTTATCATTTCGGCCGTTTTACAATTAGTTTTTATAATTTCTACATCTTCGAAAACACTATAAACCTTATCCATCATGGAATGCGTTTTTTCATCGATTCCTCCCAGTATGATGCGATCGGGATTCATATAATCAGATACAGCTTGTCCCTCTCTTAAAAATTCCGGGCTCATTCCCACCCCAAAATCAGTCCCTGCCTTTTTTCCCGACTTTCTTTCTAAAATAGAAAGAATATCTCCATCAGTAGTTCCCGGTATCACTGTACTTTTTACCACTATCACATGATAAGAGTCCTTTTTATTAAGCACAGCGCCCACATCTGAAGCTGCCTTTTTAATACTACTCAAATCAATTTTATCACCGTCATAAGGTGTATCAACGGCAATCAATGATATATCAGTTTTTTGAACAGCACTTTCAATGTCGGTGGTGGCACTGAAAGATTTCCCAATGTTACGTTGCAACATGGTGTCAAGACCTTCTTCATAAATTGGAGTAATACCCTCATTAATGGTTTTTACTTTGTCACTGTCCAAATCAACACAAACAACATGATGCCCTTTTTCAGCAAGGCAAATCCCCGTTACCAAGCCTACATATCCAGTACCAATAATCGAAATTTTCATTACGCCTCTATAGCCTCTTGATTTTCTTTATACCATAAAAGATTTCGATAAAGCCCTTCTTCCAAGTCTACTGTTGGTTTATAGCCCAATTGTTCTTGTGCTTTTGTGATATCTGGACATCGCCTGTTTGGATTATCCACCAAGTATCCAGGATCACTACTGGTTGCAAATTCCAATTTGCCAGAGTAGTCTAAAAGCGACTGCCCCACACTTATCGTTTTCTCAGCCAAATCTTTTATCGTAATCTCAGGTTCAGAAAGCCCAATATTATAAGGTTCCCCCGCCTTTCCATTAACTAATATTTTAAAATAGCCAATGATTGCATCAGTTATGTAGCAAAATGTTCGGGAGGGGCTTCCATCAGAAAATAGTTTAATATTTTTATCTTGCAAAACATCACGCATAAAATCAGGAATAACGCGACGATCGGTTATTTTAAGACCGGGACCGTAATTATTAAAAGGTCTTGCTATAGTAACCGGTATATTAAATTCCTTAGCAAAGGTAACACATAATGTTTCTCCATATCGTTTAGATTCATCATAACATGCCCGCGGACCAGTACATGAAACATTTCCACGATAGGTTTCGGGAGTAGGAATGTGAGAAGAACCAGGATCACCATAGATTTCACTAGTTGAGAAGAACAAAAAACTCTTCAATGGTTTCCCTTCTTCTTTTTGCCGAAGTGCGTATTCCAAGAGATTACGCAATCCCTTTACATTGGCATCCATCGTTTGAAGAGGGTATTTACGATAATAAGTAGGAGAAGCTATGGAAGCAGCATGAATGATGTATGAAAAATGATCAGTTATTGCAGATAGGGGGTCGGTAATGTCATATTTTACCAACTCAAGCTGTGGGTTCTTCTTTAGATTGATTAGCCATTGTGGAACTCCACGCACATAGTTATCGTAAACAACAACATTAATAAAATCTTTCTTATCAGCCCTTCTATTATAATCAAGAAGGGATTGAACTAAATAATAACCAAGGAATCCCGCCCCCCCCGTAATAAGAATTTTACTTCCGGCCAGCTGATCCAGCTCTAACCGTAAAGAACTTTGGATGTATTCGATATCGGTTCGAACTACTTCACTAGCAGATGTTATGGTTTGTTCAAATTTCCTCATATAATCACCAGACTTTCCAAGGTGTTTTTTCAGCTTTCCAGTACTGTTCTATAACATTTTTATCTCGAAGGGTATCCATAGGCTGCCAAAACCCGGTGTGACGGAATGCTGCTAGTTTACCGTCATTTGCTAGGTTTTCAAGCGGATCCTTCTCCCAAACTGTTGCATCTCCTTCAATGTAATCAAACACCTCAGGTTCAAGTACAAAAAAACCACCATTAATCCAGGCATTTTCCTTTTCAGGTTTTTCCTTAAATGAAGATATTTTTTCCTCTTCGTGCCCTAAACTAAAAGTTCCAAATCTGCCTGGCGGACGTACTGCGGTAAGAGTTGCCAATACATTATTTTTTTTGTGATAGTCAATTAATTCGTTCAGATTCAAATCTGAAACTCCATCACCATAGGTCATGCAAAAAGTTTCATCACCAATATATTCTCTCACCCGCTTTATTCGACCTCCTGTCATAGTGTCAATACCGGTATCAATGAGGGAAACTTTCCAGGGCTCAACACCATTATGATTCACTTTCATATTATTATTTTTAAAATCGAAAGTTATATCACTTTCTCTCATTTGATAATTGGAAAAATATTCCTTGATGAGATATCCCTTATAACCACAACATATTATAAAGTCGTTAATGCCATAGTGAGAAAATATTTTCATAATATGCCAAAGAATTGGACGCCCGCCGATTTCTACCATTGGTTTTGGCCGGACGGTAGTTTCTTCACTGAGCCGGGTACCATAACCTCCTGCGAGTATTACTGCTTTCATAATTGTTGCCCCTATAAAATCTTTCTATGAATTTTAATTATCTCTCTTACACCTAAAAAGTAATGTAAACTTCTATCATTTAATAAATAATTTGTTAGTAGCTTACCATCCATTTCTCAAAGTCATTAATCACCTCATAGATCATATAACAGTTTAAAACCCTAGCCTGCCTGATTTCAGTGACTATACGCTTATGAATTTGAATATATGGGTATTTACATTCTAGTAAGAGAATTTATCAAAATACGTTCTGGATGACTCCCTATTTGAACTGACTCATTTTGCCCTTGAGTCAATCGTTTGAAGATATAAAATATCTGAGTTTATGTAATAAATGTATACATAATTAAATGAAATGTGCTGCTTTGAGATCAACCGTGTAGAAGTTTCTACGTTTACCAACAACATTTCCTCACATTTACATGGAATCGCAGAGATATAATTTAAGGTTCATTCAGTGTCTCGTTCTAAACGGTCTGAATTAGAAGGTTATCCAGAAAATTTTTCCGATCATAAAGCATTGTTTAGACTTTCGCTCAGATCGAATAATTGTTTACATTTGAATAAAATTAACAGCTTCAAACGTCTTTTTGAAGTATCGACTACATTTAAAAAAGAGTGAAAATGAATAATCCATTTGATTATTTCGACAAGATATTTGTCATCAGTGCAAAAGGTAGTGAACGCCGTCAATATATAACAGATATACTTTCTGGTTTAAACATTCAATTCCAATTTTTTGATGCCAACATGGGTGACAATCTAAGTGATGAGGAAATTGCCTCTGTTTATGATGATCAAGCTGCACAAAAACAAAGAACATTACAGCGGTCACTGATTAAGGCCGAAATTGGTACCACTTTGTCTCATCTAGGTGTTTGCAAACAAATATTATCACAAGACCTTGATAGTGCTGTCATTTTTGAGGATGATATCGATCCAAATGCAAAATATTTTCATACTGTTTCAGCCGCTATCAGTGAGCTTCCTGAAAACTGGGACTTGATGCATATGGGAACCTGCAATCACTTTAAAAAAGCACCGCTTTCTTATAAAATCAAGTTACTTTTCTACTTTCCATTTGTAAAAATTCTGGCTCCTGATCGACTCGATTATCCCTATCGACAGCTATGGAATATTTATCCCCGACCCTACTCTAAAAATCTAAATAGAGCCGGTTATCACGTGGGTTCCCAAGCCTATGCTGTAAGTAGAAGTGGGGCTAAGAAATTATTGGCATATCACAATAAGATAGTTAATATTTCAGATATGTTAATATCTGAAATGGCTATTAAGAATCAATTAAATGCATTTATAACGAAGAGATTGATATTTGATCAAAACAGAAGCTTTAAATCATATATACCAGCAGATAAAAAACGAGATTTTAATTTGCAATAGTTTTCTGATCGAATAATTTCAATTTTATTCTATCCTTTTTACCAAGGCAACTCATTAGCAGGCAATTCGATCCGTCCTATGTGGCACTTGTTAAAACTGAAAATGTTGTAATTGATGAAAAAGCATAAAAGATTAACCAATTATCTTTGTTTTTTTATAAATTCTGAGTTCAAGCAATAAGTGCAACACGAAGGGCACTCACAAACCAAAATCGCGCAAATTATAGGAGTTCACAAATCCACCATTTCCCGTGAGCTGTCCCGTAACGTTCCCCCTCGCGGACGCTATGCCAATGAGTATCGACCGGAGGCAGCTCAGCGAAAGGCCAACCAGCGCCACGGCAATAAGCGCAAACATTGCCGGTTTACCGAGGATTTAAAGGAGGATGCCATCCGGTGGCTGACCACCGAAAAACTCTCCCCGGAGTTAATCAGCGGGCGCTGGAAAGTTCAGGGAATCGATGGGGTAAGCCACAAGGCGATTTACCAATGGATCTGGCACGGGAAGGCCAGCGTTGAAGCCCCATCAAACATTGACGACATGCTGGTAACACTGGCCAGATCAGGTAAATCAGCAGCATTGTAGGTCAGTTCAGAAGCTCCCCGAAAAGCTCTTTCCATAGATCCCCACTCAATGTCCCCCCACTGGTCGATCGTTAGAATTTTTTGCCTCTCGCCATCAAAATTAAAATAGATTCTCGGAAAATCGCCGGTGTTTTTCACTTCATATTCTCCTACAGATGCATAGGTATACTCAAGAAAATGTTCCACATCTTCACCGGGATTGGTGTTGTAATCCTCATCGGTTCCATCTCCCCAGTCCACAGTGAAATCATACCCGTTTCCGATCATCGGAATACGGATAGATTGATCGTCGGAATATCCAGGGTTATCGGTTCTCCAGGTGGTGATGAAGGGGGCAAACGTTTGTGCCGAAGCAACTGGCACAACTATTGCAAAAAACAGTACAAAAAATTGGACCAAAAAAGCTTGAAAATTTTTAAACATGACGATTCGATTTAAATTGAAACAGATACTCTCTCCGACGTACCCATTTTACCAGCGTTTATCGTACATGCAACAGATTGGATCAAAAAAGATCACTCCCCGCGATAAAAAATTCGTGACCTTTATAAGAAGCCGGTAAATCGTGCTCAAACAAGGGGTTTTTGATCGGTTTTTCCAGATCTGTTTTTTTGATGCAGGCCATACCTGAAGCATCAGGACTTCCCCTGGCAAGAACAGGAAGCAGATCGGTTAAATGAAGAGTGGCAGGCAGAATATGCTGAGTGATCTTTTAGCAGCTAAAGCAGAGGGCCACATCACCAGTCAGCCCTCCG
>Ga0102931_1001926_pt1 | contig 10342 bp, 8 predicted proteins | sample SalPonR1_C_D1_MG_FD_79282 | JGI IMG/M metagenome (GOLD analysis project Ga0102931, IMG submission 79282) | Salt pond soil microbial communities from South San Francisco under conditions of wetland restoration - Salt Pond MetaG R1_C_D1_MG | ecosystem: Environmental > Aquatic > Marine > Intertidal... | reverse complement strand
GATGGGCACGGTGCCGATCGGCACCGGCGAATTGCGCACGATCCACTCGCGCGTCTCGTGGATGTTCTTGCCGGTGGACAGGTCCATCACGGTGTCGCCGCCCCAGCGAATGGACCACACCAGCTTTTCCACCTCCTCCGCGATGGAGGAGGTGACCGCGGAGTTGCCGATGTTGGCATTCACTTTCACGCGGAAATTGCGGCCGATGACCATCGGCTCCAGTTCCGGGTGGTTGATGTTGCAGGGGATGATCGCCCGGCCGGCCGCCACCTCGTCGCGTACAAACTCCGGCGTGACCTGCTCGGGCAGTTGCGCGCCGAAAGCCTCGCCGGGGTGGCGCGCAAGCAGGCCGGCGGCCGCGTAGGACGCGTGCCTGGCCTGCAGTTCGGCGTTCTCCCGCAACGCCACGTATTCCATCTCCGGCGTCACGATGCCCCGCCGCGCGTAATGCATCTGGGTGACGCGAACGCCGTCGCGGGCGCGCCTGGGTGCGCGTTTGCCCGGAAAGGTCAGCTCGGCGGCCTCGGCCGCCGCGGCCCGGTCACGCGCAAAGCTGGAACTCTGCCCGTCCAGCGCGACGGTATCGCCGCGCTCCGCGATCCAGGCGGCGCGCAGTGCCGGCAGGCCGGACAACAGGTCGATGCGCCACTCCGGGTCGGTGTAGGGCCCGGAGGTGTCGTAGACCACGATCGGCGGATTTTGCTGCGGACCGGCCACGCCGGGCGTCGGCGTCTGCAGGATCTCGCGCATGGCGACCCTGAGGTCGTCGCGACTGCCGGGCACGTGGATCTTGCGCGCTCCCGGAAAAGGCCGCGTCACCGCCTCCCCGAGGCGAGTGGGATCTTGAAGTTCATCGCGAGGATTGGCGCTCATGCAGCTCCCTTGAAAAAACGGGGCGACGCGGGACGGGGCGTCGTGAGCCCGGAATGCCCGCAACACCCGTCGCGCGGCTGATCACCACGGCGGAGACAGCTTAGCGCAAGGCAGCGGACGTCCTGTCAGGCATTAACCATAATGCAGCCCCGGGAGCTTGTCACACCGGGCGGCAGCCACTAACCTCGTCGGCCCGAGCCGCTCGGCGGCCTGCCCACGGCGGACGCATGAACTCCATGGACTTCGAAACCGCTCGACAACAGATGATCGGACAGCAACTGCGTGCCTGGGACGTCCTCGACGAGCGGGTGCTGGACGTGATGGCGACCCTGCCGCGCGAGCAGTTCGTGCCGCCCGGCTGGCGCGCGCTCGCCTACGCCGACACGGAGATTCCGCTGGGGCACGGCAAGTCGCTCGCGCCGCCGAAAATCCAGGGCCGCGCGCTGCAGGCGCTGTTGCCGCAGCCCGACGAGCAGGCGCTCGAAATCGGCAGCGGCACCGGCTATCTCAGCGCCTGCCTGGGCTGCCTGTCGGGCAGTGTGGTGAGCGTGGAGCTGCACCGCGACCTGCTGGACGCGGCGGGGCGCAACCTGGCCGCGCTGGGCATCCACAACGTGGAGCTTCGCGAAGGCGACGGTCTGGCCATGGAATTACCCGCCGAGTTCGATGTCATATGCGTGAACGGGTCGCTGCCCGCTGCAGATCCGCACCTGCCCCGCTTGCAGCGCCTGCTGCGGCCCGGCGGACGCCTGTTTGCCGTGACCGGACGGCCGCCGATCATGGCGGCCCTGCGCGTCACGCGTTCGGTCGATATCCCCGGAGACGGGCCGGCCGATGCGCAATGGACGCGGGACAGCCTGTTCGAAACCTGCCTGCCGCCACTGGAGAAAACCGGCAGAGACGAGGAGTTCGTATTCTGATGATCAAGGAAATGACCCCGGAGGAGTTCACCGAGCGCGCCAGCGCCGCGCCCGCGCCGCTGCTGGTCGACGTGCGCGAGGAGTGGGAACTGGCCATCGCCCGGCTCGAGCAGGCGGTGCACATCCCGATGGGCGAACTGCCGGACCGCATGGCAGAACTGCCGCGCGATCGCGACATCGTGCTGCTGTGTCGCAGCGGCATGCGCAGCGCCCAGGTGACGCGCTTCCTGGAGCGCGAGGGCTACCAGCGGGTCTGGAACCTGGCCGGCGGCATCCTCGCCTGGTCGGAGCGGCTCGACCCTTCGCTGACGCCCTACTGACACACGCTCGCCCGCCGGGCTTGTCTCCCGGCCGCCGATATGGTGATATAGTTCACTATATCACCTAGACCATGACCCGCAGTCCCAAGGACCGAACGATGAAGCTGAAATGCCTGCCCCTGCTGATCACCGCCGCGGTGATGCTGGCCCCCGCCCAGGCCGGGGCCGCCAGCCTGATGGACGCTTACCGCGACGCCATGCGCAGTGATCCCACGCTGCGCGAAGCCGCCGCCAACCGCCTCGCCACGCTGGAGGCCAAGCCGCAGGCGCGGGCCAGCCTGCTGCCCCAGATCGAGGCCACCGGCAGCTACCAGCACCAGGACAATTCCGGTACCCAGACCTTTACGCAGCGGATCGACACCGGCCAGGTGGTGACATTGACCACCGGTTTCCGCCAGGAGGTCGAGCCGTTGCGCAACTGGCAGCTCCGCCTGACCCAGACGCTGTTCCGCTGGGACCAGTGGGTCGCGCTGCGCCAGGCCGACAAGCAACTGGCCCAGGCAGAGGCAGAGTTCCGCGCCGCCGAGCAGGACCTGATGGCACGCGTCGCGAACCGCTATTTCGAGGTGCTGGGCGCGCGCGCCACCCTCCAGGCCGCGGAAGCGGCGCTCGAAGCGATCGGGCGCCAGCTGGAACAGGCGGAGAAGCGCTTCGAGGTCGGTCTCTCGGCGATCACCGACGTGCAGGAAGCGCAGGCCAGCTATGACGCCGCCACGGCCGCGGTCATCGAGGCCAAGCGCTCTTTCGCCGTGGCGCGGGAGTTTCTCCGGGAGATCACCGGCGAGTATTACGACGACCTGGAGGACGCCGGGCCGGACACGCCGCTGGTGACCCCGGAACCGAACGACGCCGACCAGTGGGTGCAGACCGCCCTGTCCCGCAACCTGCGCCTGGAGGCTGCGCGGCTGGCGGCGGACATCAGCCGCGACGGCATCGCCTTGCAGCGCAGCGGCCACTATCCTTCCGTGGAGTTGTTCGTCAGCCGCGGCAACAACCGGATCACCTCGGAACGGCAAGACCGCCCGCAGGCCTTGCCGGGAGAGCCGGAGCCGGAGCCGCAGCCCTTCCTGCCGGCCAACAGCGACACCTGGCAGGACGCCTACGGCATCCAGGTGCGCGTGCCGATCTACTCCGGCGGCGCGGTGAGTTCGAGAGTCCGCGAGGCGTCCTACCAGCACGAGTCCAGCCAGGCACAACTGGAACGCGTCGCGCGGGAAACCGAGCGCCAGACGCGCGACTCCTTCCTTTCCGTGAATGCCGAGATCAGCCGCGTCCAGGCCCTGGCCCAGGCTGTGCAATCCAGCCAGACCGCGCTGCGCGCCACCGAGGCCGGCTTTGAGGTCGGCACGCGCACCACGGTGGACGTGCTTCAGTCGCGCCAGCAGCTGTTCGAAGCCCAGCGCGACTATGCGAACAGCCGCTACACCTACCTGGTGAACGCGCTGCTCTTGAAGCAGGCGGCAGGCACCCTGCGGGCGGAAGACATCAGCGAAGTGGATGCCTGGCTGAAGCCGGCCGACCAGGTGCCGGAGCCTACCCAGGCGCCCCGCTGACGGTGGCGTAGCAGGCGCCTACACAGGCGCCCCGCTGACGCTGGCGTCGCCGGCGCCAGCGCGCCTCGCTCGTGCCGCGCGTCAGTCGTTCCGTACCAGCAGCGGGTCGAGCAGGCGCAGCAGTCTTTCCAGCGCGCCGCCGCTCTGGGCCGCGGCGCGACAGCCCCGCAGACCCCGCTCCCGGCGCTGCTCCGGATCCGCGAGCAGTGCCGCCATGGCGTCGCCCAGCGCCGCCCCGTCCGCCACCAGCTCCAGCCCGCCGGCGTCCTGCAGCAACCCGGCCGTCTGCTCGGCGTTGAAATTGTGCGGCCCCGTGATCACCGGAAGCGACAGCACGGCTGGCTCGAGCAGGTTGTGACCGCCGATCGGCACCAGGCTGCCGCCGACGAACGCGGCGTCGGCCGCGGCGTAGAACATCGGCAGTTCGCCGAGGGTGTCGACCAGGTAGACCGGATCGTCGCCCCCCGGCGCCTGCGACAGCGAGCGCCGCCTGAAACCCGGATAGCGCGCGGCCAGCAATTCGGCAACACCCTCGAAGCGGTTGGGATGGCGCGGCACCAGCAGCAACAGCGCGCCGGGCACGCGAGCGCGGACCCGGTCGTGCGCGTCCAGGGCCGCGGCCTCCTCGCCCTCGTGGGTGCTCGCGGCGATCCACGTCGGACGCCGCGGGAAGTTCGCATCCCTGAAACGCTGCCCGGACTCGATCAGTCCGCGGGGAAAAGAAAGGTCCGCCTTGAGGTTGCCGGTGACCAGCACATGCTCGGGGTTTGCGCCCACCCGCAGGAAGCGGGCGGCGTCCTGCTCGCTCTGCGCCGCGATCAGGATGCCGTTGGAGAGCGCCTCGCGGAACAGGCTGCTGAAGCGCTGGTAGCGCTTCACCGAGCGTGGCGAGATGCGGGCGTTGGCGAGCACCAGCGGTACGCCGCGTTTGCCGCACTCGCCATACATGTTCGGCCAGAGCTCGGTCTCCATGACGATCGCCAGGCGCGGCCGCATGCGCCTGAAAAAACGGCGCACCGCGCCCGGGGTGTCGTAGGGCGCGTAGCTGTGCAGCACCTCGTCACCGAACAGGTCCCTGACCTGCTGCGCGCCGGTGGGCGTCACGGTGGTCACGACGACGGGAATATCCGGGTGTTTCTTGCGCAGCGCGGCCACCAGCGAGGAGGCGGCGACCACTTCTCCCACGGACACGGCGTGCACCCAGATCCCCGGCCGGTCGAGCCGGCGCCGGCCGAAGCCGAAACGCTCTTCGAAATGCTCCCAGTAGGCGCGGTTCGACAGCCCTTTCCAGAACAGGACCAGGGCCACCACGGGGATCAGCAGATAGGAGATGACGACGTATAGACGGTACAAGAGCATGCGACCGGAGGGGTGGCGGCGATGTTAACACGCGCTCCCGCCGGCGGTTTCGCACCCGCGGCTATAATGCCTGCCCGGCGGACAGCATTTAGGGACCATAATCAGCGCCTGCTATCAGGGCCGGCACTCACGGACAGCGACTTGAGCAACGAAAAAATCCCGCTTTATCGTTTTCTCGCGCCGCGTTTCTGGCCGGTCTGGCTGGCGCTGGGCATCGTCCGGCTGCTGGTGGCGATGCCCTTCGGCGTGCAACTGCTCGCGGGACGCGCCATCGGGCGCATCGCTTATGCCGGCGCCCGAGAGCGTCGCCGCATCGCGGCGCGCAACCTGGCACTGGCCTTCCCCGAAATGGACGAGGCCGCGCGCCGCAGGCTGCTGCGACGCCATTTCGAATCGCTGGGCATGTCCATCATCGAGACCGGGCTGTGCTGGTGGGCTGAGGACGCGCGCATCGAGCGGCTCGCCGAGATTCGCGGCCTGGAACACGTCGAGGCGGCGCTCGCCTCCGGCCGGGGCGCCATCATGCTGACTGGCCATTTCACCACGCTGGACCTCGGCGGCCGTTTCCTCACCCGCAAGGCGCCGGTGAGCGCCATGTACCGCCCGCACCGCAACCCGCTGTTCGAGGAGATCATGCGACGCGGGCGCGAGCGCTCGGCGAAGCACGCTTTCGTGAAGACCGACGTGCGCGCCATGATCCGCGGCCTGCGCAACAATCACCTCATCTGGTACGCGCCGGACCAGGCGCACAAGCGCGGCAAGTACAGCGCGGCCGTGCCCTTTTTCGGCGTGCCCTCGCCCACCAACATCGCGACCTCCACCTTCGCGCGCCTCGGCGACGCGCCGGTGATCCCTTTTTTCCCCGTGCGCCTGCCGGGCAAGGCCGGCTACCGCGTGGACATCCTGCCGCCGCTGGAAGGCTTTCCCGGCGACGACCCGGTGGAGGACGCCGCGCGCATCAACCGGCTGCTGGAAGAGCGCATCCGCATGTGTCCCGAGCAATACCTCTGGGTGCACCGGCGCTTCAAGCAGGCCGGCCCCGAGGGCGCCGACCACTACGGCCCGCTGGCGCGCAAACGCAAGTCGCGACCTTCGGCGTAGCCCGAACGCAGCGCGCGCCACCCCGCGGGGTCGAAGGCGGGGGCGCCGGGCTCGGCGGCGATCTTGCGCAGCGAGCGCTCCAGGCGCGCGAGGTTTTGTTCCTGCCACGGGCCGGGCGCGCGGAAACGACCCCGGTCGAAGTCCAGCAGCCAGGCGCGACCGTCCTCGTCCAGCAGGATGTTGTGCGCGTTCAGGTCGGCATGGCAAGCGCCCAGCGCGTGGAAATCCGCCAGCATCCGGCCGATGGCCCGCCAGTCCAGGGCCGCGCCCTCCGCAAGGCGCGCCGACAGCGGCGCGGCGCCCGCGATGCGCAAAGTGACCAGTTCGGCGGTGTAGAAGAGCCCGCGGCGGCGCCAGCCGGCCGCCACCGGCCGCGGCACGGGCAGGCCGGCGGCATGCAGTCTCGCCAGCATGCGCCATTCCCGGAAAGCGCGGGTCCGCTCGGCGCCCGTCCAGGCATAGCGGTCCTCCACCAGGCGTCCCATCCAGCCGCCGCGCCGGTAATGACGCACGGCCCAGTGCCGGTCACCCACCTGGAAAAAGCGCACCTGGCCCCGTCCGCGGCCCGCTTGGCCCTCCGCCTCACCGTGCTCCAGGGCATGACGCAACAGGTCGGGACCGGGGTTAATGACCAGCGCGGGATCGTGCAGCACCGCCCAGCCCGGCCCCGTCTGGATCGCCGGGCTCACCGCCTGGCCTCAGCGTTCCGCGGGCGTCGCGTCGACCAGCCTGAAGGTCGCGCCGCAATAGGGGCACTTGGCCCGGCCGGTCACCTCGACGGGCAGGTAGACGCGCGGATGCGAGTTCCACAGCTTCATACCGGGCATCGGGCAGGACAGGGGCAGGTCGGCGCGCGTCACCTCGTAGTGCGTCGCCGCGTTCGCCTCGGTCTTTTGTTTTTCAGCCATGATCGCTCCGCCTCTGCCGCCGCGCATTATAGCGCCGCGCCGTCTTCCATGATGCGCCGCCACAGCACGCGCACCCGTTCGCGCAGCGGCTCGGCCTCTTCCGCCGGAATCCGGCCCGGCGCCCGGCGCAGCGTGAGCCGGTGCAGGCGCTGGCGGAAGTTCACGTAAGCATCATGCAGCAGGCGGCCGTCCTCCGCCGACAGCAGGCCGGCCGCCCGCAGGTCCTCGATCTGGCGGATGTTGTCCGGCCAGCGCAGCAGCTCCGGGCGCTCGGCGGCATGCTGCAGCACGAGGTACTGCACCAGGAACTCGATGTCGGCGATTCCGCCGCTGTCCTGCTTGAGATCGAACAGCGCGGCGCCGCCGGCGGAGAGCTCGTTGCGCATGCGCTCACGCATGGCGGCGACCTCGGCGCGCAGCCCGTCCCGGCGCACTGCTTCCACCAGCACGCGCACGCGCAGCTGCTCGAAGGCCTCGCGCACCCCGGGGTCGCCCGCCACCGCGCGCGCGCGCAGCAGGGCCTGGTGCTCCCAGGTCCACGCCCGTTCTCGCTGGTAGGCTTCGAAAGCGCCCAGGCTGGTCACCAGCAGCCCGCCCTTGCCGCTGGGGCGCAGCCGCGTATCCACCTCGTAAAGTACGCCCGCGCCCGTGGGCGTCGCCAGCAGGTGCACGATGCGACGGGTCAGGCGCGCGAAATACATGCCCGCCTCCAGCACCGCCGGCCCTTCGGTGCGCTGGATCTCGCCCGCCGCGTCGTGCACGAACACCAGGTCCAGGTCGGAGCCGTAGCCGAGTTCCAGCCCACCCAGCTTGCCGTAGCCGATCACCGCCAGGCTGCACTCGCGCAAGTCGTCCTCGCGGTCCCCGCACAGCGGCCGGCCGTGGCGTCGCTGCGCGTCGTCGCGCGCAATCCGCACACAGGCCTCCAGCAGCACCTCGGCGACCCAGGTCAGCTGGTCGCTGACCTTCATCAGCGGCAGCCGTCCCGCCAGGTCCGCCACCGCCACCCGGAACACCGCCGCGCGCTGGAAATTTCGCAGCGCATCCATCAATGCCTCGAGGTCCTCGGGTTCCACCCCGGCAAGCCGCTCTTCCAGTTCGCCGGCGAGCTCGTCCCTGCCCGGGGGCGCCTGCATCACCCGCGGATCGATGAGGTCGTCGAGCAACAGCGGGTGGACCGCCACCTGGCTGGCGAGAAACTCGCTGCCCCCGCACAGGCGGGTAAAGCGCTCCCGCGCGGCGGGGTTCTCGTTCAGCAGAGCGAAATAAGCGCTGCGGCCGCCGATCGCGGCGACCACGCGTAACAGCCGCTCGAGCGCCTCCTCCGGCGCCGGCAGCTCCGCCGCCCCGCGCGCCAGCGCCGGCACCAGCGTGTCCAGGCGCTCCCGGGCGGTCTCGTCCAGGCGCTTGTACCAGCCCGCATCCGCCAGGCCCCGCAAGGCCTCCAGCGCGCGCGCGGGCGCGTCGTAACCCGCGGCCGTGAGGCGCTCGCAAGCCTCTTCCTCGCTGCTCTCGCGGCGCCAGGCCAGCACGACGCCGTCTTCGGCCGGCGCGGCGTCGCCGCCGGCAGTCTGGTGCTGGAACCAGTGATCCACCCGTGCCTGGTGTCCGGCCAGGGCCGCGGCGAACTCGCTCCAGTCCGCACATCCCATGGCGAAGGCGAGACGCTCGCGGCCGGGCGCCTCGGCCGGCAGCTCGTGAGTCTGGCGGTCCTGCCAGGCCTGCAGCCGGTTTTCCGCAAGGCGCAGGAAACGCCACGCGGCGCGCAACTCGTGAACGGCGGCCTCGGGCAGCTGGCCGGTCTCCTCCAGGCGGGCCAGCGCCGCCGGCAAGCCCGGTTCGCGCAGGCGCGGGTCCGCGCCGCCGCGCAACAGCTGCTGGCACTGCACGATGAACTCGATCTCGCGTATGCCGCCGTGCCCCAGCTTGATGTTGTCGCGCAACTCGCGCCGCGTTACCTCCGCCGAGATGCGGGCCTTCATGTCGCGCAGCGCGTCGAACAGGCCGTAGTCGAGGTAACGCCGGAACACAAAGGGGCGCAACGCGTCGCTGTAGAGTCCCATTCCCACCTGGTGACCGGTCACCGCGCGCGCCTTCACGTAGGCGTAGCGCTCCCACGCGCGGCCGTGCTGGTGCAGGTAGTTGGAGAAGGCCGGCAGGCTCATCGCCAGCGGACCGCTCTCGCCGAAGGGCCGCAGCCGCATGTCCACCCGGAACACGAAGCCGTCCGCGGTGCGCTCGTCCAGCAGGCGGATCAGCTGCCGTCCGGCGCGCGTGAAGAACTGCTCGTTATCCAGCGGCCGCGCGCCGTCGCTCGCGCCCGCCTCGGGGTAGAGAAACACCAGGTCGATGTCGGAGGAAAAATTCAGCTCACCCCCGCCCAGCTTCCCCATCGCCACCACCAGCAGGCGCTGCGGCGTGCCGTCCGCGCCGCGCGGCTCGCCGTGAGCGGCCGTCATGCGCGCGTGCACCCAGTCGTCCGCCGCCCGGATGCAGACTTCGGCCAGTTCGCTCAAGTGCCCCAGCGTCTCTTCGAGGACCGCCCAGCCCGCCAGGTCCCGCCACGCGATCCGCAGCATCTCGGCGCGGCGGAAGCGGCGCAGCCGCTGCATCGCGGCGGCCTCGTCGGTACTCCCCTCGAGCAGGTCGGCGGCGCCCGCCAATAGTTCGCCGGGCGTCCAGCGGCGACGCGCGGCGAGCGCGAGCGCCCGCAGCGCGTCCCTGCTGCGCAGGCTGTGCGCGGCCACGAACTCGCTGGCCGCCCACACCCGCGGCGCCGCGTCCGCCAGGGCCGGGTCTTCCCGGAAGGCGGCGGCGGCGTCCGGCTCGGCCGCGGCAAAGCTCCGCCAGCGCTCCGGCAGGTCGCGCCGGAGCTCCGGGGCCAGCGCCTCCAGGCCGGCGCCGACGGGGTCGTGTGCTGTGCTTTCGCTCATCGCCGGCCAAGGATATCAGCCCAAAAAAAGAAGCCCCGCACGGGGCGGGGCTCCAGGTTCTCGGCATCTCCGCGTTTGCCGCGGAATCCGAAACGTCTTACGCCTTGGCCTTACATCATGCCTTCCATGTCGGGCATCTGCGGACCCTTGTCGTCTTCCTTGGGCATCTCGGCGACCATCACCTCGGTGGTGAGCAGCAGGCCCGCCACTGAAGCCGCGTTCTGCAGCGCCAGGCGCGTGACCTTGGTCGGGTCGAGAATGCCCAGCTTGATGAGCTGGCCGTAATCGCCCTTGGCCGCGTTGTAGCCGTAGTCGTCCTTGCCCTCGCGCACCTTGTTGAGCACCACCGAGCCGTCTTCGCCGGCATTGGCGACG
>Ga0102931_1001923_pt1 | contig 10345 bp, 7 predicted proteins | sample SalPonR1_C_D1_MG_FD_79282 | JGI IMG/M metagenome (GOLD analysis project Ga0102931, IMG submission 79282) | Salt pond soil microbial communities from South San Francisco under conditions of wetland restoration - Salt Pond MetaG R1_C_D1_MG | ecosystem: Environmental > Aquatic > Marine > Intertidal... | reverse complement strand
TTCAAGAAGCATAATGGTCAGTTGGCCGCCCAAGTGTTCTCGAAATTCGGTGAGTCCTCGGAGCAGAGAGTCGGAATTATCAGTTTGGTCCAATTTTGATTTCAATTCATGGACGAACAATTTGAACCCACATTTTCCAATCACATTTAATATTTGGTTGCAAGACTCATCATCAATCAGCCCTTGAAGATTTGAATAGACTATATCAAGGGCAATTCCAATCGCAACTGCTTCGCCATGTTTCAGTTCAAAATCGGTCAACTGCTCTAATTTATGAGCCGCCCAGTGCCCAAAATCAAGCGGGCGAGAGGAGCCCATCTCAAAGGGATCACCGCTTGTGGCGATGTGTTCGAGGTGTAACTCTGCACAGCGAAATATCAGCTTTTGCATCGCGGCCATATCACGGTTTTGAAGGTCATCAGCATGAGCCGCTATGAAATCAAAAAAGGAGCTATCCTTCAGGAGGGCCACTTTAATCGCTTCGGAAATACCTGATATCCAATCGCGCTGATCGAGTGTTGTCAAGAAAGAGGAGTCGTTGATGACTGCAAACGGAGGGACAAATGTTCCCAGGAAATTTTTCTTCCCAAAAGCATTTACACCGTTTTTTACACCGAGGGAGGCATCATTTTGAGCCAAGACTGTAGTGGGTATGCGAATGGTTCGAATTCCGCGATGAGCAATTGCAGCAGCATAGCCCGCCGTATCAATCACAGCGCCACCGCCGATGGCCATTACATATGAGTGACGGTCAATCCCGACATTGTTAATAACTTTCAGAATTTTATCAACGTAAGTTCTATCATTCTTTGCAGTCTCACCACCCGGAATAATGATCGGAGATCGAACCGGTTCAAAAAGGTTGTCGTGATACTCTGCATACTTGCAAATCCTGTTAAACAATCCGGGATGATGAAGCGACACCTCCTTATCAAATACACATAATATCTTCTTGGAATGATTGTGTGATTGCTGTTCCAATACCGTTTTTAAGCAATCATTTTCAATATCAAAAATGTTCTCTGAAAAAAGTGTCTTATATTCAAAAGGAACAGAGAACTTCTGGTTAATTTCTTGCATTATAGATTCTTTAAACTCCGTAACTCAACGTATGCTGTATATAGATGATTTTAAATTTGTAAACTGTTAAAAAATAATAAGAAGAATTGTCTGTTGTTAGTGGTTTGTTGTCGCTTGTTGACTCATTTTTAAGTCTAAGGCTTATTTATAAACTATAAACGACAATCAACTTACAACATACAACGACCTGAAATCTATTTTTCATTCTTTTAAAATCAACTTAGCTTACTATCCTTTATTTTAACACTAAAGAAGTAACAATATTTTAAGTATATATGACAGGCTTCAATCGGCAGACAGATTACGACTATAAAGAGATGAGAGCCGCTATCATCAAATGGCTCGAGGCAAAATTGAAAGCGGAATCTTTAGAGTGGCTACAATCAACAGGTGAAAAGTTAGCTGACAACCCAGAAGATTGGTTTTTATACACTTCATTCAGTGCAGTTCCACGGCATACCGGGAAAGAGGAATTGTCTTTTTCTGATGATGAACTGGCTGAAGCTGAATCGATTCGGCAGAATTGGACACCCATTGGCTGGACTGCTGGTCAGCTTGGGAGGGTTTATCTGTTGCTCACTTTTGCCGATGCAGGTGAGGAGGAATTCCTGGATAAAATTGAAAAGATTTTCTTAACCAGCGATATGAGTGAAGCCGTTTCATTATATAAAGGGATTCCACTCTATCCCTACCAGGAGAAGTTCAAAAAAAGAGCCGCTGAAGGCGTTCGTAGTAATATGACAAACGTCTTTAATGCAGTTGCACATCACAATCCATTTCCAGCTGAGTATATGGATGAGGGAGCTTATAATCAGATTGTTTTGAAAGCTCTGTTCGTTGAAAGCGTACTTTATAAAATTGTTGGCTTGGATGAGAGAGCCAATGAAACGTTAGCTAACATTATGGTTGAATATGCTCACGAGAGATGGTCGGCAGGAAGAGAAGTATCCCCTGAGTTATGGCGACCGGTTGGACCGTTTATTACCGAAGCATATGCTGATGATATTCAAAAAGTATTAGATCATCCCGATAAAACTCATAAGCAGGCCGCCATTTTAGCTTTGATGAGTAGTGATTATTCCGGAAAGGATGATCTTCTGGAGCCCCATCAAGGATTGATCAGTGAAATTGAGGAAAATAATATCGGCTGGGATGATATTGGGAAAGAAGTAGAAAAAGACTGAGCTGAAACAGATAATAACGTAACAAATTTTATTAATCTAACTAATTAAGGAGCAAGAATACCGATGAGTGAGATGATGTTTATCGACCCGCATGTTCATATGATTTCAAGAACTACCGATGATTACCAAGCCATGAGAAGGGCAGGGGTAAAAGCCGTGATTGAACCCGCTTTTTGGGTAGGTCAGCCGCGTACGAATGCCGGTACAATGCTCGATTATTTTAGCTGGATTGTAGGATGGGAACGGTTCAGAGCTTCTCAGTTTGGCATTCAACATTATTGTACGATTGGTCTGAATGCAAAAGAAGCTAATAATGAAGAGCTTGCAGAAGAAGCGATGGATCTTATTCCACGTTACGCCGGCAAAGAAAGTGTAGTAGCGATCGGGGAGATTGGGTATGACGACATGACCAAGCTGGAGGAAAAATATTTTATCGAGCAGGTTCAGCTTGCCAAGAAAATGGATATGCTTGTTTTGGTGCACACTCCTCACAGAAATAAGAAGGAGGGAACTATTCGGAGTATGGATATTTGTGAAGCTCATGGAATGGATCCTTCAAAAGTGATTATCGACCACAATAATGAGGAGACCGTTAAGGCGGTACTCGATCGGGGGTACTGGACTGCTTTCACCATTTACCCGGGAACCAAGATGGGAAATGAGCGGATGGTTGAGATCGTCAAAGAGTACGGTACCGACCGAATCTTTATTGACAGCGCTGCCGATTGGGGACACAGCGATCCGCTGGGTGTTCCAAAAACCGCAAAATTGATGTTAGAACGAGGCATTGATGAGGATGACGTTAAAAAAGTAACCTATCAAAATGCATTGGATGCATATGGGCAAAGTGGTCGTTTCAATGAAGAAGATTGGTTGAATCGCGATCCTGTCGATCAATCTCAAACATTCAGTGGAAATACAATTCTTCGCGGAGGCCACCGGCCGTTAACTGAAGAAGATCTGGATAATCCCGACGAAGATGATTTGATTATTGAGTAGTAGGAAAGCATCAAACAACAGTAGACAATTATAAAGCCAATAGAAAAATTGTCAACTGTCAATTGTCTGCTGGTACTTTTTACAACAAATTGAATTCGGTCATTCGAGTTTCTTACAGATTAATTTTATGCTCAACAAAATTCGCGCCTACCTCGAACTCATGCGCCCCGCAAACATCGTAACGGCATTTGCCGATATCCTGGCCGGTTTTGCCGTTGCCGGTGGTGTCATCATTTTTACGGGTGAAGCTGCACTTTTTTCACACGAAGGGTTATGGTGGTTATTGCTTTCCACATTCGGGCTCTACGGAGGCGGGGTTGTTTTTAATGATGTTTTTGATGCTGAATTAGACGCCGTAGAGCGTCCGGAGAGGGCAATCCCAAGTGGGCGAGTTACTAAATTCCAGGCATCTCTCTTGGGTACACTCCTGCATTTGATCGGAGTGATTACAGCTTTTCAGGTAAATCAAACAGCAGGTTTTATAGCAATTACGATTGCTATGCTTACGATCATATATGACAGTAAAGCGAAACATTCAGTTGTGTTCGGTCCACTTTTTATGGGTTTGTGCCGTGGTGGAAATTTATTACTTGGTGTCAGTATTGTACCCGGTATACTTTTTCAAAGCTGGTTCCTGGCCTTCATACCGATTGTGTATATCGCATCCATCACTTTGATCAGTCGGGGAGAAGTTTCGGGTGGAAATAAAATGCATGGATATATTGCTGTTGGTATGCTAACTACCGTGATGATTGCACTCTTGATATTTGCAGTTATTCCCGAATATAGATTATTGACTGCTCTGCCATTTCTTTTACTATTTGCATGGATGGTGTTCCCGGCTTATTTAAATGCAGCGATCAATCCGGAAGCGTTGACCATAAAAAATGCTGTTAAACGTGGGGTTCTCTCACTGATATTCTTGAACAGTGTAATTGCAGCTGGATTTTCAGGTTTGATTTTAGGATTGATTGTGGCCTTATTATTTCCAATCTCTCTCCTTTTTTCAAAACTTTTTGCAGTCACTTAACAGACTGATTCCTACTCTTATTTTAAAAAATTTATAAGTGTAATTTGAACACGTACAAATTACTAATTACATTGTTTTGGCTTTAAACAATTATTCAATTCAATTTTGAGTGAATAAAAAGTCTGATTTTCGATGTATACCATCCATCAATTTGTGATATAAAAGAGTTCCATATCACAAATTGAAGTATTATTGTATCTCAATCACATTATGCCTGAGATGCATCTACTTAATCCCACGAATCCGCTATGATACTAAAACTTCAACTTTTTCTACGAGCCTTCCTTCTTCTGCTTATATCGCTTGTATTTTCATTACTTGCACAAACTTCAGTTGCCCAAAACTCTGACAATCAACTGCATATTTTGTTTTTAGGGGATAATGGCCATCATCAACCGATGGAGAGAGCTCAACAAATTATTCCATTTTTGGCATCTCGAGGAATCTATGTTCACTATACCGAGAGGCAGGAAGATTTGAATGTCGAAAATCTCAACCAGTTTGATTCGATTATTTTTTATGGAAATCGAACAGGATTAACCGGGGCTCAAGAATCAGCCCTCTATCAATATGTAAATGAGGGTGGGGGTTTGGTAGCTATCCATTCGGCTTCGGCCATGTTCCCGGAGTCGGATGCATACATCAATTTGATTGGCGGCGCATTTAAAGCCCATGGTACGGACACTGTTTCTGTAGAACATGTGGCAACAGATCATCCGATAGTATCTGGATTGCCCGAATTAGTCAGCTGGGACGAAACGTATATTCACATGAAACACAATCCCGACAAACAGGTTCTTTCTGTAAGGGTTGAAGGTGAGCACGAGGAACCCTGGTCATGGGTTCGAAACCAGGGAGAAGGAAGAGTTTTTTATACAGCCTGGGGACATGACGAGCGAACTTGGAGTAAAATTGCATTCAAACAATTAATAGAACAGGGCCTGCGTTGGACGGTTGGCGACTGGGCCATGAATGCAATATTTGATCATCCAACATTTACGTTTGGTGAAGGTGAGCTTCCATATTATCCACCCGGTGAGCCCTGGGGAACTGTTGGCGAACCGATTACAAAAATTCAAAATCCTTTGGATCCAGAAGAATCGAGAGATCATATAATGGTCGATCCCGATTTTGAAGTGAAACTCTTTGCTTCAGAGGACCAGGTGATCAACCCGATCGACCTCACGTGGGATGAAAAAGGCCGGCTTTGGGTGACGGAAACGGTTGATTACCCAAATAAATTTACAGAAAACCGTGAAGGCAACGATCGTATAAAGATTCTCGAAGACACTAATAATGATGGCAGGGCGGACAAAGTGACTGTTTTTGCTGATGGCCTGAATATTCCCACAAGTCTTGTACTCTACAGAGATGGAGTGATTGTTTCTCAAGCCCCGGATTTTATCTATTTCAAAGATACGGATGGAGATGATGTAGCCGATGAACAAGAGGTCCTATTCACCGGCTGGGGTACCTTTGATACCCATGCAGGACCCAGTAATCTTCGATATGGTTTCGATAATCAAATATGGGGAACAGTCGGTTACTCCGCGTTTGATGGCACCGTTGGAGGAGAGCAACACCAATTCAGCAGTGGATTTTATCGATTTCAACCTGATGGTTCAAGTCTTGAATATATATCTGGCACTACAAATAATACGTGGGGAATAGGATTTAACGAAGAGGGGATCGTATTTGGATCGACTGCGAATCGTGATCTTCCGCTTCACAGTGCAGTTCCGAATCGATTCTACAATAGCGTTCGCGGATTCGGCCAGGCCCCCAGGATTCAGATGATCGCCAATTCAAACCGAATTTATCCGTTACTTGATGAAGTTCGCCAGGTGGATCAGCATGGAAGATATACATCTGCTTCCGGCTTTCATATGTACACTGCACGTGACTTTCCAAAAGAGTATTGGAATCGGCACGCGTTTGTTTCTGATCCAACCGGGCATCTGACGGGTGAATTTATCATGAAACAAGATGGCAGCAGTTATCAGGCAAAAAATATTGGCAGTTTTCTTGCCAGCCAGGATGAATGGTTTTCCCCAATCCAAACTCGTGTAGGTCCCGATGGAGCTTTGTGGGTTCTGGATTGGTACAATATCGTCATTCAGCACAATCCAACTCCCGAGGGCAAGGAAACAGGAGAGGGAAATGCTTACGTCAACGACTTACGGGATCGCCAGCATGCAAGAATCTATCGGGTAGTAAATAAAAATGCCGATCATTCACAGGATATGAATCTTGGCGATGCATCTCCCGAGGAGTTAGTACAGGCTCTCAAAAATGATAATCTGTTCTGGAGACTTACAGCCCAAAGATTGCTTGTAGAAAGAGGGGAAACAGGTGTTGTTCCTCAGTTAATTGAACTTATTGAAAATGAACATCTGGATGAGTTGGGGTTAAACCCCGGAGCGCTTCACGCCATTTGGACGTTGGACGGACTGGAAGAACTTGATGGTTCAAATCGTGAGGTATATGATGCTGTCGTTGGAGCTTTACATCATCCGGCATCCTCGATTCGGCGTGCTGCTCTGATGACACTGCCGAGAAGCGAAGAATCACTTGAAGCCGTTTTAGCAGCCGATTTCTTGCCAAATCCAACTGCACCCGGTTCAATGGGTTATATGATTCCGGCAACTCTAATGGACGCATCTGATGCTCAAGTTCGACTCTCGGCCCTTTTAGCTTTGGCTGAAATGCCGGCATCAGAAAAAGTGGGTCAAGCCGTTGCTGAGTTGATTTTGACCGAGGAAAATGCCAATGACCAGGGGATTCGGCATGCTTCTATGGCAGCGGGCGCTAAGAATGAAAACAGCTTTTTAAATCGTGTATTACAAAAACAACTTCCTGAAAATGCTGACAGTACATTCAAAGCAAATGTAGGATTTGTGGTAGAAAATGTTGCCGGGCATTATGCTTTGGGAGAGTCGCCGCAAAGTTCGGTTTCTGATTATCTTACCATGATTGTTGAAACGGCAGATCCAACGATTGCTTCAGCTTTTATTCGAGGATTGGCTGCTGAATGGCCGGACGAATCTGCTCCTGAATTGAGCGAAGTTGTGATAAATCGATTGAGTGGTTTAAGCGGAGTTCTGCAGGATGAAGCTCAAGAGCACCTTACATCTTTAGCGGAGACCTGGGGTTACCCCGGCCTTTTTGGAACTCAGTAATTCATTGTTGCTAAGAATAAGTAATAGTTGATCAAACAAATGTAAATGAACTACAGAAGTATAAACATACAATTGGTATCAACATTCTACTTTGCTCTCGCAGCAATTCTAATAATAGTGCCGGATGCGAGTGGGTTTGATTTGAAGTCTAAATCACTTGAAAAATCATTTATACAGGCTGAAGGCGATACAGTTATTGTTGGCTCTGAAGGAGCAAACCTTAGTTTTGATGTAACAGAGATACGAGCTGAAGCCGGATCCACCCTTACCATTCAATATGTAAACAGGGGAGATCTGCCGCATAACGTAGTCATTGTAAAACAGCGTTCTGATATCAACCCGGTGGGCATTGCGGCATTGCAGGCCTCACAAACGGGATACATCCCACAGGATGAGGCGAATCAGCAAAGAATAATAGCACACACGGAACTAGCAAAACCCGGAGAAACGGTGTTCTTAACATTTACAGTGCCTCCTCCCGGTACGTATCCATATATTTGTACATACGCCGGCCATTTTACGATGATGCAGGGTGATTTAATTTCTGAATAATTAAAAAAACAGTTTCTATGAAATTTGGTGTGAGTCTTTGGCTTTGGACAGCCCCCGTAACGAACGAAGTGATTGAAGAATATGCCCCAAAAATTGCAGAATTAGGGTTTGATACGGTTGAGATTCCACTTGAAGACCCAACTGAACTGGATTGTGATAGTGCACGAAAAGCAGTGGAAGACAGCGGACTTTCGCTCACTACCTGTGCAGCGATGGGAGGAGGACGCGATCTGATACATCCTGAAAAATCAGTCCGTGACGAGGGAATGAAGTATATGAAGGAATCTCTGGATGCTGCTGAGAAATTAGGATCGGAGCTTTTTGTGGGTCCGCTGGCCTCGGAAGTAGGTCGACTTTGGGAATCGGACGATGTTCAAAGAGAAAAAGAAACTCAATTATTGGTTTCACAACTACGGGAAGTGGCTGATTATGCTGCATCAAAAGATATAATCATCTGTCTTGAAGCGCTGAACCGATTTGAAACAAGTTTTTTGAATCTGACCAGCCAGGTTTGTGATGTTGTTGACCGGGTGTATCATCCAAACTGTAAAGTAATGATAGATCTTTTTCATGCCGGTATTGAAGAGAAAAATTTAGGCGATGCGATCCGATCTGCCGGCGACAATCTCTACCATTTCCAGGTTGCAGAAAATGATCGCGGGACTCCCGGTACGGGTCAGTTTGATTGGGAAGGAATTGCAAAGGCTCTGAAAGAGATTGGATACGACCGCCACATAGTTATTGAAACATTCACACAGGATAATGAACTTCTGGCAAGGGCTGCTGCAATTTGGAGACCGCTTGCAGAGAGCCCGGACCAACTTGCAAAAGATGGGTTATCGTTTCTTAAAAAACTATTGAATTAATTTATATAAAACTTTCAATACACTGAATAGCAATAAAATAATAGATTTTAAAACTTAAATTAAACTATCTGACCATGGCTGAAAAAAAAGTAAATATTGCAATTGTAGGATTAGGTTTTGGAGCTGAATTTATCCCCATTTATCAACGGCATCCAAACGCAAATATGTACGCGATTTGCCAGAGATCTGAAGATAGTTTGAATGAAATAGGGGACGAGTTCGGTGTTGATACTCGGTATACATCGTATGAGGAGATGCTGGAAGATCCTGAAATTGATGCAGTTCATATTAACACACCCATTCAACTGCATGCCAAACATTCTTTGATGGCACTCCGGGCCGGAAAGCATGTGTCCTGTACAGTACCGATGGCTACAACGATTGAGGAATGCGAGGAAATTGTTAACACAGTCAAAGAAACTGGTTTAAAGTACACAATGGCAGAGACAGTAGTCTACAGCCGTGAATTTCTATTTGTGAAGGAGCTATATAAGAAAGGTGAATTGGGGGAGATCCAATATCTTCAAGCCAGCCACCCGCAAGATATGGAAGGATGGCCGGAATATTGGGAGCGAATGAAGCCGATGCATTATGCAACGCACGTGGTAAGTCCGGTACTTGGGTTGATGAATAAGCCCGCTGAATATGTTTCATGTTTTGGCTCAGGAGCCATCAGCGATGATCTGGCTGAAAAATCCGGTTGCCCGTTTGCCGTTCAATCAGCTCATATCAAATTAAAGGGATCCAATGTTTCCGCACACATCTACAGAAGCTTGTTTGATACGGCTCGCCAGTATCGTGAAAGCTTTGACGCATACGGCTCCAGGAAATCCTACGAATGGCCGCTCATAGAAGGGGAGAAGCCGGTGATTCACACTGCAAAGAAACCTGAACCCGAAATTCCGGAACGAGTAGACGTACCAGATTATGGTCATCTTTTACCGGATGAAATTGCTCCATTCACCCAAGCCGGAGTTTATGATGCTGAAGACTCGGCGCATTTGTCATTTATCCAGGGAGGAGGACATGGCGGTTCGCATCCACACCTGGCACATGAGTTTGTCTCTTCGATTGTTGAAGACCGAGAGCCTTATCCAAATGCTGTTCAGTCTGCGAACTGGACATGTGTTGGTCTTCTGGCACACGAATCATCAATGAATGGCGGAGAAATCAAGAAATTACCGGAGTTTACATTGGGATAGGATATTGTTTTTCGTTAGTGGTTCGATGTTTATATTTCAACTATCAACTGCCACTTACTAATTTATATTCTATAATTTTCGAAGCTGTCTTTTTTGGCGGATCATATCAGGAATGAGCCAGATGACGGGATATACGGGTACAAAAACAGTTAAAGAATAAAAGAGGATTTGCCTGGATGGTTTTCTGTCACCTTGAACGATTCCGGCGACACCGGCCATCCAGAAAACAAAGAACATAAATACAAGGAAAGAG
>Ga0102931_1001918_pt1 | contig 10357 bp, 4 predicted proteins | sample SalPonR1_C_D1_MG_FD_79282 | JGI IMG/M metagenome (GOLD analysis project Ga0102931, IMG submission 79282) | Salt pond soil microbial communities from South San Francisco under conditions of wetland restoration - Salt Pond MetaG R1_C_D1_MG | ecosystem: Environmental > Aquatic > Marine > Intertidal... | reverse complement strand
TTCTTACCATCCGGCATCAAAAGATTCCAGACTCTTTATATACGTTCGATTATTCGAATTCCTTGTTGATTCTTAATCAAAACCTGATTCATGATAAAAGCCCAATGGCTATTACTTACAGGGTATTTCCAATAGATTTTTCAACCACCTGGTATCATCGGAAGAAAGATAATTTTATCATAACAGGCCCTGTGATGATAAGACCACAAAAAAATGACTATAATCCCAATCAGAATTTTTTCACAGACAATCAGCTGGATAAACGGGGAAGTATTTCACGTGGTATTACTATTGGGAATAACCAGGATGCCGTGATTAACTCAAAACTGAACCTGCAACTTGCCGGTCAGATTGGAGATAATATGCAATTATTGGCTGCTATATCTGATGAGAATATCCCTATTCAACCAGAAGGTAACTCTCAACAAATCCAGGAATTTGACAAAGTATTTATTCAACTATATAACGAGCAATTTAAATTAATTGCCGGAGATTTTGAAATATCCAGGCCCTCAGGATATTTTATGAATGTAAATAAAAAAGCACAAGGGGGAATGTTAAATGTAAAACTCCCCGGCAGAAAAAACGTTTCAAATGTTTTAGAAACATCAATCAGCGGAGCTGTTTCGAAAGGGAAGCTATGCCGCAAAAAATTTCATGGACAGGAGGGTAACCAAGGGCCCTATAAACTTACAGGTTGCGAATATGAACAATATATTATTGTGTTGGCTGGAACAGAAAAGGTTTATATCGATGGTAAATTATTAACCCGAGGCAAAGAAAATGATTATACCATTGATTATAATACCGGAGAAATAACATTTACCGCTAACCGGCCGATAACTAAAGACTCGAGGATTGCCGTAGAGTTTGAGTATTCTGAAAAAAGCTATACCCGTTTTATGGTTTATAGTAATAATACTTATCAAACTCAAAAAGGCCGGTTTTGGCTTACTATTTACTCGGAGCAGGATAGTAAAAATCAACCTTTAAATCAGGATTTAACCAGGGAACAAAAAGAAATACTGGCTCAATCGGGCGATAATATTCAAAATGCTTTTGTTCCAAATATTGATACTGTAGATTTTAGAAACGATTTCGTATTATATGAAAAGATAGATACTACAGTAAATGGAGAAGTTTATGATATTTATAAATACTCAACGAATCCCGAAACTGCAATATATCAGGTGGGTTTTAGCTTTATGGGAGAAAATAAAGGGAATTATATATTAACACAAAGTAGTGCTAATGGAAGAGTATTTGCATGGGTAGCGCCTGTAAATGGAGTTCCACAAGGAAGTTTTGAGCCCATAAGGTTGTTAGTATCACCCAAAAAACAACAAATGATGAATTTGGGTGGTAATTATCATATTAATAATACCACACGCTCTTTCTTTGAAATAGCTGTTAGTAATTATGATTTAAATACTTTCTCTACTAAAAGCAATGCAGATAATACAGGTTATGCTTTAAAACTTGATGTAGAAAAATATTTGTTAAACAGAGATACAATAAAAAATCGCCTGACAGCTGAAATAAACTATCAGTTAATCAATAAAAATTTTTCAGAGATAGAACGGTTTCGGCCGGTAGAATTTGAGAGAGACTGGAATATTGAAACTCCGTTTTTTAATGATGAACATTATGCTGATATGAATCTTTCCTATCGACACAGGAATAATATTACCGGGCAATATCAACTGGCTTTGTTAAACAGTAAAGGAGAATATAGCGGATTGCGAAATGTTTTGAATACCACCATACAAAAATCCGGGTATCAGTTACAATTTAATTCAAGCCTGCTAAATACTTCAACTGATAGCAAGGAGACTCAATTTATAAGGTATTTAGCCAGCATCTCAAAGTCTTTCCGGAAAATAAAAATTGGATTTGAAAACGAGCTGGAACAGAATGAGTGGATCAATACCGATACCGATAGTTTGTTGAATAACAGCTTTAACTTTTCATCGTATCATTTTTATATTCGAAATACTGATTCTTCAGTAAATCAGTTTAGTGCCGGATATCTGTTACGAAATGATTTGTTGCCTAATAATAATAAATTAAGTAAAGCAACGCAGTCAGAAGATTTTCAGTTAAGATTCGGATTAATGAAAAATCCTGCAAGCATTTTAAAGACTACCCTTAATTATCGGAAATTAAAGATTCTGGATTCTGCGTTAACGAATAATACCGAAGAAAATACAATTACCGGAAGAGTAAGTTATAATTTTCGTTTATTCAAAGGAGCTGTTACTTCTACTCTTTTTTACGAAGCTGGCTCAGGCCTTGAACCTAAAAAAGAATTTTCGTACCTAAAAGTTCCTGTAGGCCAGGGAACGTATTCATGGGCTGATTATAACAATAACGGGGTAGCAGAATTGGACGAGTTTGAAGTCGCTAAATTTCAGGATGAAGCCAACTATATTAGGGTTTATACGCCCGGAAACGAATATATTAAGACCTACCAAAATGAGTATAGTCAGGTTGTAAATATACGACCTGAAGTTATTTGGAGTAATAAAAAAGGATTACGTAAAGTATTATCGAAATTTTCTAATAGTATGGCTTTATTAGTGAATCAAAAATCTACGAATACCGATTTAACCCGAAGTTTAAACCCTTTAGTTTATTATGAGTACGATTCAAGCCTGGTACATTTGAATCAAAATTTCAGGAATACCCTTTCTTTCAACCGTTCAGGCACGCTGTTTGGGATCGATTATATTTATCAGCAGAATCATAATAAAACATTGTTGGTTAATGGGTTTGATGAGCGTAAAAGATCACAACACGGATTTAAGTTTCGGTGGAACTTTGTCTCGGATTTTACCTTGCAGAATGATTTGGATATAGGAAAGAAAGAATACTATTCCGAATTTTTTAGTAACAAAAATTATCAACTGGATATAGTGGATAATGAGCTAAAATTTCAGTACCAACCCGGGTTTCAAACAAAAATAGAGTTAAATTATCGTTATAGCCGAAAGGAGAATATTCAAGCAACTGAAAAAAGTTTATCGCATACAGCCGGAACAGAAATAGATTATACTTTTACCGGGAAAGGCAATATTTTAGTCCAAGGGAATTATATTTATATAAATTATAATGCTGACAGCAATACCTCGCTGGCTTACGAGATGCTTAACGGACTAAAGCCAGGCAATAATGCAACGTGGAATGTAGTTTTACAGCGGAAATTAGCCGGGTTTTTGGAGTTAAATTTAATGTACAACGGGCGTGTTTCTGAAAAAACAAATACCATCCACACCGGAAGCGTTCAGCTAAGAGCCTATTTTTAAAATGCAGCCATCAATAAATCAATATCTTTGGAGGGAATTCCAAAATAATTTCCAATCCGCGAGTTGGTTAATATTCCGTTGTAAATATAAACTCCGTGTCTTAGCCCTATATCTTCTTTCATTTTATTCTTAATTCCACCCGCTTCGGCAATGTCAAGTAAAAGAGGATTAAATACATTACTTAAAGCAATTGATGCGGTACGTGCTACACGAGATGCAATATTAGGGACACAATAATGGATAACGCCATGTTTTGTATATACGGGGTTGGAATGGATCATGCAGTCTGAGGTTTCTATACACCCTCCCTGGTCTATACTTAAATCTACAATAACAGAACCTTTTTTCATATTTCTTACCATTTCTTCGCTAATTAAATGTTGTGGCCCTCGTTCGCCAAAATGAATAGCGCCAATAACCACATCGGCAGATTTCAGGTGTTTTGCAATTACCTTAGGGTGAAATACAGAAGTAAATAATCGTTGCGACAGGTTGGTTTGTAATCGTTTCAATTTGGTAATAGAGGGGTCGAAAACTTTAATAAAAGCGCCAAGGCCAAGTGCAGCACGTGCTGCGTATTCGGCAGCGGTTCCAGCACCAATGATAAGTACCTCGGTGGATGTTATTCCTGTAACACCTCCAAGGAGCACTCCTTTACCTTCGTTTACATTACTTAAATATTCGGCTGCAATTAATATGGAGGTAGTTCCTGCAATTTCGCTCATTGAGCGTACAACAGGATAGCAATTGTCTTTATCTTTCAGCCCCTCAAAAGAGAGTGCCGTAATCTTCTTTTGCATTAATTTACGGATATATTCTTCTGATAGAGATAAAAAATGGAAGGATGAAAAAAGTACCTGATTGGTTTTAAAAAGCTCTAACTCTTCGATGGTGGGTGGTGCGATTTTTAAAATTATATCACACTGGTAAACATCTGATTTTTTATTCACAATTAGTCCGCCACACTCACTGTAATCGTTGTTAGTATAATTTGCAGCCGCCCCGGCATCTTTTTCAATAATAATTTCGTGTCCATTATTTACCAGCAATTCAACGGCTTCGGGAGTAAGTCCGACCCGGCTTTCATATTTTCTGTTTTCTTTAGGAATACCGATAACTAATTTTTCGGTCTTTTTACCAATTTCAAGCATCTCTTCCTGAGGAAGCAGCCCTGTATTTCCGAAAGAATATCCTTTTTGTCCTTTTTTGTCCGGCATAATGTAATCTGGTTATAATAATGAAAATGAAGAAGCCCAAAATAATATTTTTTCAGGGCATTATCAAGTATTTTAACGGGGATATTTTAGTATACTCTTTTTTAGCGGATATTAATGGTTCGGCTACCGTCCCCATTTTCTATCATTTGAACGTAAACAACATCTTCTGGCAATATTTCGGCAATTTTATCGGGCCATTCAATAAAACAGTAATTCCCGGAATAAAAATAATCTTCGTATCCGAAATCAAACACCTCTTCAATTTTTTCTATTCGATAAAAATCAAAGTGATAAATAATATTTCCATTGCCGGTTTGGTATTCATTAATTAAAGCAAATGTAGGGCTGGTAACAATCTCTACAACACCCAATTCATTGCATAAAGCCTTGATAAAAGTTGTTTTTCCAACGCCCATTGGACCAAAAAATGCAAACACTTTTTTATCCTTCATCAGACGCAAAAATTTTTCGGCTACAATATTTAGATCCGACAGCGATTTTAAAATTAATGAATCCATAGATGCAAGGTAACAAAAAAAATTAATTATTAGGAGATAATTTGATGAATGGAATGATCATTTCTTCCATTGAAATTCCTCCATGCTGAAAGGTGTTTTTATAATATTTTACATAATAGTTGTAATTATTTGGATAAGCCAGAAAGTCGTTATTTAAAGCAAAAATATATGATGTACTGATATGTGATTTGGGTAAATGGATGTTTTCAGGATTTTTTACTCCATACACTTCTTTTGGGTTATAATTCAGGCTTTTGCCGTTTTTGTAACGCAAGTTGGTGGAGGTGTTCTTATCGCCTATTACTTTAACAGGATTTTGTACCCTGATGGTACCATGGTCTGTTGTAATAAAAAGTTTTACTTTTTCTTTTTGCAATGTTTTGATTAAAGTAAATAAGGGAGAATGTTTAAACCATGATAAAGTTAATGACCGGTATGCCGGCTCATCGTTGGCCAGTTCCCGTATCATTTCAATTTCTGTTCGGGCATGCGAAAGCATATCTATATAATTATAGACTAAAATATTAAGCTTATTGTTTAGTAAATCCTGAATGTTTTCGACAATTTTTTCTCCGGTTTTAAGCTGATTTACCTTTTCGTAAGAATATTTGTATTTTTTACCAAACCTTGCGAGTTGTTTTTCAATTAGTTCTTTTTCTTTTAGGTTTTTTCCGCCTTCTTCTTCGTCATTAAGCCATAATTCGGGGTATAGGCGGTTAATTTCGGCGGGCATTAATCCTGCAAAAATGGCATTTCGCGAATATTGGGTGGCTGTTGGCAAAATACTGCAATAAACTTCTTCGTTTTCAACAATAAAATAATCACTGATAAGTGGTTGTATTAATTTCCACTGGTCGTATCGGAAGTTATCAATAATTAATACAAAAACTTTTTCCCCTTTATCAAGTACTGGAAAAATACGTTCTTTAAATAAGCTGGGAGAAAGCAGGGGTTTGCTATCATTTTTTTCGGTAAACCACGACTCGTAATTTTTTTGTATAAATTTTCCAAATCCATTGTTGGCTTCGTTTTTTTGCATCTGCAACACCTCTTGCATTCCTGTATCTTTGTTTTCTTCCAGTTCAAGCTCCCAAAAAACCAGTTTCTTATATAGATCGGCCCATTCACTAAAAGTATTGGCTTCAGCGATTTTTATACCGATTTTCCCAAACTCAGACTGGTAAGATGAAACGGCTTTTTCCGAAATCAATCGTTTGGTATCAATATTTTTTTTAATACTTAATAAAATTTGTTTGGGATTTACCGGTTTAATTAAATAATCGGCAATTTTAGAACCAATGGCTTCGTCCATGATATCTTCTTCCTCGCTCTTGGTAATCATAATTACAGGAATGTCCGGTTTCTCTTCTTTAATTATACTAAGCGTTTGTAAACCGCTTAATCCCGGCATATTTTCATCGAGGAAAATCAGGTCGAAATTTTCTTTTCTAACCCATTCAATGGCATCATCACCATTGCTTGCAGTAACTACCTCAAATCCTTTCTCTCTAAGAAAAATAATATGTGGCTTTAGCAAATCTATTTCATCATCAGTCCAAAGTATTTTTAACTGCTTCATGGGCATACAATTTATTTTAATTAAAATTACAAATAATTATCAGGATAATAAAAACGAATTTTTATTGATCTTAATCGGTATAATTGTTTCTAAAGAATATCAAATAATCACTCACCGATTTTTCTTCAAGAAGCTTATTAAGATTCTTTTGTGAAATTATGAAAATTTGATAATCTGTTGTTTTAACATCCTTAAAAATGATGTTTTCCTGGGCTGACAACTGATTATAATAATCTTCTGCTTCTTGTGCATTTTGAAAGTCTTTAATAGTAATTATTTCGACAAAATCGTTAAGACTCTTATTTTCTATATCATAACTCTCCTGGATAAAGAAATCGAGGTTAAAGTTGATAATGTTAAATTTTAACTGGTTAATATCTCCGGATTTGCTTATCACAATCCCTACAAAATGTTTTATTTCAGTATTGTACTGATAGATTTTGGCAATTTCTTCAAGGGTTTTTTGCGTTATTTCTTCTTTTTCGGTATCAGAAATATCACTTTCTTCCTCTTTTGGCTTATCGTCCATACTTTTTAGTTGTTTAAGCTCATTTTCCTGTATGGCAGACAGTAACTCTTCTGCTGAATTTGCTACCGGGTCGTCGGGAAAATTTTGGGCGATTGTTTCCAGTTCTTTTTTTATGGATGACACGCCATATAACTCGCCCATTGAAAGAGTCTTTAAAAAGCGATATTTTGGTACATACGTTGTATTTTTTTGTGACGCTAAGGCTTGGTCGCATCTACGAATAACTTCCTGGTATTTATTTTTTTTGTATAAATTTAATGTTTGGGTATAATAATCTTTCTTTTCCTGTTCTTCTTTTTCAAATTGTTTAAAGTAATTGGGATCAAGTAATACTTTAGCATATTTTGAATCAGGATAATTCCTGATAATCATATTTCTATAAATATTAGCCTGGCTTTGATCACCCTGCTCTTCATAAACTTTATATAAACTGTAATAGGCAGCTATTTTATAATCACTCTCGGGATACCGTTCAATTAACTCTTTATAAGCATCAGTTGCCAGTGGATAGTCTTTTAAATTATTACGATAAACTTCGCCAACATTAAACAGTGCATTCTGAATTTTCTTATGTGATGCTTTCATGGCAGAATCGGTAAGCGGTAGTTCAACAAGATAATATTCGGGTTCATCTTCATCCAAACCCTTTTTTGGGTCAAGAATTTCATCACTGATTTCAGATGGTGATAATTGTTCAACACCTACTATTTGTTTGTTCGATCGACGCCAGTTATCTTCTAATTTTCGGTCTCCCCATCTTCTTCTAAATTCGGGTTCACCAAAGCTTTTGGCTGTTTGATTATAAAAGTACCATTTACCACTTTGATCATTCATGGCAGAGTTACGTTGGCGGTTTGTTGAATACATTCCACGGTTATCACCCGCCCTTTCTCTTTGTTGTTGCTGAGCTTCATCCAGTTTCCGTTTCTGTATGATTTGTTTAATTAATTGCTCACGTTCCTTTTCGCTCATAGAGGCCACCATTTGTAAACTATCCTGGTGTTGTACTGTTTTTAGATTATTAACCAGTTTAGATAAATAGGTGTTTTTCCGTTCCAATTCTCTATATCCGGGGTATTCACTATCCAATGATACTACAGCACTATCAAAATAGGCCTGGGATTCCATGTAGTTATCTTGCTCGAAAAATATATTTGCCAGTGCAAGATAGGTTAATCCTTTTTGGTTTGAGTTCCCCATACTGTTTTCAGCAGACAATTGATAATATCTTATCGCTTTCTGCACGTTTCCCCGTTTCATTTCCAATTCGCCTAAAGAATAATAAATTTGATCCTGATACTCATCATTTTTTTCATCTTTAAGCATTTTTAACAACTCAGCTTCGATGGTTTTTCCACTGCGATCGCTTCCAGAAAAAAGAGAAGCTCTTTTAATTTTTGCATTAAAAGCCATCTCGTAGGGTGGATTCATTTTGATAACCTTCTCGTATAATTTTGAGGCCTCTTTGATTTGATTTAGTTCTTCTTTAATCTGAGCCTGAATAAAGGTTAACCGTAATTTTTCTTTTTTCTTTCTTGCTTCCTTAAGAGCTTCATCAATATATGGTTCGGCTTGTTTAACCATATGTTGTTTAAGATAAAAATCTGCAGCTGTTAGGTTTCGCTCATAAGTTAATACTTCGGGGTATTCAATATCAGTCAAAATCCGGTTAAGATATTCTTTTGCTTCGCGATAATCCTCTAATTCTACATTTGTTCTGACAAGCCAGTTATAAGCAAGGTATTTGGTTTTCGGATCATCATATTCTTTAATAATAAAGTTAAATGTTTGGATAGCGCTTTGATATTCTGCTTGATAGAAAAAAGCTTTTCCCATTAACAGGTATGCATCATCAATAAAAATATTGTATTCGTTTTTATCGTAAAACGCTTTTTCTTTGGATGAGAATACACCTTTTCCTTGTTCGGGTTTGGTAGTTATGGAATGGAGCCTGATTGATTTGCTTGATTTTTCAATCGCCCGGTTCATTTGTGGCTTTAAACCGGAAGCAATTTCTTCATCACCATACGTAAAAACAGGCAAAATTCTTGAATAATCATCCTCGTAATTTTTCCGGTAATAGTTTATCCCTTCTTTAAAGCTTTCACCTCCGTTAAAAAGAATGTTATATTTTGTTGTTAATGCATGATAAAAACGGTTTAGTCCGGTGTTTTTTTGGGTTGAACAACCAACCAGAAAAAAGAGTATGATTAAACTAAAAAAATAATTTCTTTTTATTTTGCCCACTGATAAAATAGATTTTTTATTTGCTAAAATAACTCAAATTTTAAACAATTAGTATGTAATATTTTAATTTCCCTTTAACGTAGCTAATAAATCAGAATAATTTTTTGATTAAAGGGCTGTTGGATTAATTATTTTAATTGAATAGTTGTTTTTTGACTTAGTAAGTATCCTCCTTTATCTCCTCCCTCAGGTCCTAACTCGATTAAATAATCAGCAACTTTAAAAAACCAGGGATGATGTTCAATAATATACAGGGCATGCCCCTGTTCTCTTAAGTTAAAAAGTACATGCAGCAATTTTTCAATATCATAAAAATGAAGGCCTGTGGTGGGCTCATCAAGCAAATATAAGCACTTTTCATTGGTTTGTTTGATTAATTCTTTTGCCAGCTTTAATCGTTGAGATTCTCCTCCGGAAAGGGTAGTTGCTGACTGTCCCAATTTTAAGTGTCCTAATCCTAACTTACTTAGTAGCTGGAATGTTCTTTTAAGTTTTTTTTCTGATGTAAATACTTCAACAGCTTGGTTTAGGGTTAATTCCAATATATCGGAGATAGAATAATCATTCCATTTTATTTGTAATAAGTTATTGTTAAATCGCTTTCCTTCGCAAGATGGACAGGTAACCCAAACATCTGAAAGAAAATCCATGGAGATTTTTATCTGTCCCTGTCCTTTACAGTTTTCGCAGCGGCCTCCTTTCGTATTAAATGAAAAATGTGTTTTTCTAAACTTATGCTTTTTTGCAGCCTTTGTCGAGGCAAATAATTCTCTTATCTCTTCATAAATGGCAAGAAAAGTTCCCGGAGTACTTAATGGACTTTTTCCAATGGGAGCTTGGTCCATGGTAATAACTTTCCCAAAATTTTTAAAACCTGTTATTTGGTCACAATTTACAGCCTTGTTATTTTGAGCCGATTGAGCAATCACATCAAACAATAAGCTGGATTTACCACTGCCTGA
>Ga0102931_1001914_pt1 | contig 10366 bp, 8 predicted proteins | sample SalPonR1_C_D1_MG_FD_79282 | JGI IMG/M metagenome (GOLD analysis project Ga0102931, IMG submission 79282) | Salt pond soil microbial communities from South San Francisco under conditions of wetland restoration - Salt Pond MetaG R1_C_D1_MG | ecosystem: Environmental > Aquatic > Marine > Intertidal... | reverse complement strand
GTTGTCCAGGTTCTCGCTGATCTTGTCCAGCATGACGTCCATGACGTCCTTCACGTCCTTCTTCTTCATCCCGGTCTCGTCGGCAACGATGCCTACCAGATCCGCCTTGGATACCGTTTTGCTCTTCGCCATGGTCAGCGCCTCCTCCAGGGATTTTGGACTTGAGGCACCGTAGCATGCGAAAACGCGGCAAGCAAGTGCACGACGGAAGAAACCGGATTTCGGAGGCCCTCGGGGCTCAGCTCGAGCGGTCGGTGCTCGCTTCCGCCGCCGGCTCCGCCGGATCGCGCTCGGGTGGCAGAAGGCGCTTGTGGGACGGAAGAAGCTCGTTGATACGCGCCATCGTCGTCGCGGTGGCCGCCCGGATCGCCTCGCGGTCCTTGCCTGGAACCATGAACGGCTCGCCGAACTGAACCCGGTAGCGCCGTCCCTCACGCCATATCGCCGCGGGCTGCAGTGGAACGCCGGAGCGCTGGGCGAGGAACGTGGCGCCGTCGAGCGCTTCGACGTCGCCCGCGTTGCGGGTGCCCTGCACGAACACGCCCACCGCGCGTCCCGCCTTCAGCCGGCGCAGCGCCTCCTTGACGGCGCTCACGTCGTTCCTCGACCGGTCGACCGGGAAGGCGTGCAGTCCGCGCACCAGTAGTCGCAAGGCACGGTTCTCGAACAGCTCCTTCTTCGCCATGAACGAGATCTCGCGCGGGACGGTGGAGCCCATCATGGGCGGATCGAGCGCGCTGAAGTGGTTCACCGCGACGACGAGCCCGCCCTCCTTGGGCACGTGCTCGGCGCCCCGGGTGCGGAGGCCCAGGACGACCTTGGCGTAGATCAGGAACAGGGTGCGCACGGTCCAGTAGAACCAGGGAAGCTCGACCAGCCGCATCAGCGTGCCGTACATGGCTTCATGCTACCCGAGCGGGGTTAATGGCTCCTGTTCGCGCTCTCGCTGGCGGTGTCGCTCGCGGCGGCGGGCCTTGCGGCGCTCGCGCCGGCGCTCCTCGGCCGACACCTCCGCCGCGACCAGGGCGCCGACGAGGAACAGCATCAGCGACAGGAACAGCCAGAGCAGAAGCAGCAGCAGCGACGTGACCACGCCGTAGACGAGGTTGAAGCGAGCTTCGTTGAACGCCAGGGGAAGCACGATCCGCATCAGCTGCAGCCCCCCGACGCTGACCAGCGCTCCGACGAGGGCGCCGCTCCAGCGCGAGGTGCGGCGCGGTAGCCAGCGGAACGCGGCGGCGAACGCCAGCGTCGCCAGCACCACCCGCAGCAGGCCGGGGTCCGTCAGCACGCCCGGCGGCTCGGGCAGCGACAGGTTGAACGGCTCCAGCCCGGCGGTGAGCGACTGCAGCGTCTGCCAGATCCAGAGCGCCAGCGACCCGCCGATCAGCTCCAGCGCGATCACCAGCGCCACACCGGCGATCAGCAGGACCGCCACCGCGCGGGTGCGGAAGAAGCCGCGCACGTCGGGCACCTCGAAGATCACCTCGAGCGCGCGCTGGAGCGAGGCGAAGAAGCCGCTGGCGGCCCAGAGCAGCACCAGCAGCGAGAACGCCACGCGCAGCAGGGTGCCTTCGGAGAGCTGGTTGACGACGATGTCGAAGCTGCGGTCGAGCAGGTCCACGCTGTCGACCGACTCCGGCAGGATGGGCGCGATGATCTCGGCCAGCGCCATGCGGTAGCGCTCGGCCAGGTCGGGCCGCGCACGCAGGATCGAGCCGAGCCAGCCGCCCAGAAGCAGCAGCAGCGGCCCCAGCGAGAACGCGGCGTAGTAGGCGAGGGCGGCGGCGAGGGTCGAGACCCGGGCCCGTCGGTAGCGTCGGACCAGTCCGCGGACGATGCGGACGGTGGTGCGCCACGCCCGGGCGCGGAGAGCGTGGCGGTCGTTCGTGCGCGGCTCGGACGACGCCACGGCGCCTCAGTCGGCCGTCCGGAGCCGGCTTCGCTCGATCAGGATCGCGGCCAGGATTCCGGCGACGGCGACCAGCGCGTGCAGCGCGATCCATGCCGCCCCGTTGGGCTCCCAGGGAAGCTCGACGCGGAACAGCTCGCGTCGCGACAGCGCCAGCGTCGTGACCTGCGGCGCGATCAGCAGCAGCGGCGAGACGACCAGGGCCGGCCAGCGCCAGGCGTACTCGAGCCCCAGCATCGCCAGCAGGTTGCCGCTCAGGATCACCGGGAGCATCACCAGCCAGGCGGAATCGCCGCCCAGGAGCCCCACGGCCGGCGCGACGAGCGCCGTCAGGTACGCCCACGGCATCCCGCCCGCGGCGAACGCCAGGTAGGCGGCCGCCAGGATGCCGACGCTGCGGAACGCCAGGGGGAGCGGCGCGACCGCTGCGACGGCCGCGAGCAGCACCAGGAAGATGCCGATGATCGTGCTCTGCGGCGCGGGCGCGGTGCGAATCACGGCCGCATCGTAGCCCGCCCAGGTACCCGGTGCGTCAGGTCTCCGCGAGCTCGGCCGGCAGGGGCTCCACGCGCTCGGCGATGCCCGGCGTGCGGCGCAGGAACGCGCCGGTCGCGGAGCCGGCGGTCGCCGCGACCTGCTCCGGCGTGCCGGTCGCGACGATCTCGCCGCCGCGCGCGCCGCCGTGCGGGCCGAGGTCCACGACCCAGTCCGCCGTCTTGACGACGTCCAGGTTGTGCTCGATCACCAGCAGGGTGTTGCCCCCCTCGACCAGGCGGTGGAGCACGTTCAGCAGCTTCGCGACGTCCTCGAAGTGCAGGCCGGTGGTCGGCTCGTCGAGGATGTAGAGCGTCTTGCCGGTGCCGCGCTTGCCCAGCTCGGACGCCAGCTTGACGCGCTGCGCCTCGCCGCCCGACAGGGTCGGGCTGGGCTGCCCGATCTTGACGTACTCCAGCCCGACGTCCTTCATCAGCTGCAGCTTGCGGGCGATGCCGGGGATGTTCTCGAAGAAGCCGAGGCCCTCCTCGACCGTCATCTGCAGCACGTCGCTGATCGACTTGCCGCGGATCTTCACCTCGAGCGTCTCGCGGTTGTAGCGCGCGCCCTTGCACACCTCGCACGGGACGTAGATGTCGGGCAGGAAGTACATCTCGACCTTGACGGTGCCGTCGCCCTTGCACGCCTCGCAGCGGCCGCCCTTGACGTTGAAGCTGAAGCGGCCGGGCTTGTACCCGCGTTTGCGCGCTTCGGGCGCGCGCGTGTACAGGTCGCGGATCTCGGTGAAGATCCCGGTGTACGTGGCCGGGTTGCTGCGCGGGGTGCGGCCGATCGGGCTCTGGTCGATCTCGATGACCTTGTCCACCTGGTCGGTCCCGACGATCTTGTCGTGCGCGCCGGGGTTGGCTTTCGCACGGTAGAGCTGCTTGGCGAGCGACTTGTGCAGGATCTCGTGCACCAGCGTGCTCTTGCCCGATCCGGAGGCGCCGGTCACGCAGGTGAGCGTGCCCAGCGGAAGGTCGACGTCGATGTTCTTCAGGTTGTGCTCGCGCGCGTTCTTGATCGTCAGCTTCTTGCCGCTGGCGTCGCGGCGCTGCTCGGGCACGGGGATCCGCTTGTCGCCCCGCAGGTACGCGGCGGTCAGGCTGGTGCGGTCTTCGACCAGGTCGGCGGGCGCTGCGCTGGCGACGACCTCGCCGCCGTGCACGCCGGCGCCGGGGCCGAGGTCCACGATCCAGTCGGCGGCGCGCATCGTGTCCTCGTCGTGCTCGACGACGATCAGCGTGTTCCCCAGGTCGCGCAGGCGCAGCAGCGTGCCCAGCAGCCGCTCGTTGTCGCGTGGGTGCAGCCCGATCGACGGCTCGTCCAGGACGTACAGCACGCCCGTCAGGCCGCTTCCGACCTGGGTCGCGAGGCGGATCCGTTGCGCCTCGCCGCCCGAGAGCGTGTTGGCGCTGCGGTCCAGGCTGAGGTAGTCCAGGCCGACGTCCTCGAGGAATCCCAGCCGGTTCGCGACCTCCCGCAGGATCGGCTTCGCGATCTCGGCCGCGGCGCCTTCGAGCCGCATCTCGCGGAAGAACACGGCGGCGTCGAGCACCGTCATGCTGCTCAGGTCGGCGATGTTGTTGTCGGCGACGGTGACGGCGAGGACTTCGGGCTTGTAGCGCGTGCCGTGGCAGTGGCTGCAGGCGACGAGGCTCATGTACGTCTCGAGCCGCTCGCGCGCGCTTTCGCTGCCGGCCTCCTTGAGCCGCCGCTCGAGGTTCGGGATCACGCCTTCGAAGTCCGCCTTGAACCGCATCGTCTCGCGCCCACCGCGCCGGTACACGACCTCGATCGGGTCGGTGCTGCCGTAGAGGATCGTCGCCTTGGCGTCCTCGGGCAGGTCGCGCCACGGCACGTCGATGTCGAACCCCATGTGGTCGGCGAGCGCGCGGAGGCGATCCCAATAGAACACCTTGCCGCCGCCTTCGCGTCCGCCGGTCCACGGCTGGATCGCGCCGCGCGCCAACGTCTTCGACGCGTCGGGCACGATCCGCTCGGGATCGAACTGCTGCAGGAACCCCAGACCGCTGCAGTGCGGGCAGGCGCCGTAGGGGCTGTTGAAGCTGAACACGCGCGGCTCGAGCTCTTCTAGGAAGGTGCCGTGCTCGGGGCAGGCGAACTTCTCGCTGAACAGCTCGTCGACGTCGTCGTCGGGCAGGAACACGCGCATCAGCCCGTCGCCGCGCGCCAGCGCCAGCTCGGTCGACTCCGCCAGCCGGGCGCGGTCGTCCTCCTTGATCCGGACACGGTCCACGACGACGTCGATGTCGTGCTTCTCGTAGCGTTCGAGGTCGGCGGCGAGGCCCTCCTCGACCGTCATCACCGTGCCGTCGATCCGGACGCGCGCGAACCCTTCCTTCTTCAGGTCGGTCAGCAGCTTCTTGTACTCGCCCTTGCGTCCGCGCACGACGGGCGCGAGCAGCATCGCGCGGGAATCGTCGTACTTCTCGAGCATCCGGTCCACGATCTCGGACGCGGACTGGCGCGCGATCTCGCGCCCGCAGACGGGACAGTGCGGCGTGCCGGCGCGCGAGAACAGCAGCCGCAGGTAGTCGTGGATCTCGGTGACGGTCCCGACGGTCGAGCGCGGGTTGTGGCTGGTCGTCTTCTGGTCGATGCTGATCGCGGGGCTGAGCCCCTCGATCGCGTCCACGTCGGGCTTGTCCATCACGCCCAGGAACTGCCGGGCGTAGGCGGAGAGGCTCTCGACGTAGCGGCGTTGGCCTTCGGCGTAGATGGTGTCGAAGGCGAGCGTGGACTTCCCGCTGCCCGACACGCCGGTGAACACGATGAAGGCGTTCCGGGGGAGCGTCAGATCGACGTTCTTGAGGTTGTGCTCGCGGGCACCGCGGATGGTCAGATCCTGCAAGGCGGGTCGCCTCCTTCGTTCGGGCCGACCGGGCGGGCGAGGCTCGAGACCGTGAATCGGGACACGATGCTCCGCACGCATCTTCGCGTCGTGGACGCGCGAACCGGCTTTTCTGCCGTGTCCGCGCGCGAACGGGCCAGTCTACCAGCCCGGCCGGTACCAGCCGTGTGTCGCTCGGTGCGATCGCGGCCCCATCTGCTAGACTTCGGTCCGACACGTTCCGCCGCTCGGCGCCTTTCGGCCGTCAGGGCGGTCGCCCAGGAGGTCGCATGCCCCGTATCGATCGCACCACCGCCATCCTCGGCTTGGCCCTCGCGGCCGGTGGCGCCCTGTTCGTGCTGATGTTCTGGATCATGGGCGCCATGAATCTGCAGCGGGGCTACGGCCTGGTCGCGGACCTGCAGCTGAGCGGCGCCTGGCTCAGCGCGTTCTGGGCCTACCCGTTCGTCACGTTCGCCGCGGTCTCGGCAGCGATCATCGCGCTGCTCGCCGAGGCGAACGAGATCGCCGTCGGCGTCGCCGGACTCCCGATCGTCGGGGTCGTGGCGTTCTACTTGGCGTTGGTGCACCTGTACTGAGCGAGACGGCTCGCCGAACCGGCGATCGACTCCGACGACGACGGCGGCTCCCGCGAGGGAGCCGCCGCTCGGTTTCCGACCCGCGCTGGAGCGGGGTCAGAACAGGGGCACGCGCACGACCTCGAACGGGAGGTCCGGCTGCCCGCCTTGCTGGTCGAACTGCGAGTTCACGGCGAAGAGCGAGTCTCCGCGCACGATCGCCGTCGTCGGGAACTCGAACGCCGGGCTGGTGATCGGCCCGTCGGGGTCGACGAGCGCCGTGTCGCCCGACGGCGACAATCGCAGCCGCTCGACCTGCCCGATCTGGTTCCGCACGACGTAGAGCACGTCGCCGTCGCGGAACATGCCGTCGCCCGCCGACAGGTCCGGCGCCGTCGATTGGGAGACGTCGCCGCTCGCGAGCTCGACGCGGAACAGCAGTCCGGTGTTCGACTGGACGATCAGGACCGAGCGCTCGTCGGGCGACGTCACGATGCCGTTCGCGTTGAAGCCTTCCCGGTACGCGAACGGGGTCCCCTCGAACGACACGAAGCTTGCGAGCTCGCCCAGCGTCTCGCCGGCTTCGATCCGGAAGAGGCGCGGACGCATCGAGTCGGTCACGTACACCGCGTCGTCCACGAACGTCAGGTCGTTCATGAAGGTGGCGTCGGCGTCCGGCGTGGCGTAGCTGCGCAGCAGCTCGCCGCTCGCCGTGTCGTACACGAACACGCTGCCGGTCGGTCCGCCTGCGACCCAGAGCCGGCCGTACGCGTCGACCTCCATCCCGATCGCCGCCGGCTGCTCTCCGGAAGCGAAGATCTCGACCTCGCCCGTGGCGATGTCGGCGCGGAAGATCGCGCCGCCGTTCGTGGCACCGACGTAGAACACGTCGGCGTCCGGGCCCAGGGCGATGCCTTCGGGGAAGACCGCTTCGCCCGGCAGCTCGTACGCGGTCGGCAGCGCCTGGGCGGTGGCCGAGGACAGGGCCAGCGCGAGGGTCAGCATGACGGCGGCGGCCGCGGCGAGCGGCGCGACGCGCGGCGCGGTGTTCGGGGCGGTTCGTCTCATGGTTCCACCTCTCTCGCGTCTCACCGTACGCGGGATTCGGGCGGATCGACGAAATCTGGATCGCGGGGGCCACCGGCACGGGCTTCACGCATCGTGCGGATCCACGTACCGGAGCCGCCTCGCCGAGGCGACCAGCTCGTCGAGCCCAGGCCGAAGCCCGTGGGCCGGAGCGTCCGCGCCAACGGCGTCCGCCAGGCTGGACAGGCGCACCAGGCGGTAGCGGCCGCATCGTTGCGGGACGCCGACGCCGAGCCGGACGAGCGCATCAAGGTAGTGTCCCGCTGCGACGCGCTCGGCGACGCCTGCGTCCACGAGCCGCGCGATCCCGAGGTACGGCCACCTCGCCGCGAGGTCGGCGATGCGGTGCAGCGAGCGCCTGCGCCTGCCCAGAAGCGCGAGGCCGGCATGGCTCTCGAGTCGGCTACGGACCGCCCGGTACGCGGCCGCGTGCGCCGTTCGGCGTTCGGAGGTCCGCTGGACGGCGTCCAGAACGGTGGTCAGGAACGCGTCGCGCCACGGGCGCTCGTCGCCGTCGAGGACCGCCGACCGCAATGCGGCGCGATGCCGGCCGGTCCGTTCGGCCAGCAGCCCGCCCAGCCCGATGTCGGCCGAGGCGACGCCTGCGATGCACCGGATCGCCAGGTCGGCGGCGTAGATGGCGATGGCGAGGTTCGCCTGCCGGAACGGCTGGATGTCGAGCACCCCTGCGTACACCCCGGCGGCCGTGGTCAGCGGATCGCGCCGGTCGTCCGCCGCCCAGCTGGCGAGTGCTGCGAGACGCTCGCGTAGCTCGCCGGCGGGCGCCCGGAACAGCCGGTCGTGCACCCACGCACGTTCGATCGGGCCGTGGTACCCGCGATCGTGGCGGATCCGTACGGCCGGTCCGAACATCCGCTGGGCGGCGGTTTCCAGCGCGCGCGGCTGCAGTGCCGCCTCGAGCCCCCGCTGGCGCGCGCGAAGCTGCTCGGCGAACGCAGCGAGGGTCGGGTGCCAGTCGAGGCTTCCCGCTCCGCTGGCGGCGGCGAGCTCCAAAGCGGCGTCGGGGTCGTCCACGGTCGCGTCCATGCCGCTGGCCGGGCGCGCGTACCTCTCGATGAAGCCCTCGGCCCGGTCGATCGACGATCCCCGCTCGCGGTCCCACGCTCCGATCGCGACGTGCCGCAAGACCGCGTCCGGATCGAGCAGGATCCCGGTGGACCGGTAGGCCCGCGCCGCATCTACGAGCCGACTGGGCTGGGCGAACGATCCTCGCGGAGGTCCGTCCGGCGCCCGAACGTTCGCGAGGACCACGTGATGGGCGAGCGCCGATCGGGTGTTCGCGACGGTGCGGGACGCGTGGTCCTCGTCGCCGACCGTCGAAGGGGAGCGCGATGTCGTTGGCATGCCCGATCTTCTCGTCGTGGGCGCGGCTTCGTGTCGGCCGCCGGGCGGCGTGCCGAGGCGTCGCGGTCTTCGCTCCCGGCCCCTCTAGGCTCCCCGGACATGACGCCGGCGGGCGTGATCCTGTTCCACACCGCTTTTCGTTGCGCATGCGCAACAACGCCGCGAAGATGCGCATCAACGGGCGGATCCATGCCAGAAGACGCGTGCTGGACGCATCGAGAGAATCGACGTGCGCAGTCACGTCACGTTGTTGCGCATGCACGACGACGAGCGTTCGGTTCGGAAGGAGCGCTCGTGGGGAGGAGCAGGCGGTGCAGGCCGAGCCGATCGGTGTCGGTGCCGCGGCCAGTGGTGGGCTCGACGGCCCGATCCGCTACCCGGGCTGTCCGCTCTCGTCCTCCGCCAACGCCGCGCGCAGACCGGAGGAAAGCTCGACGAGCACGCCACCGCATTCCGCGACGTGCGCTTCGAGCTCGGGCAGGATCGCGTGCGGGAACGCGCCGCGCTCCACCGCGACGCCGGCCACCACCACGGGACCGAGATCCGACAGGCCCGGACGCCGCAGCAGCGTGCCGATGAGCTTGCCGGCGTCCCACGGACGCCACGTCTCGGCTGCGTCGCCGGCCGGTCGCTCCCCGCCCTGGGCGCCGGGATAGGTCCGCGCGAGGCCGTGGCCCTGCCGCGTGAGGTTCGTCTCGGACAGATCGAGGGTCACCGAGGCGTGCTTCACCACCGTCAGCGGCGCGCTCGGACCGATCTTGTGGAACAGGCGATCGAGCGGCGACGCGATCACGCTGAAGCGCGGACGCCCGTCCAGCGAGCCCGTCGCAGTCAGGGCGAACAGGCCCAGCTTCGACGCCAGCAGCTCGTTCAGTCGAGCCTCCGCCTCGCTCTCGGGCGCCTCGACCGTCCACGTCATCTCGACGTTCGTTCCGACGAACTGCACCGCGTGGATCGTCACGTCGGCGGCTGCGAGAGGGCCTGCGGAAGTCATGCCGTGCATCGTATCCATGGTGCCCGGCCGGCGTCGTTCGGGACGCGCGGGTCGAGCCCGCGCGTCCCGACCCCTCGGATGCGACGTGACGTCTTGAACGCCGTCAGTCGGGCGCGCCGGACGACGGCCAGACGTACCGACCGTGGGGGACGACGGCAAGCCCGTCCTCGAACAGCCAGAGGCGATACGACCGGTCCGGCTGAAGCGCGGGAAGCTCGATCGTCATCGCGCCCGTCGCGTCCGTCGCGTACGGACCGAGATCGAGCGTTTCGCGCGTCATCTCGTCGACCAGTCGGACCGTGAGCGTGCGGTCGGCAAACGGCGAGCCGTCGTCGGTCCTGACGGTCGCGTCCATCGACGTGGGCTCGCCGGCGACGACCTGCGAGGTCGCCAGATCGAGGCGGTAGCACGCCGCACAACGGTCCGCGACCGAACGATCGCCGTGAAGCACGGACACCACGTGGGCCAGGCCGCTGCCGTCGAGCGTCAGCGTGGTCGAGGCAGAGCCCGCCTCGTCGGTGGTCACGTCAAGCGCGTCCAGCGCTCCACGATTCGCCGCCCACGTGAACGGCGTGTCCGTCACGGGAAGGCCGAACAGGTCGCGTGCGTGGAGCGTCGCCGTGACCGTGCCTGGCGCCGGGAAGGCGAAGTCCACGTCCGCCGACACGATCCGCACGGGATCGGACACGGCCACGCCGCCCTCGGTTCGGACCTCGAACCGCTGCTCCTCGACGGGAACGTACGCGGGTCCCCCGACCTTGGCGGCCATGAACCGTCCGTAGTCCATGCCGAACAGCTCCGCAGCGTGGACGAACGAGAGCGTGATCTCGCCGTCGGACCAGGCGACGATCGATCGATCGCGAACCGGCGTACCGCCGTACAGGACGCGGCTCAGGTCGATCGAGTCGCCGAAGCCGGACCCGCCCAGCGTGATCGTCGTCGTCTCGCCGCCAATTTCGGCGCGCCGCGAGCTCCAGACCACGATCGGGTCGCCGGCCGAGTCGAGGACCGGCTCGGGCGACGCGTCTGCGGACGGGGCGAGC
>Ga0102931_1001912_pt1 | contig 10369 bp, 6 predicted proteins | sample SalPonR1_C_D1_MG_FD_79282 | JGI IMG/M metagenome (GOLD analysis project Ga0102931, IMG submission 79282) | Salt pond soil microbial communities from South San Francisco under conditions of wetland restoration - Salt Pond MetaG R1_C_D1_MG | ecosystem: Environmental > Aquatic > Marine > Intertidal... | reverse complement strand
TTTCCGGACGACGCCATCGTCGGGGCCGTGCTCGGGCGGGGCGGGCTGAAGATGCCGCGCGGCGACCTCGTGATCGAGGAGGGAGACCGCGTCGTCGTGTTCGCCCGACGCGACGCGGTGCGCGAGGTGGAGCGGCTGTTCCGCGTCTCCATCGAGTTCTTCGGCTGAGCCGGGGCAGGAGCCCGCCATGCGCGTCGCCGGCGTTCCCGTCTTCCTCTGGTTCGCCGCCTCCCTCGGCCTCGCGATGTGGCTGCCCGCCGGCTTCGGCCTGCTCGAGCGCGACTGGCGCTCGGCCCGGCTGTTCCTTTTCGCGGGCGCCTTCACGCTCTTCGCCGCCGCCGTGCTCGGCGTGGCGGCACGCCGGGCCGCGGCGCCCGGGCGCGGCGGCCGGGAGGAGCTGCTGACGCTCGTCGGCGTCTTCGCCGGCGGCCCGGTCTTCGCGGCGACGCCGATCCTGCTGCTGCGCCCGGATCTCGGTCCGTTCGCGGCCTGGTTCGAGGCGGCGGCCTCGCTCAGCACCACCGGCGCGACGCTCCTCGACGCCGCGCCGCGGGCGCTGCATCTCTGGCGCGGCCTGCTCGGCTGGATCGGCGGCTTCGCCACGCTCGTCGCCGTCGTCGCCGTGCTCGCCCCGCGGGAATTGACGGACCTTCCCGGCGCGCCGCCCGCGCGCGAGAGCGCGGCGCGCGTCGGCCGCGCGCTGGCGCTCGGGCCCGGCGGCCGGCGGACGGTCCGCGCGGCGGGAACCCTGCTCCCGGTCTATCTGGCCTTCACCGCCTTCCTCGTGGTGGCGCTGGAGGCGCTCGGCATGCCGGCCTTCGAGGCGCTGATGCTGGCCATGGGCGTCGTCTCCACCAGCGGCATCGGCCCGGGCACGACCGAACTCGCGATGGGCGGGGAGGCCGGGCGCGGCGTGGAATGGCTGCTGCTGCTGGCCCTCCTCGTCGCGGCGAACCGCCGGCATCACGCCTGGCGTCGCGGCTCCGCCGGGATCGCCGCCGGCGACGTGGCGGGGACGCGCCGCCGCGCCGTCGGGCTCGCCGCGCTCGCCGCCGACCCCGAGCTGAGGCTGACCGCCTTCGCCCTCGCCGCCGCCGTCGCCTGGCTCTGGGGGCCGGGCGCGCTCGCCGCGCCCGAGGGCCTCGCGGGGATCGAGGCGGGGCTCGTCGCCCTCTCGGGCACGCTGGTCACCGCGGTCAGCTTTCTCACCACCACCGGCTACGGCTCGGCCGACTGGGGGGCGGCGCTGGCCTGGTCGGGCCTCGGGCCGGGCTCGGCCGGGCCGCTCCTCGCCGGCCTCGCCACGCTCGGCGGCGGCGTGGCGACCACGGCGGGGGGCGTGAAGCTCTACCGGGCCTACGCGCTCTACCGCCACGGCATCGCCGAGCTGGCGCGCCTGCCGCATCCGCATCTCGTCGATTCCGCGCGCACCATGGGCGGCTCGATCCGGCGCAACGCCGTGGTCAACGCCTGGGTGGCGAGCATGCTCTATCTCGCCGCCCTCGGCGCGACGACGCTTGCGCTCGGCGCGGCGGGCCTGCCGCTCGACGGGGCGCTCGTCGCCGCGGCCGCCGCCCTCGCCAACTGCGGTCCGCTGCTGCCGGAGGCCGTCGGGACCGCCTGGGCCGACCTGCCGCCGCCCGCGCTGGCCTTCGCCGCGACGGCGATGATCCTCGGGCGGGTGGAACTGGTCGCCGCCGTCGCGCTGCTCAATCCGGGGTGGTGGGGTCGCTGACCGCCTGTTGCGATTCAGCTTCGCAGGTGCAGCATTCCGCGGCATGCCGTAAAATGGGTGGCAATCGACCCGGCCCGACCCCATCCTCCCGTGCACGGACCCAACGGCGCGCCGCAACGGCGCCGGCAACATAAGACTGAGGCGGACCCGCGATGGCTTCCGACAAGCAGAGTCTTCAGGACACGTTCCTGAACCACATCCGCAAGAACAAGGTCCCGGTGACGATCTTCCTGGTGAACGGCGTGAAGCTGCAGGGCGTGATCACCTGGTTCGACAACTTCTGCGTGCTCCTGCGCCGCGACGGGCAGAGCCAGCTCGTCTACAAGCACGCCATCTCCACCGTGATGCCCTCCCAACCGATTTCCCTTTACGAGCCGGAGGAGGCGGGCTAACGCCGGCGCAATGACCCGCGCCTTCGTCCTGCATCCGGACCTGAAGGCGCGCCCCCGGCCGGGGGCGCGCCTGCCCGAACGTGCGTTGGAGGAGGCCGTCGGCCTCGCCCGCGCCATCGACCTCGAGATCGTCGGCGCGGAGGTCGTGCCCCTCCCGAGGCCCGACCCCGGCCGTCTCCTCGGCTCGGGCAAGGTCGAGGCGCTCGGCGAACGCATCGCGGAGGCGGAGGTCGAGCTCGTCGTCGTCGACGGCCCCCTCACCCCCGTCCAGCAGCGCAATCTCGAGCGCGCCTGGAAGGTCAAGATCCTCGACCGAACCGGCCTGATCCTCGAGATCTTCGGCGAGCGCGCCGCGACCCGCGAGGGCGTCCTGCAGGTGGAGCTCGCGGCCCTCGAATACGCCAGGACCCGGCTGGTGCGCTCCTGGACCCATCTCGAGCGCCAGCGCGGCGGGCTCGGCTTCGTCGGCGGCCCCGGCGAGACCCAGATCGAGGCCGACCGCCGCGCCATCTCCGAGCGCATCAAGCAGATCGAGCGCCGCCTCGAAGGCGTCGCCAGGACGCGCGACCTGCATCGCGCCGCCCGCGCCAAGGTGCCCTATCCGGTGATCGCCCTCGTCGGCTACACCAACGCCGGCAAGTCCACGCTGTTCAACCGCCTCACCCGCGCCGACGTGAAGGCCGAGGACATGCTCTTCGCCACGCTCGACCCCACCATGCGGGAGATCCGGCTCCCGACCGGGCGCAAGGCGATCCTCTCGGACACCGTCGGCTTCGTCTCGGACCTGCCGACCCAGCTGGTCGCCGCCTTCCGCGCGACGCTGGAGGAGGTGCTCGCCGCCGACGTCATCGTCCATGTCCGCGACATGAGCCACCCCGACGCCGAGATGCAGGCCGAGGACGTGCTCTCCGTGCTCGCCGATCTCGGCGTCGACGAGGTCCGCCGCGAGCGCATGATCGAGGCGCGCAACAAGATCGACCGGCTGGAGCCCGAGGCCCGCGCCGCGCTCCTGAACGAGACCGCGCGGCGGAACGACGCCGTCGCCGTCTCGGCGCTGACGGGGCAGGGGACGCAGGCGCTTCTCGCCGCGGTCGAGGCCCGGCTGACCGAGGCGGCCGAGATCCGCCGCCTGCTCGCCCCCGTCAGCGACGGCGCGCCCCTCGCCTGGCTCCACGAGCATGCCGAGGTCCTCGCCACCCGCGCCACCGAATCCGGGATGGAGATCGAGGCGCGCGTGATGCCGGAGGATTTCGCCCGCTTCCTCCGGCGCTTCCCGGACGTGCGGGAGGCGCCGTCGGGCCACGGTCTGCCGAAGGCGGCGCAATAGGCCGCGATTCCGGCTTGCATTCCAACCGATCACCGGTCATCCACCTTAATGGATCGTTCATGTCCATCGAGGGGGATCGTCGAGTGACCGCCGTGCCGGACGTCTGGGCCTCGTCGGGCGGCGTGGCGGCGTCCGGGCGCGTCGCTGCCTGAGACCTCCTCCACGTCCGACCGCGACCGCACCGACCCGGGAGAGCCCGCATGACCATTCCCAGCCGCGACGGCCACGAAGTCCTCGTCGCAGAGAACCCCATCGACACCGAGGGGGCCTACGCGATCGCGGGCCTCGCGGGCGGCGGTTTCGTCGTCGGCTGGAGCGGCCCCGCGGCGGGCGATCTCTTCGATCCCGACGGCGGCCCGGCGCCGCTGCTCCGACTCTACGACGCGGACCGCAATCCCGTCGAAGCCGCCTTCGCGGCGAGCGACGATCTCGACGCCAGCGCCCGCATCGCGCATCTGACCGCGCTGCCGGACGGAGGTTTCGCCGTCCTGGTCCACCGCTTCACGGTCGGGGGGCAGACCGGACCGACGACCAGCGAGCTCCTGCGCTTCGACGCGGCCGGCGCGCGCGCCGGCGATCCCGTCGCCATCGCCGACCCCTATCTCGTCAGCGACGTCGTCGGGCTCGAGGCGCTGGCCGACGGTCGCCTCGCGTTGGTGCACGACAATCAGATCGCCACGCCGCCGCGAATCGAGTTGTCGGTCTACGGAACCGACGGCGTCGCCGAACTGGTCCGCTCGGACGTCGCCCTCTTCACCGACGGCGCGCCCGTCGACCGGGCGACGGCGACCGCGCTCGGCGCCGACGCCGTCGCCGTCCTCACCGTCACCCGCGGCGCCATGGTCGGCCTCGACGAAAGCTCGGACGCCACCCTGCACATCGTCGGGGCCGACGGCGTCGTCCGCGCCGAGACTCGGTTCGTCGACGACCGCGTCGGCTTTCCGGAGTTCGAGGTGACCGAGCTGAGCGACGGGCGCCTCGCCGTCTTCGAGGCGACGGGCCGCCTCGGCCCGCTCCGCTACGAGACGCGCGTGCATCTCTTCGAGGCGGACGGCACGGCCGCCGGCACGATCGGGCTGCCGACCTTCGAGGACGATTTCGCCGTCATGTCCCCGACGGGCGTCACCGATCTCGTCGCGACGGCCGACGGCGGCTTCCTCGCGGTGCTCCGCAGCAACGACGTCTTCACCGACGACGTGCGCTACGACGTCATGGCCTGGAAGTTCGACGCGGCCGGCCAGCCGGAGGGCGATCCCTTCATCGTCAATCGCTTCCGAGACGGTGTTCAGTGGGAGGGCGAGGCCGCTGCGCTCGCCGGCGGCGACCTCGTATTCCTCTGGGAGGACCGGCGCGACGGCTCGAACGCCCTCGCCGACCTCTACGCCCAGGCCTACGATCCGTCGGGAACCACGGGAGACGTCGCGCCGACCGACATCGTGCTGACCGGCGATCCGGTGGAGATCGGCGCCGTCGGGGCGGTGATCGGCACGCTTTCCGCCGTCGATCCCGATCCCGGCGACACCGCGACGCTCGAGATCGTGCCCGGAAGCTACTCCGAATCCGTGTTCGCCCTCGACGGCGACGTGCTGCGCTACAAGGACGGCGTCACGGCCCAGGATCTCGCCGGCGTGAACGCCGCGCTGATCCGCGCCACCGACGGTTTCGGCAACGTCTACGTCGAAGACGTGGCGATCCCTCTCGTCGAGCCGCCGGAGCCCGCGGAGGTCCTCAAGGGCGGCGGCGGCCGCGATCGGCTGATCGGCGGCGACGGCGACGACACCCTGAAGGGGAAGGGCGGAAACGACTACCTCAAGGGCAAGGGCGGCGACGACCGCCTCGACGGCGGCGGCGGACGGGACAAGCTGGTCGGCTCCGGCGGCGCCGACGCGCTGAAGGGCAAGGGCGGCAAGGACAAGCTGATCGGCGGCGGCGGCGACGACACGTTGGCCGGCGGCAAGGGGAACCGTGACCTCCTGAAGGGCGGCTCCGGCGAGGACGTGTTCCTGATCGGCCGCAAGGACGGGCGCGACAAGGTGAAGGACTTCCGCGACGGCCAGGACATGGTCGGCGTCGCCTCGGGGGCCGAGCGCTTCGAGGATCTGGCGATCCGCCGCAAGGGCGACGATCTCCTGATCAAGAACGGTCGCACCAAGCTGCTGCTCGAGGACGTGGACAAGTCCGACTTCGACGGCTCCGACGTTCTCTTTCTCTGAGCCGGCGGAGGCGTCGCTGACGCGGCGCCTCCGCAGACCGGTCCATGCATCCGGGCCGGAGCGATCCTCGAGAGCGCACCGCGCTCGGGACGGGTGGGCGCGAACGTGCGGAACATTACCCGAACTTCAACGATCTCCGGCATTTTCGGCGCGCCCGCAGCGTCCCTTGGGGCGTCTTGCGATCGCATCTCATCGACACGCACGGACTTCGCCGCAGCAATATTTGTTTACATAATATTGATTACGCGCCTCGCGGCGATGCGATCGGACCCGCCGTCACGCCGACCGGCTCTCGCGAATCCTCCATCGTTCACAACGTCTTGGAGGCGTCCCCTATCAGCACGAACGGCGCCCAGAACACCGGATGAGAGGTCTCCGGCCGCCGTCTCAGCTCGTCCTGACCCTGCCTGAGCGCGTCGCCGAAATCGTCGTTCTCGTCGCGCAGCCGCCGGAAGAAGCGCGTCATCAACTCCGTGGTCTCCTCGTCGGCCACCGGCCAGTGCGTCGCCAGGACCGCCCGCGCGCCGCCCGCGAAGAAGGCCCGCGCGAGGCCCGAAAGGCTCTCTCCCCCGGCCCCGCTGACGCTGCGCCCTCTTCGCGCGCCGTAGATCGAGCTGGAGGCGTCGACCAGATAGCCCGAAGCCGTGTTGCAGGCCGACAGCACCACGAGCTGGGCGTCGAGCTCCATGAGTCGGATCTCCGAAGCCGTCAGCAGTCCGTCCGACTCGGCGCTGTCCGTCGCCGTCACGGTAAGCGCCGGATCGGTGAAGCAGTCCGGCGTCGGCCACAGGATCCCGTGCGTCGCGAAATGAAGCACCCTGAAATCCGCGAGTTCACCGTTCTCCGCCGCGGCCTTGACCGCGTCCTCGTTGAAGTCCCGCCCCGTCGCCAGCGTCGCCAGCTCCCCGAAGATCTCCGAGACCGCCTGCGCCTCCCGCGCCGTGCCCGGCAGCTCTCCCACCCGGTCAACCGCCTCCGCGAGGCGCAGGCACGTCTCGGGCAGCCGCGAGATCCGCAGCACCTTCGACGGATCGACGCCGGAGCGGAAATCCGCGAACGAGGCGACGCTTCGCGTCGCCTCCGAGACGCCGGCCCGGGCGCGGATGTCCACCAGGTTGCGCGGGCTCGGCACGTAGGAGAGCGTGCGCTGCGCCCCGAACCAAGGCACCTCGGTATAGTCTCCCTGACGCCAGCCTTCGCCGGGCGCGTCGGTCACCAGCAACTCCAGCGGCAGCGACTGAAGCGCGCCCGAAGTCGAGAAGATCAGCCGGTCGAAGCCTAGGATCGTGTCCTTGTAGCCCGGAAACAGGAGATTGAAGAGCTGGAAGGCGAGATCCGCGCGGAACAGCGGGACCCGGCCGTCGCGGTCGGTGTCGACGGCCCGCCGAAGGACCGAGACCAGCACCCCGATCTGAAGATCCGTCACCGGCAGCGCGCCGTAGCGGATGCCCTCGGCGTCGACGATCAGGATGAAGCTGCGCGGCTTGCCGGCGAGGATCTGAACCATCGCCTCGCCCGGCTCCAGCACGGCCTGAAGCGCCGCGAGGCTGACCGGACTGGCGATCGCCGACTGGTATTCGGGCGCCACGTCGTCACGGATCTCGCGCAGCCGCGCGGCCTCGCGCTGCGCCTCGGAGACCGCCGCGGCGAGCGAACGCGCCTGGTCCTGCTGGCTCAGCGGATCGCGCAGCTGCAGCACCTGCAAGGCCTTCAACGTGGCGTACCGCTCCGAGGCGTCGCGCCAGGCGCGGACCGCCCGGGCCTTGGCGTCGTCGCCCTCGCCGAGCAGCGCGGCCGCGCCCGACACCGTCTGCGCGGTGATCGACTGGCGGATCAACTGCGCGGCGCGAAAGATGCGCTCGGCCATCTCGGGCTCGCGCTCCGGCTGCTCCTCGGCCACCTGCAGCGCGAGGCTGAAGAACGGCCAGAGCGAGGCGTATTCGACGACGACGGGGTTCTCCTCGTAGACGGTGAAGCCGCGCTCGAAGGCCGCGAGCGCCGGCTCCACCCGTCCCAGCGCCACCAGCGCCCGACCCTCCCGCAGCCTGGCCCTCGCCTCGAGCGGCGTGTCGGGCATCAGCGCCGCGAAGGCCTCGGCCGCCTCCGAGGCGTCGGCCCGCGCGCCCTCGGAATCGTCCTGCTCCAGGCGGATCAGGCTGCGCTGCGAGAGGAAGCGCGGACGATAGGCTGCCGACGCCCGCGGCACCAGACGGATCAGGTCCAGCGCCTCGTCGATCGCGGCCTCCGCCCCCGCGAGATCGCCCTCCAGCAGCCGGACATGCGCCAGCGTGTGCCGGTTCGAGGCCTCTTCGATCAGCGCGATCTGTCCCTCGCCGGCATCGCCGATCAAGAGATCCCCCTGCCCCGTCGACACCCCGGAGCCGAGGCCGAAGCCGTCGCCGCCGCCCTCGAGGCCCTGCGCCGCCTGCTCCACGAAGGCGCGCGCGCCGTCGAGGATCGAGCGGTTGAGCTGATCCTGCGCGCGATAGGCGACGAGCAGCGCGCGGTCCCGGTCGGCGTCCGGATGTCCGGCCTCCTCGGCCTCCAGCAGCGTCTCGGCCCGGTCGAAGAGGCCGTCCGCGGTCACGAAGCGCTCCTGGCTCGAATGCGCCAGCGCCTGGTTCATGAGCACGAATGCGCGCGTCGGGGCCGTCGGACAACGGGCCGTCACGTCCTCGAGCGCATAGAGCGAGAGCAGTTCGGTGAAGGCGTCCTCGGCCGCGCGGAAGTTCAGGCCGAAGCTGTTGCGCTGCCCGCGCAGCAACGCCGCCGAGACCTGCTGGCAGAGCGCGCCGGCCCCGTCGCCCTCGGCCTCGACGACGGGCTCCTGACGCGGGATCGAGCCGGCGCAGGCCGCGAGCAGCAGCACCAGACCGGCCTGAAACGTCCGCCGGATCATCGCAGAACCTCTCGTTCGCTCGGGAAGGCGATCGGATTGCGCTCGTCCTCGTCGTCGCGACCCTGGGCGTTGCCGAGGGCGCGCACGTCGGACAGGTCGATGTCGAGGAAGTAACCCGGCGGCACCCCCCAGAGCTCCTCGTTTCCGTAGGAGACGAACAGTTCCAGCAGGTCCTCCTCCTCGACGTTCAGGATCTGCGCCTGCTCGAGCCGGATGATGCGCAGCACCGTCGGCGCGGTGACGCCGGTGCAGTCCTGCACGTCGCCGATGACGCAGCCGTTCAGGCGGAAGTCCGGCCCGCGCGGCCCGACCGGGAACAGCCCTGCCGCGCGCTGACCCGAGTCGCCGATGAAGCCGAACAGCTCCAGCTCCGCCGGCTCGATCCGCCGGCCGTAGACCAGCGACGGCGTGTTGAGCCCGAAATAGTCGTCCACGTCCTCGTATTCCGCGAGGAGCCCCCGCGGGGTGTGGATCACCACCGCGCCCCGCGCGTCGATCTCGATGTCCGAGGCCGCGAGCAGGTCGACGTCATCGTCCGGTCCGAGCCCGAGCAGGAACCGCAGACGGGGATCGTCGGGCGATGGATCGCGGTCCGCATATGTGTGCCCGAGGCTCACGTCGTCGGCCGAGATCACGCGGAAGCGGCCGATCGGTCGGCCGGCCCCGACGAAGTCCCGCAGACGCACGTCCCCGCGCCGACCCGCGACGATCCGAACCCCCCCGGCCCCGTCGCGCTCGGAGACGCTCTCGACCGTGCGCTCGGTCGAGAGCGCGTTCAGCCCGTCGATCGGACGGTCGACCCTCAGATCGCCGCCCGCCCGGTCGAGCCCGCCGGCGGTCGTGTCGACCTCGAACAGCCGGCCGTCCGGCAGGAACAGATGCAGTTCGTCCCGCGCGAGGTCCTTCACGCCCTGGCGCCGGAACGCCGCCCGGTCCGCCGGCGCCGGCGGGCGCACCCGCTCCGTCGGCCGCTCGCCGTCCGACAGCGCCGTCCGCGGGCCGAGCAGGATCACGTCGTCCGAGGTCACCAGCGTCATGTCGCCGCCCGCCTCCAGATTCGCGATCCGCAGCGCGCCGCGGTCGATCGCGTCCTCCGCGAGACGCCCCGCCGCGGCCTCTTCCACCAGCAGCACGTCGCCGAAGATGCGGCGGATCGAGACATCGCCGGAGAGCACGTTGCGCGCGTCGTCCAGCGAGAGGTCGCCGGCCGGGCCGCGATCGGCGATGTCGCGCGCGCCCGGGGCGCCCGTCGCGAAGTCCGCGTCGCCGTCGATCCGCAGAGGCCCGCGCCGCGTGACCGGCGCATCCACCGCCCCCGTCGCGGCCATCGCGAGGCGCGGCGTCGTCGTCGCGCCGGTCTGGCCGATCCGGGCCGCCGGCGCGTCGTCGCGCGCGTTCGCCAGCGCGTGCAGCGCCCCGGCGAGGCGCGTCGGCCCGAGGATCAGGTCGCCCGAGACATGCAGCCGGACGCCGCCGGCGGCGCGCAGCGACACCGCCGCCGCGTCGTGGCGCCCGCTGACGAGGCGCACGCGCCGCCCGGCCTCGAGGTCGAGATCGCCGCCCAGCCGGATCCGCGCCTCCGCCGTGTCGCGGAGATCCCGCTCCACCGAAAGGGATGCGGCCGCCACCCGCTCGCCCGCCACGCGCGAGCCGATGCCGGAGACCTCGACACGTCCGACCCCCGGCAACCGCGTCAAGGGCGCGCCGATCACGAGGTCGCCCGCGTCCGCCAGCGCCAGCCGCGCCGCGCGGCTCACCGTCACGGCGCCGCGGAAGTCGTTGTCCAGACCGCCGAGGGAGTCG
>Ga0102931_1001908_pt1 | contig 10378 bp, 9 predicted proteins | sample SalPonR1_C_D1_MG_FD_79282 | JGI IMG/M metagenome (GOLD analysis project Ga0102931, IMG submission 79282) | Salt pond soil microbial communities from South San Francisco under conditions of wetland restoration - Salt Pond MetaG R1_C_D1_MG | ecosystem: Environmental > Aquatic > Marine > Intertidal... | reverse complement strand
CAGCAGCTCAATGTGAAGCAAATTGTAGAGGAAAATCTGCGCGCCTACGATGAAACTAAACTGGAGCAGCTCATCAAAGGTGTGACCAACGAACACCTGCTCACTATCCAGTACCTTGGAGCTGTACTGGGAACCATTGGCGGTTTTGTTATCTGGCAGCCACTGTTCAGCCTGAGCGTCATCAGCCTTCTTACCCTTCTGGTTTTTTCAGCCGACCATCTTTTGATGACATTCCGGAAACGATACTCAGATCCGACAGCTGATCATTCATAGGCTTTTGCCTGTCTGGCAAGATATATGTGAATAGAAACTGTTTATAACTGATATAAATGTACTCCCGCCCTGACTATAATCCTGTACTGAGTGCAACATGAACATTTCCGTTCGATACATCTTCATTCGGTGATACGGCGTACGAGAATTTGATAATTCCCAGCGGTGACTCAAACGCAAGCCCAAAACCCAGAGACGTCAGAGACTCATTTACTGCAAGAGCGTTTCGTTCCTCATTTAAAAGCTTCGGCCTCTCGTAATACCCATATGCGCCAAATAGAAAGATATATGAGTTTCGTTCAAGCATATACCTGCCCTCCAGCTCACCCCAGATCACAGCGGATCCCCGAAACTGATCTTCCCTGAACCCCCTAAGAGATTCAGCTCCTCCAAATCGAAACAGATCTGTTATCAGAAATTCCTGGCTTTCCAGAAACATGACATTTACCATTGGGGCAAGTACCTGGCGATCGCCCAGCGGCAGATAACCCCGAACCATCGAACGGAGTATCGTCTGGCTGAAGGATCGGTCTGTATCCGTCTGAAAGCGTTGATCATTTATAAACCGCCTGCCGCGTTCGAGAATGATCCTGGCCTCAAAACCGCTTGTGGGAACCCGAAAACGATTCACATTTTGGAGATGAAACCCCACACCATAGAAATTAGCCCTGGAGTCAACAGCTTCGGCTATCGGCCCTGAATCTGTAACGGAACTCCTCTCAGCCCTGACATGAGCGTTTATCTGAAATCCCGGCAGCACCCGGTATCCGCCATTGAGCGAAAAATCCCGGACAAGATAGGATGAATCCTGCTGAGTGAAATGCAGGCCTGCACCGATATTAACAGGCAGTCCGCCAATAAACTGCTGACCAATTGAAAGGTTGAGTTTTGACACCAGCGGCTGAAGCTGCTCATACCGCAGGTCAATCTTGTTGCCGGCAGCTATCGTGTTACGAAGCAAAATATCGCCATACCCGACAATTGCCGATGATCCGGACGGACCGGGCTGGTAGCCGATCAGCCCATCGAAAAAGTTTAGCTGCTGCTCTTCAACGTCATAAAGCACAAAAGGCGTATCATCCACAAATACCAGTTCTCCGTCAGAAACCTCTTCAAATAGTCCGGAATTCACAAGATTCTGTCTGCCTCTCGCCAAAAGGCCCGGAGTCATCACATCCCCTGCTTTTAATCCCGCAACCCGGATGAGATATTCCTCAGAATTACGTGTTGCCCCGCTGAAACGGACTCCCTGAAGACGAAGCCTCTCACCCGGAATAATGTCGGCTCCAAGCTGAACGGTTGCATCAATTGTATCTTTTTTGATTGATGCCAGCCTGAACTCAGCCAGATAATACCCCAGCTGCTCATAATCTGAAAGTATACTTTCTGATATTCTGCTGATCAAATCCTCAGTAAATGGCTCTCCTGTAAATCGGTTGGGGGGAAAAATAAAACTATCAGGCGATGTATCATTTTCACCATATGTGATAGATACATTGACCAGAGAATATCGGCGACCTTCCTTCACGTAAATGCTGACCATCCCATCGGCAATGCTGGCGGAATCAACCGAGGCATCAAGAAAACCGTCTTTGACCAGCCAGGTCTGCATCAGCGATGATACCATGGACCCACGTTCTGCGGACAGCACTCCGGAAACTATACTATCAGGGATTGAAAAGGTCTGCCCCGGTGTATCTGTAATGATTTTTACCTGCTGTTCCTGACCATGCAGCAATGCGGGGAATAAAAGAAAGTAGATAAAACATGTTCGCAGGATTGCATCACGCATGATGTGGGCCGTGGCTTAATGTTCCGGCACAGTCTGGGGTCAGCGCGCTATCAGGTCAGAAACGAAATTGGGTAGCGCGAACGATCCTCTGTGCAGGTCTGCATTATAATATTTCAGCGGTTTAACGGATTCGATCCCGTCTGTGATCCTGCCATACACATCGTCACTCAGCGGGTGATCAGATTTCGAGGCGCATGCCATCGACCACATCCCGGCTGGATAGAGCGGTATAAAGCTCAGATACATTTTAGAAACGGGAAAAAGATCGTCAATCGCATGAAATACTTTCTTCATGCTTGGATGATACGACTCCACCCACGGACTTTCAGTTTGAGCCGTCAGCACGCCATCATCGGAAAGCGCATTGTGGCACATTTCATAAAAATCCTTTTCAAAAAGCCCTTCAGCTGGTCCAACAGGATCTGAACCATCAATAATAATCACATCGTACGGATCCGTTACATTCTTGATGAACGCAATCCCGTCTTCATACAATACATTCAGCTTTGGATTGTCAAAATCTCCGACATCAGGGAGGAACTCCTTTGATGCATCTACGACCGTTTTATCGATCTCAACCATATCGACCTGCTCAACTGACGGATGCTTCATCACTTCACGGGCTGTGCCTCCATCTCCGCCGCCAATAATCAGCACTCTTCGCGGATTTGGGTGTGTGAACATTGCTACGTGGCTGAGCATCTCGTGATACACAAACTCATCGCGTTCGCTAAGCATTACCATCCCGTCGATGGTCATCAGGTTTCCCCAGGTATCGGTTTCGTACACCTCAACCAGCTGATACTCCGACTGTTTTGAAAAGAGTAGTTTTTTCAGACCTATCGTTAGCCCGGTCTGTTCATTGTAGTATTCGTTGTACTGTAGTGGCATATCGATCAGTATTCAGTGTGTCGGTGCAACAGTGTGTCAGTGTTTCAGTGAACAGATATTTGCGACGTGAATTCTCTTCATTTATACCATAGGACAGCAGCGGCAAACACAGCACCACACGTTTCTATTTTATGCTCAATTCCGAAAGATTTAATCTCTTTGAGCTTTCGGTTTCGGTATTCAAATCCATCCACTACCATCTGACGAACGATCTCTTCCACATTGTCGAGCCCGGCATGGTCTTCATACTCCATGATTACTCCCGGTTCCCTGTCGTCTTCGGGAATGCCAACGGCAATAGCGGCTGAAATGAGCCGGCCGGGTGTATTGCCATCAATCGTTGCATATGCGAGCGGAATGAGTCCTCCTTTCGGAAACTGAATCGAATCCACCGGGACCTGCTCAGCCGCCGGTGGCAGAATACTGCTCATTCTCATTAAATTTGTGTCTCCCACGCCAGCCTGTAGCAGTGCCTTATCGAATGCGTTCAGACGTGTTCGGCCTTCAGACGCACCGCGTACGAGGCTGTATATATTGGGTGTTTTTACCATCATAAGAAAAAGTAGACTTTTACGTGCTTAACCTAATTTGTTTGTTCTGAGGCTGCGGGTTTAAAAAGCAGACGCTGGCCATTGGGTACTTTGAACAGGCCGCGTTTCATTTCCATGCTCGATACGTTCTTTGACTCGAAATACTCTTTTAACTGCTCCTGAATAACCCAGGGATCAATTGTATCGCCACACGTAAAAATATCAACGGCGGCATAATTATATTCCGGCCAGGTGTGTATAGTAACGTGTGATTCGGCAATAACCACTACACCACTTACGCCATATGGGCTAAACTTGTGAAAATTGTGAGAAATTATTGTAGCATTCGAGGCTTCCGTCGCCTTGATGAGTGATGATTCGATGTATTCAACATCATTTATGGTAGATTCTTTGCAATCGTAAAATTCTACGAGAATTTGTCGGCCAAGTGCTTCCATCTTAAGATTTCGTTAACAGTAAAAATAAGTGTTAAATAGAAAGTTGTTATTGGTTTATAGCGATTATATTCTGTGGAATCAGATATATTAACTAAGCAAGTTTTAAGCGTATAAAATTCAAAAAACTAATAATACGCAGAATTTTTGGGTTTATGATATCATCAGATAAAAAAATTTCCAAACCGGCCGCCCTCGGCATCTACAAGAAACTTCTTTTACCACGACTGATAGAAGAACGAATGCTCAATTTGCTTCGGCAGAACAGAATCAGCAAATGGTTTTCCGGAATCGGGCAGGAAGCCATTTCAGTTGGCGTCACTTCAACAATTGATGCAGAGGATTACATTCTGCCCATGCACCGAAATCTCGGAGTTTTCACAACCCGGGAGGTCCCCTTTTACCCGCTCTTCTGCCAGCTCCTGGGTAAAGCTGACGGATTTACCGGTGGCAGAGACCGGTCGTTTCATTTTGGAATACCGGAGCATCACATTTTCGGAATGATTTCTCACCTAGCAGCGACCATGCCTGTTGCCGATGGCATTGCGCTGGCCAATAAGCTTCGCAATGACAGACAAATCGCCGTCAGTTTTTGTGGTGATGGAGCCACAAGTGAAGGTGATTTTCACGAAGCGCTGAATCTTGCTGGCGTGTGGAAACTTCCGGTCATTTTTATGATTGAAAATAACGGCTACGGACTCTCCACTCCCGTAGAAGAACAATTCGCCTGCGAGAACCTGGTCGATCGCGCTGCGGGGTACGGACTTGAAGGAATGCTCATTGATGGCAATAACTATTTTGAGGTTGCTGAGGCTGTCAAAAAAGCACGCGGTCTCGCGCTTGATGGTAAACCTGTGTTGATTGAAGCCAGGACATTCCGAATGCGCGGGCACGAGGAAGCCTCCGGCACGTTCTATGTTGAAGATGAGGAGTTTGAAAAGTGGGCCCCGAAAGATCCGGTTCTTCAGTATGAAAACTGGCTGGCTAAAGAGGGATTCATCAGTGAATACAACGAGATTGAAAACATACGAGATAAAATCAGGGAATCTTTTGAGCCAGATTTGAAAAAAGCACTTAAAGCCGATGACCCTGTGTTTGATGAATCCACGGAAAGAGAACGAGCCGGCTTAAAGCCAAACCAGGCGCCGGTTTCAAAAAATGGGAAAGCATCAAAGGATAGCTCTGAAAAACGGCCGGTTGATGCCGTTCACCTGGCCCACCGGCAGGCGTTTGACGAGGATGATACCTTTCTCCTCATGGGGCAGGATGTGGGTGAATACGGTGGTGTCTTTAAGGTTTCTGAAGGGTTTTATGAGCGATATGGAAAAGAGAGAATCCGAAATACGCCGATCATAGAATCCGGTGCAATCGGGGCTGCTATCGGTCTTGCCATGGAGGGCTTCAAACCCGTCGTTGAAATGCAGTTTGCCGACTTTATTTCCTGCGGTTTCAACCAGATAGTCAACAATCTCTCCAAAGGCAGCTACCGGTGGATGCCGGGCATGAATATTACGATCAGGGCACCGCACGGTGGTGGTGTCGGGGCCGGACCGTTTCACTCGCAGTCTCCGGAAAGCTGGTTTATGGGGCTGCCGGGACTAAGAGTACTAGTTCCATCTTCAGTGGCTGATTTTCAAAATATGCTCTACAGTTCTTTTCATGACAATAATCCCGTCATCTTTTTCGAGCACAAAAAACTTTACAGAAGTATCAAAGAGGTTACCCCTGATACATGCGAGATTGTAGATCTTGAATCAGCAAAGGTAGTCAGGGAGGGGCACGATGCCACCATTATCACATTCGGGATGGGCGTACACTGGGCTAATGAGATTGCGGAGAGACAGATGGATAACGGTGTTCAAATTGAAATTCTGGATCTTCGAAGCCTGGCTCCCATAGACTGGCCTGCGATAGAAACCTCCGTCAAAAAAACCAACAGGGTACTTCTGCTTGAAGAAGCGTCTGAGGTATTAGGCCCCATGAGCGAACTTGCGGCCGGTATCTCCGAGCGTTTCTTCGAACATCTCGATGCGCCCGTCATCCGCTGTTCATCCATCCACACCCCTATTCCGTTCAGTAAAGAGCTCGAGAAGGGGTATTTAGCTGATTATCGGCTGGAGGAGAAGTTGGAGAGGTTGTTGGATTATTAGCGCCCTCACCCTGTGTTGCTGCCCCTATCGACTCGACGGTCGAAAGAGGCAATCGACTGTCGAGGGAAGTTGCAAAAAACTCAATCAGGATATTGAAAGATCTCTTTTAATGAATGGCATTTTAGAAAATGAGAGATCTTCGAGATCAATTTTTTCGCTTGCATGATCGATATCAATTCCCACAACATTTCCATCACTATCTAAATCAATTACAACTCCATCCGCTACTTCCTTACTGTCGGTACCTGGATTTGACGATAAATCTATGTAAAGTGAATCTGTTTCCGGATAGTATTTAAACTTCATAATGTAAATCTCCTGTCTGGGAATGCATTGTGTATTGTAATTTTATCTTCGAGCGTAATAACTCTAAGGTAACGATTTTCAAATTCAGGTATTTTCTTCCAAAATCTATAACGGCCATCTAACTGTTCTTCTGATTTATCCGGATCAGACACAGCTTTGATACACCATTCTACTTTAATGTATGGTCGTTTAACTAATACTACTTCCTCAAAGTAATTCGTAAACTGATAATTTTTCATCTCTCATTGATCTTTATATCGCTCTCTGAAAAATGTAAATAAAGGTCTATCAAATCGCAGGTTTATTTTTTTAGACTAAATTGACTATCAAGATACATCCTCGATCGACGATTTTCAGGTTTCTACCACTACCAACTCGACGGTCGAAAAAAGCCACATAGTGACTCCTTCAGAGCAATCGACAGTCGAGGGGGGGTGTGTTCCTAATTTGTCAATCCCCTTCGTCTGAGCAGATTACTCACATCTGGCTCCTGGCCTCTGTATTCCTCATAAAGCTCCATTGCATCACGGCTGCCGCCTTTTGAGAGAATGTGCTCCCTGTAACGATCACCGTTTTCGCGGGTTAGCCCGCCCTGATCGCGCATGTAGGCAAACGCATCAGCCGCAAGAATTTCACTCCAGATATAGGCATAGTAGTTAGCCGAATACCCACCGGAAAATACGTGCGAGAAGTATGGCGACTTATAGCGCGGCGGAATAACGGGATTATCAAGATTGTGCTTTTCAAGTGACTGATCTTCATACGCAATCACATCATCGGGAATACTTCCCGTGCTCAGAAGATGCCATTCCATATCCACAAGCGTTGCCCCGAGATATTCATAGGTGTCAAAACCCTGGTTGTGTTCTCTTGCATCAACAAGCTTATCCAGCAGCTCTTGCGGAATACGTTCGCCGGTCTCATAGTGAATGGCGTAGTTCTCCAGCACCTCTGGCAAAATCGCCCAGTCTTCTTCAAATGTGGAAGGAAATTCCACAAAATCACGAGGCACGGATGTCCCCGAGAGCGACGGATAGGTAACATCAGAAAAGAGCCCGTGTACCGCATGTCCCATTTCATGAAACAGCGTGGTTACGTTATCGAACGTGATAAGTGCAGGGTCTCCCTCGGCCGGTGGTGTGATGTTCAGGACATTCATCACGACAGGTTTATTGTTTAACAGTTCAGACTGATTAACAAACGAATTCATCCACGCGCCGCCCCGCTTGGAGTCACGCGAGAAATAATCTCCGTAAAACAGGCCAAGTTCAGAGCCGTCGCTGTCATACACCGTAAAGACGCGCACATCCGGATGGTAGACAGGAATGTCATCGCGCTCCTCAAACGTAATGCCATAGAGCTGCTCCATCGCATAGAAAACACCGTTTTTGAGTACGTTATCTAGTTCAAAATAGGCGCGCACTTCATCTTCATCAAAGTCATATTTGTCTGCTCTCACCTTTTCAGCATAGTACTCCCAGTCCCAGGGCTGCAGCTCATCCTCAATTCCATCCTCCTGCATCATCTCTTCTATGAGCGCGGCTTCCTGGTTTACGTTTTCGTTAACGGAAGGGATAAGGTCAGACAGCATGCTCAGTACTGCATCAGGCGTGCCGGCTGTTTGCGGATCAATCGCGTAATCGGCATAGGTATCATATCCTAAAAGTGAGGCGCGTTCGGCCCGCAGATCAGCAAGTTCCAGCACAATCGGCCGCGTGTCAATGCCGCCGTTTTGACCTATTCCGCGATAGGCCGATGCTTCCCAGAGCCGCTTTCTCAGGTCCCGGTTATTCAATGAAGCAAGAAGCGGGTGACGTGTTGTATTGCTGATCGTAAGCACATAACTATCTTCATATCCCCGGCTTTCGGCAGCCTCCCGTGCTGATGCAATCCGGTTTTGGCTAAGTCCGCCAAGCAACGCTTCGTCCTCAACCACAACCACACGTTCGCGCGTCATTTCAAGCAGAAGTTCCTGGAATTCTGTTGTGAGAGACGATACGCGCGCATTAATCTCACGCATTCGGCTTTGCTCCTCATCGGTTAGGCGGGCACCGGCACGCACAAAATCGAGGTGCGTGTCTTCAATAAGCTTCATAGCTTCCGGGTCGAGTTCCAGGGACTCTCTATTTTGATAAAGCTCATCAACACGGGCGAACAGATCGCCATTTAGCAGAATATCATCGCTGTGAGCGGCAAACCGGGGCGCAAATTCACTTTGAATAGCTTGTATCTCTTCATTTGTATGGGCTGATGTAAGGCTGTAAAAAACCGATTGTGCCCTGTTCAGCAGCTGACCGGAACGCTCCATCGCCACGATCGTATTTTCAAAGGATGGATCCTCCTGGCCGGATATGATCTCATCAATCTCTGCCAGCTGTTCTTCCATACCACGCTCGAATGCAGGGGCATAGTGATCATTCGTAATTTCTGTAAAATCCGGGGCTTCAAATGGTAGCGTACTTTCTTCAAAAAATGGATTATCGCTCATAGCATCTGGTTTGCTGCAGGCGGCCAGTAGGAAGGCGGCCATCAGCGTTAATATTATCGTTTTATAGTTCATGGCAGATTTAGTTTGATTTAAAAATGACGAATAAAGTCTGGTATATAACGGCCGGCAGCCGGTCAGTTATTCAGGATAAATTGATTTTTTAGCTGCAAGTAGCGTGTTTTTCATCAGCATGGCAACGGTCATAGGGCCAACGCCACCCGGCACCGGCGTGATCCAGCTTGCTTTTTCTCTGAGCCCGTCAAAATCGCAATCGCCCACCAGTTTATACCCTTTTTCGGTGGTTTCATCAGCCACGCGGTTGATCCCCACATCAATGATCACCACACCCTCTTTCACCATCTCGGCTTTTATGAGGCCGGGCTGACCTGCTGCCACAATCAGAATATCTGCATCAATTGTGTGCCGGGTGATATCTTTTGTGTATTTATGGCATATGGTTGTCGTGGCTTTACCCGACGAATTTTCGCGGGACAGCATAATTGCCATAGGAGACCCCACAATATTACTGGCACCCACGACAACGGCGTGCTTACTTTTCACCTGGATACTATAGTGCCGGAAAAGTTCAAAAATGCCTGCCGGCGTGCAGGACTTAAACGTGGGCTGATCTACCGCCAAACGTCCCACGTTCATAGGATGAAATCCATCTACATCTTTTCTGTAATCGATGCTCTCGATCACATCGTGTGATGATAGGTGAGACGGAAGGGGAAGCTGCACGAGGATTCCATCCACGGAATCATCGTTATTTATTTTATTGATCTCTGTTTTCAGATCTTTAGCTGAAATCGTATCGGGCAAATGCATCGTGCCGGTCTCAATTCCCACATCTTCGCAGGCACGCGTCTTTGCACGAATGTAGGTTGATGAGGCCGGGTCGGACCCTACCTGCAAAACCTGGAGAAACGGCGGCCGGTTTCCCTGGCTCACCCAGTTTTCCACATCCTCCCGAATCTGGTCGCGCGTGATTTTAGCAACTTTTTTTCCATCAATTATTTGTGAAGACATAAGCGTGGTTATCGTTCTATATCGTATTTTTTCATTTTATTGTAGATGTGGCTCCGCTGAATATCAATCGCATCAGCCGTTGCAGAGACGTTCCAGTCGTGATCTTCCAGTTTTTTGATCAGGTAGTAACGCTCTGCTTTTTCTTTATATTCCTGGAAGGTCAGCGATTGTTCAAGCAGCTCATCCAGTCCGCCATTGTCGCTTCCGGTCATTGTTGCCAGCCGAATTACATCATCGCGGCCGATTTGATCACCGTCAGAAAGCAGCGCCATCCGTTCCACTGCATTCTGGAGCTGCCGGATATTTCCTGACCAGCTTAGTGTTTTCATTTCATCAAGGGCATCATCTGTAAATGATTTCCCGGCATATATAATCTCTTTTTGGGAAAGCTGCGACAAAAACCAATTTGCCAGAACGGGTATATCCTCTTTCCTCTCCCGCAGCGGCGGAACGTGAATAGGTAT
>Ga0102931_1001902_pt1 | contig 10393 bp, 8 predicted proteins | sample SalPonR1_C_D1_MG_FD_79282 | JGI IMG/M metagenome (GOLD analysis project Ga0102931, IMG submission 79282) | Salt pond soil microbial communities from South San Francisco under conditions of wetland restoration - Salt Pond MetaG R1_C_D1_MG | ecosystem: Environmental > Aquatic > Marine > Intertidal... | reverse complement strand
GCAGCCAATATCGAGAATGCTTCCGACCTTTTCGGGAGCAGCTTTGCGAATGAAAGTGCCACGCCCACCGCCGAGATTTTTAAGAAACTGAATAAAAGAAAACATAATAACAGAAGGGAAGTGAAGGGGTTACACGGACGCAGGACGACGAGAGGAGATGGGTCCGGCTGATGTGCTCTTTGGGGAGTTCTGAAGGACCTTCCCAATTAAGAACTGTACCCTTTCCACCATATTTGCTGTCGAAAACCTGGAACGAGCCAGTGCGTGTCCCTTTCGGGCGAGCAGGGTGGCAGACTCCTGGTTGTCAAGCATGTGCCGTAGGGCCAGACGGAGCGTTTGGGGATCGTCGGCAGGGGTTAGAATCCCTGTGTCCCCGTCGGCAATGATTTCAGCGGGTCCTCCTTTGTTGGTGGCGATGACCGGCCGTCCGGCCAACATGCCCTCCACGATGACTCGGCCAAACGGCTCAGGAGCGGTGGAGGTGTGCAAAACGACATCACAGGTCTGCATTAACACGGGAATGTCGTTTCGGAACCCGGTCATCCACACGCGATCGTGCAGGTCCCACCGTTCGATGTCGCTTCGGAGGCGGGCAGCGTAGTGTTCGTCTTCTGTAAACAGCGCATCGCCAACCAGAAGGGCCGTAACGTCCGGGAGGTCGCGCAATGCTTCGATAAGCACGTGCTGCCCTTTCCACTCGGCCAATCGGCTAAAGACCCCGACCACACCAGCGGACGGCAGATTGAGCTCGCGGCGAACGGCGGCCACGTCGTCAGGCGTGACAGCAAGGAAAGGGGATGCGTCAATGCCATTATGCACGACGGAGATCCGATTTGCGGGGCCCCCGCTCGCAACCAGTGCATCGCGCGTTGCATACGAGTTTGCGATGACGTGCGATGCGAAGGCTGTAGCAACGATCGCTCCGACCCGCCGCTGCACCAACCCGAAGTGGGCGGGCGACATCAGGTCCCGCAAGTACCAGATTACGGGTCGTCGCGCAAGGAAGCCGGCAAGGGCCGCGACGAGCATCGACTTCTGCGAGTTGGCCAGAATAACATCGTAGTCTCGGGCCAGGCGGGCCAGGCGCCAGATGAGTCGCCAGAGGCCCGGGAGGGCCCGCACGCTATCAAATAGAGAGCCATCCCGGCGGATGCCGTCGAGTGTCGTTGAAGCGGGGAGAACGGTCGTGTCAACGCCGTTTTTTTGCAACCGATCGAGAAAGGGGCCCTCCTCGAACAACACCACCTGACTCGTGTCTCGGAAGGCGGTGGCCACTGCGAGGAGAGACAGTTCGGCCCCTCCAAGTTTGGCTGTGTGGTCGACGAAAAGTACGCGAGGAGACATGGTGGCAGCGATTAGGCGAGAACGGTTTCGTAGACGTGCCGCGTTTGCGCGGCAATAACGGGCCAGTCGAAGCGCTCGCGGACATAGCGCTGGCATTCGGCTGTAGAGGGAAGAGAGAGGCGGCCACGAAGCGACTGAACGAGCCCGCTGGCCAGTATCTCGGCGGTGTCGCCGGGAAGAACGAGCGTTGGATCTAGATCGGAAACCACCTCCGGGAGTCCACCGTGCGGCGTCACGAGTACTGGTGTACCCGCGGCGAGAGGTTCGACCGTGATCAGGCCGAACCCTTCAAGGGCGATGGTCGGAACGATCGAAACGTCGGCGGCCCGGTACACGAGGGGAAGTTGCTCTTCCGGGACGAAGCCGAGGAGACGCACGTGGTCTTCCAGTTCGAATCGCTCAATTTGCGCCTTCAACTCCGCTTCTAGCGGTCCTTTTCCAGCCACGTACAGGCGCACGTCGGGCACACGACGCCGCACTATTCGAAGGGCGTCAATCAGGTTTTCCAATCCCATGCGGCGGGCCAGCCGACGAACGGCAACAATCGTGGGACAGTCCGTGGGCCACCCAAGGGATCTGCGCGCGTCTTGCCGAGAGCGTCCCGTGTCGAACGCATCGGCGTGGACCCCGCCGGGTACGATTGCGATTTTCTCAGGAGAGACGTCGAACTCTCGAATCAGGACATCGCGGAACGCGGAAGAGAGAACGATAAACTGGACCCCGCGCCGGTAGACGATGTTTTCGAGCCACTTCTTGGCCCGAACGGTGAGGAGCGACGCGCCCTCGACTCGACTCTCCTGGGCCCACGGACCGTGGAAGTGGATGACGAGCGGTCGGTCGCCGATCGCGGGAAGGGTAGGGGCGGTGTAGAGCGCGAAGTGGGACGCGATGAGATCCACAGGCGCATTCTGAAGAATTCGATTCACGGCGCGTCGGACCCCTGTTAGGCGGGATAGAAGAGAGCTACTGTCGGAAGCGAAGGCCGAGACCGCCTGATTGGACGTGGCATAGACGTTTTCCGACCCGGCCACCACCCCCTGTACAGAGACCCCTGTGTCCGGCAGGTGCTGCGTGAGGCCGTGGTACATCCGGTCGAGTCCGTTTCCGGCCTGTTCGGGAAACCAACTCATTCCGATCTGAACTGTGTGGATCGGTGAGGAATGGGTCGCTATGCGGGTCATGGGAAGCGGGAGTAAGGCTGTCGATCCGAGTTGAGGGGCAGCAGGCAGTACTGCTTGCACAGGAGGGTCATGTTCTCCTCAGCGCTGTCTGTTAGCAACGAGCCAGTACTGGTCGTTTGCATCCGTGCGGTATTCGCAGACGGCCTGCTTACGTCGCGCCTTCGGAAGATGAGAAGCCCACATGTCTGGGACTGGAGATTTCCAGTCAATGATGTCAATATCGTGGGTGTCCTGAAACCGGCTGGCGATGTCGGCCTCCTGGTTCGATGCTTGATTGGGGTGAACCTCTATGAGTAAGTCGCATTTTGAGAAATCAACTACGTCCGGGTTCGCAAGCGTAAACTCGTATCCCTCGCAGTCGAGCACGATGAGAGCGGGAGTCCGGAGGTTTTTGTTAAGCCACGTCGGAGTGCATGCACCAACAACCTCCACATTCGGGGATCCATTGAGGGCAGCTGATTTTCGGGTGACATCTCGGGCCCACCAATCAGTATCAAAAGCCACTACTTGAGTATCCGGATGAAGGCGAGCGAGCCCGATAGCGTAGTATCCCTCGGCAGAACCAACGTCAAGGATTTGTTGGTAGGATGAAGAAGCAAAGTCTTCAATTTCCGAGTGGATAATATGCTCGTAGGATCCCAGCAATTTAGGGGCAAGATGCCGGTGGTGCGTGTCTGATGGAAATTCTAATCCCTTGAATGGGCCCGCCTGCACCGTCGCAGATCCAAAGATTTCGATACACTCTTCGGTGAGTTCGTCGCACCCGCAGCTTTTTTCGTACGACTCCGAAAAACGTCTCGACCGTGCCGCATGGAAGGAGGCGTACCTCGATGGGGCAACAATTTGAAAAATTTGCCTTGCTATTTGCTTGACTTTTGATGTCATGGGCGAGAAGGGAGTCGGTAAAAAGAGGGGATAAAGTAGAATACTGTCAGTATTTTCTACAGAAGTATTTGAAGGTGTAAAGTAGATAGGAGTAGGGGAGGGTAATATTTACGAATGCATGGGCCCCCATGCATTCGTTCCAGAGCGAATGAGGCAGGGGACGTGACTGCGTGCTGATTGTTGGATCCCCTCACCGAGGCGGAAGCAGAGCGGGATCTGGTCGAAACGGGAGCAGGGGTTATTGGAAGAGGGCGTCGAGGCTGTCGGAGCGAGAAAGCGTACCGTCGAGCGTCTGGCGGGCCCACAGTTCTAAGACGAACAGCGTCCAGAGCTGCTCTCCCCAGTCCTGGGTGTGGTGCTGGTGCTCGTCAAGCATGCGGCGGACAAAGGAGGGAAGGATCCAGCCTCGGTCGAAGAAGTGATCACTGTCGAGAGCGGCGCGAACGTACGGGGCCAGTTCGCCTCGGAGCCAGTCGGACGCAGGCATTACGAACCCTCGCTTGCGGCGGTACAGCACCTCGTGGGGCACGTAGCGCTCGGCGAGGCGCTTTAGCAGATACTTTGTCGTGTAGCCGTGTAGGCGGAGGGACGTGGGGAGACGAGCCGCGTACTCAATGAGGTCCTTGTCGAGCAGCGGAGAGCGGGCTTCCACGGCGTGAGCCATGGTCGACACGTCCATCTTGGTGAGAAGCTGGTCCGGCAGATACGTGGCGAAGTCTCCGTAGAGGGCGCGGTCCACATCGTCTTGGCCCTCGGCCTGGGACCACACCGTCCGATACCATGTGTCCGGGTGCTTTTCGGCGACCGAACGATGGAGGGCAGGCGTATAGGCCATCTCCCGGTAGGTGCGGAACGCCCGGTCGTAGACGAACGAGTCGCGAGCAGATCCCGCGCCGGCGTCCGCAAGCATCCCGACGCGCTTCAGGAGCGCACCGTACCGATCGTCAGCCAGTCCGTTCAGGCTTCGGCCCAGCATCTGACGTACCATTTTGGGCAGGAAGCGACGGTAGGACTGGGCCGCGCGGGCCACCATCGGACGGGCGTATCCCCCGAATACTTCATCGCCCCCATCTCCATTCAGGACGACCGTCACGTGTTGCTTTGCGGCCTGGGCGACATAGTAGGTCGGAACGATCGAGACGTCTGCCAGGGGCTGTCCGTATTGCCAGATAATCTCGGGGAGATCGGCGATGGCATTTGGGCGGAGGATGTGTTCGTGCAAGTTGACGTTCCAACGTTCGGCTACCTGCCGCGCGTAAGGCCGCTCGTCGTAGGCGGGGTCGTCGAAGCCCATCACGACGGCTTCGACCGGGCGGGACTGCTCCTGTGCCATCATGGCCACAACGAGGCTGGAGTCGACGCCGCCGGAGAGGAACGCGCCGAGGGGCACGTCGCTCACGAGGCGCTTCCGCACGGCAGTCCGGACGAGGTCGTCGAGGGCATCGAGGGCGTCATCTTCGGTGACGCTGAGCTTGTTTGTGAAGCGTACTTTCCAGTAGCGGTTTACGTCCAGGCGCTGGGTAGGCACGTGATACTGGAGTTCGTGCGCTGGGGGCAACTGGTAGAGGCCCTCGAACATCGTGAGGGGCGACGGGACCGCCTGGTAGGTCAGATACGCGTCCAGGGCCGCGTCATTGACCGAGGGAGAGGTCGGGAGCAGGGCACGGAGGGCATTCAAGGTCGAGGCAAACGCCAGATACTGCGGCTGCTCCGTGTAGTAGAACGGTTTCTTTCCTGCTCGATCTCGGGCACCGTAGAGGGTTTGGGACCGGGCATCCCAGATGACGAACGCGAACATGCCTTCGATGCGCTTCAAGAGACGGTCCCAGCCCCATGTCAGGTATCCATTCAGAAGCACTTCCGAGTCCGTGTCGGAGTGGAACGGCAGATCCGATTGCAGCTCGTCGCGGAGCGCACGGTAGTTGTAGATCTCGCCGTTGAAGGCAAGGGCGACTTGGCCGTCGAGGGCCGTCATGGGCTGGTGCCCTGCGGACGACAGGTCGAGAATGGCGAGGCGACGAAAGCCAAGATGCGCCGGGCCAGACGAAAAAGAACCAGCGTCGTCGGGTCCGCGGTGGACCATCAGGTCGCGGGCAGCGTCGAAGCGCTCAGGGCGATGGGGGGCGTCGCCAATGACGCCAAGAATGCCGCACATAAACAGGGGGGAATTGGGACATAGGCAGAATCACAGTGCTTCGAATCTATCGCAAGACGGGCGGATGGGCCTTCACTTTCCACTAGAACGGAAGCTGAGGTCAGGCGCAGGAGCAAGGGGGACTTTGGCGCAGTCATCCCCAGGGAGGCCGATTCTATGCGAGTTGTTTGGAGGGTTGTTGTGACAACCCAGGGGGGGAAGGTGCAGCCACCTCGTGAAACAGTTCAAGGTACCGGCTCCCCATCCGTGACCACGAGTAATCGAGGGCGGTCTCTCGGGCGGCGCGCCCCATCTTCGCACGTCGGACTGGGTCGGACGCAAGCGTGGTAAAGGCCGTTTTGAGGGCCTCGACATTATCGGGGGGGTCAATGACGATTCCGACTTCGGGAGTCACGAGACAGGAAGCACCGACCGACCCAGACACGATTACGGGCAGTCCGGTGGACATGGCTTCGGTGACAACGAGGCCGAACGCATCCTGATGAGAGGGCAGAACAAAGAAGTCGGCACTTCGCATGAGGCCAACGACGTCGCGCTGGAAGCCAAGGAAGTGCGTGCGGTTTGCTACGCCGAGATCGAGGGCCAAGGATGGGTACGGACTTCCATCGAGCGTGCCCGCAACGGCGAGGTGCAGGTCGGGAATGTCGACGAGGGCACGGAGCGCCGTGTCGAGGTTTTTGATGGGGCTGCGAAGATCTCCTACAAACAAGCCGAGGGGAACGTCCCCTGGGAGATTAAGTGCGGCGCGTCTGGAGGGGCCTGGGGAGAATTCATCAGTATCAACGCCGTTGGGAATCACACATAAGCGCTCAGAGGGAAGACCGAGCTTCACGAGGTCACGTCCTACGTTGTCCGATACGGCGACGACGACCTCTGCTTGGTGAAGGATGGATTGCTCCCAGTACGCGTTAAGAAGACTGTAAAGTCTGTAGTACCACTTTTGAGGGGCTCGGTGCCGACGGGCCGCGTGGAAGGGCGAGTTGATCCACGTCCCGTGCACGAAGTGGGCGACGTTTACTGTGTGCGGGCGGTCGAGGACTACGCCGCAGGCGAGGAGGACGTCGTAGCGGGAAGCGTGGGCGTCAAGGTAACGGTTTACGAGGTGTTTGAATCGCCAGACGCGAATGAGATTGACCGATTGGCCCCCAGGATGAATAGGTCGCCAGGTGGCCCCGAGGTCGACAAGGTGTTCGTCGATACGGTCGGCAAGGAGGTCAACGGTCACGCCCTGGGAGAGGAGGTACCGGGCGAGTTCGTAATTGACCCGTCCCTGGCCGTCTCCGGGATAGATGTCGTGAGAAATGAGGGCAACGCGCATGTGTCGGGGGGTTAAGTGGCGGAGAGGTCAGAAGGAGAGGAATGTTCAGCATTGAGTCGGTCCAGAACGCCGATCAAGAACCACACAATAGTCGTAACGGCGTAGCGGCCGCCTTCCAACCAGTTCAGGAAGGTGAGGGCAAGAATCTCTGCGATGAAAAGAGCAACTACGGAGTGAGAGCGCGACCAGTATTGGATCGACTGTTTGATCGTAAGAAAAACGATAATCAGGTATAGCGTCCCCCCGACGACTCCTGTTGATAGGAAGAGGTTACTCATATCCACTTCTGAGCTTCCTGCGACTCCGCTTTTGAATTTGTGGGCGGCTTGTGTTGTGGAGCCCAGGCCATTTCCCAATGGATTTGTGATGCCGTTGGAAAACCCGTGAACCATCATCATGAGGTGGATGGTTGCCGTCGACTTGTCCGGGTCGGCAATATTGAGGAATCCGTCTGCTTGTCGTTGCATTCGGAACTGAACACGGTCATTAGAGATCGTCGTTGCCTGCTTACTAATCACGTTGAGGCCGGTCACGAGCAGAATGCCACCGACGACCACTCCGATCAGGCCTCGCAGGATCCAGGTTCGAACGTTATCGGCAAGTACGGCCCACAGGGCTGCGGCCATGACGAGAAACTGGGCAATGGGGCCCCGACTGCCCATCAGGAAGGAAGCGACCAAGAAGGGGATGATCGCAAGAAGGGCGGCATAGTCCTTTTTGAGGAGGAATCGGACCCAGAGAATTGTCGCCGCGATGAGGCTGAAGAGTGAGTATTCAATCGAGGAGGCGAATAATGAAATGGGGGCTTGAATACCGGCGCTGTCCAAGGCCGTATATGCACAGCATTGGAACCACATTTCTTGGTATGGGAGGTAGCCGTAGAAGACTTGATACAGTCCCATAATGATGGCCACACCGCCCAGGGGAAGAATGACACGGTAAAGAACTGTGTGCACGTATCCTGTAGATGCGAAGGACTGACCGATCCAGTACCAGAGCAGGGGGACGATATAGAACAGGGCCCCAGCGACCCCGACCATCATCCCCCCCTGTCGGGGATTGAAGATCTGGAGGATCATCACGGCCATGAGCGCAAGAATCCAGGGGGCAAGAGTTGTATTGAATCGGGTTTTTCGGAGGACGAGCGCAGCGGCGACAGTAATAACAGCATACGCGGGCCCGATGAGGAGGAGAGGATCGGTGCCAGACCAGCCGACGAGGGGGATCAGCATCCGCCGAAGGTCGCCCATTACGATGAGGTACACGAGGGTGGCTATTGTCGCTAGCCGAATGTCCTTCAGGGCGAAGGCGACAAACGTCAGTGCAAGCACGAGGGTCAGTGCAAGGCGAATCTCCTGCTCAATGATGGTGAAGGAAAGAGCGGCAATAATTCCCCCACTCGCGAGGTAGTAAAGCAGGGTGGAGAACCATCCCCGGTTGAGGCTGAGTCCGGCGAAGGAAGAGGCAGAAGGCATAGTAGAGGAGAAAAGTTATTGAGTCGCGATCTGGGGGAGAGAGTCAGATCGCTCCCAAATGACCTCCTGGTAATGGTCCAGGTACACGGATAGCGGTTGAAGATAGTCCAGGAGTTCTTCGCGAGTGGCCGTCGAGATTCGCGTGTACTCGTCCAGGGACATGTGCGCGGCGCGCTCAAGAAGTTGAGAGAGCCCGTCTGGATCGCTGGGAGGGCAGATGAGGGCATCACTTCCTCCAGCTTCGGGAAGGCCGCCATCCCGCGTAATGATGGCGGGGACGCCTACGTGGCGGGCTTCGATTGGGGTGAGCCCTAGGTCTTCGTTGGTGTGGGGGGGCGTGACCATCCAGCGTGCGTGGCGAATGATATCGTTCCGGGTCTTGTCGTCGACGAATCCTCGAATGTCGACGCCTTGAATGCTTTTCTCTTCAATGAGGGCATTCACTTCTGCCCGAAGAGGGCCGTCTCCCATCAGAATGAGGGGCCATTCCGCCCGGTCGAGCCTCGCCTGGGCGTAGGCGTGGAGGAGCACGCGGAGGCCTTTATTCTCAATCCAGCGTGCTGCGAACACAAACCCTTTGCGCTCGGCCACCGGCACGATCCCCTCCGGAAGGTTCGACACGATGGGAAGCTTTCCGCTGGTGGAGCGTCGATGCCGGGGCTCCCACGTCCGCCACACGAAGTCGGAGTTGTACCACACGCGGTCGGCAAGGCGGTGGGCAGCCAGGTTGAGCAGGCCGCGAGGCGTCCATTTCTCCCGCCGCCAGCCGTGAATGGTAAGCACGAGCGGGGTGCCCGAGAGCCGGGCCAGAAGGGCCACGTCGATGCTCGTGTTTTGGCCGTGGACGATATCGGCCTCTTGGATCAAGGACTTCAATTCGGCTGAGGCCCGATCCACGAAGACAACCGTTGCGGGGGTAGAGTTGACGTAGGTCGTGAGCGTCTCGTCCAGGGCAAACTGTCCGCTCACGCGCTTAAATGCGATGGTCACGGTCACGTCGTGCTCGGCGAGCTCAGCGGCAAGGGAGAAGATGAAGGCCTCCAGGCCGCCGAACGTCCCGAAGCTAGGAGAAACGATAAGTACGTTCATGAGGACGCGGTGGGGAAAGGAAGGTTAGGAGTGGGCGGGAACGGGACGAGGCCGGGCGAGCTCTTCGACGGTCTGGGCGAGGATGGGCCAGTCGAAGGAGTGTCGGTAGAGGCGCTGCCCGGCCCGTCCGAGTGCATTTCGTTCTGTGTCGGAGCGGAGAAACAGAGCCGTTGCCGCTTCGGCAAACGCATCCACGTCAGTTTCCGGGGCAAGTATCAGGGCGCGCCCGTCGTGCTCGTAGAAGATGGGATCGGTCTGGGATCCGCTCGTGGCGACCGTCGGCACGGCGTGCTGGAGACTCGTCATGAACGAGCCGCGACGAGTAGAAACGCCCTTGACGAAGGGCGCCAAATAGAGGTCCATAGCCGCAAAATGAGTCGCAACCTCGTCGGGCGGCAAGGGACCTGCGTCCCGAAATGGGAGGGGGCCGAGGGCAGAGCGAAGGGCTGCTCCGTGCCGTCCCACGTAGAGAAGCAGGCAGTGCCCATTCGAGACCTCGTGCAGTCGATGGGCGGTTCGGGAGAGATGAGCGAGGTGGCGCGATCCATCGATAGCCCCGAAATAGCCTACCACGAATGGAGCGTCGATCTGAAGGTGTTGCCGTGCCTCGGCTTTCGTAACCGGAGAGGTCGGGATATTGGAGCCGACCGGAAGGTGGTGCAGATGCGTGTCCGGAAACCACGGCCGAAATTTGTCGATCCAGGCAGAGGTCGAGAAGCCGACGGCATCGGCCGTGCGGCCGAGAGCCCAGAACTGGGCGCGCTGCCACGTGGTCATGATGGCGTTTGGCAGGCTCGTGACCGGCACAAATTCCTCATGGGCCATCAGAACGATCCGTACGGACGGATGCGTCCGCCGAATCATGTGGAGGGTCCAGGGGAGAACGGGATTGAAGCCGTATTTTCCGTAGCTAAACTGATTGAATTGAACGAATAGGAGGTCCGGT
>Ga0102931_1001901_pt1 | contig 10399 bp, 9 predicted proteins | sample SalPonR1_C_D1_MG_FD_79282 | JGI IMG/M metagenome (GOLD analysis project Ga0102931, IMG submission 79282) | Salt pond soil microbial communities from South San Francisco under conditions of wetland restoration - Salt Pond MetaG R1_C_D1_MG | ecosystem: Environmental > Aquatic > Marine > Intertidal... | reverse complement strand
GGCCGACCGGTTCGACGGCGGACGCGACCGCGGGCTCGTCTGGATCGAGGGCGAGGACCGCATCGCCCTCGTCGGCGTCTCCGGCCCGCCGGAGATCGCGCGCGGCTCCCGCTCTCCCACGCCGAGGGGCCCGCAGCCCCCGCCCGCTCGACGCCGCCGGAGACGCCCCGCCCCCGGGCGAATCCCCCATCGAGGGCCGACCCCTCACGCCAAGGCGCGACGAGGTCCGTTCATCGCGCCTCGGCCTCGGCCGAACGCCCGGCGCGCGAACGCGCGGCGCCCGACGATGGCGACCCGTCGCGATCGTCGGGCGAAGGCGTCAGCCGAACACCCGGTTCAGGAACCCCGTCTCGCGCGACGTGAAGTCCTTGGCGATGGAGAGCCGATCGAACATGTCGAAGGCGTGGATGCCGCCGGGATGCACCGCCAGCTCCGCCCCGTTCCCCGCCCCGGCCCAGCGCGCCGCCATCAGCAGGCTGTCGTCCAGCAGCGGATCCGCCGTCCCGATCTGGAACAGCGCCGGCGGCATGTCCGTCAGGTCCGCCAGCAGCGGAGAGACCTCCGGCGTGCCCAGCTTCGCCGCCTCCGGCACGAAGCAGCTCGCGAAGAAGCGCATCGTCGGGGTGGAGAGCACGAGCTGGCGCTCCCCCCAGTTCGCGGCCGAAGCGGTCATCCTCAGATCGAAGCAGCCGTAGTTCAGCACCGCGCCGCGGAACCGATCCAGCCGCCCGGCCTCGCGCAGCCGCAGCAGCGTGACGGCCGCCAGATGCGCGCCCGCGCTCTCGCCGCCGATCGCGAAGGGCAGGTCCGGCCATTCGTCCAGCGCCCATTCGGCGGCCGCGAGGCAGTCGTCCGGCCCCGACGGAAACGGATGCTCCGGCGCGAGGCGGTACTCGACCGAGACCACGACCGCCCCGGTGGCCTTCGCCCGCGCCTGGTTCTGCCTGTCGTAGTGGGACGGGCGCCCCAGCGTCCAGCCGCCGCCGTGGATGTGCAGGTAGACCGCCCGCGGCGCCCCCTCGGGGCGGGAGATCCGCACCCTCCGGCCCGACGGCATCTCGTGCCAGTCCGAGCCCTCCAGCGGCCCGCCCGGCGGGAACACGCCGCGCCCCTCGTCGCGCGCCTGCCGGGTCAGCTCCACCGGGACCTCGTGCGTCTTGGGCAGATCCTTCATCGTCGCCTCGAACTCGGCGTTGAAGGCGCGCGTCTCCTCGCTGACCGCGTCGGGGCGCAGCAGCGCCGGGTCGATGGCAAGCGTCATTCCGGTTTCTCCCTCCCAGTCGGCCGCGGCAGAAGACCGCGCCGCCGCGGCCGAGGCAAGCGCCCTCAGGCGTCCTCGCGCGCCCAGAGCGCCCGGCAGAGGACGCCGTCCTCCACCGCCTCCGCCGCATCGAGCGCCACGTCCTCGCGGAAGCGCGTCGCGGTCAGCTGCACGCCGACCGGCCTGCCGTCCAGCAGCCCGGCGGGAACCGCCGCCGTCGGCAGGCCGAGCAGGTTGAAGATCGAGATGAAGGTGAGGTGTTCGGCGAACAGCCGCCGCACCGTCTCCGGCCCGCCCAGATCCGCGCCCGGCGCCCAGGTCGGCTGCAGCGAGCACGGCGTCAGGATCACCGGACGCTCCTCCAGCAGCGCCATCCATGCGCGCTGGCGCGTGATCCGCTCGGCGCAGGCGGCGACGAAGCCGCGAAGGTCCAGCTCGCGCGAGAACGCCTTGTAGGCGCCCCAGACCTCGGCGAAATCCTCCGAGCCGACCGAGAGCATCCCCGCCCCGGCCGAGACGTCCATCTCGTTGATCAGCACGTCGGCCCAGAGCCGGAACAATCCCGGAACATCGGGCAGCGCCCGCTCCTCCACCGCCCAGCCCGCATCCGCCAGCCGATCCGCCGCGGCGCGCACGATCCCCATCACCCCCGGATCGGCCTCCATCTCCTCGGGGACCTTGGCGAGGATCGCGCGCTTCGGAACCTCGGAGCCCTCGAGCGGCGCGGGAACCTGGAACGGATCGCGCGCGTCGCGTCGCGCCATCACCGAAAGGCCGAGGCGGACGTCCGCCACCTCGCGCGCCATCGGCCCCTGGGTCGACATCATCTGCGCCATCATCGTCCGCTCGGACGGGGCGGAGGGGTTGAAGGCCGGCACCCGTCCCTGCGTCGGCCGGATCGTCGCGAGCCCGTTGCAATGCGCCGGCCAGCGCAGGCTCCCGCCGATGTCGTTGCCGTGCCCGATGCAGCCGATGCCGAGCGCCGTCGCCGCCCCGGCCCCGCCCGAGGAGCCGCCGCAGGTGATCGAGGCGTCCCACGGGTTCCGCGTCTCGCCATGCACCGGGTTGTCGGTATGCGCCCGCATCGAGAACTCGGGCGTGTTGGTCAGCCCGAGACACGTCGCCCCGGCGCCGAGCAGGTTCGCCACCACCGGCGCATGCGCCGGCGCCACCAGGGGCGCGTTCGCGGCCACGCCGTTGAGGTTGGGCCGGCCCTCGAAATCCACGTTCTCCTTGATCGTGATCGGCACGCCGGCGAGCGCGTCCAGCCGCCGGCCCCGCGCCCGGGCGCGGTCCGTCGCGCGCGCCGCCGCCAGCGCCTCCTCGCTCATGTCGACGACCACCGCGTTCACCGCCGGGTTCGCCGCGCGCATCCGCTCCAGATGCGCCTCGGCCACCGCCTCGGCCGAGATCTCGCCCTCGCGGATCGCCGCCGCCGTCCGCACCGCGGACCACTGCCAGACCGGATCGCCCATGCGCCTCGCGCCTCCCTCTCTCGCCCTCTCGGATCGCGCCACGCTAGGCCGCGCCGCCGGCCGCCGCCAGCACCCCCGCGCAGATCGCCCTTGACGCGAGCCTCGCTCGGCCTCATCCCCGCCTACGGGAGCGATCGGGCGGGGCGGCGCGGAGGGGCGCATGGCCCGCATCCTCGTGGCGGCCTCGACCGCCTTCGACCTGACCGGAGCGGCCGCCGGCCTCGGGCGCGCCGCGGGCGCGGCCCTCGGCGGGGCCGCCTACGCCTGGACCTCGCCCGCCGGCCTCGCCTGGCGCGCGGACCTCGCGCCGGGCGCGCTCCGCCTCGCGCCCGACGGCGCACCCTCCGGCGCCCCCTCGCGCCTTCGCCTCGGACCGCCCGAGGCGCCCCTCCTCGACCTCGCGGCCGAGACCGGCGCGCTCCCGCTCGACCTCGCCGCCCTCGCCGGCCCCGCCCCCGCCGCGGCGGACGGCCTCGATCCCGCCCTCGCCGGCGCCGACGAAATCCGCGTCGACGGACCCGGCTTCGTCCTCTTCGCCGCCGACGGCGTCCTCGCCCGCGACCGGGCGGCCGGCGCCGACGACCGCCTCCTCGCCGCCGGCCACGGCGAACGCCGCCTCTCCGGCGACGTGATCCTCGCCGCTCTCTCGGCCGGGACCGTCGCCGCCGGCGACGACCGCATCGTCGCCCGCACAAGCGGCGCGACCGCGCTCTGGGGCGACGCCCTGCGCCTCGTCGAACGCGCGCCCGGCGGCCGGTTCGAGGGCGGAGACGACCGCCTCGTCGCCACCGGCGTCGGGGACGTCCCGCGCCTCCTGATCGGCGACGCCGGCACGGTCGAGGGCGGCTGGACCCTCGCCGCCGGCGCCGACGCGCTGAAGGGCGGGCGCGGACGCGACGGCCTCGTCGGCGACGCCGTCTCCGTCGGCCCCGGCGCCCGCGTCGAGGGCGGCGACGACCGACTCCGCGGCGGCGGCGGCGACGACGTGCTGCACGGCGACGTGGAGGCCCTGCGCGGCGGCGTTCTCGCGCCAGGCGACGACACGCTGCAAGGCGGCCGCGGCGACGATCTTCTCGTCGGCGACGTCCGCCGCCGCGACCCGGGCTCGCGCCTCGAAGGCGGCGGGAGCGACGCGCTCCGCGGCGGCGCCGGCGACGACCGCCTCCGCGCCGGGCCCGGACGCGACGCAGCCGACGGCGGCGCCGGTCGCGACCGCCTCGACGGCGGCGCGGGCCGCGACGCGCTCGACGGCGGACCGGGCCGCGACCGACTGGAAGGCGGCGCCGGGCGCGACCGCCTCGACGGCGGCCGGGGGCGGGACAGGATGGACGGCGAGGGCGGCGCGGACCGGCTCGACGGCGGCCCCGGCCGCGACCGCCTCGAGGGCGGCCGCGGCGACGACCGCCTCGCCGGCGGCGCGGGGGCCGACCTGTTCCGCTTCCGCCGCGGCGACGGCCACGACGAGATAGCGGACTTCCGCCCAGGCAAGGACGCGCTGCACCTCGCCCGCGGCCTCGACCCGTTCGAGGCCGAACCGATCCGGGGCGGCGTCCGCCTCGTCTCCGAAGACGTCACGGTGGACCTGCCCGGCGTGACCTCGGCCGAGCTCGCGGCTCTCGACCCGGACTGGCTCGCCTGACCCCTCAGGCCGCCAGACGCCGCGCCGCGCGCGCCCGCGCCGCCTCGCCGAAGGCCGCATAGAGCGGCCGCGAGACCGGATCCTCCCAGGCCTTCCATTCGGCATGCCACTGCACGCCGAGCGCGAAGCCCCGCGCCTCGCGGATCGTCACGGCCTCGGGCGTCGAATCCTCCGCCCGCCCCTCGACGGCGACGCGCGGGCCGGGCTCCGTCACCCCTTGCCCGTGCAGCGTGTTGGTCATCACCTCGGTCGACCCGAACAGCCGCGCGAAGGTCCCGCCCGGCTCCAGGATCACCTTGTGGCGCAGCGCGAACTTCTCCTCGAGCGTGCCGTCGGGCGGCATGCGGTGGTTCATCCGCCCCGGCAGCTCCCGGATCTCGGGATGCAGCGTCGCGCCGAAGGCGACCGCCAGCTCCTGGAACCCGCGGCAGATGCCGAGCACCGGCGCCCCCGCCTCCACCGCCGCGCGGATCAGCGGCAGCGCCACGCCGTCCCGGTCCGGGTCGAACGGCCCGTGCGCCTCGGTCTCGTCCTCGCCGTAATGCGAAGGGTGCACGTTGGCGCGCCCGCCGGTGAGCAGAAAGCCGTCGCAGGCCTCCAGCAGCGCGCCCACGTCCGCGGCCTCCGGACAGGCCGGAATGCCCAACGGCAACGCGTCGGCCGCCAGGGCCACGGCGCGCATGTTCATCTGGCCGACCGCGGTGGTCTCGTACTGATCGTTGATCAGGAAGCGGTTGCCGAGGACCCCGATCACGGGGCGTGCCGCGCGTCCGGGCATGGCTGATCCCTCCGTTGCCGCGGGAAACCTACCCCGCCGCGTCCCGCAGGCCAAGGGCGCGCTTGATCCCGGCCGCGGACGCGGTCACACCTCCGCTCCCGAACGGCCCCGACGCAGACCGGAGGACAGGATGAGCCACACCCCCCACGAACTCGCCGAGATGATGCCCGACCTCGCCGAGAGGATCCACGAGCGCAAGGCCACCGACGCCCATTTCGCGCGGCTGGCGGACGACTACCACGCGCTCAACCGCGAGATCCATCGCGCCGAGACCGACGTGCAGCCCACCAGCGAGCCGGCGCTCGAGGACATGAAGAAGCGCCGGCTGGCCCTGCTGGACGAGATCCGGGCGATGCTCGCCGCCTGAACGGCGAGGGGCCCCGCCGCGCCCAGCCCCCGGCGCGGCGGGGCGAGAACCGCCTCAGCGCGCGGCGCGCCGGCGGCGGGCGTAGAGGCCCAGCGCCGCGATCCCGGTCGCGGCGAGGGGCAAGGCGGCGGGAAGCGGCACCGCCGGCGGCTGCTCGGTGATCGGCGGCAGCGAGGGCGGCGGCGGGAAGCCCCCGGTCGCCAGCGCGTCCGAGCAGCCGGAGCAGCCCTCCACGTCGATCGAGCGGACATGCAGGCCGACCCGCACCAGCCCGCTCGACGTCGCGGCCCGCAGATCCGCGAAGCTCACGTCGTCCGCATAGGTCAGGCGCACGCCGAAGGTCTCGCCGGCGTTGATCCCGTAGAGGTTTCCCTTGCCGGTGCGTCGCTCGAAGGCGAGGTCGGCGTCGAAGACCGGCGTCAGGTTCCCGCCCTGGGGCAGGTTGAGCTTCTTGCCGGGGTCGTAGGCCACGATCCCGACATTGCCGAGATTCAGGTCGCCCTCGTCCGCGAGCCGGAACAGGCCCCCCGATTCGACGAATATCGCGCCGACATGGGGATCCCCCGCCCCCGAAAGCCCCGGCCCGGCCGAGACCGAGAGCCGGAACGCGTCTGCGTCGATCGACTCGAAGCGGGCCAGGAAGTCGCCCGCGAACGGGTCGACGGCGATCTCGGAGCCCGTGCCCGAGGAGGCGATGTTGGTGAACGGCAGCTCGAAGGGCATGTCCGTCGGGATCGCATGAGCGGCGGATGCGAAGAGGCTCGCCGCCGCGACGGCGGACAGCAGGGGAATGCAGCGCATGTGGAATCTCCTGGCGCGGCCTCTCAATCACCGGGGGCCGCAGGCTGACGCATCAAGAGACGCAAATCAGACGGAAAGACACGAACGCACTGAATTGCGCGTCCTCTAACATGCTGCCGTCCCTCGACAAACTTGATGTTGCTGGAAGCTCGCGCCGCCGCGAGGTCCGATCGCCCCGGAACGGCGCAGGCCGTCACGCCGGAACCGACCTCGCACACGAAAACGCCGGGGGCGCGATGCGCCCCCGGCGTTCGGCAGGGCTTCGTCTCGATCGAGGGTCGGTCAGGCCGCCTTGCGCCGACGCCGCGCGAACCAGCCGAGCCCGAACATCGCCGTCGCCGCCAGCGGAAGCGCCGCCGGCACGGGAACGGGGGTTTCGGTGATCGGCGGCGGAGGCGGCACCTGCGTGTCGAAGAAGGTGATGTGCGAGAGCCCCTGTCCATTCGTGAACCATTCGGCGGAATCGCCGACACCCGCAAATGCGGGCCCGTCCTTGATGAACAAGGTGAAGCCGGAACCCGCCTTGGTGGCGAAGGCCGTCACCCCGGGATCCACGTCGTCGTCCGGCGTATATTGCCAAGTGCCCGAGAGGCCTTCGCCGTCGTCGCTGAACACGTCGAAGAAGACCTCGAATTCATCACCGGTAATGGTGGTGAAGCTCGAATTGATCTCGGTGGACGTGATGACGAAGCTCCCTTCAACCACCCCGTAATTAAATTTCACGATCCCCGGCGACCCGTTGATGGAGCAGGTCTCGAGCGAGTTGATGTCTCTGCAGTCGTTGCCCTCCCCATTGAAAGCGTCGTAGGTCGACAGGGCCCACGCTGGCGCAGCCATCGCGCCGAACCCCATGGCCATCATGATCAATCTCATGCCGCGCATGCCGTCATCCCCCAGATTTCCGCTTCGTCGGCGGACCTGCCCGGCCGACCGAAGCACGCAGCGCCAAGACGCAAATCGGGATGAACACGCTACGAGGAAGAGGCCACGAAACACGGCCTCTGCACCAATCTAGCTTTATCTATATCGTCATTTCCGTCGGGTCGACGATCCCCGCGGCATCACCCCGCGTCGCCCGAGAGCCCCGCCGCCGCGATGCCGGCCAGCGCCGCCGCCTCGTCGGCGTCCGAGGCGTCGCCCGAGACGCCGACCGCGCCGATCACCGCGCCGGCCTCGCCCTTCACCAGCACGCCCCCCGGCACCGGCACCAGCGCGCCTCCGAAGGCCGCGCCGGCGGCGGCGACGAAATAGGCCTGCGCCTCCGCCCGCGCCATCAGCGCCCGGCTGCCCGTGCCGAGCATCACCGCGCCATGCGCCTTGCCGTGCGCGATCTCGAAGCGCCCCGGGCTCGCGCCGTCCTCGCGCGAGAAGGCGACCAGCCGACCGCCCGCGTCCAGCACGCAGACCGCGAGCGGCTTCAGTCCCGCCTCGCGCCCCTTCGCGAACGCCCCCTCCAGGATCGCCGTCGCCTGCGCCTGCGTCACCATCACGCCGCCTCCCCGTCCATCTTCTTGCGCTCGAGGCGCCATTCGTGCAGCGCCGGCTCGGTGTAGCCCGACGGCGCCTCGCAGCCCTTGAACACCAGATCGCAGGCCGCCTTGAAGGCCGGCCCGTCGAAGGCCGGCGCCATCGGGCGGTAGGCCGGATCGTCGGCGTTCTGGCGGTCCACCACCTCGGCCATCCGCTTCAGCGTCGCCATGACCTCGTCCTCGCTCACCACGCCGTGGCGCAGCCAGTTGGCGATGTGCTGGGAGCTGATCCGGCAGGTGGCGCGGTCCTCCATCAGCCCGACGTCGTGGATGTCCGGCACCTTGGAGCAGCCGACCCCCTGATCGACCCAGCGCACCACGTAGCCGAGGATGCCCTGCGCGTTGTTCTCGATCTCGGCGCGGACCTCGTCCTCGGACCAGTTCGGCCGGTCGGCGAGCGGGATCGTCAGCAGATCGCCCAGCGTGCCGCGCACCTTGCCGCGCAGCCCCTCCTGCACCGCATGCACGTCGACCTCGTGATAATGCGTCGCGTGCAGCACCGCGGCCGTCGGGCTCGGCACCCAGGCGCAGGTCGCGCCCGCCTTCGGATGGCCGATCTTCTCCTCCAGCATCGCCGCCATGCGGTCCGGCATGGCCCACATGCCCTTGCCGATCTGCGCCCGGCCCTTCAGCCCGCAGGCGAGGCCGACGTCGACGTTGCGCGCCTCGTAGGCGGCGATCCAGGGCTGCGACTTCATCTCCGCCTTGCGGACCATCGCCCCGGCTTCCATCGAGGTGTGGATCTCGTCGCCGGTGCGGTCGAGGAAGCCGGTGTTGATGAACGCCACCCGCGACTTCGCGGCCCGGATGCAGGCCTTGAGGTTGACCGAGGTGCGCCGCTCCTCGTCCATGATCCCCATCTTCACCGTGTTCCGCGGCAGGCCGAGCGCGTCCTCGACCCGGTCGAACACCTCGGCGACGTAGGCGACCTCCTCCGGACCGTGCATCTTCGGGCAGACCACGTAGATCGAGCCCGCGGGCGAATTGGCGCGCGGCCCGTTCAGGTCGTGCATGGCGCAGAGCACCGTGCAGAAGGCGTCGAGCGCCTGCTCCTGGATCTCGGCGCCGTCGCGGTCCAGCACCGCCGGCGTCTCCATCAGCAGGCCCACGTTGCGCACCAGCATCAGGCTGCGGCCCTTCAGCGTCAGGCTCGAGCCGTCGGGGGCCGAATACTCCCGGTCCGGGTTCATCGCCCGCGTGAAGCTCTCGCCGCCCTTGGTCACCGTCTCCGTCAGATCGCCCCGGCAGAGCCCGAGCCAGTTGCGGTAGGCGAGCGTCTTGTCGGCCGCGTCCACCGCCGCGATCGAATCCTCGCAGTCCATGATGGTGGAGACCGCGGCCTCCATCAGCACGTCCGCGAGGCCCATCGGATCGTCCCGGCCGATGGCGTGGGCGCGGTCGAGCCGCAGTTCCGCATGCAACCCGTGCCGGCGCAGCAGCACCCCCTCCGGGGCCGCCGCATCGCCGCGCCAGCCCGCCAGGGCGCCCGCGTCGCGCAGCGTCGCCGTCGCCGTCTCCGCCCCCGGCGCCTCTGCGTCGGAGAGGAACGAGCCCTCCACCAGCGTCGCCGTCAGGCGACCCTCGATCACCGCCAGCTCGACCACCTCGGTCCAGCTCCCCTCGCTCAGCGGAAAGCGCTCGTCGAGGAACCCCTTGGCCCAGGCGATCACCCGCTCGCCCCGCGCCGGGTCGTAGCCGCCGCCCTCCGGCAGGTCGCCCATCGCGTCGGTGCCGTAGAGCGCATCGTAGAGCGAGCCCCAGCGCGCGTTCGCGGCGTTCAGCGCGTAGCGGGCGTTGGTCACCGGAACCACCAGCTGCGGACCGGGAACCTCGGCGATCTCAGGATCGACATGCGCCGTCGACACCTCGAAGTCGGGCCCCTCCGGCACGAGATAGCCGATCTCCTGAAGAAAGGCGCGATGGTCGTCGGCGCTCGAGGCCGCGCCGCGCCGGCGCTCGTGCCACTCGTCGATGCGACGCTGCATCTCCTCGCGCGCCGCCAGCAGCGCCCGATGCCGCGGACCCATTTCGTGCACGACCCCGGCGAGGCCGCGCCAGAAGGCGTCCCGGTCCGCGCCGGAAGCCGGCAGGGCCTCGCGCTCGATGAATTCGTGAAGCGTCTCGGAGACCTGCAGGCCCTCGACCTCGATCCGACGTTCCATGCCGCGCGACTCCCCTTGAATGACGTTTCCGCGAACATACGGACGCCGTGGCGCGGCGCCATCGAATTCGGATGCGCTTTTCGCTTGACGGAACGCGGCCCGCATCACGCGCCGCTGACGCCGACGTCACCGGTGGCGAGCGGACGCGAGGGAATGCGCCCCCTTTCCGCCGCGTTCTCCGTCCATCTCCGCTCATGCGAGCGGCTCGCAACCGGGCCACTGAAAGGCTGCGCGACATCGAAGGCACGCGGCGCGGCGAGGGTCTGAGAGGCGACGACCGCGACGAGGACATCCATGGCAGGGGCGGCGCCGACCGCCTCCTGGGGCGCGGCGGCGACGACGAGCTGAGCGGCGGGCGCGGGCGCGACACGCTCGACGGCGGCCCGG
>Ga0102931_1001900_pt1 | contig 10399 bp, 9 predicted proteins | sample SalPonR1_C_D1_MG_FD_79282 | JGI IMG/M metagenome (GOLD analysis project Ga0102931, IMG submission 79282) | Salt pond soil microbial communities from South San Francisco under conditions of wetland restoration - Salt Pond MetaG R1_C_D1_MG | ecosystem: Environmental > Aquatic > Marine > Intertidal... | reverse complement strand
GTAGAGGCGCTGATCAGTGCCGATCTGGCTGTCGGGGCCTTGTTGGAGGACAGCATTCCACCGCATCAGGAGGCGATCAACACCGGTGGGGCCTTGCCCGATCTTGGGACGCAGATGGTCAACATGTACGGGGCCGAGCGGCGCGATGCGCCGACGGCGGCCTTGGCCGAGATGCTGCGCCATGAATACGGCGGCGGGGTCGGGGCCGGGAATGTCGTCAGTCTGACATCGTAATCACCACCTTGCCCGTCGATTTGCGGGTTTTGAGAAGGTCCAAACCCTCTGCCGCGCGGTCAAGCGGCAAGACGTGGCTGACGTGCGGTTTGAGGCGTCCGTCCTTGTACCATCCAAGCAGGGTTTGCATGCTGTCGGTGATCACCTCGGGCCGGAATTTGAGATATCCACCCCAATAAAGGCCCATGACGCTTAGGTTCTTGACCAGAAGGTGATTGGCGGGAACCTGTGGAATGTCGCCGCTGGCAAATCCGATGGGAAGCAGGCGCGCCTCGGGATTGCAGGCGCGGAAGGCGGCCTTGAACTGATCGCCACCCACGGGGTCATAGACCACGTCAAGCCCGCCGAGATCCTTGCAGATCGCGCGGATGTCGTCGGTTTTGGCGTCGATCAGGTGATCGGCGCCCGCCTGTTTCGCTGCCTCCAGCTTTTCAGGGCCACGGGCGCAGGCAATGACCGTGGCGCCCATCAGCTTGCCAATCTCGACCGCCGTCAGGCCGACGCCGCCCGCCGCGCCAAGTACGAGAAGCGTTTCACCGGGTTGCAAGCGCGCCCGGTGATCGAGGGCGACATGGCTTGTGCCATAGGCGATCTGGAAGGCGGCCGCGTCGACGAAATCCATCGTCTCGGGGATGGCCACGGCACGATCCGCCGGAAAACAGCCGTGTTCGGCCAACCCACCTTGCCCGCCGAAGACGGCCACACGTGTTCCGGGGGCCGGGCCGTCGGTATCAGGCCCCAATGCCGTGACGGTGCCTGCGACTTCCATTCCAAGGGTGAACGGGGCCTCGGGTGTATCCTGATATTCGCCTTTGACCATCAAGAGATCGGCGAAGTTCAAGCCGCAGGCGCCTATCTGTACGGAGATTTCACCCGCGGCAGGTTGCGGCGGCGAGACCTCGGAGAGAACCGGGGCCGCCCCGGATGATTCGATCTGATACGCGCGCATGACGTCCCCTTTGGCTGCCTTGGGATGGTGAACAAGCTTTTGATTGTATTTGACGAATTGCCTTGGGCCTGTCAAATTACACACGTGGGTTGAATAGGGTCTATCCTAAAGGATGGGGTGCTCGTTAAGATTGTACTGCATTTGGGTAGGTTTCCTGTTTCGGGAGTGATATTTCTTGTTTTTTTAGCATTGGTTGCTAACCTTGAAAGGCGTCACGCGTAAATTGACGTTTACGGTTTTCCCTTTGGCAATTCTTTAGTGGGAAACCTCCCGTCCCTTTGGGACAAGCAATGAAGAAGGATGAAACCATGCCGCACCCCGTTGATGTGCATGTTGGCAAGCGAATTCGTCACCGCCGCTGGTTGGTGGGTATGACCCAACAACAGCTGGCCGAGCGTGTTGGGATCAAATTCCAGCAGATCCAGAAATACGAGACTGGCGCCAACCGCGTGAGTGCATCGCGGCTTTGGGATATCGCGGATGCTCTTGATGTCGACATAAGCTTTTTCTTTGAAGGTCTGGAGACCGAAAGCAGCGAACGTGACGACGCACCCGAAGGCGTTCCGGCGGATTTGCTGGGCGACAAGGAAGCGCTTGATTTGGTGCGGTCTTACTATGCGATCCCGGAAAACCAGCGCCGCCGCCTTTTCGATCTGGCCCGGGTGCTGAGCGACGTGGCTTGAGCCTGAACGCCAACCGGTCTAGAGGCTGAGCTGAATTTGCCGAGGCTCCGGGTGGCACATGGATATTGAGAACATCAAAAGCACGGCCCATGCCATGGCGGATGCCGCCCGGGAGGCCGTGCTTCCGTTTTTCCGGGCAGATGGGCTGACTGCGGACAACAAGGCCGGCGAAGGGTTTGACCCCGTGACCGAAGGCGACCGCGCGACCGAGCGCGCGATGCGGGCCGTGCTTGCCGAGATGCGCCCACAAGACGGCATCTTGGGCGAGGAATTCGGACATACCGAAGGGGTTAGTGGCCTGACTTGGGTTCTGGACCCGATCGACGGCACGCGGGCGTTCCTGTCGGGGGCACCCACTTGGGGGGTTCTCATCGCACTATCGGACGAGGCCGGGCCGATCTATGGCCTGATCGACCAGCCCTATATCGGGGAACGGTTCGAAGGGGGATTCGGCATGGCGCGCATGTCGGGACCACAGGGCGCGCGAATTTTGCGCGTGCGCGGCGAGCGTGACATGTCCGAGGCGATCCTGTTCACCACCTTTCCCGAGGTCGGTAGCGCGGAGGAAGGCGCGGCCTTTCGTGCCGTTTCGGACAAGGTGCGCCTGACGCGCTACGGGATGGATTGCTATGCCTACGCCATGCTGGCGGCGGGGCAGATCGACCTTGTGATCGAGGCCGGGTTGAACGCCTATGACATTCAGGCGCCGATCGCCGTGATCCAAGCGGCGGGCGGGATCGTCACCGACTGGTGCGGAGGGCCGGTACACGAGGGCGGGCGCGTCGTGGCCGCAGCAGGCCGGGCGCAGCATGAAGCGGCCTTGGATATTCTGTCCAAGCTCGCTTGATCCTGTGGCTCAGGCTTTCGCGAAATGCTTTATGCCCGGAAAAGGAGCGTGCGACATGCGATTTCTGACTTTGGCCATATGCGCCCTGTGGCTTCCCGTGGCCGGCTTTGCGCAGGAGATGCAAGACCTTGGCCCGGCGGCGCGAAACTGGATCAACGCCACAAGGGCGGATGCCGGACGCGGGGCCGTGGCGGTGAACAGCGCGCTGACACAGGCGGCGGCGGTACATGCCCGCGACTTGGCCCGGTCCGGTGCCTTCAGTCACACCGGCTCAAACGGCAGCAGCGTCGGAGACCGGGTGCGCCGGCAAGGCTACGGGTTTTGCTTCGTGGCCGAGAACATCGCCAAGGGGCAGGGTGCGCTGGAGCAGGTTCTGAACGGCTGGCTCGCCTCACCGGGGCATAGGCGCAATATACTGGCCAGCCAAGCGCAAGAGTTCGGCCTTGTGCGCGGCCCCGGAAACCTGTGGGTGATGGTGCTGGGAAAACCCGGCTGTTAAAGCGTTTCGCGAAAAACCTGGCTTACAGATTTTCGCGAAACGCAGTGCCCCGCTCAATCGTTGCACGCGGTCCGCCTTTCGCTGCTGCCTCATGCTAAAGGCGCAACGCTTTAACCGAAGAATTTTGGCTTGAGTTTGAGGAGTGTCTCGCAGACCTCTCCACCAAGTTTCTCTCCTAATGCAAGGGCCTGCCTGTGCGCGTTATAGCCTGTGGCGACGGCGGACTCGATTGTGGCGCTTTGCACGAGGCTGGCCACCAGTTCGGGGTGCTGGCGGGCGAAACCGTCGCCGAATTGGGCATCTATCGCTTCCACGGCGCGGGCGAGGTGGGTGGCGGTTTGCGGGCTTGGGTCGGATATTGCGGCCTCGTGTCTTGTGATATGAACCAAACCTAGGGCGCGCTTGGCATTGGCAAGTCACAGCATGGGCATTGTCTTCTGTGAGCGGCTTTATTACTCATTTCTGGCGTGCAGGTGAGCAGTAAAGGGGACGGATATGGCCGAAGACAGCTATCAGGCAGAGCCCGACCCCGAACGCGAGGACGACGTCTATCTTCTGGATCGCCAAGCGGTTGCGCGGATCATCTATGCCGTTGATATCGAAGACCGCGATCTGCTGCTCAAGGAGATGGAGCCGCTGCACCCGGCGGATATCGCCGACCTTCTGGAACAGATCAACGCCTTTGACCGCCGTCGGTTGATCGAGCTTTACGGCGTCGATTTTGATGGTGACATCCTGTCCGAGCTGGATGAGTCCATCCGCGAAGAGGTGATCGGCCTCTTGCACCCCGAGGTTCTGGCCGATGCGGTGCGCGATCTGGAATCCGACGATGTTGTTGATCTTGTTGAAGATTTGGAGGATCAGCAACAGCAGGCGATCCTGAGTGCGCTGGAAGACGGTGACCGGGTCGCGGTGCAGCAATCGCTGACCTACCCGGAGTATTCCGCAGGCCGCCTGATGCAGCGCGAAGTCGTCATGGCGCCCGAGCATTGGAACGTCGGCGAGGCGATTGATTTCCTGCGCAATCAAGAGGATTTGCCGGACCAGTTCTATCACATCATTCTGGTTGATCCGCGCCTGCGGCCGGTGGGCAATGTGACCTTGGGCAAGCTGATGGCGTCACGGCGCGAGGTGATGCTCAAGGACTTGGTGGAGGAGACGTTCCATACCATTCCCGTCACCCAGGACGAGGGCGACGTGGCCTATGCCTTCAACCAATACCACCTGATTTCCGCCCCGGTGGTGGATGAAAACGAGCGTCTGGTAGGGGTGATCACCATAGATGACGCCATGGCCGTGCTGGATGAGGAGCACGAGGAAGACATCATGCGTCTTGCCGGTGTGGGCGATGAAAGCAGCCTTTCGGACAGGGTGATCGACACCACCAAACGGCGGTTCCCGTGGCTTGCCGTGAACCTTGTCACCGCGATCCTCGCCTCGTTGGTCATCGCCCAGTTCGAGGCGGCGATTGCGCAACTGGTCGCCTTGGCGGTGCTGATGCCGATCGTGGCCTCCATGGGCGGCAACGCGGGCACCCAGAGCCTCACGGTGGCGGTGCGGGCCATTGCCACCAAGGACCTCACGGGCTCCAACGTCTGGCGGGTGATCCGGCGCGAGGTTCTGGTGGGGCTTGTGAATGGCGTGATCTTTGCGGTGGTGATGGGTATCGTGGGTGTTTTGTGGTTCGGCGGGCCGGAACTGGGCTATGTGATCGCTGCCGCAATGGTGATCAATCTGGTCGTCGCCGGGCTGGCGGGGACAGGCATACCGATCATATTGGACCGCATGGGGGTTGACCCGGCCTTGGCCTCTGGCGCTTTCGTGACGACAGTGACGGACGTGGTCGGGTTCTTCGCCTTTCTGGGACTGGCGGCGATGGTGCTTTTATGACGGATCTGACGGTAATCAAGGCCGAGGCGCGCAAGGCCGCCTTCGCCCGGCGCAAGGCGGCGCATGAGGCGGCAGGGCCGGGGGCGGCGGGGCATCTTTCGCAGGTGCTGGCCGGACAACGGGGCGTGCCGCTGTCGGGCTATATGGCGATCCGTACCGAGATTGACCCGCGGCCCGCCATGGAAGAAGCGGCCGCGCACGGCCCTGTGGGCGTCCCCGTCATTCAAGGCAAAGGCCTGCCGCTGAAGTTTTCCCGGTGGGAACCGGGCTGCGCCCTCAAGGAAGGCCCTTTTGGCGCGATGATCCCCGAACAGGATGATTTCCTTGAGCCGGAAATCCTCATTGTGCCCTTGGTGGCGTTCGACCGGCACGGCGGGCGGCTTGGCTATGGCGGCGGGTTTTACGACCGTACGCTGGAGCTTCTGCGTTCCAAACGCCCGACGCTGGCCATCGGTTTCGCTTATGCCGCGCAGGAGGCGGAGAACCTGCCGCTGGAGCCGACCGACCAACCGCTTGATATGATCGTGACCGAATTCGGCGTCTTGAGTTTTTCCGATCATTAAGCCGACCGTTTAACAACTCCTAAACGCAGCGCCCTTCTTCTTGCTGAAAATATCCCGGGGGACGTTGAAAATCCTTTGATTTTCAACGGGGGGCAGCGCCCCCGATCCGCCCTGAAACATTCGCGCGACGGAAGGGATTTACCCCTCCATCGCCTCCAATTCGTCAATCAGCCGCGAGATCATGCTCAACCCCTTGTCCCAGAAGGCCGGGTCGCTGGCATCAAGGCCGAAGGGGGCCAGAAGCTCGGAATGGTGCATGGAACCGCCCGCCTTGAGCATGTCGAAATACTTGTCCTGAAAGCCCTCGGGGTTTTCCTCGTAGACCGCATAAAGCGCGTTCACGAGGCCATCGCCGAAGGCATAGGCATAGACGTAAAAGGGCGAGTGGACGAAATGCGGGATATAGGCCCAGAAGGTCTCGTACCCGTCCATGAAGTCAAAGGCGTCCCCAAGGCTTTCGGCCTGCACCGACATCCAAAGCGCATTGATGTCATCGGGGGTCAACTCGCCGCCGCGGCGGGCCTCGTGCAGTTTGCACTCGAAGTCATAAAAAGCGATCTGGCGGATGACCGTGTTGATCATGTCCTCGACCTTGCCGGCCAACAGCACCTTGCGTTCGGTGTCAGTGGCGGCCTTGTCCAGCATCTTGCGGAAGGTGAGCATTTCGCCGAAGACGCTGGCGGTTTCGGCAAGGGTCAGCGGGGTGGAAGAGAGCAATTCACCCTGATCGGCGGCCAGCACTTGATGCACGCCGTGGCCCAACTCATGCGCAAGCGTCATCACGTCGCGCGGTTTGCCCAAGTAGTTCAGCATCACATAGGGGTGGACGTTGGTCACGGTGGGGTGCGCGAAGGCGCCCGGCGCCTTGCCGGGTTTCACGCCTGCGTCAATCCAACTCTTTGAAAAGAAAGGCTCGGCCAGTTCGCCCATGCGCGGATCGAAGGCGGAATAGGCCTCCATCACGATGTCGCGGGCGCTGTCCCAATCGACCACCTTCTTGTCCTCGATGGGCAGGGGCGCGTTGCGGTCCCAGACCTGCATCCGGTCAAGGCCGAGCCATTTGCGTTTCAGCTCGTAATACCGGTGCGACAGCTTGGGGTAGGCCTCGACCACGGCGTTGCGCAGGGCCTCGACCACCTCGGGTTCCACGTCGTTGGACAGGTGACGCCCGGTCTGGGGCGAGGGCATGCCGCGCCAGCGGTCCACCACCTCTTTTTCCTTGGCCGAGGTGTTGTGGACGCGGGCGAAGGTGCGGATGTTCTGACCAAAGACACGGGCCAGTTCGCGTGAGGCCGCTTCGCGCTGATCGCGGTCTTGCTCGGTGAGCAGGTTGAGGGTGGATTCGATGCCCATTTCCTCGCCGTTCACGGTGAAGGTGAGGCCGGCGATGGTTTCGTCGAACAGGCGCTCCCAAGCATCCCCCACGACACCCATGTCATGCAGGAATTTTTCAAGCTCATCAGAGAGTTGGTAGGGTTTCATCGCCCGGATACGGCGCAACACGGGGGCGTAGCGGGCCAGATCCGCGTTGGCCTCGTACAAGGCCTTGAGGCTGTCTTCGTCCAGCCGGTTAAGCTCCAGCGTGAAGAACACCAAGGGCGTGGTCATATTGGTGATCTTTTCCTGACAATCGGACAGGAACTTGGCGCGTTCGCCGTCGGTTGTGTTCTGGTGATAGCGCAGGCCCGCGTAGGACATGATGCGCCCGGCGACGTTGGAAATCGCCTCGTCCCGCTCGATGCATTTCAGCAAGCCATCTGCATCAAGATCGGCCAGTTTCCCCTCGTAATCCTTGGCAAAATCGGCGCAGGCTTTTTCCAGCCAATCAAGGTCTTTTTGCAATCCGGGGGCGTCGGGGGCGGGGTAGAGATCGCTGAGGTCCCATTCCGGCAGCTTGCCCAGATTGTCGCCTCCGGCATTGGCGTTGGCATCGAATGTGGGCTGGGGACGGGGGATCATGCGGTGCTCTCCTGTTTGTCTTGTGTCCGTTCAGACATAGGCGGGGTGGGCGGCAGGCTCAAGCGGGCAGTGGAGCGAATGCGCCGAATCGGGGCTATGCCCTTGGTTAAACTCAAAAACCCCATTCGGTATCACGTCGGTTTCACGTCGGTATCGCGTCGGTATTTTTTCCCGCATCCCCCAGAGTTAACAGGGCGCGCGGTGAGAAACGTACGAAACCTACATGCGATTTGTACGTTTCGACCGGGCCGCTCATCAGCCCTGACGGGCGTCTTCGCGAGGAGCGAAGCAATGAGCGCTGCTTAGCCGTATTGCGCCAGCATCTGGTGCAGGTCGTCTAGGGTGTTGGCCTCGTCCACCGGTTTGTCGTGCCGCCAGCGTTTCATGCGCGGAAAGCGCAGCGCCACGCCGGATTTATGGCGGGGGCTTTCGTGGATGCCCTCAAACGCGATCTCGAAGACATGCTCGGGGGTGACTTGGCGCACCGGGCCGAAGCGTTGTTGGGTGTTCTTGCGCACCCACCCGGTGATCTTGCGGAACTCGGCATCGGTCAGGCCGGAATAGGCCTTGGTGAAGGGGACAAGATCATTGCCGTGGCGCACCGCGAAGGTGAAATCGGTGAAAAGATTGGCGCGCCGCCCGTGGCCTTGCTGGGCGTAGATCATCACCGCGTCGATGGTCAGCGGGTCAAGCTTCCATTTCCACCAATCGCCCTTTTTGCGGCCCGTGTGATAGGGGCTGCCGAGGCGTTTGAGCATCAGCCCTTCGGCGCGGTTCTCGCGGGCGGTGGCGCGGGTTTCGGCGAGGGTTTCCCATGTGTCGAAGGCGATGGGTATTGAGGGGCGCAGCGGGGCGTCTGCGGGCAGGTCAGCGAGCAGTTTATCGAGCCGGGCGCGGCGGGTATTGAAGGGCTTTTGCCGCAGGTCTTGGCCTGCGTTTTCCAGCAGGTCATAGGCCAGCAGGATCACCGGCGCCTCGGCCAGCAGTTTTTTCGGCACGGTCTTGCGCCCGATGCGTTTTTGCAGGGCGTTGAAGGGCAGGGGCGCTGTGCCGTCCCATGCCACCAACTCGCCATCCAGAACGGTGCCTTGCGGCAGGAAATCTGCAAGGCGGGCCAGCTCGGGGAAACGGTCGGTCATCAATTCTTCGCCGCGTGACCAGATGAAATGCTGCCCGTCCCGCAGGATGACTTGGCCGCGGATGCCATCCCATTTCCATTCGGCCAGCCAATCGGCGGGTGGTCCGAGGGTTTCGGGGCCGTCCTCCAGCCCGTAGGCAAGGCAGAAGGGATAGGGGCGGGAGGCCTGCGCGCCTGCGTCGGGGGCTTCGATCAGCGCAGCCCAAGTGGTGGTGTCCGGTGTCCAGTCCCCCATCAGGCGGTGGGCCAATTCGGCCTCGTCCTGACCTGTGGATTGCGCCAAGGCGCGGGTCATCAATTTGCGGCTGACACCGACGCGAAAGCCGCCCGTCAGCAGCTTGTTGAAAACCATGCGCTCACTCGCCTGCATCCGGTCCCAGGCGTCGAGCACGGCGGTTTTGCGGGTCTCTTCCTCGGCTTTGTCCAAGCTGCGCAACTGAGTGACCCATGTGGTGAGGCTGTCGTCATGGCCCGCCTCGGGCGGGGGCAGGACAAGGGCGATGGTTTCGGCCAGATCGCCGACGATTGGATAGCTTTCCTCGAACAGCCACAGGGGGATGCCCGCGCGCTCGGCGGCCCATTCGCGCAGGCGGGTGGTAGTGATGGCCCGGCGCGGGCGGCGGCCCGAGAAAAGCGCGATAGTCCAGAGCTTGTCGTCCTCGGGTGCTGTGTCGAAATACTGTGCCAGTGCCGCGACCTTGGCGGTGGTTTTCGTGGTCTGGTCGATGGTGGTGTAGAGCGCGGTAAAGTCTTTCATGCGCTGCCCCCTTCCTCCAGCGTGTCGCCGGTGAATTCGGTGGGGACCACTTGGGCGTTATAGCCTTGGGAGGTGAGCCAGCGGGCGAAAATATCGGTGTAGCCATGGGTGACATAGATGTTGTCCGCCCCGGTGGCCTTGATCGCTTCGTTCAGGGCGGGCCAATCGGCGTGGTCGGAGATGACAAAGCCTCGGTCGGCGGCGCGGCGGCGGCGTACCCCGCGCAGGCGCATCCAGCCACTGGCAAAACCTGTCGATGCGGGCCGAAAGCGCCGCGCCCATGTGGAGCCAAGCGCGCCGGGCGGCGCGACGATCAACGCGCCGGGGTGGTCCTTGGCCGTCAGATCGGGCGTGACGTGGACCGTGTCGGGCAGGGCAAGCCCTTGAGCACGCAGCACGGCGTTGGTGTTTTCGACCGCGCCGTGCGTGAGGATCGGGCCGATGGCGGGATCAAGCAACGACAGCACGCGCTGCGCCTTGCCAAGGGAGTAGGCCCCGAGGAGGGAAAAGCGCCCTTGCGCGGCGTTATCGGCCCACCAGTCGTTGATCTCTTGCGCGATTTGCTCTTCGGAGGGCCATGTAAAGACCGGCAGGCCGAAGGTGCATTCGGTGATGAAGCTGTGGCATCGCACGGGCTCAAACGCCTCGCACAAACGGTCAGGCGCGGTTTTGTAGTCGCCCGAGACGACCCAGACCTCGCCCGCCACCTCGACCCGGATTTGCGCCGAGCCGGGGACGTGGCCCGCGGGGTGGAAGGAGACCGTTGCATCGCCGATGCGGCGGGCCTTGCCGTAGTCCACACCGTCCAAAGTGATCTCGCCCAGCCGATGGCGCATCACCGGCCCTGCGGCATGGGTGGCAAGGTAGCGGCCATGGCCGG
>Ga0102931_1001899_pt1 | contig 10403 bp, 9 predicted proteins | sample SalPonR1_C_D1_MG_FD_79282 | JGI IMG/M metagenome (GOLD analysis project Ga0102931, IMG submission 79282) | Salt pond soil microbial communities from South San Francisco under conditions of wetland restoration - Salt Pond MetaG R1_C_D1_MG | ecosystem: Environmental > Aquatic > Marine > Intertidal... | reverse complement strand
GGCCGAATCAGGTGATCGCCATCGTGGGGTCGAACGGTTCGGGAAAGACCACGCTCATCAAGCTGATGTGTCGACTCTACGACCCTACGGAGGGCCGGATCACGCTTGACAGCACGGATATTCGAGACTTTGAGCTGGACGAGTACCGAAAGCAGTTCGGCGTGATTTTCCAGGACTTTACGCACTATTTCGACTCGGTGCGCGAAAATATTCGATATGGAGACGTCCGGTTGCCGGCGGATTCACCTCGCATTCCAGACGCCGCGCGCAGTGCTGGGGCTGCGGAGCTTATTGACACCTTGCCCTCGAATTACGACACACTTCTGGGCAGAATGTTCGAAGGGGGGCACGAAATCAGTGTCGGCCAGTGGCAAAAGCTTGCCTTGGCTCGCGCATTCGTGAACTGCTCGCGACTCATGATTCTCGACGAACCCACCAGCGCGCTGGACCCGGACGCGGAGTTCCAACTGTTCGAAAATTTTCGGGAGCGATTGGCGGGACGCTCGGCCGTCGTGATCAGCCATCGCCTTTCGACCATTCGGATGGCGGACTACATATACGTGATGGAGGGTGGAAGAATCATCGAACAAGGTGAGCACGATGCGCTGATGGCGAACGAAGGCCGGTATTATCAGTCGTTCAGAAAACAGGGTAAGCACTATGCCAGGGGCGGCTTTTCCGCATGGGTCTGAGCAGGAGCTACGAGATCGCGCATTATTCGCATCGCTACCGAATCTACGGGTTGAATCTCCAGTCCGCACTTGAAATTCCAGAACTGACGCCGACGGATGAATCCAGGACCGATGCTGAAATCACGTTCGGTGATGTTCCGTCCAATCTGGACAATGCGCTGGCGCGATACCAGCGGTTAGAGTTCGGCGACGGAAAGTGTCTGTTGAAAGTACCCGGTATCGGTCGATTTCTGATCACGGAAGGGAATTCAATTCGCATCGACCGGCGTGAAGATCGATCGCGTCGGCGGGGACAGGGTTCACCCGTTGCGGACGTCCGCGTCTATCTGCTCGGCAGTGCACTCGGTGCACTCCTTCATCAGCGACGATGGATGCCTCTTCACGTCAGCGCAGTGCAGGCTGACAGCGGTGTCTGGGCGTTTACAGGCAATTCGGGCGCCGGCAAGTCGACGCTGGCTGCCTGCTTGCATCGACGCTTTGGCTGGCCGATCGTTTCGGATGACGTGTCGGTACTGCGTCCGCACGATAATATACCGCTGCTGCATCCCGGACCACGAAAGCTGAAACTCTGGCAGGATGCAGTCAATCACCTCGATTTCCACAGCCAGCGGATGTCTCAGGACCTCAGTCATACTGATAAATACCAACTGTATCTCGACGATCACGCACCACAAAAACCAGGACGTCTTCGAGCTCTGGTGGTTCTTGATCGCTGCGCAGCCGGCGAGACACCGGGGCTCGAGCAGCTTAGTGGCATCAGGGCATTCGAGGCGATTACCGCTTCGGTATATCGCCCGTTTTTTGCGAAATTCTTTCGTCAGCCCGAGGCGCTTATGAAGGAAAAAACAAGGCTTGCGAGAGAGATTGATGTGTATCGATTCCGGCGACAATGGTCGCTTGAGGGAATGGTCGAAGAACTCGATCCGCTGCTCAACCTCATCGGTGCTCAGCCGGAGGTGTACGGGATATGACGGACAAGGCGAATCAACCAACCGTGAACTGTGATCCGCGACGCGACTTTGGGATTTCTGTTCCCTGGGATGTGCCTGCCTTCTCCCAGGATTCGGAGCATGTTCCCGAGCGTGATCCAGCATTTCGGTTCATTCCCGATGTTACGCGTGCCCTTTTGATGGGATTTGCGCATAATCGACGCGTTTATCTGCATGGTCCGCACGGTAGCGGAAAGTCTTCGCATATCGAACAGGTGGCCGCACGCCTGAACTGGCCGTGCATTCGCATCAATCTCGACGGCCATGTGACCCGTGCCGATCTTATCGGGCGCGATATGGTGATATTGCGTGATGGGAAGCAGGTTACCGAGTTCGTCCCAGGCATGCTGGTCTGGGCGCTCGAGCGGCCAGTCGCGGTGATATTCGATGAATATGATTCAGGTCGGCCTGATGTAATGTTCGTTATTCAGCGGGTGCTTGAATCCCAGGGACGACTGACGTTATTGGATCAGAATCGCGTGATTACACCTCATCCGGCCTTTCGAATCTTTGCTACGGCCAACACTGCCGGGCAAGGCGATGTCAGCGGTCTGTACATCGGCACACAGCCGGTAAACCAGGCCCAGATGGATCGATGGCAGGTGATCGCAGAACTCGGGTACCTCTCTCCGGAGCGGGAGGTGGAGATTGTTTGTGCCCGACTCCCGGCCCTGGAGCTGTCAATGGCAGAGCGGCTAGTCAGATTTGCCGGCCTTTGCCGGCAGTCCTACCGACAGGGCGATCTTTCGACTCTGATTTCGCTTCGCACTTTGCTGAACTGGGGGGAGAACCTGGCTTGGGTCGAGGATCCTGCGCAAGCCTTGCGGCTGGCATTCTTCAATCGTCTGGATGAAACTGAGAAGCCCCTTGTAGCGGAATTTTTCCAACGGTGTTTCGATGCCGAGATGCTTATGACCGGTGATGGCGACTTCATCTACTGATCACCGGCAGATTGCCAAAGCCTGGACGCGCGCCTACGGCGCCCACCACAGGGCGGCTGCGCCCGATGAAGTTGAGGATTGGGCGAGTCGGGCCCAGTCGGATGTTCGGGCGGCCTGGCATCGCTGGCACCGACCCGATTTGACGGGAACGTGGTCTCCTTCGCAATGGCCATGGTACGAGGCTCTGGAACGCGCCCGGGTGGAGCAACTTGCATGCAATGATCTCGCCGGTATGGCACGTAACCTGGCTGACCCGGAAACAACGGCGCCTGGTGGACGACCAGGTGCACTTTACTGCGCGGCTCGGCGTGTATTTGCAGGTGATGTGGAAGCGATTGCCGGTGATCTTGCGCTGATTTTGGAGCTGAAGCCACGCTGGCATCCGGGCAGATGGTTTGCCCGCCAGTCGGCGTTGCCTGCCAAATCGGATATTGTCACTGGTCTGCGCCAGGCCGCCGAATTGCTTGACGAGCCAATCGGTTTCAGCAGATGCATCGAACCGATTGTTCGTGCCATGGACGATCGGTACGCCATTGCAAACGGCGTCGGCCGGGATAATGCGCAAATCTCCGGATCAGTGCCGGTCGCAACAGAGGCAGGCGGAGAGGAACGCGAAGTCGACGGCGCTGATAGCCAAAGCGCTGCAGACTCGGCTTCGATGCTGGACCTTGCTCACAAGTATCCCGATTATTCAATCTATTGCGCATCCCGGGATGAACAGTTCCCCGCTGTGCACTGGCTGGAACCCGAAGACAATGAACGCGTCCGCTCTCTGATGGCGCCAGACCGGCGTCAGATACGCCGGCTTGCACATCGAATGCAGCGTCAACTCCAGTCTGCCCAGCTACGGCGTTGGGAATTCGATCAAATCGACGGTCGTCTCGACAGCAGACGCCTGGCCCGACTGGTCACCGATCGTCATAACCAACGCGTCTTTCGCCGCGAGGGGAAGGCCACGGCGCCCTCAGCCTGCGTGTCATTTTTGGTCGACCTCTCGGGCTCCATGCGCGGTGAACGCCAGCGCATGGCGGCTATGACCGTCGATCTGGCCATTCATACCCTGGAACTTTGCGGCATCGAATGCGAAGTATTGGGTTATACAACGACCCATGGAAGCGGGAATCCGGTAGAAACGTTGTGGCAGCGTTCAGGCGCCCCGGAGCAACCCGGCCGCCTTAACGCGCTGCGTCACGTCATCTTCAAGACCACCAGAGAGCCCTGGAGACGAACCCGCCCGGGCCTGGGGTTGATGCTTCGAGAAGATTTTGGCCGCGAAAATATAGACGGTGAAGCAGTGCACTGGGCGGCTCGAAGAATCGGCATGCATCCAGCAGAAAAGAAGCTTTTGATTGTTCTTTCTGATGGTATTCCCCATGACAGTGCAACTGCGAACGCAAACGGACGGTCGTTCCTGAGCAATCATCTGCACGATGTCATAGAGCAAGTCGAGGCCTCGGGAATCGAAATTTTTGCTATCGGTGCAAACCGACAGATTGGCCAATTCTATCGAGATCATTTCGTGGCCAGGGAACCTGAAGGCATTCCAGCGGCGATATTTCACTTTACCGCCAATTTTCTGGTGCAAAACCGCGTCCCGCGCGACAAGCGCTTCCCCGGACGGCCGTGATGCATTACCAGGCTTACGGCCTGCGCCTTGAATCCGACCTTCCGATTCCCGAATTTCTGGAAGCGGATCATCCGGCGGCCCAGCCGGACTTTGTGATCAAGAAGGGTAATTTTTCTTCACCACGCTCATCGAAAGCCACCCAAACCGGTCCGTTTACCTTCATCGACGGCAGCATCCTTTGGTTTCGGATTCCAGGCCTGGCCGATTTCGAAATGAACAACGGTCGGGAAATCCGCTATTCTCCGAGCCCGGGAATCGATAACGATACGATCCGTCTGATTCTTCTGGGCCTCCCCGTTGCTGCACTTCTCGTTGCGAGGGGTATCACTGTACTGAACGGCGCCGCCTTCGTTATCGCGAGTAATACTTATCTGCTGCTCGGAAGGCGGGGACCGACGCGAGCAGACCTGGTCGCTTCCTGTTTGAGTGGCGACGGCGAAATTCTGTCGGATAAATTTATTGCGCTTGGCCCGGAAAATCGCGTCCTCATCGGCAATAGAAGGATCGAAATGCCCGGATGGATCGAGGGTTGCGGACTCAATGATAAAATTTATCTGACCAGGTCTCGCAAGGAACTGAACCGGTTATCCTGGGTTCAAGACTATTCCCCGACGTCCTTTCCGTCGGCCGCAACTGTGGCATATCTGATCGACGGCGGCATTTCAGCGCGCGCTGATGCCGGCGCCAGCACGCTCCGCGGTCTGGACAAGCAAAAGGCTCTGTTGGCTTGTCTGTATAAATACAAGACACTCGAGCCGCTTTACAGAGATAGTGGCGTATTGCAAATGCTTGTCCATCTTTCCGCAAAGCTTGATTTATACAGAATTCCAAGCTCGCTGGCCGGCAGCTTCGATTGGCGCGATCACATCCGTTCGCTGACACGGTCGTAGCTTATGTCCGGCTTTTTCTGGTTGGCGTCTTATCCCAAGTCTGGCAACACCTGGCTGAGGGCACTTCTCAAGAACTACATGCTCGATGATGACGCGCCCTTGTCTATCAACAACTTGCATACAGGCTTCTCCACCGGGGATCGGGCCTGGCTGGATGCCTGCTCCGGTCTCGACACTCTGGATTTCACCGACGATGAGCTTGATCGACTGAGAGCCGAAGTCTATTCCTGGTATGCCTCAAGCTGTAGCGACGCTGATTTCCATAAGACGCACGAAGCGCTCGAGGCTTTCGGCTGCGTAAATGCCGCGCTGGATAATCCCGCCATCTCCGGAGCCGTGTACATAGTTCGAAACCCGATTGCTGTGGCGTCATCGCTTGCAGATTTCCTGGATGTTTCTGTGGACGATGCCGTGGATATCATGGCCAAGGAGAGCGCGGCCATCAGGCCCGTGGGCGCTTACTATGGGCCCGTTCGTCAGCGGCTTTCGTCATGGTCCCGGCACGTTGAAAGCTGGCTCGACGCTCGTGACATCGGAGTGCTGGCGGTCCGATATGAGGACCTGGCAGAGAATCCGATGGAAACACTTTCGAAAATCGTGAGGTTTACAGGGCTCGAGCACTGCACTGAGCGCGTCGAAAAAGCGGTACGTTTTTCGGGATTTGATGAATTGCAACGCCAGGAAGAAAACGCCGGTTTCGTGGAAATGCACTCTAGCGGGCGCTTTTTTCGTCGCGGAAGCGGCCGTGAAAAGATTCATGATACGACTCCGGAGATTGCAGACCGGATCGTTTCCGCACATGGGGCCGTCATGAGAAGATTGGGCTATCTTTGAAAAGCTTTCCTGTCCCAGGCTTCCCCAGCATGGCACTAGCAGGTTCAGTAGCCTGAAATGACCGCCATTGCCGGACTTTTTGCCACGAGTGGTCAGACGATGCCATTGCCGGTGCTGGAGCGGATGAGCGCGCTGCTTGCAGTGTACGGAAAAGACGCGCAGCATCTCGAAAAGCAAATGCATGTCGGCATGGCAAGAGCACTGCTCCGGATTACGCCGGAGGATGCCTTCGACAGGCAGCCTATCCTGGATCACGGTGCCGGATTGATGCTGGTGTTTGACGGTCGGCTGGACAATCGCGAGGAATTGAGGCGCGAATTGGGCCTGGCTCCGGAAGCGATCGATACGGTCTCTGACAGCTTTCTGGTTCTTCAGGCCTGGAAGAAGTGGGGTAGACGTGCACCCCGACACTTGCTTGGCGATTTCGCGATCGCGTGCTGGAGTAGATCGAAAAACGATCTGACTCTGGTTCGGGATCCAATGGGGATCAGGCCGCTCTTCTGGACGCGACAGGACGATCTGATCGGCTTTGCAACGATGCCGAAGGCGTTGTTCGCGATACCGGGTGTCAGTCAGGAATTGTCCGAGGAACGTCTCCATGACATGATGTGTCTCTTGCCCATGCAGGGGCAGGCAACCCTGTTTAGAGACGTAAATCGAGTAGAACCGGGTGAGCTGGTCACGATCGAGACTGGTCGAGTCTGCAAGGAAAAATATCACTCATTCTCGGCAAGGAAGCGGATGCACTTCGCCAGCGACGAGGATTGCCTCGAAGCGTTCAGAAGCGAGGTCGAGCGTGCCGTCTCATGCCGGTTGCGTAGCATTTCAGGTGTGGCATCGGAACTCAGTTCGGGCTTCGACAGCAGCACTGTTACCAGCATTGCTGCCGAGCAGCTCCAAATCCGCGGAAAGCGACTTTCCTCCTATACCTCGGTCCCCCGAGAGGATTTCGACGAGAAGGTTCTGAAAGGCTGGTATGCAAACGAAGGGCCCGGCGCAAGTGCCGTTGCGGAACGCCATGAGAATATTGATCACGTTTTAGTGCGGGCCAACGACGAATCGCCGATAGACAGACTTGAGCAGAACATCGAATTGCGGGATGCGGCCCCTGCAAACCTCTGCAACCTGGTGTGGATAAATGAAATTCTCCGTCAAGCTGCCTCGGACGGATCGAAAGTGCTTTTAGGGGGGCTTTTTGGGAACATGAACATTTCCTACGACGGGGCGCCCTACCTGCCGTGGTTGCTGAAGCGCGGGCGGCTGCTTGAATTGCGCCGGGAATTGCGGGCATTCAAAGCCAGGAAACCGAATGCTTCGAATCGCCGGCTGCTTGAGCACTGTCTCGGCCCGTTCCTCCCGCGCTGGGTCTGGCACAAGCTCATGGAGCGGAGGGGCCGAACGAATCATTTATTCGACTACTCACCCATACATCCCGAATTCGCGCGACGTATCGGCACTCACCAGCGGTCAAAACGATTAGGATGGGACTTGAGTTACCGTCCCTGGGCCGATGGTCGGAAAATGCGCATTGCCGTACTCGAGAGGATCGATATCGGCGAATTCTATGCTGCCTGCAACGCTTATGGTATCGAACGGCGCGACGTGACCGCCGATGTGAGACTCATCGAGTTCTGTCTCGCTATCCCCGAATCACAATATTTCCGAGACGGCCAGACCGGCTGGCTTCTTCGCCGCTTGATGAAGGATAGCCTTCCGCGTGAAATCTTCGAAACCCGTGGAAGAGGATTACAAGGTGCCGACTGGCATGTTGGAGCTGAAAACTCTCTTCCGAAACTTCGGGCAACTCTGGCCGAGCTCAAAGCTCATCCCAAGGTCGGTACCTACGTCGATCTGGAGTCGCTCGAAAAAGCCCTCGAAAATTGGCCGGACGATGGATGGGAATCTTACGAGGCCATGCAACGCTATCGTTCGAAACTGCTAAAGGGCTTGTCATTTGGGGCATTCATCAGGTACACTGATCCCGAGAACTAGGATTTATTTTGTGGTAGTGCATCTAAAGGAGGAGAAACTGTGATGGAAATCAATGACTTGGGGCGCACAGAAGCTGCGTCAGAACGCAAAAGCTACTCGCCACCAAAGATTGAAGTTCTGCAGGCCAAGGACGTTGCAACCGGGGGCGTCAGCCTGCCGCAAGATGGAACGTTGCCTGACGGTACGGGAACGCTTAGCTCCTGAAGCGTGTTTTTCGGGCTCGACGCTCGTCAAGCTAATTTAGCGAAGAATACTGGCCGCGTCAGTCGCGGTCAGTTTTTATTTATGGTATGGCACTCGTAACCCGAAACTCCGAACTAATCTCCGCCACGGTCGACGACGACCTGGTCATGATGTCCATGACCAAGGGCGAGTACTACGGAATATCTGGCGTTGGCGCCCGCATTTGGGAGCTTTTGGCTGAACCGACTACGCTCGACAGCATCGTCGACACGATTTGTACAGAATACGAGGTGGAGCCGCAGGTTTGCCGTGCGGATGTTGAAGAATTCGTCACCCGGCTCGGTGATCTGGGGCTCGTGTCGGAAGCTTGAGCCTGCTTGCTCGGAATTTCTACGCTCGAAAATTCCCAAATGACGCCGCCGGGCTCTAGCCAGAATTCGTTATTCGTTAAAGCCTGGTTCATTCCGACCTGGGTAATTTTGATTTCGGCAAAATTAGCGATTCGATTGATCCCCTTCAAACGAATCGCGCCGCTTCTAGGTCGCTCTAAAGGAACGGCCTGCTCGATTCCGCTGTTGACGCGCAGCCAGACTCGCAGAGCAAAGCTTGTTGCGAGCGTTATAAGCTCTGCCGCGCGGTACGTTCCATCGGACTCCAATTGCTATCCGGAAGCGCTCACAGCAGTGCTGCTCCTTCGCCTCTACGGCATTCCCTACGCCTTCTTCTTCGGCCTGAAGCGCGATCCTTCATCAGACTCTTTCAAAGCTCATGCCTGGGCAGCGTCGGGCACAGTCAGATTGACCGGGGGAGGAGGCTTTGATGAATACACCGTGGTTGGCTGTTTTATCTGTCCGCGACTTGCAATGGAGTTGGAAAAAAAATTCAATGCATAGCCCTGTGCCGTGCTCTAGCGGAAGTCTGGCGCCCGGGGCGTTGGCGGTCTACGCCTTGCGATCGAATTGATCCAGATTCCGATTCGGACACGATTGTTTCTCTGGACCGATGCTGCCTCAGTGCACTGGTTGGACGACTCGGGGCTGCGCTCGGAATCTTTAAGCGCTGGTTCGTCCGGTAACCCACTGTGTACTTGAAAACCCTATTCCGAAGCGAGCGGCGGATGCGACATTTCATTCCGCTGGTTTTTTGTGCTCTCGTCGGGACTATCCAGGCCGACGACATTACCGAGCGCTTGGTCGATTTAGGCAACAAGCCGGCCGAGTCGGGCAAGCGCGGCGTCAGTCTCAACGTTTGGGACCTGCAGGTCTTTGACGGCAAGATCTACATTGGCATGGGCAGCACGTCCGCCGACAGCGGGCCGCATCCTGTCTGGGCCTTTGGCCACGCGGCAGGCCGTTGGGATGAAACGCCTGAAACCATCGTTGGGCAGGAGGCGATCGAACTTTATCGGGTTATCGATGACAGGCTCTATATCCCCGCCGCCGACCCGAAAGGCAGCGCAACGGAGGCCAGTAAATTCTATCGTCGCGATCTTGACGGCGTCTGGACGCACTTTTTCAGCACCCGCGCATTTCATATGGCGCACATTCGTGACCTTGCACTGGCAGACGATTTGCTGGTCGGCGTCGGTAACAGTCGAAGGCCGCACGATCTGACCCGCGCAAAGACGAGCGCCGTGGCGGTTCCTTTGATTGTCGTGGATATCCTGCAGGACAGCGATCGCGAGATGCTGGAGTTCCAGTCGGCCATCAGTCTGGTGCCTCCGGCGGAGGGCGGGTTGGTCGATGCGGATACATCGCAGCGAAACCGCATGGCCAACTGGTTTTTCTCGATCTTTCGCCTGCATGACGGGCTCTATGCCAGCACTCGCTGGCTTAGCTGGGCGCCGGATCATCCCGAGCCGGTGGGGATGTACGCGTCGAGAGCGGCATATCCGCCTCAGGTACCGCCTTTTCCAGCCGTGGTTCGCTGGGATTCGGGGCTCAAGGAGTGGGTCGCACCGGATCCGGCGACGCTGGACCGGCTGGTGCCCGAGAGCCCGGGCCGCAACATCGAACTTACCCTGCGGCCATACAAGTCTGCGCTATTCGGCGAGCTCTGGTTTACCCCGCTTCGGAGTTACGGACTAAATCAAGCTGATTACGACAGGGCATATAACCAGTCGGCTGACTTCGTGGTCAAGCCGGCTGATGGGCCTGGGCTGCGCGTGGTACTGCCCGATGCCGAGGCGCTTGGCGAGGCTGTGCTGCTTCACCAGGGGCGGCTGTACGTGTTGGCCAACGCGCGTCAATCGGATG
>Ga0102931_1001898_pt1 | contig 10403 bp, 13 predicted proteins | sample SalPonR1_C_D1_MG_FD_79282 | JGI IMG/M metagenome (GOLD analysis project Ga0102931, IMG submission 79282) | Salt pond soil microbial communities from South San Francisco under conditions of wetland restoration - Salt Pond MetaG R1_C_D1_MG | ecosystem: Environmental > Aquatic > Marine > Intertidal... | reverse complement strand
TCATCCGCACGGACGAAGCGGCCCCCCCATTGGTATGGGCCGAAGGGCGAAGGGGCGCGGCCTCAGTCGGAGAGGGCGGAGGCCGCGCGGCGGGCCGTCTCCTCGACGAGGCGGCCGCCGGTCTGGATGTCCTTGCCGGCGCCCTCGATGGTGGCGCAGCCGGCGGCGAGGAGGACGAACAGGGCGGCGAGGGCGGATCGGCGGGGCATGGCGGAGCTCCTGTCGGCGCCGACGGGACGGGCGGGCCGGTTTCGTCTACGACGTCGGGGCGCCGGCCGAGGGTCGGCGGGCGTCGGGGCGGTTCAGGGGGTGGATATGGGTGTCTCGGCGCTTCTCGCCATGGCGTATGCGATCGCCTGTCTCGGCGTGATCGGGTTTCAGGCGGCGCTGATCGCGGGCGCGCCCTGGGGGCGGCTGACGCAGGGCGGGGGGCGCGAGGGGCCGCTTTCGCCCGCCGGGCGGGCCTTCGCCGGCGTCTCGGCGGGGCTGAACGCGGCGATGGCGCTGGCGGTGCTGTCGGCGGCGGGGCTGTGGCCGGGCTGGCCCGCCTGGACGGGCTGGGCGGCGCTGGGGCTGCAGGCGGTGGTGGTCGTGCTGAACCTGATCACCCGCTCGGCGCCCGAACGGCGGCTCTGGGCGCCGATCACGGCGGCGATGCTGGCGCTGGCGGCGGGGGTCGTGGTCCCCGCCGGGTAGCGCGTCAGGCGTGGGTCTCCTTGAGCGCCGAGAGCGTGACCTCGGGGTGGTCGCGCGCCACGCGGTCGAGGTCCCATTGCAGACGCGTCATGTAGACGAGATCGCCGTCGTGATCCTCGGCCATGTGGCCCTTGTTGGCGTTCGCGAAGGCCTCCACGGCCTCGCGCGGGCCGGAGACCCAGCGGGCGGAGGCGAACTGCGTCGGCTCGAAGCGGACGGGCAGGCCGTATTCGAGCTCGATGCGGCTGGCGAGCACGTCGAACTGGAGCTGGCCGACGACGCCGACCACGAAGGCGCCGCCGATGCGGGGCTTGAAGACCTTGGCGGCCCCCTCCTCGGCGAACTGGGTCAGGGCCTTGTCGAGGTGCTTGGCCTTCATCGGATCGCCGGCGCGGCAGGCCTGGAGGAGCTCCGGCGCGAAGGCGGGAATGCCGGTGAAGCGCAGGTCCTCGCCCTCGGTCAGCGCGTCGCCGATGCGAAGCTGCCCGTGGTTGGGGATGCCGATGATGTCGCCGGCCCAGGCGTCCTCCAGCGTCTCGCGCTCGGAGGCGAGGAAGAGCACGGGGTTGGAGACCGACATGGGTTTTCCGGAGCGGACGTGCTTGAGCTTCATGCCCCGGCGGAAGTGACCCGAGCAGAGGCGGAGGAAGGCGACGCGGTCGCGGTGCTTGGGGTCCATGTTGGCCTGCACCTTGAAGACGAAGCCGGCGACGTCGTCCTCGGCCGGTCCGACCTGGCGCGGCTCGGCCGGGCGGGGCTGGGGCGGCGGGGCGTAGGCGGCCAGGCCCTCCAGCAGCTCCTTCACGCCGAACGAGTTGAGCGCCGAGCCGAACCAGATCGGGCTCTGCGTCCCGTCGAGGAACGATCGCAGGTCGAATGCGGGCAGCAGGCCGCGGGCCATCTCCACCTCCTCGCGGAGCGTCGCGAGCTGGTCCGCGCTCATGTGCTCGGCGAGGCGGGGATCGTCCAGGCCCGAGAGGTCGAGGCTCTGGCCGCGGACGTTGCGTTCGGCCCGGTCCATGATCTCGAGCCGGTCGCCGATCAGGTCGTAGGCGCCGACGAAGTCGCGGCCCATGCCGACGGGCCAGGAGGCGGGCGCGACGTCGATGGCGAGGGCCTCCTGGATCTCGTCGACGATCTCGAAGGTCTCGCGGCTCTCCCGGTCCATCTTGTTGCAGAAGGTGAGGATCGGCATGTCGCGCAGGCGACAGACCTCGAACAGCTTTCGGGTCTGGCTCTCGACGCCCTTGGCGCCGTCGATCACCATGACCGCGGCGTCGACCGCGGTGAGCACGCGGAAGGTGTCCTCCGAGAAGTCGTCGTGGCCGGGCGTGTCCACCAGGTTGAAACGGTTTCCGCCGTATTCGAAGGACATCGCCGAGGCGGAGACGGAGATGCCGCGCTCCTGCTCCATCTTCATGAAGTCGGAGCGGGTGCGCCGCGCCTCGCCCTTGGCGCGGACCTGCCCGGCCATGTTGATCGCGCCGCCGAAGAGCAGCAGCTTCTCGGTCAGCGTGGTCTTGCCGGCGTCGGGATGCGAGATGATCGCGAAGGTGCGGCGGCGCGCGACCTCGGGCGGCAGGGGCGGGGCGTTGTGGTCGCGTCGGAGCATGGCGCGGGTGTAGCGCGGGCGCCGCGGCGCGGCAACGGCGCAGGCGTGGGATGACGCCCTTGGGTGGCGCCGGACTGGCGCGGCGGGCGTCAAGAGGTTACCGTTGCATCGAAAGCCGCGCGGGCGGCTTCGCGGAGGTGGATCCATGTTCAGGCATGCGTTGCTTGCGGCCTCCTCGGCCGCGATGCTGGTCTTCGCCGGTCCGGCGAACGCCTTGGCCGCGTTCGACGGCTTCTCCTTTTCCGAATTCGGCTGGGAGTTCGACCGGCCGGGCGTCACGGTCTCCACCGACTTCGGGATCCTCGACGCGAATTTCTCGGAATCGGGCGCCGGCCTCGTGACCGAATGGGCGCCCGATCAGTTCGAGACGACGGCCTCCGCCGTGACCTCGGGCTCCGTGGCGGGCCAGGTTTCGGCGCCGTTCGGCGCGGCGTCCGCGTTCCTGCTGACCGACGTTCTCGTCTCCTTCGTGAACGAGGGGCCGGATTTGGTCACGCTGTCCTATTCATGGCGGATCGGGGGCGTCGCGCAGGTGCTGGTGGAGGATCCGGCGACGGAGATCGCGGAGGTGGGCGCCTTCGCGACGGTCTTCGGCGAGTTCTTCGATGCGAGCGGCGCCCGGTCGGTCGTGATCGACGCCGAGGGCTTCGCCTTCGCCAACGACTTCTTTCCCGACGACCTCTTCGACGACTTCGTTGCGGACGATATCGTGCTCGAGCCGGGCGCGTCGTTCGACGTGTTCATGACAGCCGATCAGGACGGCTTCGCGGAGGTGGCGGTCGGCGCCGTGCCGCTGCCGGCGGCGGCGCCGCTGCTGCTGGCGGGGCTCGCGGCCTTCGGGGCGGCGGCGGCGCGCCGGCGTCGCTGAGGCGCTTCGACGGAGCCTCGGCTGCGGCGTTTTCGGACGGCCCCGGCGACGCCGCCGGGGCCTTCGCGCGTCGGTGTCGCCGGGAGATTGACGAGGCGCGGGCGGGGCGCGAGGGTCGCGGTCCGGCGGCGCTGGGCGCCGCGGCAAAACATGGACGAGGGAGGGACGGTCATGGATCTCGGCATCCGGGGGAAGACGGCGGTGGTGTGCGCGGCCTCGAAGGGGCTCGGGCGCGGCTGCGCCGAGGCGTTGGCGGAGGCGGGGGTGGACCTCGTGATCAACGCGCGCACGGCCGAGACGCTGGAGGCGACGGCGAAGGAGATCCGCGACGCCTACGGCGTGCGGGTCGAGGCGGTGGCCTGCGACGTGACCTCGGAGGCGGGGCGCGAGGAGACGCTGGCGGCGGCCCGCAAGCTGACCGGGGGCGGCGAGATCGACATCCTGGTCAACAACGCGGGCGGACCGCCGCCGGGGATGTGGACCGACTGGGACGAAAGCGACTGGCTGAAGGCGCTGAACGGCAACATGCTGACGCCGATCGCGCTGATGAAGGCGGTGCTGCCGGGGATGATGGAGAAGGGCTGGGGCCGGGTGATCAACATCACCTCGGTCAGCGTGAAGGCGCCGATCGCGATCCTCGGCCTTTCCAACGCGGCGCGGGCCGGACTGACGGGCTACGTCGCCGGCACCAGCCGGCAGGTCGCCCCGAAGGGCGTGACGATCAACAATCTGCTGCCCGGCACGCACGACACCGACCGGATCCGCGGCGTCGATTCCGGCACCGTCAAGAGCACCGGCAAGTCGATCGAGGAGGTCCGGGCGGAGCGGGCGGCCGCGATCCCGGTCGGGCGCTACGGCACGGCCGAGGAGTTCGGCAAGGCCTGCGCCTTCCTCGCCTCGGTCCACGCGGGCTTCGTCGTCGGGCAGAACTGGGTGCTCGACGGCGGCCAGACCAACGCGACGATCTGAGGCCGCGCGCCCGCCGCGCCCGGGCGCGGCGGGTGGACCTTCGCGGCCGGCGCGGCTATCTCGTGCACCGAAGGCGGCAGGCTCCGCGGCGCGGGCGCCGGGGGCGGCCGCGGCCCCGCGGGCGTGCGGGGTTCGGTCATTGTTCCCCCGCCGGCGCGGGGGCGGAGGGTCCATGCGCATCCTGATCACCAACGACGACGGCATCACCGCCCCCGGCCTCGCCGCGGCCGAGGCGATCGCGGCCGAGGTCGCCGGCCCCGACGGCGAGGTCTGGGTCGTCGCGCCCGAGATGGAGCAGTCGGGCGTCGCGCACTGCATCAGCTACACCAAGCCGATGCGCCTCGTGCCGCTCGAGGATCGCCGCTGGGCGGTGGACGGCTCTCCGGCCGACTGCATCATCGTGGCGCTGAAGCACCTGATGGCGGAGACGCCGCCGGACCTGATCCTCTCGGGCGTCAACCGCGGGCACAACGTGGCCGAGGACGTGGTCTATTCCGGCACCGTGGGCGGCGCCATCGAGGCGGTGGTGCACGGCTTCCGCGCCATCGCGCTCAGCCAGGCCTACGGGCCGGCGACGGCGAACGAGGCCGACATGTTCGGCGCGGCGAAGGCGGCGGGCGCCGACGCGGTGCGCCGGGTGCTGGATCTGCCCTGGGACGAGGACGCGGCCTACGGCCTGTTCTACAACGTCAACTTCCCGCCGGTGCCGGCGGCGAAGGTGAAGGGCGTGCGGGCGGCGGCGCAGGGGCGCCGGCCGAACGGCGCCTTCCGCGTGCAGGAGCAGGTGGCGCCGAACGGGCGCACCTATTTCTGGCTCGCGCACGGGCGCGGCAACCATGAGAGCCCGGAGGGCACCGACGCGCGCGAGACCGGGGACGGCTGGGTCACGGTGACGCCGCTGCGCGCCGACCTGACGGCGCACGACCGCCTCGAGGCGGTGGCCGAGGCGCTGGGCGCCGGCTCGGGCGCCGCCGCGGCGGGCGGCTGAGGCGGAGGCGCGGACGATGTCGGGCACGCCCGAGGAGCGGATGCGCCTGACGCTGGCGCTGCGCCGGGCCGGGGTGACGGACCATCGGGTGCTGGCGGCGATGGAGGCGACGCCGCGCGAGGCGTTCCTCGACCGCGCCTTCCGCGACCGGGCCTGGGAGGACACCGCGCTGCCGATCTCCTGCGGGCAGACGATCTCGCAGCCCTCGGTCGTGGGGCTGATGACGCAGGCGCTGGAGGTCGGACCCCGCTGCAAGGTGCTGGAGATCGGCGCCGGCTCCGGCTACCAGGCGGCGATCCTGGCGCGGCTGGCGCGGCGGGTCTGGTCGGTCGAGCGGCACCGGGCGCTGGCGCGGCGCGCGCGCGAGGTGCTGGAGGACGGGCTGGGCCTCTCCAACGTCTCGATCCTGGCGCGGGACGGGACGCTCGGGCTGCCGGAGCAGGCGCCTTTCGAGCGGATCATGGTGACCTGCGCCGCCGAGGACGTGCCGGGCGAGCTGTTGGCGCAGCTCAAGCCCGGCGGGGTGATGGTCCTCCCCGTCGGGCAGAGCGACGAGGTGCAGCAGCTGATCCGGGTGCGCACCGACGCGGCGGGCCGGCCGGGCTACGAGGAACTCGCCCCGGTCCGCTTCGTTCCCCTGCTGGAGGGCGTCGCGGCCGAGCCCGGCGGCTGAGCGCCCCGGAGACCGGCGCGCGAGCGCGAGAGGAGATGCCGAGCATGCCGAGCCATCGACGCCGAGAGGACGCGCCCCGCGCCGCGCTGGCGCTTGCCGCCGCACTGGCCTTGGCGGGTTGCGCGGGCGGGGACGGCGACGGGGGCGGGGCGCCGTCCGCGGCGCCGCCGGCCGCTGGCGCGCCCGCGGGGGCCGCCGCGGCGCCGGCGACGGGCCGGCCGGACGCGCGGGGCGTGATCCGCTTCGAGGACTACGCGGTGATCCAGGCGCGCGAGGGCGACACGGTGGAATCGCTCGCCGCGCGGGTGGGGCTGCCGCCCTCCGAGCTCGCCGCCTACAACGGCCTGCCTGTAAGCTATCGGCCGCGGGCGGGGGACGAGCTGGTGCTGCCTCCGCGTCCCGGCGGCTACGCCGCGGTCGCCGCGCCGGCCGCCGCCCCGGCGCCGGCTGAGACCGCCGCCGCGCCGATCTCGGCCCCGCCGGGTCCGGAGGCGCGGCCGCTGTCCGCAGCCCCGGCCGCCCAGGCCTCCGGGACGGTGGAGAGCGAGACGGGCGGATGGTCCGCCGCGCGGATCGGCGCGGCGATAGAGCGCTCGGGCGAGGCCGAGGCGGGGGCCACGGGAGCGCCCGCGAGGGCCGCCGAGGGGACGGGTCGCGACGTGGTCTACCACGACGTCGCGGCCGGCGAGACGATCTACTCGATCGCCCGGAACTACGGCGTGGCGCCCGAGACCCTGATCGCCTGGAACGCGCTTTCGGGGCCTGACTACCGCGTCACCGAAGGGCAGGTGCTGACGGTCCCCGCCGGGGCCGAAGACGTCGGCGACGGGCTGCCGCCGGGGCCGACGGCGCCGGGACGGGGAAGCCCCGCGACGCCGCCGCCCAGCGCGGGTCGGGCGCTTCCGCCGGACACCGCCGCGCCGCCGGAGCTCGCGTCGCCGGAGCTCTCGCGCTACCAGACCGAGACCGCCCCGGCCGAGCGGCCGTCGCCCGCCGAGACGGCAGAGCCGGTCTCCGCCCCCCAGCCGGCGACGGAGACGCGCACCGCGGCGGCCGAGCAGGCCGCGGCGCCTGCGGCGGAGCCGAGCGCCGCGCCCGCGGCGGCGCCGGGCAAGCTGTTGCGCCCGCATCCGGGCCGGATCGTGCGCCCCTACAGCCGCGAGCAGGGCACGGGCCGCAACGATGGCGTCGACTTCGCCGCCTCGCCCGGAGATCCGGTGCGCGCGGCGGCGGACGGAGAGGTGGCGCTGGTCTCGACGTCGCTCGGCGAATGGGGGACCATCGTTCTGGTGCGCCACGACGAGCGGCTGATGACGGTCTACGGCCGTCTCGGCGAGACTTCGGTGACCAAGGGGCAGCGGGTGCGCGCGGGCGAGGAGATCGGCCGCGTCGCCGAGCCCGACTCCGGATCCGCGCGGCTCCATTTCGAGGTGCGCCGCGGGGCTTTCAGCGAGGATCCGGCGGAGTATCTCTGACGGCGGACGCCCGGCGGTCGCGAGATCCGCGACGGTCGGGCGAAGGCGCGAGTCGCGGCCGCCCCGCTCAGGCGAGGCGGATGCCGCGTCGGCCGGCGAGGTCGGTGACGAACTGCCAGGCGACGCGGCCCGAGACGGAGCCGCGCGTCTGACGCCACTCGATGGCTTCGGCGCGGAGCGTCTCGTCGTCGATCGCGATGCCGTAGGCGTCGCAGTAGCCGCGGATCATCGCGAGGAAGTCGTCCTGCCCGGCGGGGTGGAAGCCGAGCCAGAGGCCGAAGCGGTCCGAGAGGCTGACCTTCTCCTCGGTCGCCTCCGAAGGGTTGATGGCGCTGGAGCGCTCGTTCTCGATCATGTCGCGCGGCATCAGGTGCCGGCGGTTCGAGGTGGCGTAGAACAGGACGTTGGGCGGTCGCCCCTCGACCCCGCCGTCGAGCACGGCCTTGAGGCTCTTGTAGTGGCTGTCGTCCTTGTCGAAGGAAAGGTCGTCGCAGAACAGGACGAAGCGGTGCTCCGGCGCGGCGCGGAGCAGCGAGAGCAGGCGGCCGACCGAGGGGATGTCCTCGCGCTGGATCTCGACGAGGATCAGGGGCCGGACGCGGCGCTTGTTGACCTCGGCGTGGGCGGCCTTGACGAGGGAGCTCTTGCCCATGCCGCGCGCGCCCCAGAGCAGGGCGTTGTTGGCGGCATGGCCGTCGGCGAAGCGGCGGGTGTTCTCGAGCAGGGTGTCGCGGCTGCGGTCGATGCCGACGAGGAGCGAGAGGTCGACGCGGGAGACGGCGGACACGGGGTCGAGCCGGTCGGGGCTCGCGTGCCAGACATAGGCGTCGGGCGCGCCCTCGGCCGCGAAGTCGGGCGGCGCGAGGGGCGGCGGGCTCATCCGCTCGAGCGCCGCGACGAGGCGCTCGATCAGGTCGGGGCCGCGCGCCTCGGCGTCGCGGACCTCGGGAAGGGCGCGGGCGAAACCGGTCATTCGGCGGGATCCTTCGCGTCCTCGGGACCGAGGCCGAGCTCCTCGTCGAGCTCGGCCTCGCGCTCGGCCGCGCGGCGCTCGGCGAGGCGGACGAGGAGGATCGAGAGCTCGTAGAGGCCGTAGACGGGGATCGCGAGGCCGAGCTGGGAGAGCGGGTCCGGCGGCGTCAGGATGGCGGCGGCGGCGGCGATGCCGACGACGGCGTACTTGCGGGTGCGCCCGAGCCCCTCCGAGGTGACCAGTCCGGCGCGGCCGAGCAGGGTCAGCAGCACCGGGAGCTGGAAGCAGATCCCGAAGGCGAGGATGAAGGTCATCATCAGGTCCAGGTATTCCCGGACCTTGCCGAGGAACTCGGTCGAGGTCTGCACGCCCTCCTCGGCGCCGGTGGTGCCGTAGTCGAGGAAGAAGCCGAAGGCCAACGGCGCGACGAAGAAGTAGACGAGGCAGGCCCCGCTGAAGAACAGAACCGGCGTCGCCACGAGGAACGGCCAGAACGCCCCGCGCTCGTTGCGGTAGAGGCCGGGGGCGACGAACTTGTAGACCTGCATCGCGATCAGCGGGAAGGCGAGGAAGAAGCCGCCGAACAGCGACAGTCTGAGATCGGTGAAGAACTTCTCGTGCAGCGCGGTGTAGATCAGCATCGGCTCCATGCCGCGCGCCAGCAGCGCGCCGCGCAGCGGGTCGGTCAGCAGGTCGAAGATGTGCTTGGCGAACACGAAGCACACGATCATCGCGCCGGCGAGGCCCCAAAGGCTCCAGATCAGGCGGGAGCGGAGCTCCGACAGGTGCTCGATCAGGGGGGCCTTGCTGGCTTCGATGTCGTCGTCTGGGCTGGCGGACATCCGGGGGCTCTCGATGGGGCGGCGCGGGCGCGCCGCACGGAATCAGGCGTCGCGCCGTGGGGCGGCCTCGCCCGCGTCGCGGGTTTCGGCCGGCGCCCGGGCGCCCGGGCGGTCCGCGGCGGGGGGCGGTTGCGGGGCCGGGGCGGCGGGCGCCGCCTCGGCCGCCGCCGACGGTGCGGGCGCGTCGGTCGGCGCAGGCGCCGCAGGCGACGAGGCGGGCGCAGGCGCCGCCGCCGCGGGGTCGGCGGCGGCCGGCTTGCCGGCCGCGCCTTCGGCCTGCTTCGCCATGCGTTCGGCGAAGCGTTTGGGGGTCTCTCCGCCGACGCGCCGGTTCCAGTCCGACATGGACTTCTGCACGTCGCGCAGTTCCGACACGTCCGCCTCGCGCGCCGCGTCCTCCATCGAACTCTGGAACTCGCGGGCCATGCGCCGGGCCTTGCCGGCGGTCTGGCCGAGCGTGCGCAGGAGGCCCGGCAGGTCCTTCGGGCCGACCACGATCAGCGCGATGGCCCCGAGGACGAGAAGCTCGGTCCAGCCGATGTCGAACATGAGACGTCCTCCGGCGGACGCGGCGGGGAAGGGCTCAGGCGTCCTTCTTCTCGGACGGCGCGGTCGCGGCCTTGTCGGCGGACGGGGTCACGTCGAGCGCGTCCTCGCCGCCGTCGCGGGCGACCTTCTTGGGATCGTCCTCGTCCGGATCCTCCGCCATGCCCTTCTTGAAGCTCTTGATGCCCTTGGCGACGTCGCCCATGAGCGAGGAGATCTTGCCGCGCCCGAACAGGAGCACGACGAGGACGGCGACGATCAGGATCTGCCAGATGCTGGGGGCCATGGCTGGGGCGCCTCCTAGAGAGGGGTTGCGTCGCGCCGGGGGCGCGGAAGCTCGTGGGCAAGATGTATTGCGGATGGGCCGCGGGTTCCAGAGCCGATTCAGCGTGCGCCGCGGCTCATTCGGCGGCCTGGGCCAGGCGCTCCACCCGCACCGGGGCGCCGGCCGCCTCCGCGGCGAGGGCGGCGCCCGGGTCCTCGGCCCGGAACACGTGGCAGCGGTCGCGCCGGAAGGCGAGCCAGAGCGGCTCGTCGTGGGCCGGCAGCCAGGCGCCGGGCACGGTCGCGCGAAGGACCGATCCGTCGTGCTCCATGCGCGTCTCGATCAGGCTCTCCGAGCCCATGAAGCGGGCGCGGACGACGCGGCCGCGCGCGGGCGCGCCGTTCTCGGCCGACGGGCGCGGACCGGCGCCGCGCTCGTCGCGGTCGATCTTGAGGTGCTGGGGGCGGATCAGGATGTCCACCGCCGCACCGTCCGG
>Ga0102931_1001895_pt1 | contig 10406 bp, 9 predicted proteins | sample SalPonR1_C_D1_MG_FD_79282 | JGI IMG/M metagenome (GOLD analysis project Ga0102931, IMG submission 79282) | Salt pond soil microbial communities from South San Francisco under conditions of wetland restoration - Salt Pond MetaG R1_C_D1_MG | ecosystem: Environmental > Aquatic > Marine > Intertidal... | reverse complement strand
TCAAGGCCGCCACCGACGAGGTCGGCGTCCTGCTCGACGTCGCGCTCGACCCCTACAACTCCGACGGCCACGACGGCATCGTCCGCGACGGCGTGATCCTCAACGACGAGACGCTGCTCGCGCTCGAGAAGCAGACCCTGGCGCAGGCCGAGGCCGGGGCCGACGTCATGGGGCCGTCGGACATGATGGACGGCCGCGTCGCGGTGATGCGCCGCGCGCTCGAGGAACACGACTTCCCCGACGTGGCGATCATGTCCTACGCCGCGAAATACGCCTCCGCCTTCTACGGCCCGTTCCGCGACGCGGTGGGCGCCACCGGCGCGCTCAAGGGCGACAAGAAGACCTACCAGATGGACCCCGGCAACACCGACGAGGCGCTGCACGAGATCGCGCGCGACCTCGAGGAGGGGGCCGACATGGTGATGGTCAAGCCCGGCATGCCCTATCTCGACATCTGCCGCCGCGCCAAGCAGAGCTTCGAGGTGCCGGTGTTCGCCTACCAGGTCTCCGGCGAGTACGCGATGATCGCCGGCGCCGGAGAGCGCGGCTGGATCGACGGCGACCGGGCCATGCTCGAGAGCCTCGCCGCCTTCCGCCGCGCCGGCTGCGACGGCGTCCTCACCTACTTCGCCCCCCGCGCGGCGGAACTGATGGAAGCCTCCGCATGACCCTCAAGCTCTGGCACGTCCGCCACTCGCGCTCGCTCCGCCCGCTCTGGCTGGCGAAGGAGATGGGCGTCGAGATGGAGGTCGAGACGGTTCCCAACGACCGCGCGCATTTCGCCTCGGACGCGTGGGCCGAGGTCAACCCGGCCGGCAAGATCCCGGTCATCCAGGACGGCGACGTGCGCCTCGCGGAGTCCGTCGCCATCATGGAATACCTGATGGCGACGCGCGGCCCGACCCCCCTCGCCGTCGGCCCGGGAGAGCCGGACTACGCCGACTGGCTGTTCTGGCTGCACTACGCCGAGGCCGGAAGCTGCGCCTACGTCGCCACCTATCTCGGCCACGTCCTCGGGGTGGAGGACTACCAGGTCTCCGACGCCCACAAGGCCCTGCTGGAGCGCCAGATCGCCCGCGCGCAGTCCCTCGTGGCCGACGCCGTGGCCGACCGCGACTTCCTCCTCGCCCGCGGCTTCACCGCCGCCGACATCGCGATGGGCTACACGCTCCACCTCACGCGGCTCGCCAAGACCGAGCTGATCCCGCCTGTGGCGGCCTACATGGCGAGGCTCGACGCCCGCCCCGCCTTCGCCGAATCCCTCGCCCTCGGCAAGCGGCCGAAGGCGTGAGCGAAAACATGCACAATACTGAATAAAAAAGCGAAGCCAAAGGCCTGAGACCGCCGCTCACGCGTGAGCGGCGGTCTCAGGCCGCCCCGCGCACCCTCATGCACATCGCGTGCAGCTCGGTCATCTCCGGGTCGTGCATCCCCAGCGCCTCGAGCTGCCCGAGCAGGTTCTCCAGATATTCGAGGTTCGTGCCCAGCATCCCCTCGGCCCCGGCGATCATCCGCGCCTTCTCCTCGCGCGGCATCGCGCCGACATGGCGCTCGTGCTGCGGGTCGGCGACGAAGGCCAGCGCCTCCACCGGCCCCTGCGGCGTCGTCAGCGGCGCCCGGAGCGGCCGGTAGATCCCGGTGATCATCTCGCGCGCCCAGAGCCGGTGGGTCTCCTCCTCCACCCGTTCCGCCGCGATCCGCATCGCCAGCCCGTCGCAGGCGTGCCCCGGATCGGCGTCCAGCGCCGCCATCAGCCCCGGCCGCTCGGGGCTGCCGCGCCCGCCGTCGAGCCAGTAGCAGAAGGTGCGCCGCCAGCCCTCCAGCTTGGCGTGGCGGATCTCCTCCACCACCATCGCCGGATCCCAGGTCAGCGAGCCGTAGGCGAAGATCCAGAGGTCGCCCTCATGCCCCTCGAGCGCCTCGCGCCGCGTCGCCTCGCGCTCCTCGTGGCTCAGCCGCCAGCCGTGCCGCCCCTCGGCCTCGGCCTTGGCGTCGAGTTCCGCGTAGCGCTCGATCATGTCGCGGAACACGCTCTCCTCCGGCTCGCGGATGCGGCCCTCGAGCTCCGGCACGTAGCGATAGGCGCACTTCGGAATCGGCATCAGTCCTCCCGCCGCCGCGCGCTGCGGCGCCCGCCCCCCGGATGCGCCATGTCGTCCTCCCGCTCAGGCGATCTCGAACTCGACCTCGCCGAGCGGGCCGAGCGCGAAGCGCCAGCGCGCCGGCGCCGAGACCGGCGTCGGCGGCAGATGCGCGCCGAGCAGCATCACCTCCCCCGCCCGCGGCGTCTGGCCGAGCCGGTTGAAGCGGTTGGCGAGGAAGGCGACCGCGGCGAACGGGTCCATCGGCGCCGCGTCCACCTTGTCCACCTTGGTCTCGCCGTCCGCCTCGACGACCGAGCGGATCTCGGAGAAGTCGACCTCGCCCGGCGCCTTGCCGGGGCCGCCCAGCACCGCGCCGGCGTTGAACACGTTGGCGGCGACGATCGCCTCCGGCCGCCCGCCCTCGAAGCGGCGGCGGTCGAGGATCTCGAAGGCCGGCACGAAGCGCCCGACGGCCGCGTGCGCCGATTCCGCGTCCCAGCCGCCGTAGCGCGGCGCCATGTCCTCGCAGAGGATCGCGGCGATCTCGGGCTCGACCGTGAAGGTCGCGAAGTCTCCTTCGGAGAAACGCGCCGGGCTCTCGCGGATCAGGTCCTTGAAGACGACCGCCGCGCAGGGCTCGGAAAGGCCCATCGCCTGCATCTGCTCGGGCGTGTTGAAGGCGATCTTGCGTCCGCCGATTCCGCCCGCCTTCGGGCCCAGGGCCCCCGCCACCCGCGTCTGGGCGTCGTAGGCCGCGTCCATGTCGGGCAGGGCGTCCGCGCCGAAGTCGCGGAAGTCCGCCCGTGCGGGCATCTCCTCGATCAACGTCTCCGCCGCGCGCGCGGCGCCGTCGCCAGCCTCGGCCATGCCGGTCCTCCCTCGCTCGTCCGAAGGCCCCCGGATAGCACGCGCCCGGCGCCGGGGCGAGGCCGCGCCGGCCCTTTCCAAGCCCGCCGCCGCGCGGCACGCTCCGCCTCGACAGGAGGAGACCGCCCATGACCGAGCTTCCCCGGCCCGTCGAGCTCGTGACCTGCTCGACCGCGCCGAACCCGCGCCGCGTCGCCGCCTTCCTCGCGGAGAAGGGGATCGAGCTGCCGCGCACCGAGATCGACATCGCGACCCGCGCCCATTACGCGCCGGAGCATCTGGCGCGCTTCGGCACGCACCACCTCCCCGGCCTCGTGCTCTCGGACGGTTCCACCCTGACCGAGACCGTCGCCATCTGCCGCTTCCTCGAGGGGCTGCAGCCCGAGCCGAACCTGATGGGCCGCGATCCGCTGGAAGCGGCGCGCATCGAGATGTGGCAGCGCCGGGTCGAGCTGATGCTGATGCTCCCGGTCGCCTTCGTGTTCCGCCACTCGCACCCCTCGATGGCCGAACTCGAGACCCAGGTGCAGGAATGGTCCGAGGCCAACCGCCCGCGCGTCGCGGCGGCGCTCGACCTGCTGGACCGCCGCCTTCGGGAGACGCCGTACATCGCCGGGGACCGCTTCACGATCGCCGACATCACCGCCTACGTCTCGCTCGACTTCATGCGCGTCACCAGGATCCGCATCCCCGAGAGCCACGCCGCCCTCCTCGCCTGGCAGGCCGGACTCCGCGAGCGGCCTTCGCTGCAGAGGCCCGCCGCTTGATCCGCCCCCAGCCGCATCCCCTTCCGGCCGAACGCGAGCCGATCGCCTTTTCGGCGCCGGTTCTGTTGCTGGGCGGAGGGCCGGTCGATCCGGGCGCGCTGGACGACCTCGCCGCCCGCTGCGGCGCGGTGGTTGCGGCCGACGGCGGCGCCAACCGCCTCCGCGCCGGCGGCCCGCGCCCGGCGGCCGTGATCGGCGACATGGACAGCCTCGAGGACCGCGCCTGGTGGGAGGCGGCCGAGGACGTCGAGGTCGTCGCGGTGACCGAGCAGGACACCACCGACCTCGAGAAGTGCCTGCGCCTGACCCGCGCGCCCCTCTATCTGGGGGCCGGCTTCCTCGGCGGACGCTTCGACCACGCCCTCGCCGCGCTGCACGCGCTGCTGCGCCACGCCGACCGGCGCATCGTCCTCGTCGGCGAGGAGGACGTCGCCTTCCTCGCGCCCCGCGACTGGCGCGCCGGGCTCGCGCCCGGCGCGCGCGTCTCGCTCTGGCCGCTGACGCCGGTCACGGTCGAGGCCTCCTCCGGTCTGGTCTGGCCCGCCGAGGCGCTGGCGCTCGAGGTCGGGCGCGTGATCGGCACCTCGAACCGCGCCGCCGCGCCCGAGGTCCGGGTGCGCTTCGATCGCCGCGGCTGCATCGTGATGCTCGAGCGGCGGTTCCTCGACCCGGCCGTGGAGAGCCTGCCGGAGGCGGGCTGAATTCCACAGCCGTCCGCGACGGAATTACCTATTCCATTTTCTGAATGACGTCATACATTGGCGTCCGAGGTTCCATGCCATGCGGGAGGACGCCGTGGACGCCAGCCAGACCCCCGAGGTCGCCGCCTTCTTCGACGAGGCCACCTTCACCGTCTCCTACGTCGTGAAGGATCCGTCCTCGAACGCCTGCGCCATCGTCGATTCGGTGCTGGACTACGATCCGGCGGCGGGCCGCACCGACACCGCCTCGGCCGACGCGATCGTCGAGCATGTCGAGAGGAACGGTCTGAGCGTCGATTGGCTGCTCGAGAGCCACGTCCACGCGGACCATCTCTCCGCCGCGCCCTACCTGCAGAAGAAGCTCGGCGGCAAGATCGGCATCGGCGAGAACATCACCGTGGTGCAGGACACCTTCGGCAAGATCTTCAACGCCGGCACCGAGTTCGAACGCGACGGCAGCCAGTTCGACCGGCTCTTCAAGGAGCAGGACCGCTTCGCGATCGGCGCCCTTCAGGCCTCCGTGCTGCACACCCCGGGCCACACGCCGGCCTGCCTGACCTACGTGATCGGCGACGCCGCCTTCGTCGGCGACACCATCTTCCAGCCGGACTTCGGCACGGCGCGCTGCGACTTCCCCGGCGGCTCGGCCGAACAGCTCTGGGAGTCGATCCAGAAGATCCTGAGCCTGCCGGACGAGACCCGCATCTTCACCTGCCACGACTACAAGGCCCCCGGCCGCGACGCGTTCGCCTGGGAGTCGACGGTCGGCGAGCAGAAGGCGAAGAACGTGCATGTCGGCGAGGGCAGGTCGGCCGAGGACTTCGTGAAGATGCGCACCGAGCGGGACGCCAAGCTCGGCATGCCGCGGCTGATCCTCCCCTCGATCCAGGTGAACATGCGCGCCGGGCGCATGCCCCCGGCCGAGGACAACGGGGTGAGCTACCTCAAGATCCCCGTCGACGCGCTCTGACGCGGCTCCGCCCCGGGGCGATCCGGACGGCCCCTCGCGCCCTTGCGGGCGCATCGGCCCCGCCCTGATCCCCCCGGGGCGGCCTTCGACCGGCGCCCGCACGCCAGGGGCCGGTGACAAGACCAATCCTCAGGGAGGTCCCGGACATGGAAATGCGCCACGTCGCCCCAGACTTCGCCGTCTCGCCGCAGCTCGGCCCCGGCGACGTCGGTCTCGCCGCCGCCCAGGGCGTCCGCGCCATCGTCTGCAACCGCCCGGACGGCGAGGGCGACGACCAGACCCCGTCGGCCGAGATCGCGGCGGCGGCGAAGGCCCACGGCCTCGCCTTTCGCCACGTGCCGGTGCGTTCCGGGGCGGTGACCGACGCCGACGCGGCCGCGATGGCCGAGGCGCTTTCGGAACTGCCCGCCCCGGTCCTCGCCTATTGCCGCACCGGCGCCCGGTCGACCACGCTCTGGTCGCTCGCCCAAGCGCCGCGGCTCTCGACCCCGGCGATCCTCGCGGCGGCCGAGGGCGCGGGCTACGATCTCTCGGGCCTCGCCGACCGGCTCGACGCCCGCGGGGCCGGCGTCGGCGCCGGCCCGCCCGCGCGGCGGAACGCCCACGACGTGGTGATCGTCGGCGGCGGGGCGGCGGGGATCGCCACCGCCGCCTCGCTGCTGAAGCGCCGTCCCGGCCTCGACGTCGCGGTGATCGAGCCGCAGGACGTGCACCATTACCAGCCGGGCTGGACGCTCGTCGGCGGCGGCGTGTTCGACCGGCGCGACACCCTGCGCGCGATGCACCAGGTGATGCCCGCCGGCGTGCGTCGGATCCGCGCCGCCGTGGCGGAGTTCGCGCCCGAGCGGTCGGAGGTCGTCCTCGAGGACGGCGAGCGCATCGGCTACCGCGCCCTCGTCGCGGCGCCGGGCCTGAAGCTCGACTGGGACGGTGTCGAGGGCCTGCGCGAGACCCTGGGGCGCAACGGCGTCACCTCCAACTACCTCTTCGACATGGCGCCCTACACTTGGGAGCTGGTGCAGGGGCTTCGCGGGGGCAGGGCGCTGTTCACCCAGCCGCCGATGCCGATCAAGTGCGCCGGCGCGCCGCAGAAGGCGATGTATCTCGCCTGCGACGCCTGGCGGCGGAAGGGGCGGCTCGGCTCGATCGAGGTCGAGTTCCTGAACGCTGGCGGCGCGCTCTTCGGCGTCTCCGAATACGTGCCGGCGCTGATGGAGTACGTGAAGCGCTACGGAATCGCGCTGAGCTTCGAGCACAGGCTCGTCGCCGTCGACGGAAGCTCGAAGACCGCGACCTTCGAGACCCCCGACGGCCGCGTCACGCGCGAATTCGACATGCTGCACGCCGTGCCGCCGCAGACCGGGCTCGACGTCGTGCGCCGCTCGCCCCTCGCCGACGCCAAGGGCTGGATCGAGGTCAGCCCGGAGACGCTCCAGCATCCGCGCTACGGCGACGTCTTCGGGCTCGGCGACGCCTGCTCGGCGCCCAACGCCAAGACCGCGGCCGCCGTGCGCAAGCAGGCCCCGGTAGTGGCCGAAAACGTCGTCGCGGCGCTCGACGGCCGGCCGCCCTGCGCGATCTACGACGGCTACGGCTCCTGCCCGCTGACGGTGGAGCGGGGCCGGATCGTGCTGGCCGAGTTCGGCTACGGCGGCGCGCTCAAGCCCTCGTTCCCGAGCTGGCTGATCGACGGGACGAAGCCGACCCGTGCGGCCTGGTTCCTGAAGGAGAAGCTGCTGCCGCCGGTCTACTGGCATGCGATGCTGAAGGGACGCGAATGGCTCGCGGCGCCGACCATCCTGCCCGCCGCGCCGACGCCGCACGAGGCCCGGGACGCCTGCGACTTCGCCGAGCCCGCGCCGGCCGCGGCCGAACCCAAGCCCTCGGTCCTCGCGGAGTGAGCCGGTCCGCCGGCCCCTCGGCCCGGCTCGTGCCGCGCGCCGGGCCCGCCGTGGCCGGATCGGCCCGGCGGGACCGGCCGGATCCGGCCCTCGCTCCCGCCCGCTGGGCTTCGACGACGGCGACGCCTCGCGAAGAGGGTGATCGTGCGGGCGCGCCCGCTCCCGACGGCGTCCTCGGCCCGCGGCCGGTCTCGCGCCGCATCCGGGTCTCGGCGGCGGTCGAGCCCGCATCCAGCCTTCGTCGCCGCGCCCGCGGTTCCGGTCAGCCGCGCTCGTCGAGCCGTCGCCGTTCGGCGCGGAGGTCTCTCCCGCGCCGGGCCTCTCGGCCGGATCGTTTCCGGCGTGGAAATCCGAATCCCGAGGCGCGGTCCTCCGGGCCACGAAGCGTCCGTTCCGGATACGACGCTCCGGCGTCGCTCGGGTTTCCGCGGCGATCTTTCCGGTCGCGGGACGGGCCGGCTCGCCCCGCCTCCCGAACCCCGACCGGGGACCGCGAAAACGCGCATTCGCCCGCCTTCGATCCTCGAGCCACCTCGCGTCCACGGCCCGGACGTCTCCCGCCCGCGGAACGCCGACGTCGCGGATGCCCGCCGGCGACGCTTGCGGCCCACGGCGATCATGGGCATGCCCGACGAGCTTCCGCCCGTCGGTAGCGCCGACCGAGCCTTCCTGCCGAGAGAACCGATGGCCCGCCGCACCTTTCGCGACCATTTCCCGATCCTGACATGGGGCGCCGCCTACGGCCGCGCCGCCGCCTTCGACGACCTCGTCGCGGCGGTGATCGTCACCATCATGCTGATCCCGCAGTCGCTCGCCTACGCGCTGCTCGCGGGCCTGCCGCCCGAGGTCGGGCTCTACGCCTCGATCGCGCCCCTGGTGCTCTACGCCGTGTTCGGAACCTCGCGCGCCCTCGCCGTCGGTCCGGTCGCCGTCGTCTCGCTGATGACCGCGGCGGCGGTGGGCGAGGTCGCGTCCGTCGGCACGCCGGAATACCAGGCCGCGGCGCTGGCGCTGGCGCTGCTCTCGGGCCTGATCCTGACCGCCATGGGTCTGCTGCGGCTCGGCGTGCTCGCGAACTTCCTCTCCCACCCGGTGATATCGGGCTTCATCACCGCCTCCGGGATCATCATCGCGGCGAGCCAGCTCAAGCACATCCTCGGCGTGCCCGCCGAGGGGCATGCGCTGCCGCAACTGCTCGGCTCTCTGATCTCGCGGCTGCCCGAAGCCAGCCTCGCCACCCTCGCCGTCGGCGTCCCCGTCACCGCCTTCCTGTTCTGGGTCCGCAAGTCCCTGAAGCCGCTCCTCGTCGCGAAGGGGCTGCCGCCGCGCCTCGCGGACGTGCTGGCCAAGGCGGGTCCGGTCGCCGCCGTCGCGGTCACCGCGCTCGCCGCCTGGTGGCTCGATCTCGGGGCGGCGGGCGTCGCGCTCGTCGGCGAGGTCCCGCAAGGCCTGCCGCCGCTGACCTTGCCGCCGCTCGACCTCGAACTCTGGGGCTCCATCGCCGCCTCCGCGCTGCTGATTTCCGTCATCGGGTTCGTCGAGAGCGTCTCGGTCGCCCAGACCCTCGCGGCCAAGAAGCGGCAACGCATCGACCCGGACCAGGAACTGGTCGGCCTCGGCGCCGCCAATCTCGGCGCCGCCTTCACCGGCGGCTATCCGGTCACCGGCGGCTTCGCGCGCTCCGTCGTCAACTTCGACGCGGGCGCCGAGACCCCCGCCGCGGGCCTCTTCACCGCGGCCGGCATCGCGCTCGCCACCGTGTTCCTGACGCCGCTGCTGCTCTTCCTCCCCAAGGCCACGCTCGCCGCCACGATCATCGTCGCGGTGCTCTCGCTGGTCGATCTCGGCGCGCTTGGTCGCACGCTGGCCTATTCGCGGTCCGACTTCGCGGCCATGGCCGCGACCATCGTCCTCACCCTGCTCGTGGGCGTCGAGGCGGGCGTGGTCTCGGGGGTGATCCTCTCCCTCGCGCTGCACGTCTGGCGGACCTCGCGGCCTCACGCCGCCGTCGTCGGTCAGGTGCCGGGGACCGAGCACTTCCGCAACGTCGAGCGTCACCGCGTCGTCACCACGCCCGACCTCGTCACGTTGCGCATCGACGAGAGCCTGTGGTTCCCGAACGCCCGCTGGCTCGAGGACCGCGTCCACGCCCTGCTCGCCGAAACGCCGGATCTCGCCGATCTCGTGCTCATGTGTCCCGCCGTGAACGCGATCGACGCCTCGGCTCTCGAATCGCTGGAGGAGATCAACCGCCGCCTCGCCGACGCCGGGGTGACGCTGCATCTCTCGGAGGTGAAGGGACCCGTGATGGATCGGCTGTCGCGCACCCATTTTCTGGACGAGCTCACGGGGCGCGTGTTCCTGACCCAGTACGACGCCTTCGCCACGCTTCGGCCGGAGGTCGCCGCGGCGGCCCGCGGCGCGCCGCGGGCCGAGGGCCGCATGGACCGACCGCAGCCGTCGCCCGGGGGCTGAGCGCGCTCTCCGGCGCGGCGGGCCGACGCGCCCCGCTTCCCCTCGCCTCCCGCAGCCGCTAAGCGTTGTTGCAGAGCACAATGCGTGGAGCCAGTCTTGCGCGACGCGGTCGCCCTCCTGCCCGACCTGATCGCCCCGCTCGCTCCGGGCGCGGCCGAGGATTCGGCGCGCTTCGGCGCGAAGGCGGCGCGGCTCGCGCGGCTCGCGGGCCTCGGGGCGCCGGTGAAGCGCGGCTTCGTCATCGCGGCCGAACTCGTGGCCGAGGTCGCCGAGGATCCGGCCGCCGCGCGTCCCCGCCTCGCGGCCGCGCTCGATGCCGCCCTCGAGCGGCTCGATGCAGGGGCGCTGCTCGCCCTGCGCGGATCGCCGGCGGATCCCGCCTGGGGCGGGCCGCCGGCGCTGCTCAATCTCGGCGCGGCGCCGCAGGCGCTCGCTCCGCGCATCGGCGAGCGCGCGGCGCGCGACGTGCAGCGCCGGCTCGTCCAGGCGCATGCCGTCGCCCTCGGCGCCGACGCCGAGGTCTTCGACGCCGCCCTGCACGACGCGCTCGACGCGGCCGGCGAGGACTCCGAGCGGGGATTGGACGCCGCCGCGCTCGACCGCCTGCTGGCCACCGCGCTCACGCTGCACGAGGAGGAGAC
>Ga0102931_1001892_pt1 | contig 10413 bp, 8 predicted proteins | sample SalPonR1_C_D1_MG_FD_79282 | JGI IMG/M metagenome (GOLD analysis project Ga0102931, IMG submission 79282) | Salt pond soil microbial communities from South San Francisco under conditions of wetland restoration - Salt Pond MetaG R1_C_D1_MG | ecosystem: Environmental > Aquatic > Marine > Intertidal... | reverse complement strand
GGCGTCCTGGCCGCGCGGTCGCTGACGATCTCGATCCCGGTCATCAGGCCATGCCCGCCGCGCACGTCGCCGATGATGTCGTGCTTGTCCGCCAGCCGCTTCACACCCTCGTAAAGCTGCGTGCCGCGCGCCGCGGCGTTGGATTTGGTATCGAGCCGCAGCGTCTCGGACAGGCAGGCTACCACCGCCGCCGCGCCGACCGGATGCGCCGAATAGGTATAGCCCGTCCAGATCGCGCCGCTTGCATCCGCGCTCTCGAACACCTCGGCCACCTTTCCCGAAACGAGCGTGCCACCCACCGGGAAATAGCCCGAGGTGATGCCCTTGGCGATGGTCATCATGTCGGGCTGCACGCCCCAGTGCCGCGCGCCGGTCCAGTCGCCGGTGCGGCCAAAGCCGCAGATCACCTCGTCGGAGATGAGCAGGATGCCGTAGCGGTCGCAGATCTCGCGCATGTGGCGCATGAAGGAGGCGTCGGGCACGATCACGCCGCCCGCCCCGAGAATGGGCTCCATGATGAAGGCGGCGATGGTCGACGGGTCCTGAAACGCGATCTCGTCCACCGCCGCCGCTGCGATCTTCTCGGCCAGCCGTGCAGGGTCGGACTCGTCAAAGGGGTTGCGGTAGGTATAGGGCGCGGGCAGGTGGAAGCAGCCGGGCAGGAGCGGCTCGTAGCCGATGCGGAAGCGGTTGTTGCCGTTGACCGAGGCCCCGCCCCAATGGGTTCCGTGATAGCCCTTCTTGAGGCTGAGGAACTTGGTGCGCGCGGGCTCGCCGCGCAGGCGGTGATACTGCCGCGCCAGCCGCAGCGCGGTATCGACGCTGTCGGACCCGCCCGAGGTGAAGAACACCCGCTCCATCCCGTCGGGGGCAAAGAACTCGCGCACCGCCCAGGCGGCTTCGATGGCGGCGGGGTTGGTGGTGCCGGCAAAGCCCGAGTAATACGGCAACTGCCACAGCTGATCCGAGATCGCCTGCTTCACCGCGTCGTTGGAATAGCCGAGGTTGACGCACCAGAGCCCGCCCACGGCATCGACCACGGAGTGGCCGTCGATATCGTCCAGCCGCACGCCCTCGGCGCTCTTGATGATGCGTGGCGGGTTCGCTTGCGCGTCACCGGGGTGGCCCATCGGCTGCCACATGTGGCGGCCATTCATCTCGCGCAGGAAATTGTCGTCCTTCATGGCGCTGTCTCCGGCAGGGAACACGTTTGATCAAACGTGCCATTGCCGCCGGGGACTGTCCAGAGGGCGTCTCGCCGCGCTCAGTTCACCGTGCTCTCCAGCCCTTCGGGTTGTCCCACCACGACGAAGGTCAGTTTCCCGGGATCGAGCCATTCGCGCGCGACGCGGTTGATCTCTCCCAGCGTGATTGCCTCGATCATCGCGTTGCGGTTGGCGATGTAGTCCACCGGCAGATCGTCGAGCTGCATCCCGACGGCAATCGACGCGATCTGGGCGTTGCCGTCGAATCGCAGCGGGTAGGCACCGGTCAGGTAGGTCTTGGCGTTTTCCAGCTCTTCCGCCGTCACCCCCTCGTCGCGCAGCCGCGCCCATTGGTCGCGGATCACCGCGATCGCCTCGGCCACCCGGCCGTTGGCGGATGCGACAGACCCCATCCACAGGTCGGCGGCCTCCTTGTCGGCGAGGTAGGAATAGACGCCGTAGGTCAGCCCCCGCTTCTCGCGCACCTCGGTCATCAGGCGGCTCTCGAAGCCGCCACCCCCCAGGATATGGTTGAGCACGTAGGCAGTCAGAAAGTCGGGATGGTGCCGGTCCGGGCCCGGCTGCACGAAAAGCGCGTTGGATTGCGGCGTCTCGAAATCGACCACCTTGACCCCCCCGGGCAGCGACAATGCGGCTGCTTCGGGCAGCGGCGCGCCGGTGGCCGGCAATTCACCCAGCAGGCGGTCGAGCAGCGCGCCCAGTTCCCCGGCGGTGATGTCGCCCACGGCGCTGACATGGACGCGGTCGCGCACCAGCGCGGCGCGATGCGCGGCGACGATATCCTCGCGGGTGAGGGCGCTCACGCTCTCGATGGTGCCTTCGCCCGGGCGTGCATAAGGATGATCGCCGTAAATCAGACGCGACGCCGCGCGCCCGGCGAGGGCGCGGGGATTGGTCTGATCGGCGCGCAGCCCCGAGAGGACCTGTGCGCGCACCCGCTCGATGGCGTCCGCGCCGAACCGGGGCGCAATCAGGCTGTCGCGCAGCAGCGCGACCGCCTCGTCTCGGCGGTCCGTCAGCATGCGTGCCGAGACGCTCACCGTGTCGTCACTCGCGCCGTAGCCGAAGCGCGCGGCGAGCCCTTCTGTGGCGCGCGCGAAACCCTGTGCATCGCGCGTTCTCGCGCCTTCCTCGAGCAGTCCCGTCATCAGGTTGACGGCCCCCGCCTTGCCCTCGGGATCGAGCGAGGTGCCGCCGCGAAAGCGCAGTTCGAGCGCCACGAAGGGGATCGAGTGATCCTCGACCAGCCACGCGTCGATGCCGCCGGGGCTCGTGACCTCCTCGACCTCGACCGCGGCGCGCGCGGGCAGCGCCGCCAGTGCCATGACCAGAACGATGGCGAAACGGATCATTGCGTCACCTCCGGGGCCATCAGGTGGCCCGTCACCGATGTGCGACGGTCGAGCACCGTGCGCGCGGCCTTCATGATGTCCTCTGCGGTGGTCTCCTGCAGGATGTCCGGCCATGCCTGCACATCGGCCACCGCAAGCCCCTGCGTCAGCGCGCGGCCATAGCGCCGCGCCAGTGCAGAGACGTCATCGCGCTCGTAGATTTCCTGCGCGCGCAGCCGGGTCTTGATCCGTTCGAGATGATCCGGGTCGGGCCCGGTTTCGAGAAACCCGGCCAGCACGTCGTCGAGCGCGGCCTCGGCCTCGTCCAGGGTCACGCCGGGGGCGGGAACCACGGCGAAATCGAGGCTCGTATCATCCAGCGACATGCCCGAATACCACGCCCCCGCCTGCACCGCGATGCGGCTCTCGAATTGCAGTTTCTCGTTGAGCACCGATGTCTGACCATTGCCCAGCAGCGCGGCCAGCAGCGTAAGCGCCGCCGCCTCCTCCTGCGCGCCGCTGTCGCGCTCGGGTGCGAGGTAGGACCTTGCGACATACGGTTGCGACACGCGCGCGTCGCGCAGGCTCAGCCGCCGCTCGGCCAGTTGCGGCGGCTCCTGCGGGCGGATGCGCTCGGGCAGGTCGGGATTGGCGGGGATGGGCCCGTAATGCTTTTCGGCAAGCCTGCGCACCTCGTCGGGGTCGGCATCGCCCGCGACGATCAGGATGGCGTTGTTGGGCGCGTAATACTGCCGGTAGAAATCCAGCGCCGCGTCGCGGTCGAGCGCCTCCATCTCGTGACGCCAGCCGATGATCGGCACGCCGTAGGGGTGGTTGAGATACTGCGCGGCCCCCATCTGCTCGCGGAACAGGGCAGCGGGATTGTTGTCGACACGCTGGTTGCGCTCCTCGAGGATGACGTCGCGCTCGGTCACGATGTCCTGCGCGCCGAGTTGCAGGTTGACCATGCGGTCGGCCTCCATCTTCATCACGAGGCCGAGCCGGTCGGCGGCGATGCGCTGGAAATAGGCGGTGTAGTCATAGCTGGTGAAGGCGTTGTCGTTGCCGCCGTTGCGCGCCACCGTGGCCGAGAATTCGCCCGGCGCGAGGGTGTCGGTGCCCTTGAACATCAGATGTTCGAGGTAATGCGCGACGCCCGAGACGCCCGGTGCCTCATCCGCCGAACCGGCGCGATACCACACCATCTGTGTCACGGCCGGGGCGCGGTGATCCTCGATCACCACGACCTCCATGCCGTTGTCGAGGGCAAAGCTGCTCACCGGTCCGGCCCAGGCGGGGCCGAACGGGATCACCATGAGCAGGGCGAAGATCAGACGGCGCATGCGGGCCTCCGCGGTCATGAAAACACTTGCTGTCTAGATACGTCCTGCGCGCCGGGTTTCAAGCGGCGATCACTCGTCCCCAGGGGGCGGTGCCGCCGGGGTCTGCACGCCGCGGCGGCGCAAGCGCCGCTCCTCGGCATGGGCATCGAGCCAGTCGTCCTTGTAGACCTGCGTGTAATCGTCACCCGGAAGGACGCGCAGGAGGTTCACCCTGCCGTATCGTTGCCGCCGCTCACGGTCCTCTGCGGCCAGCCTCCGGCGGATATCGGGGTCGGCATTGTAGCGGTCGGCATGGGTCAGCAATCCGGAATGCGCTGCGGACGGGGTGCCGGTTCGCTGCGCGTCCGCGTTGCCACCGAGCGCGGCGATCCCGTCGGCGACCGGGTCCTGATCGGTACGGTTCGGACCGCCCGGCACGGGTTCGGGCAGGGCGGCGGTGTCCCTTGGCATGTCCAGCGGCTTGCCCGGCAGGATCGAGAACTCGTCCGGCCCGTTGCCGGTGTGCCTGATCTTGCGAAGCGACACCTCGTCGTCGCCCCCGCCGCCGCAGCCCGCGACAAGCACGGCTGCCATGAGCATCAGAACGGTTTTCCGGGGCATCAGCATCGCCACACTCCTTGCGCTTTGGGGCGGTTTACCGCATCCGTCCCCCGAGGTCACGAGGGCTTTTTGCCGGCCGGCAGCAACACGAGCCCGAGCGCCCCCGCGAAGACCGCCATGTCGGCCACGTTGAAGGCGAACGGGTTGTCGATGCCGCAGCACGACATGTTGAGAAAATCCGCGACCGCCCCGTATATCAGCCGGTCGATCACGTTGCCCAGCGCGCCGCCGACCAGCAGCCCGGCGGCAAGCCGGTGCCAGCGACCGGCCCGCTCGGCATGCACCCACCACAGGACCGCGGCGGAAATGGCCAGCGCCACGGCAACGAGGACCCAGCGCATCACCGCGCCGTCATCGGCCAGAAGCCCGAAATTGATTCCGGTGTTCCAAGCCATGCGCAGGTTGAGATAGGGGGGCCAGACCTCGATCCACCCCACCCGTCGCAGGTCGAGCATGTGGACCACGAGGTATTTCGTGGCCTGGTCGAGCAGAAAGACCCAGAAGGCCACCCAGAAAACGAACCGCATCAGCCCCGCCCTCAGTGCCGGAAATGACGCTGGCCGGTCAGCACCATGGCGAGCCCCGCCGCGTCCGCCGCCGCGATCACGTCGTCGTCGCGCATCGAGCCGCCGGGCTGGATCACCGCCGTCGCTCCCGCCTCGGCCGCCGTCATCAGCCCGTCGGCAAAGGGAAAGAACGCGTCAGAGGCCACAACGCTGCCCTGCGTGAGCGGTGCCCCGAGGCCCAGCGCCTCGGCCATGTCGCGCGCCTTCTGCGCGGCGATCCGGCAGCTGTCCACACGGCTCATCTGGCCCGCGCCCACGCCCACCGTGGCCCCGTCCCGCGCGTAGACGATGGCGTTGGATTTCGTGTGCTTGGCCACCCGCCAGGCGAACAGCATGTCCGCCATCTCGGCCCCGGTCGGCGCGCGTTTCGTCACCACCCGCAGGTCATCCGCCGCGAGGCGCCCCGAATCCTTGTCCTGCACCAGATAGCCGCCCGCCACCTGCCGGATCATCCGCCCCGGCGCCGCCGGATCGGCAAGGCCCCCGGTCAGGAGCAGGCGCAGGTTCTTCTTCTTGGCAAAAATACCCAATGCCGCCTCATCCGCCCCGGGTGCGATCACCACTTCGGTGAAGATCCCCGCGATCTCCTCCGCCGTCGCCGCATCAAGCGGCTGGTTGAGCGCGATGATGCCGCCAAAGGCACTGGTTCGGTCGCAATCGAAGGCGGCTTTGTAAGCGTCCAGCAGCGTCGAGGCGCGCGCCACGCCGCAGGGGTTGGCGTGCTTGATGATGGCGCAGGCGGGGCCCTCGCCGGGGTTGAATTCGCTGACCAGCTCGAAGGCCGCATCGGTGTCGTTGATGTTGTTGTAGCTCAGCTCCTTGCCCTGCACCTGCCGCGCGGTGGCGACGCCCGGCCGGTCCGAGCCGTCGGTGTAGAAGGCCGCCGCCTGATGCGGGTTCTCGCCATAGCGCAGGGTCTGGGCGAGCGTCCCGGCAAAGGCGCGGCGGCGCGGCGCGGGCTCTTCGATGGCATCCGCCATCCAGGTGCTCACCGCCGCGTCATAGGCCGCGGTGCGCGCATAGGCCGCCTGCGCCAGCCGCTGCCGGAAGGCGCGGCGCGTGTGCCCGTCCTGCGCGTCAAGCTCCGCCAGAAGCGCCGGGTAATCCTCGACATCCACCACCACGTTGACGAAGTCATGGTTCTTGGCCGCTGCCCGGATCATCGCCGGGCCGCCGATGTCGATATTCTCGACGCAGGCGTCATAGTCGCCGCCCGCAGCCACGGTCTCCTCGAACGGGTAGAGATTGACAACCAGAAGGTCGATGGGGCCGATGCCATGCGTTTCCATCGCCGCCACGTGATCGGGGTTGTCGCGCAGCGCCAGAAGGCCGCCATGCACCATCGGGTGCAGCGTCTTGACGCGCCCGTCCATCATCTCGGGAAAGCCCGTCACCTCGGCCACGTCGCGCACGGCAAGCCCCGCCTCGCGCAGGGCGCGCGCAGTGCCCCCCGTGGAGACGAGTTCCACCCCGCGCCTCGCCAGTGCGTGGCCGAGATCGACCAGGCCGGTCTTGTCGGAAACGGAGAGAAGGGCGCGGGTCACGGGCGCGAGATCGGTCATCGGCTGTCGGTCCTGTCACAATGGAGGCCGGGCCGGGGCCCGGCGGATCACTCCTCGGTCGCCGGGTCGGGCGCCTCCTCCGTGACATCGCGGATGCCGACGGGGGTGTCCTGCGCCTTGGCCAGTGACCAGCGGATACGGGTCGCATATCCCGTCGCGCGACCCGAGAGAACGATCTGTCGTGTCGCACGTGGCTTGAGCCGCGTTTTTTCAAGATAGACGCTCGGGTTCAAGGCCAAAGCGGCCGTGCCGTCGCCGCGAAACACCCATATTTCGCCGCTGCGCAGCACCAGCGACACCGCCGCGCCGCCCAAATCGAGCGACGCCTCGGCATCCGGGTGCAGGTGAAAGCGGATGTCGAAGGGCACGCCGTGCAGCCGCGTGGCATCGAGCGCACGGTCGAATCGCGCCTTGTGATCTTCCTCCAGCGCCAGCAGCATGTCCTCGCCCACCAGGGCGCGGCCATCGCCCGACAGGTCGAGCCGGCGCACATGCATGAGCCCGTGGCTGCGCACGTAGCCGTCATGCCCGCCCTCGAAGCGCAGCCCGTCGGGGGCGCGCGACATTTGCACCGGCACGTCGTGCGGGGCCTCGCCGAGCCGGCCGGGATGGCGCTTGTCGCGGCCCAGCCGGGCGCTCGAGCCGCCCGCCAGCACCAGCGCCGAATGCGATGGCGTGGCGCGTCCGGCGCGCCGCCACTCGGGGCCGAAGCTTGCCCCCGAGCCGCAATTCACGATCAGCGGACGCCGGCCCGAGGTCAGTTCGAAGGCGAGGGTCGAGGCGTGGGCCTCGTCGGCGGCGGGCCCGGCGGGCGGGGGGGCCGCGTCGATGATGAGGCTGGTGCGGGCGCGCGCCAGCCTCGCATAGCCCATCGCGCGCCCGCCGCGCGCCTGCGCCTTGACCCCGCTGGCGGCGAGCGCCGCGTCGAGCCGCCCGTCGAGCCCGCGCCCGCCGCCGTGGAACCGCGCCAGCCCGCCATCGGCATGGCGCAGCGCCCGCAGGCAGGGGGCGATCCGCTCGACCGCGCGCCAATGCGCATCCGCCGCCGTCCGTCCGTTCTCGCTCAGCACCAGTGCGGCCCAGGTGAGCAGCGTGAACACCTCGAGCAGCACCTCGGGGTTGCGGCCCGGGATGCCGCCCTCGTCATCGACGCACGACGCGCATTCGCGGGCCAGCGCGTCGCGGGCCTCGTCCGCCAGCGGGGCCATTCCCTCGAGCGACACTCCGGCATGGACCAGACCCGTCAGCGCCTCGAGCCGCTTGAGCCCCGGCGTCGCGGCATGCCAGCGCCAGGACAGAAAGCGCGCCTGCCGCGCCAGCGCGCGCAGGAATGCCGCGGACTCTTCTGCCGATTGCCCGCGCATGAGAAAGAGCGCGTGGCTGATCCATCGGATGAGCCGCCGCCCGGCGAGGTCCGGCGTCCATCCCGGACCGCGCCCGCGCCCGTAGCGCGCGATCCACTCCATCAGCCACGCCTGCGCCCTGTCACGCGCTGCCGCATCTCCCGCCGCCGCGAGATCGTCGAGCCAGCCGAAACCATGCATTTCGGCAGTGAACTCGGCATCGGGAGCCGGAATGTCCCAGATCATCGTGTCGGGAGCCTCGACCAGGTGCCCGGCAAAGACGAAATTGCCGGCGCAAAGCTGCCGCCCGCGCGCCAGGTAACCGATGCTGCGCGGCTCGGGCTGCGAGACGAAGGCGGTCACGGGCTGCCCCCGCCCGGCCCGCCGCGCGGCCAGCCGGTTTCTCAGGCGCGTCCAGCGCGCAGACAGGGATTTTGATTGCGACATGTGCCTCTGCACGCTTCTGGCGGCGCTCGTGGCGGCACTATACTTGGGCCGCGGGCGCAAGTCATCGTCGGAATGCGGCGTCACGCCCCGTCATCCCGCCCGCCGCAGGCAGGCGATATAGAAGCCGTCGATGCCGCCGCGATCCGGCCAGAAGTCCGGGCGCAGGCGCAGCCCGCCCTCTTCGGTGATCCAGTCCCGCTCGATCCCCGGCAGGCCGAGCGCCGCGCGCTCCGCGACCAGCCCGGGATGCCGCGCCAGCGCGTCCTCCACCTGGCACTCGCCCTCGTCGGGCAGCAGCGAACAGGTGCAGAAGACGAGCCGCCCGCCCGGCTCCAGCAGGGTCAGCGCGTGATCGAGCATCGCCGCCTGCATCGCGATCAACTCCGCAATCCCTGCGCCGTCGCGGGCATGGGGCAGGTCGGGGTGGCGGCGGATCGTGCCTGTGGCCGAACAGGGCGCATCGAGCAGCACCGCGTCGTAGCGCCCTTCGTGCGTCAGCGCATCGCCGGTCACGCAGGTGGCGCGCAACCCGGTGCGCGCGAGGTTCCCGGCAACCCGCTCCATCCGCCGCTCCGAGATGTCGAGCGCGGTGATGTCCGCGCCCCCCGCCGCCAGTTGCAGCGTCTTGCCGCCCGGCGCGGCGCACATGTCGAGCACGCGCTCGCCCGGCTGCGGGGCGAGCGCCCGCGCCGCCAGCGCCGCACCCGCATCCTGCACCCACCACGCGCCCGCGTCATAGCCCGGCAGCGCCGACACCTGCCCGGCCTCGTGCAGCCGGACCGAGCCCGTGGGCAGCACCTCGCCACCCAGCCGCGCGGCCCAGCCTCCGGCATCCTCCCTCACCGTGAGGTCGAGCGGCGCGCCCGCGAGGTGGGCGCGCTCCATCGCCGCCACAGCGCCCTTGCCCCAGGCCGCGACCAGCGGCGCGCGCAGCCAGTCGGGCAGGCGCGGCACCCGCAGGTCGCCCCAGACGCGGGGCGCCTCGTCGGCCAGCTTGCGCAGCACCGCGTTGACCATGCCCGACAGCCGCTTGTGGCGGGGGCTGGCATTGACGATCGCGACCGCTTCGCTGACCACGCCATGCGCGCAGCCGCCCTGCGCCAGTTCCGCCACCGCCAGCCGCAGCACGTTGCGCACCGGCAGGGGCGGGGCCTTGCGCGTGTGCCGCGCGATCAGCCGGTCGGCGCGCTCGAGGCCCCGCAGCGCCTCAAGCGCGAGCCGCTGCGCGCGCGCGCGCTCGGGCGGGGCGAGCGCGTCCAGCGTGCCCTTCGCCAGCGCCTCGGAGAGCAGCCGCCCCTCGCCCGTGACGTCGTCGAGCAGGCGCGCGGCGGAGGCGCGGGCAGAGCGGGGGGCGGGGGGCATGGTCTGATCCTTGGCCTTTGGCGGGTGGCGCGATATATCAACCCTGTCTCAGATGGGAAAGGCCGAGCATGACCACCGAAGACGAAGCCCCAAGCAACCTGCCCCCGGCTGCTCAGCGCGCGCTCGCCGAGGCCGAGGACCGCCGCCGCAAGGCCGCAGACCCCTGCCTGCCCACCGAGCTTGGCGGGCGGCGCGAGGGGCTCGAGCCCGTGCGCTACGGCGACTGGGAGAAGAAGGGCCTCGCGGTAGATTTCTGACGGCAGCGCGCGGGCGCCTCAGCGCGTGTATTTGATGAACGGCGTGAGCGTGCCGATGCGGTCGTAGAGCTGGCGCGCGGTCGTGTTGAAGTCCTGCGTCAGCCAGTAGACCGCGGGGCATCCATCGGTATCGGCGCGGGCATAGACCGCCTCGATCAGCGCCCGGCCCACGCCCTGCCCGCGCGCCTCGGGCGCGGTGTAGAGATCCTGCAGGTAGCAGACCTTTTCCACCCGCCAGTTATGGGGGTGATAGATGAAATGCACGAGCCCCGCGGCGCGACCGTCCGCCAGCGCCAGCAGGCCGTTCTGGTCGGGGTGGTCGGGCGAGGTGAGCCGCGCGAAGGTCGTGTCATAGACGGTCTCGGGCAGGGCGGTC
>Ga0102931_1001887_pt1 | contig 10430 bp, 8 predicted proteins | sample SalPonR1_C_D1_MG_FD_79282 | JGI IMG/M metagenome (GOLD analysis project Ga0102931, IMG submission 79282) | Salt pond soil microbial communities from South San Francisco under conditions of wetland restoration - Salt Pond MetaG R1_C_D1_MG | ecosystem: Environmental > Aquatic > Marine > Intertidal... | reverse complement strand
TGCGCCACGACGCACGCGGCGCAACCGTCGAGCGAGACGTCGATGCCGACGAAGCGATCCATGAGCTCGTCCTTCCCTTCCGGTCACCGCCGCCGACCGGAACGGTCGGCGGCCCAAGGACGATGATCGGCCCCGAACCGAGCATGCACCGCACGTCGGACCGGAGAGCGACTCGCCCACGACGGCATCCGACCCTCCCGTTTGAAAAGAAGCGGTAGGCGGCCTTCGTGTTCGCCCGGTGCTGAAAGGCCGTGGGCAGCGACTCCCCCGGCCTCTCCCCCAGCGCCGCCAGCATCATGCCCAGCCGCCCGTTCAGCCGGGCGTCTCCCAGGCCGCAAGCGGCCGTCTCTTCTTCCACCCAGGATCCCACGTCAGCACCTGCTCGATTGTTGGCGCCGGACAAGGAATCAGGCCCGATTCCCGTCGATCGACACGAAACCGCAGGACTCGTGGGCAACTGAAAGCTCGATCGGCCGGTTACGCTCGTCCTGCCGCCGGAGCTCGAGTTCGGTTCTCACCCGGGAGCCGGGCGCGGATCTCCGCCGGCCGCTCGCGGAGGCTCTTCCGACCCCCGCGAGAGCATGTCTTGGTCCTGTCCCGCGGCGTGCAGCCGGGCCGAGAACCCGCGAAAGCCCGGGGCGCGCAGCGCCGGGCCCAAGGTCCAGCGGCTGACCGAGACGCCGAAGCCCTGCCGAAGCCGTTGCACCGGATCGACCGGGCGCCCGCGCACCGCGCCGTCCGGACGCGGCTTCGGACCGTCCTCCACCGCCCGTCGCGGCGCCGCGCCCTGCGCCGCCGTCAGCATCGGCGACTTGCGATCGACCAGCCCCTCCAGGCCCTTTTCGTCGAAGCCCCCCGCACGATCCGCAGCCCGACGTCCCCGATCCTCGCCGCCTTGCGCCGCCTCGCGTCCCGGATCGCCCTCACCAGCGACCTCGGATCGTCCGCCCCGCAGTCCGCCCGTCGTGAGACCGCCGCTTCGATGAAGATCCCCCGCCTCTGCATGGATGAATCATCCCGGGACGTTCCTGAGAATCCCCTTCGCGAGTCGGGCTCGGCGGGCGCCTGCATGAGACGTCTCGGTCGACGCTATCCGCGCTCCGGCCGCCGGCAGCGTTTTCCGCTCCGTCCGCCTCATGGCCGGTGGCGGTGAGCGGCTTCCGACACTCGCATCGGTCGACGGTGACCGGAAGCGGGCCGGCAGGCGGTCCGGCGCAGCGGGCGGCCGAGGTCGGGATGCGGTCCGGTTGCTCCAGCCTCCGTCCCGCCGGGCGCGCGACGCGCTTGTGCAGAACCCTGCGGCGGCGCCCCCCGACGGAGATTCCCCGACCGTCCCCTGCCCATGCATGGCGGTCTCATTCGCCGCCGGGAACAATGACTCGGATCGCGTCAAGGGAAGGCCGGGCGTTTCGATCCGCCGGGCGGACGTTCCGGATCGCGCCGCACCTCATCGGCGTCCGCGTCGGCGGCGGACTCGGCCTCGCGCCCCGGCCGGTCCGACGCGGCCTGATCGGCCTCGGGGACCGAGGCGCAGCCCTCGAGACCCTGGCGGGTCGGACCACGGTCGCCGCGACGCCGGCCTCAGCGAGGATCCCGGGACGTCTCGGCCCCGCGCTCAGCGGGCCGAGACGTGGGTCGAGGTCAGGTCCAGCAGCACCTTGCCGTCCTCGTCCGAGATCAGCGTTCGCACCGTCGAGACCCGCCGCCCCCGTTTCACCCATGTGGCCCTCGCCCGGAGGGTTCCGCTCCGCCGGTTGCCGAGGAGCTGCGCGTTCAGCGTCACCGCCACCGGGAAGCTCTCCATCCCCGGAGTCACCTCCGCCTCGCCCAGCGCCAGCCGCGTCGCGAGAACGTCGGCGAACCAGACCAGGGCGCCGGCATGGACGGTCCCGAACGGGTTGAGGATCCCGGGCCCGATCTCCATCGCGCCCTCGGCCGCGTCCTCGGCGACCGAAAGCACCTCGAAGGCGATCGCCCCCTCGTAGGACCGTACCGACATCACGCCTCTCCCCTCCGGCCGCCGCACGGCGATCCTGCCGCGCGTGCGGCGCTCCCGGCAACCCGGTTCAGGCGTGGATCGCCCCGTCGCCGCAGGCGAACGCCGCCTCGCGCATCGCCTCGGAGAAGGTCGGGTGCGCATGGCAGGTCCGCGCCAGATCCTCGGCCGAGGCGCCGAACTCCATCGCCACGCAGACCTCGTGGATCAGGTCGCCCGCCATCGGCCCGACGACGTGCGCGCCGAGGATGCGGTCGGTCTTCTCGTCGGCGAGGATCTTCACGAAGCCGTCGCCCGAGAACATCGACTTCGCGCGCGCGTTGCCCATGAAGGGGAACTTGCCGACCTTGTAGGCGACGCCGTCCTCCTTCAACTGCTCCTCGGTCCGGCCGACGGCCGCGACCTCGGGATGGGTGTAGATGACCGACGGGATCACGTCGTAGTTCACGTGCCCGGCCTCCCCGGCGATGATCTCCGCCACGGCATGACCCTCGTCCATCGCCTTGTGCGCGAGCATCGGGCCCGCGATCGCGTCGCCGATGGCGTAGCAGCCCTCCAGACGCGTGCGGAACGTCGCGTCCGTGACGATGCGGCCCCGCCCGTCGGTCTCGATGCCCATGTCCTCGAGGCCCAGCCCCTCCGTGAAGGGCTTGCGGCCGGTGGCGACGAGCACGACGTCCGCCTCCGCCTCGTGCTCCGAGTCGTCCTTGCGCGCCTTCCAGCGCACCGTCAGGCGGTCGCCCTTCTCGATCTCCGTGACCGCGGCGCCGAGCGTGAACTCCAGCCCCTGCTTCTTCAGGATGCGCTGGAACTGCTTGCAGACCTCGCCGTCCATGCCGGGCGTGATCTGGTCCAGATACTCCAGCACCTTGACCTTCGCGCCGAGCCGCGACCAGACCGAACCCATCTCGAGCCCGATCACCCCGGCCCCGATGACGATCATGTCCTTCGGGACCTCGGTCAGCTCCAGCGCGCCGGTGGAGGAGACGATGCGCTCCTCGTCCAGCTCGGCGAAGGGCGGCACGGCCACGTCGGAGCCGGTGGCGATCACGATCGACTTCGCGGTGTAGGTCCCCTCGCCCTCGCCGCCCTCGACGGTCACCTCGCCCTTGGCCGAGACGCGGCCCCAGCCCTTCAGCCAGTCCACCTTGTTCTTCTTGAACAGATAGGCGACGCCGTCGACGTTGCCCTTCACCGTCTCGGCCTTGTAGTCGATCATCCGACCGACATCGACCGAGACCTCCTTGGCCACGATCCCCATCTTCGCGAAGTCGCCCTCCGCCTCGTGCACCATGTGCGACGCGTGCAGCAGCGCCTTCGAGGGGATGCAGCCGACGTTGAGGCAGGTGCCGCCCAAGGCGCCGCGGCCCTCAACGCAGGCCGCCTTCAGCCCGAGCTGCGCGCAGCGGATGGCGCAGACATAGCCCCCCGGGCCGCCGCCGATGACGATCACGTCGTAGTCGGACATCTCTGTTCCTCCGCGTCTTGCATTCGCGTCGCCGGCGGGGCAGCCTTCATCCTGAGGTTGCTTCGCACGGGAAAACTTCATGTTCAGGCTGATCTCCGCCCTGCTTCTCGGGGCGCTCGCCGGGGCGGGCGCGGCCTCGGCCCACGGCGGCGGCACCGACGCGCGAGGCTGTCACTTCGACCATCAGCACGGGGGTTATCACTGCCACTGACCGCTCAGGCGCCGCCGCCGGCCGGCCCGAGCGCCGCCGCCGCGAGCATCGTCGCCGTCGCGAAGAAGCCCACCGCCCAGACCGCGCTCCGCACCCAGGGGACCCCGAAGGCGTAGAGCGGCACGTAGACCACCCGCGCGACGAGATAGACCGTCGCGGCCCCCTCCGTCACGGGCGAGGACACGCCGGTGATCGCCACCGCGGCCACCGCGGCGGCGAACATCACCAGCCCCTCGACATGGTTCTCGAAGGCCCGCTTCAGGCGTGCGGGCGCCCCGGTCAGCTCCCGCGGGGGCGCCGTGTCGCGCGGCCCGGCCAGCCAGTCCGATCCCATCTGCAGGTTCGCCGGCACCGCCATCAGCAGCAGCTGCGCCGCCGCCAGCAGCCCGGCCCAGGCCAGGATCGTCCCCTCGAAACCCGCCGTCATCAGAACCTCCAGGTCTGCACCGCCATCGCCGCCACCCAGGCCGTGACCCAGGCCACCGCGAGATCCGGCCCAGGCTCGGGCAGCAGTCGCCAGGCCTGCGTCACGCCGAGCCAGACGAACGCCGCCGCCCAAAGAAACGTCGCCCTCAGCGCCGCCCGCTTGGTCAGGCGCACCGCCCGGGCGTAGGCGAGACCGAACCACACCGCCGGAGCCGCCGCGCCCAGCAGCGCCGCGGTCTTCACCGGCCAGTCTGCGAGCGGGGCCGCGAGCCCTTCGTCCCACGGCAGGAACCACAGAAGGCCCAGCAAGGCCAGCGGCAGACCCGCGCGCATCGCCGCGGCCCATGGCGGCAGCCAGCCCGGCGGCGCCCAGCCCCAGGCCGCTTCGGACCGGGGGGGCGGGCTCACGCCGTCCCGCATGCCGGGGCCGCGGCGAGGCTCACGCCCGCGCTCCGGGATCCCGCCTGCCGCGTCCGGCGGAGGCGTGCGCCGGCGCGGGCCGCCGCCCCTCGTCCGTCTCGCCGCGCGCGGCGGCGGCCAGCCGCTCCAGCGTCGGGACGATCAGCATCGCGGCCAGCGACACGGCGAACACCGCCGCCAGCGTGTTCGTGGTCCCCACCAGGGCGTCGGACAGCGGCAGGCCCTGGCTGATCGTCCAGGTCCGCACCCCGCCGTTCATCACGAAGGCCAGCATCAGCCAGGGCAGCAGCAGCGCCCGCAGGCGCGCCACGCGGCCGCCCGGCGCCCCGCCGGCCAGCCGCTCGCCGCCGAGCACGGCCGCCGTCAGCGCCAGAACCGCGGCCGCGGCCGGCGCCGCGCCCTCGCCGGTCGCGTAGAACCGCGCGAAAAGGCACGCCGACGCCACGGCCAGCGCCGGCGCCGCCGCGAGCAGCCCGAGCAGGAGACCTCGCCGCCCGCCCATGGCTCAGAGGTCCATCAGCAGGCGCCGCGGATCCTCCAGCGCCTCCTTGACGCGCACGAGGAAGGTCACCGCGCCCTTGCCGTCCACGATCCGGTGATCGTAGCTCAGCGCCAGATACATCATCGGCCGCGCCACGATCTGGCCGTTCATCACCATCGGCCGCTCCTGGATCTTGTGCATGCCGAGGATGCCGGACTGCGGCGGGTTCAGGATCGGCGAGCTCATCAGCGAGCCGTAGACCCCGCCGTTGGAGATGGTGAAGGTGCCGCCCTGCATCTCGGCCATCGAGAGCTTGCCGTCGCGCGCCCGCCGGCCGAGTTCGTTGATCCGCTTCTCGATGTCCGCGAAGCCCATCCGGTCCGCGTCCCGCACCACCGGCACCACGAGGCCCGAGGGCGTGCCGACGGCGACGCCCATGTGGTAGTAGTTCTTGTAGACGACCTCGGTCCCGTCGATCTCGGCGTTGACCTCGGGCACTTCCTGCAGGGCGTGCACGCAGGCCTTCACGAAGAACGACATGAAGCCCATCTTCACGCCGTGCTTCTTCTCGAAGAGGCCCTTGTACTCGTTCCGGATCGCCATGACCTCCGTCATGTCCACCTCGTTGTAGGTGGTCAGCATGGCGGCGGTGTTCTGCGCGTCCTTCAAGCGCCGCGCGATCGTCTGGCGCAGGCGGGTCATCTTCACCCGCTCCTCGCGCTCGGCGTCCGAGGCGGCGACCGGCGCGCGCGGGGCGGGCGCGGGCTCCTCGCGCTTCGCCTCCTTCGGCGCCTCGCCCTTCTCGAGGTGGCGCTGCACGTCCTCCTTCATGATCCGGCCGTCGCGCCCGGTGCCCTTCACCTGCGCGGGGTCGACGCCCTTCTCCTCCATCAACCGCCTGGCGGCCGGCGCATGCTCCACGTCCGAGCGTCCGGCGGAGGGCCGTCCGCCCGCCTCGCCGGAGAGCGGCGCGTCGCGGCCGTAGTCGGCGGCCTCCCCCGAGGTCTCCTCGACCTTCGACTCCGACTTCGACTTCGAGCCGCCGCCGGAGGCGCCCTCGCGGATCCGGGCCAGCAGCCCGCCGGCCTCCACGGTCTCGCCCTCCTCGACCATCAGCTCCTCGATCACGCCCGCGACCGGCGACGGCGCCTCGACGCTCACCTTGTCGGTCTCGAGCTCGCAGAGCATCTCGTCGGCCTCGACCCGGTCGCCGACCGTCTTGAACCAGCTCGCGACGGTCGCCTCCGTGACGCTCTCGCCGAGCGAGGGGACCGGCACGTCGACGACGTCGCCGCCGCCGGACCCGGCGTCCTCCTTCTCCTTCGCCGGCTCGGCCTTCTTCGCGCCGCCGCCCGACGCTTCGGCCTTGGCCTTGCCGTCGCCCTCGGACCTGCCGCCCTCGCCCTCGGACAGCGTCGCGAGCAGGGCGTCGACGCCCACCGTCGCGCCCTCCTCCGCCACGATCTCCGACAGGGTGCCGGAGGACGGCGCGGGCACCTCCACCGTCACCTTGTCGGTCTCCAGCTCGCAGAGCATCTCGTCGGTCTCGACCGCGTCGCCCGGCTTCTTGAACCAGGTCGCCACGGTCGCCTCGGTGACGCTCTCGCCCAGCGTCGGAACCCGGACTTCCACGGTCATCTCTCAGTGCTCCTTCAGGCCAGCGCTTCGGACACGAGCGCGTCCTGTTCCTGCTTGTGCTTGCGGGCCAGCCCCGTCGCCGGAGAGGCGGAGGCCGGGCGCCCGACATAGCGGGGCCGCCCACGCTCGGCCCCGATGCGGCCGAGCACCCATTCGATGTTGGGCTCCACGAAGGTCCAGGCGCCCTGGTTCTTGGGCTCCTCCTGGCACCAGACGATCTCGGCGCCCTTGAAGCGGCTCAGCTCCTTGGTGAGCGAGATCGCGGGGAACGGATAGAACTGCTCCAGCCGCAGCAGGTAGACGTCGTCGATCCCCTGCTCGTCGCGCGCCTCCAGCAGATCGAAGTAGACCTTGCCGGAGCAGAGGACGACCTTGCGGATCTCGGAGTCGGGCTTCAGTTCCGTGTCCGAGTGGCCCATCTCCGCGTCGTCCCAGAGCACGCGGTGGAACGACGAGCCCGTCGCCATCTCCTCCAGCTTCGAGACCGCCTTCTTGTGGCGCAGCAGCGACTTCGGCGTCATCAGAACCAGCGGCTTGCGGAAGGTGCGGTGGATCTGCCGGCGCAGGACGTGGAAGTAGTTGGCCGGCGTCGTGCAGTTCGCGACGATCCAGTTGTCCTCCGCGCTCATCTGCAGGAAGCGCTCCAGCCGGGACGAGGAGTGCTCCGGTCCCTGCCCTTCGTAGCCGTGCGGCAGCAGCAGCACGAGGCCCGACATGCGCAGCCACTTGCGCTCGCCCGAAGCGATGAACTGGTCGATCATGATCTGCGCGCCGTTGGCGAAGTCGCCGAACTGCGCCTCCCACGCCACCAGCGCGTTGGGCTCGGCCAGCGAATAGCCGTACTCGTAGCCGAGCACCGCGTATTCCGAGAGCATCGAGTCGACGACCTCGTATTCCGCCTGGCCGGGACGGATCTGGTTGAGCGGGAAGAACCGATCCTCCGTCTTCTGGTCGACGATCGCCGAATGCCGTTGCGAGAAGGTGCCGCGCGTCGAATCCTGACCCGAGAGCCGGACCGGATAGCCCTCCGTCAGCAGCGTCCCGAAGGCCAGCGCCTCGGCCGTCGCCCAGTCGATGCCCTCGCCCGCCTCGATCGCCTTGGTCTTGGCGTCGAGCATGCGCTGCACGGTCTTGTGCGGCGTCCAGTCCTCCGGCAGCCGGGTCAGCGCCTCGCCGACCTCGCGCAGCCGCTCCAGCGGCACCGCGGTCGCGCCGCGCTGGTATTCGCCCTCGCCCGCGCCCATGCCGGACCAGCGCCCGTCCAGCCAGTCGGCCTTGTTGGGGCGGAAGTCCTTGGCGGCCTCGAACTCCTCGTTGAGGAAGGACTGGAAGCGCGCCTTCTCGTCCTCGATCTCGCCCTCGGGGATCAGCCCGTCGCTCACCAGCCGCTCGGTGTAGAGCTGAAGGGTCGTCTTGTGGCCGCGGATCGCCGTGTACATCAGCGGCTGGGTGAACATGGGCTCGTCGCCCTCGTTGTGCCCGAAGCGGCGGTAGCAGAAGATGTCGAGGACCACGTCCTTGCCGAACTTCTGGCGGTATTCCGTCGCCACCCGCGCCGCATGCACCACCGCCTCCGGATCGTCGCCGTTCACGTGGAAGATCGGCGCCTCCACCATCAGCGCGATGTCCGTCGGATAGGGGCTGGAGCGCGAGTTGTGCGGCGAGGTCGTGAAGCCGATCTGGTTGTTCACCACGAGATGGATCGTGCCGCCCGTGCGGTGTCCCTTCAGGCCCGAGAGGCCGAAGCACTCCGCCACCACGCCCTGACCGGCGAAGGCCGCGTCGCCGTGCAGCAGGATCGGCAGCACCGCGCGGCGCTCGGGGTCGGCGTGCTGCGACTGCTTGGCCCGCACCTTGCCCAGAACCACCGGGTTCACCGCCTCGAGGTGGCTCGGGTTCGCCGTCAGGCTGAGATGCACCTTGTTGCCGTCGAACTCGCGGTCCGAGCTGGCGCCGAGGTGATACTTCACGTCGCCGGAGCCCTCGACCTCCTCGGGCTTGAAGCTGCCGCCCTGGAACTCGTTGAAGATCGCCCGATAGGGCTTGCCCATCACGCAGGCGAGCACGTTGAGCCGCCCGCGATGCGGCATCCCGATCACGATCTCCTTCACGTCGAGGGCGCCGCCGCGCTTGATGATCTGCTCCATCGCCGGGATCAGCGCCTCGCCGCCGTCGAGGCCGAAGCGCTTGGTGCCGGTGTACTTGACGTGAAGGAACTTCTCGAAGCCCTCGGATTCCACCAGCTTGTTCAGGATCGCCCGGCGCCCGCGCTTGGTGAACTGGATCTCCTTGCCGTAGCCCTCGATCCGCTCCTTGAGCCAGGCCGCCTCCTCGGGGTCGGAGATGTGCATGTACTGCAGCGCGAAGGTGCCGCAGTAGGTCCGCCGCGCGAGGCTGACGATCTCGCGCATGGTGGCCGTCTCCAGCCCCATCACGTTGTCGAGGAAGATCGGCCGGTCGAGATCGGCCTCCGCGAAGCCGTAGGTCCTGGGCTCGAGCTCGGGATGCGGCTTGCGCGCGGTGATGCCGAGCGGATCGAGATCCGCCGCCAGATGCCCGCGGATGCGGTAGGCGCGGATCAGCATCAGCGCGCGCACCGAATCCAGCACCGCCTGCCGGATCGCCGAATCGTCGACCGAGACCTGCTCGCTCCTCGCCTTGTCCGCGATCTTCTCCGCGAGGTCCTGGGGCGCGCGGTCCAGCTCGATCTCCGGCGCCCACTCCCCGGTCAGCGCCGAGACCAGTTCCCCGTCCGGCGCCGGCGGCCAGTCGGCCCGCGCCCAGGACGGCCCCGAGGCCTCGCGCCGCACGTCGTCGGCGTGCTCGTTCAGCTCCGCGAAGTAGCGTCGCCAACTGTCGTCCACGCTCGACGGGTTCTCGGCGTAGCGGGCGTAGAGCTGATCCACGTAACCGGCGTTGTGACCCTGCAGGGCCTGGCTGGAGCGGAAGGCGTCGTTGGAGCTCTGATCGGTCATCGGCACACGGGCGCGGCGCGCCCCTCCCTGGGTTCGCGGCGGGGTCGCGCCGCGGTGGACCGGGACGCGGCGCTCACCGCGCCGGCTCCGGCCCGAAACGGTCGTCGGGCGGCCCGCCCGACAAGACGCGCCGCCGAACCGCGAGGGCCGGCGGCGGCAGGACGGCGGCCGGCGCCGGGATCGGCGGCGGCGTGGACCGCCACGGCGTCCCCCGCCGCGCGGCGGGCGCAGGCTCGGCAGGGCAGGTCCGGATCGCCTCGATCGGCCGAATTCACGCCGCGCTTCCTCCTCCTCTCGTCAGGGCCTCAGCGGCCCATCGCCTTCAGCACCGCCTCGCCGAGGCCGGCGGGGCTGTCCGCCACGACGAAGCCCGCGGACTTCATCGCCTCGATCTTGTCGTCGGCGCCGCCCTTTCCGCCCGAGATGATGGCGCCGGCATGGCCCATCCGGCGCCCCGGCGGGGCGGTGCGGCCCGCGATGAAGCCCGCGATCGGCTTCGCCCGGCCCTTCTTCGCCTCGTCCGCGACGAACTGCGCCGCGTCCTCCTCGGCGCTGCCGCCGATCTCGCCGATCATGATGATCGCCTCGGTCTCGTCGTCGGCCAGCAGCCATTCCAGCGCGTCGAGATGCTCGGTCCCCTTGATCGGGTCGCCGCCGATCCCGACGCAGGTGGACTGCCCCAGCCCCGCCATCGTCGTCTGCAGCACCGCCTCGTAGGTCAGCGTGCCGGAGCGGGAGACCACGCCGACCGAGCCGCGCTTGTGGATGTGCCCCGGCATGATGCCGATCTTGCAGGCGTCCGGCGTGATGACGCC
>Ga0102931_1001882_pt1 | contig 10444 bp, 6 predicted proteins | sample SalPonR1_C_D1_MG_FD_79282 | JGI IMG/M metagenome (GOLD analysis project Ga0102931, IMG submission 79282) | Salt pond soil microbial communities from South San Francisco under conditions of wetland restoration - Salt Pond MetaG R1_C_D1_MG | ecosystem: Environmental > Aquatic > Marine > Intertidal... | reverse complement strand
GGCCGTGCAGGCGCTACGGGCGCAGGGAACCGCCATCGGCTCGACCACTGGCTACACCCGCGACATCATGGAGCGGATCTTGCCGGTCGCGGAGGCGCAGGGCTATCGTCCCGACTGCCTTGCGTGCGCCGGGGATGTGCCGCAAGGGCGTCCGACGCCCTTCATGATGTACCGCTGCTTTCTCGACCTCGCGGTCTATCCCGCTTGGGCCTGCGTCAAGGTGGACGACACCGCCCCCGGCATCGCCGAGGGCCGCAACGCCGGCATGTGGACCGTCGGCGTCCGCCGCACCGGCAACCTGTTCGGCCTGGACCGGGCCGCCGTCGCCGCCCTGCCGCCCCGCGTCCGCCCGGCGGCGCCCGGCGCCCTCTGGAAAGGCCCGAAACCGGGCCAGGACTGGCGCATGGACCTGCCCGCCATCGGCCCCGAGACGGTGCGCCGCGCGGCCGCGGCCGGCCTCGGCGGCATACGGCTCCACGCCCGCGGCGTGCTGATCCTCGGCCCCGAGGAGACCGCCGCGGCCGCGGAGACCGCCGGCCTCGCGCTCTGGGCCGAGCCGTGAGCGCCCCTCGCCCGGCCGTGGCGCCCGGCCTCCACCGGCAGCGCTCCCGCCCCGCCGGCGTCTCCCTCGCGGGAGACGCCGCGAGGTTGGGCCCGGCGCCGCCGTGGGGGTCCTTCGGACCCGTCACGGCGGCGCGGGCGCCAAGCGCGCCGCCGCCGCGCCCGGCGGCCGCTGCGCGCCGCCGTCCTCCCTCCGTGAGCCGCGACCCGTGAGCCGCCCGCTCCGCCTTCACCTGATCGCCGGCGAAGCCTCGGGCGACCGGCTCGGCGCGCCCCTGATCCGCGCCCTCCGCGCGCGGCGGGAGATCGAGGTGCACGGCGTCGGCGGCGAGATGATGCAGGCCGAGGGGCTCGCGCCTCTCTTCCCCGCCTCCGACCTCGCCGTGATGGGCCTGACCGAGGTGCTGCCGCGCCTCCCCCTCATCCTCCGGCGCCTCCGCGAGGCCGCCGCCGACGTCGCCGCCCGGCGTCCCGACGCGCTGATCACCATCGACAGCCCGTCCTTCTCGCTGCGCGTGGCCGCCCGCGCCCGGCGCGCCGACCCGGCGCTCCGCACCATCCACTACGTCGCTCCGTCGGTCTGGGCCTGGCGCCCCGGCCGCGCGCGGGAGATGGCGCGCTACGTCGACCACGTCCTCGCGCTCCTTCCCTTCGAGCCGCCCTGGATGGAGGCGGCCGGCATGACCTGCGACTGCGTCGGCCACCCCGCCGCCGCCATGCCCCGACCGGCCCCGGAAGACATCGCCGCCATCCGCGCCGCCCTCGGGGCCGAAGGCGGCCCGCTGCTCTGCGTCCTGCCCGGCTCGCGCCGCGGCGAGCTCGCGCGCCTCTCCCCTCGCTTCGGCGAGACGCTGCGTCGTCTCGCGGACCGCGTCCCGGGCCTCGTCACGGTCCTGCCCGCCGCCCCCGGCCTCGCCGACGCCGCGCGAGAGGCCGCGGCGGCCTGGGGCGTCGGCACGCAAGTGCTCGATCCGGCCGGGTCCGACCCCGCCGCCGCCGAAGCGCGCAAGTTCGCCGCCATGGCCGCCGCCGACGCCGCCCTCGCGGCCTCCGGCACCGTCAGTCTGGAACTGGCGGCCCTCGGCGCCCCCCATGTCTCCGCCTATGCGGTGGCGCCCGTCACCGCCCTGATCGTGCGCAACATCGTCAAGGTCCCGACGGCGAACCTGGTCAACCTGCTGACCCGCCCCGACGCGGTTCCCGAATTCCTGCAGGAGCGCTTCCGGCCAGCCGCCGCCGCCGACGCCCTCGCGCGCCTGATCGAGGACGCCGGCGCCCGCGCCGAGCAGCGCGCCGCCTTCGACGCCGCCATGGCCGCGCTCGGCCGCGGCGGCCCGCCGCCGTCCGAGCGCGCCGCCGACTCGATCCTCGCCGCAATCGCGCGCGGCTGAGCGGCGAGGGCTGGCCTTCGTCCGATTCACTCGATATTCATCTGATCATGGCGGCTCCGCCGCTGCGTAAAGCGTGCCCCTGGATCAGGACGAAGCGTTGCGTGAGTTCCGACACGCCGGTCTCCCGACCGGCCTCATCGCCCTCGCGGCGGCCCTCGGCCTCGCGGTCCCCGCGAAGGCCGTCACCATCGACGACGCCGCCGGGCTTTCGGCGGCCGCGGCGGCGGGCGAGCCCTTCGGCTCCGTGGTCCGTCTCGCCTTCGACGACGGCGTCTCGTCCGGCGTCTGCTCCGGCGCTCTGATCGCCGCCGGCGCCGTCCTCACCGCCGATCACTGCGTCGTCGGGTTCTCGGCGGCCGACGTCACGGTGGAGTTCCGCGCCGGCTCCGGCGCGCTCGAGGCGACGCGCGGCGTCGGCGCCGTCTTCGTCCTCGGCGACCTCTACGACGGAAGCAACCTGCTCGACGGCGGCGATCTCGCGGTGCTCGCGCTCGCCGATCCGGTGACGGACCGCGATCCCTTCGCGCTCGTCTCCGACCTGCCGTCGGGCGCGACCGCGCGCCTCGTCGGCTACGGGCGCCACGGCCTCGGCTCCACCGGCGCCGGACCGATCGACCTCGTGCGCCGCGCCGCCGACGCGACGGTGGACGCCTACGGGGCCGCGCCCGTTCCCTACGCCCCCGGCACGCCCGACATCGGCTCGCCCACGCGGCCGCAATTCTTCTCGGGCAGCGAGAACATCCTCTCGGCCGATTTCGACGACACGTCGGACGACGCCACGGGCGACGGCTCCAACACGCTCTGGCATGTCGGCAGTTCCGGCGCGACGCTGTCTCTCGAAGGTTCGGGCGCGCCGGGCGACAGCGGCGGTCCGCTGCTGATCCGCACCGGCCTCGCCTGGGCCATCGCCGGGGTGCTCTCCGGCGGCGCCGGCCTCTCTGGCGACCCGCTCGCCGGCTACGGCGGCGTCGCCTACTGGACCGGCGTGCGGAGCGTGGAGGCCACGGCCTTTCTCTCGAGTTTCGAGGGGGTGCGCTACGTCGCGACGGTTCCCGTTCCCGCGCCGGCCTGGCTTCTCCTCGCCGGGGCGGCCGCCCTCGCCGGCCTGCGCCGAAATCGCCCGGTTGACGGCGGCTGAAATCGGCTTTCATCCGAGGTTCCGCGATCCTTCTCCACCGTGATGCCGCTTGGGCGCCGCGCGGCGCCCGGCACGGGGGATGAGGAGGGCGTTCCATGAGCGAACATCACGGCATGGCCAAGGCGCTGCGCGAGCGCCAGCAGGCGCAGGCGTCGATCCACGACCGCACCTTCGGGCGGCTGTTCGAGCGAAACCCGATCAGGCTTCCGACGGATCTCGACCGGGCGCTTGACCTGCTGTCGGATCTCGCCGACGCGATGCGCGACGAGGCGTCGGCGACCGGGCCCGCCGACGCCGGGCAGACCTTCTTCGGGCAGTTCGTCGACCACGACGTGACGCTCGACGTGCAGTCGGCCCTCGGCAAGACCGCCGCCGCCGTGGATATCGAGAACCAGCGCACGCCGACCCTCGATCTCGACTGCGTTCTCGGCGGCGGGGCGGAGGCGAGCCCGCTGCTCTACTCCCATCACAGCCACGAGACGGCGCACTACCTGCTCACCGGCACGCACGCCAATCCGGACGACCTGGCGCGGAACCCGGAGGGCATCGCCTGCATCGGCGATCCGCGCAACGACGAGAACGCCTTCGTCGCGGCTGTGCAGAATCTGATGATCCGGTTCCACAACGTGCTGCTGCATCGCCTGCGTCACGACACCGACGGCATGAAGGCGGCCAAGCTGAAGGACGAATCCGACCACGTCGCCGCCGCCCGGCTGCTGCGCTGGCACTACCACTGGATCATCCTGCACGAATACCTGCCGGCCTTCGTCGACGACGAGGTGCTGGAGCGGGTGGTGCGCCGCATGGAGCGCGGCCGTCTGCCGAAGGGCATGCGCCCGCGCGACGCCTACATCCCGGCCGAGTTCTCCGTCGCCGCCTACCGCTTCGGTCACGGCACGGTGCGGAGCGAGTACGACATCGGGACCGAGACGGTGAAGCTCTTCGCCAACGACGGCTCGATGGACGGCCTGCCCGCATTCGGCCCCAAGACCAGGACCGTGGACCTCGCGAAGTTCTTCGGCACGCGCGCCGATCCGGACCGCGCCCAGAAGGCCCGTCCCGTCGGCCCGCGCATCGCGGCGGAGCTCTACGACCTGCCCTTCGTCGGCGGCGGCGAGGACGGCCCGCCGGCGATCAGCTTCGAGCGGGCGCGCAGCCTCGCCCACCGCAACCTGATCCGCGACCGCTTCGGCTTCGAACTCGCCTCCGGTCAGCAGGCCGCCGCGGAACTCGGCTTCACGCCGCTCGACCGGGACGAGCCCACCCGCCGCGCCGGCTTGGACAAGATCCCCCTCTGGTACTACTGCCTGCAGGAGGGCGACCACTACGGCGGCAAGCTGGGCGAGACCGGGGGCACCATCGTCGCCGGGGTGATCTGCCGGCTGCTGCGCGACGACCCGCGCTCGCTCTGGCACGCCGACGGCTTCGCGCCGCTGTTCGCCCGCCACGGCGCCTTCGGCATGGGCGACGTGGTCGATCTGGTGAACGAGGCCTGGGGCGAGATCCCCTTCGGCGAGGTGTTGCGGAGCCCGCGCTCCACCGATTTCGCGTCCCTCTCCTGAAACGGCGACGGCGGCGTCCCCGACCGGCACGCCGCCGCCACGGATTGTTCATGATGCCGCCCGCGCCCGACTTTCGTCGAGCGCGGGCCGGCGTCACATCCGATCCGCAGGGGACGCGGGTCCGGTCCGAGCCGCGAAGGGCGAGAACAATGCCCGAACTCCGCCCTCAGCGGTCGTCGACCGGCCGCCAGTCCCGATGCGTCGGCCCGGTGTAGAGCTGACGCGGCCGGCCGATGCGGCCCTGCTCCTCCATCATCTCCTTCCACTGCGCGATCCAGCCGACGGTGCGCGACAGCGCGAAGATCGGGGTGAACATCGAGGTGGGGAAGCCGATGGCGTCGAGAATGATGCCCGAATAGAAGTCGACGTTCGGATATAGCTTCTTGTCGACGAAGAAATCGTCTTCGAGCGCGATGCGCTCCAGTTCCTTCGCCACCTGCAGAGTCGGGTTGTTCTCGATTCCCAGAAGGCCCAGCACTTCGTCCGCGCTCTCCTTCATCACCTTCGCCCGGGGATCGAAGTTCTTGTAGACCCGATGACCGAAGCCCATCAGTCGGAACGGATCGTCCTTGTCCTTGGCGCGCGCGATGTATTCCGGAATCCGGTCGACCGTCCCGATCTCCCGCAGCATCTCCAGGCAGGCTTGGTTGGCGCCGCCATGCGCCGGACCCCAGAGGCAGGCGACGCCCGCCGCGATGCAGGCGAAAGGGTTGGCCTGAGACGAACCGGCGAGCCGCACCGTAGAGGTCGAGGCGTTCTGCTCGTGATCCGCGTGAAGCGTGAAGATCCGGTCCATGGCCTTGGCCAGGATTGGATCGACGACGTAGGGTTCGGCCGGAACCGCAAAGCACATGTGAAGAAAGTTGGCTGCGTAGTCGAGGTCGTTCCGCGGATAGACGAAGGGCTGACCCACCGAATACTTGTAGGCCCAGGCGCAGATCGTCGGCAGTTTCGCGATCAGCCGGATCGTCGCCACCTCGCGCTGCCAGGCGTCGTGGATGTCGGTGCTGTCGTGGTAGAACGCCGACATCGCGCCGACGACGCCGCAGACCACGGCCATGGGGTGCGCGTCGCGCCGGAAGCCGCGGAAGAAGTTCTGCATCTGTTCGTGCAGCATGGTGTGACGCGTCACGCGCGTCTCGAAGTCCTCGAGCTCGGCCTTGTCGGGCAGATTGCCGTAGAGCAGAAGGTAGCAGACCTCGAGATAGTGGGACTTCTCCGCCAGCTGGTCGATCGGATAACCCCGATAAAGAAGCTCGCCCTTCTCGCCGTCGATGAACGTGATCGCGCTCTCGCAGGCGCCGGTCGAGGTGTATCCGGGATCGAAGGTGAAGGCGCCGCTCTTGGCGTAGAGCTTGCCGATGTCGATCACCGACGGGCCCAGCGTGCCGTCGTAGACCGGCAGTTCGAGGGTCTTGCCGTCGAAGGTCAGGGTCGCGGTGCGGCCGGAGTCCTTGGGCATGGGGCGTCTCCCGTAGGGGCGGGCGCGTGCGACGCGCCGGGGGTGGGCGGCGGCTAGCCCGGCCGCAGCCGGACGCCGACCGGGGGCCGGCCGCGTCAGGCGGCCGCGTCTTCGAGGCGGGCGAGCGTCTCCTCCCGCCCCAAGGTGACCATGACGTCGAACACGCCGGGCGAGACGGCCCGACCGGTCAGCGCCGCCCGGAGCGGCTGCGCGACCTTGCCGAGCTTGAGGCCCTCGGCCTCGGCGAAGTCGCGGGCGGCGCCCTCCAGCGTCGCGGCGTCCCAGTCCGCCGTCTCGCGAAGCTTCGGCGTGAACCGGGTCAGCAGCTCCGGCGCCTCGCCGGAGAGCAGCTTCAGCGCTTTCTCGTCGGGCTCCAGCGGCCGGTCCGCCAGAAGATAGTATGCCATATCAATGAGCTCCACGACGGTCTTCGCGCGCTCTTTCAATCCAGGCATCGCCTGCGCGAGCCGCGCGAGCCGCGTCGCGTCCGGTTTCGGCTCGCCCCGCGCCTCCAGCACGTCGAGGCAGGCCTCGACCAGCCGCGCGTCTTCGCTCGCCCGGATGTGCATCCCGTTGAGATGCGCGAGCTTGGCGAAGTCGAACCGCGCGGCGGCCTTGTTGATGCCGGAAAGCTCGAACCAGGCTTGCGCCTGCGCGTCGGTGAAGAACTCCTCGTCGCCGTGAGCCCAGCCGAGCCGCGCGAGATAGTTGCGGAGCGCCTCGGGCAGGTAGCCGTCGCGGCGATAGGCGTCGATCCCGACCGCCCCGTGACGCTTCGACATCTTCGCCCCGTCCGGCCCGTGGATCAGCGGGATGTGCGCGAAGACCGGCGTCTCCCAGCCCAAGCCGCGATAGATCAGCGTCTGCCGCGCGGCGTTCGTCAGGTGGTCGTCGCCGCGGATGACGTGCGTCACGCCCATGTCGTGGTCGTCCGCCACCACCGCGAGCATGTAGGTCGGCGTCCCGTCGGAGCGCAGGAGGATCAGGTCGTCCATCTGCGCGGCCGGCCAGGTCACCCGGCCCTGCACGGCGTCGTCCACCGTGACCTCGCCCTCGCGCGGGGCCTTCAGGCGGATCACGTGCGGCTCCGCCGGGTCGCCGTCGTCGCGGTCGCGCCAGGGCGAGCGGAACAGGGGCGGCTCGCCCGCGGCCTTCGCCGCCTCGCGGAAGGCCTCGATCTCCGCCTTCGTCGACCAGCAGCGATAGGCCGCGCCGGCGGCGAGCATCGCCTCGGCCGTCATGCGGTGCGCCTCGAGCCGCGCCGCCTGGCTCACCGCCTCGTCGTCCCAGTCGAGGCCGAGCCAGGTCAGCCCCTCCAGGATCGCCTGCGTCGCCTCGGGCGTGGACCGGGCGCGGTCGGTGTCCTCGATCCGCAGCAGGAACCTGCCGCCCCGACCGCGCGCGTAGAGCCAGTTGAACAACGCCGTGCGCGCCCCGCCGATATGCAGGAATCCGGTGGGCGAGGGGGCGAAGCGCGTGACGGGCGCGCTCTCGGTCTCGTCGGTCCGGCGGTCGGGGGTCGTCATGCTCTGGATCACGGTCCGATTTCGTCTAAGGTGCGGCGCCGTTATGGCAACCGCGAACACCGAGGACAAGCGGGCGGAGACGCCCATGGCGACGCGGACCGCGGCGGCGGTGCGCGCAGCCTTCGCGCGCGCGCTCGATGCGGAGCGCCGGCGCCTCCCGTTGTGGCTGCCGGTCTGTCTCGGCCTCGGCATCCAGCTCTATTTCCTGCTGCCGTCGGAACCCTCGGGCTGGGCGCTGGCGGCGGCGGTGGCGCTGCCGGCGGCGCTGCTGCCTTGGGCGGCGCTGCGCGGCCTCGGGCGCGTCAACCTTCTGCTGGTCGCGGTCGCCTTCGCGGCGGCCGGCTTCGCGGCGGCCGCCGCGCGCACGCATCTCGCGGCGGCTCCGGTCCTCGCCGAACGCGTCGACGCCACGGTGGAGGGCCGCGTCGCGGAGATCTCCCGCTCGCGCACCGACCGGCGACGCGTGGAACTCGTCGATCCGGTGATCTACGGGCTCCCGGCCGGCGACACGCCGCGCCGCGTCCGCGTCACACTCCTCGAGGGCGACTTCGCCCGCGACGTCACGGTCGGCGAGCGCATCGCGGTCTTCGCCCGACTCGGCCCGCCCGGCGCGCCGGTGGAGCCGGGCGGCTTCGACTTCCGCCGCCACGCCTGGTTCGAGGGGCTGGGCGCGGTCGGCTTCGCCCGCGGTCCCGCCGTGGCCGCCCCGCCGCTCGGCCCCGAAAGCCTGCAGGACGTCGTGGCGCGTTGGCGCGGCGACCTCACCGACGGCATTCTCGCCGCCTTGCCGGGGCGCGAGGGCGCCTTCGCCGCGGCCATTCTGACCGGCAGCCGGGCCGAGATCCGGCAGGAGGAGCTGCAGGCGCTGCGTGATTCGAATCTCGCGCATCTCCTTGCGATCTCGGGACTGCACATGGGGCTGCTGGCGGCGTTGATCTTCGGTGCGGTGCGCTACGGGCTCGCGCTGTTCCCCGGCGCGGCCTCGCGCGTCTCCTCGAAGAAGATCGCGGCCCTCGCCGCGCTGACGGCGGCGGCCGCCTATCTGGCGCTTTCCGGCGCCTCGGTCGCGACGCAGCGCGCCTTCGTCATGGCCGCGGCGGCGCTGATCGCGGTCCTGATCGACCGTCCGGCGATCTCGCTCCGCGCGCTTGCGGCGGCCGCGCTGGCGATCCTGCTCTGGCGCCCGGAGAGCCTGCTGAACGCGGGCTTCCAGATGAGTTTCGCCGCGACGGTCGCGCTGGTCGCCGCCTACGAGACGGCGTTGCTGCGGCTTCCGTCCGAGCGGCGGGGCCGGCTTCGGAGGATCCTGCTCTATGTCGTCGGCCTGGCGCTGACCTCGGTGATCGCGGGACTGGCGACGGCGCCCTTCGCGGCGGCTCATTTCCATCGGATGACCGCCTACGGGCTGCCGGCCAACCTGTTGGCGGTGCCGGTGATGGCGTTCTGGGTGGCGCCGTTCGGCGCGCTCTCGGCGCTGCTGGCGCCGCTCGGGCTGCACGCCCTGCCGCTCTCGGCCATGGGGCTCGGCATTTCGGTGATCCTCGGCATCGCCGAGTGGGCGGCAGCGCTGCCCGGCGCCGTGCGCGGGGTCGAGGCCGCGCCGGCCGGCGCGGTCGCCCTCGTCGCCTTCGGCGGCCTCTGGCTCGCGCTCTGGCGCACGCCGATCCGGCTCGCCGGGATCGCGGCGATGGCGGGCGGGCTCGCCTACTGGTCGCTGGCGGACACCCGGCCCGAAGTGCTCGTGGCGCCGCAAGGGGCGCTGATCGGCGCCGAGGGTCCTGCGGGCCGTGCGCTCGACCGGGCCAGCGGCGCCGGCTATGCCGCCGACAGCTGGCTCGAGCGGGACGGGGACCTCGCGACGCAGGACGAGGCCGCCCTGCGTCCGGGGCTGGAGCGGGAGGACCGGCGCGGCACGGCCACGCTCTCCAACGGCTGGGCGGTGACGCTGCTTCGCGGCGGCGCGCCCCCGCCGCGGGTCAAGCGGCGCTGCTCGCCCCGCACGGTCGTGATCGCCTGGGGCGCTCGGGACGTCGAGGGCGGCCCCTGCATCCTTCTCGACCGGGACGCCTTGCGACGGCTCGGCGCCGTCGCCGTCAGACCTGCCGGAGCCGGCGTGCGGATCGAGGGTTCCCGCCCCGTGGCCGCGCGTCGTCTGTGGGGCCGGGGGGAGTCCGAGGACGCCGGATGACGCGGCGCTCCAAGCGCGGCGCCTTCGGCGCTCACGCCGGGCGGCCGGTCTCCGCGAACGATCGGCCGCGTCCTCGCAAGACCACGGTCCGGCCTCGCGCACTCGCCGGAACCGCAAGCCGTGCGGTCATGGCACCGGAGCGAGCGGAGCGACGCTCACCGGCCGCGTGCCCGTCCCCCGGGCGAAAAGGTCGCCCGGGGCCCTCCGTTCGCAGATTTCAGTAACTGCGGATCAGCCCGACGAGACGACCTTGGACAGCGACCTGTTCGGGTCGGTAGCGCCGGGTCTCATAGGCGGGATTGGCCGCCTCCAGCAGGATCGCACCGTCCTTGCGGCGGAGCCGCTTCAGCGTCGCCTCCTCGTCCTCCACCAGCGCCACGACGATGTCCCCGTCATCGGCGTCGTCGCGCCGCTCGATCACGACGAGATCGCCGTCGTGGATGCCGGCCTCGATCATCGAGTCGCCCTTGACCTCGAGCGCGTAGTGCTCCGTTCCCCGCCCGAGCATGGTGGCGGGCACGCCCACCTCCCGCTCGCGGTGCTGCAGCGCCGTGATCGGCGTGCCGGCTGCGATGCGGCCCATCAGGGGCACCGTCGAACTCTCGATGCCCGGGGG
>Ga0102931_1001876_pt1 | contig 10458 bp, 12 predicted proteins | sample SalPonR1_C_D1_MG_FD_79282 | JGI IMG/M metagenome (GOLD analysis project Ga0102931, IMG submission 79282) | Salt pond soil microbial communities from South San Francisco under conditions of wetland restoration - Salt Pond MetaG R1_C_D1_MG | ecosystem: Environmental > Aquatic > Marine > Intertidal... | reverse complement strand
TGAATTTTTGGAAAGTTTTTGAAGTGTCGGTTTAGTACGCGCCTTGAAACCAATAGCGATGAAGAAACTACCTGCGGCACTCAGCATCAGTCCTAGAAAAACAATCGGTATATACCAGAAAATAAGAGAGGAGTCAGCCTGTCCAAGAGATTGAACTACGGTATAGATGTAGGATCCAATCAGAGAAAGGCCGCCTATTATAAGCAAAACACCTGCAATTACAGATAGTATGGGGATGAAGCGATTTTGTACCATTCACTTAAGTAAGTAATATTAAAGTTCTGTTGCACAAAAAATACAATACCAAGTAAATACATGTGCTATAGAGCTTTACTTAATAAACGGACTGATATGATCAAAGTACTTGTTTAATCAGATACAAAGGGTAATATATCATTAGATAGAAGGGAGGATTTTTATGGAAAAGACAATAGATCATCCTGCTTTGCGGTGGATGAGAGACCATCGCCATGAAGCAATCGAAATACTTCGCATATTTTTAGGTGGAATACTTTTTTATAAGGGGTTCTACTTTGTTGAAAATATTTCTGAGATTTACGACATGATCGAGGGAAGCATACCGATCTCATCCTTTGTGGTAGCTCACTATGTTGTAGGAGCCCATCTTGTAGGCGGACTGATGCTTAGCTTTGGGTTAATTACCAGACTTGCAGCTGCCGTTCAGATACCCATTTTAGCGGGGGCAGTATTTTTTGTTCATGCAAGAGATATATATCTGGGCACGGCTTCCGAACTGGAATATGCCATTCTGGTACTGGTGCTTCTTATTGTTTTCTTTGTTTACGGAGGAGGTAAATGGTCATTGGACGGATATATTATTAGAAGAAAGGAAAACAGAGTAGCCGGGTGAAAAGCCGGATTTCACTTTTTGCGTTAAGGCTCGCATTGAATTGATTTCATGTAAGCAAAAAAGTTATCATTACTTACCATTTAGTGGCGTATTCTTGGCTTTCATATTGCGGAAATATGCTTCTCATATAACTTAGTCTAAATGAAAGGTCCTCATTATGGAAAAAATGACACAGATAGTGATTTCTTTATTTTTTTTGACGGTTATTTGTTGGATGCCCGCACAAAGCCAGGATCAGAAAAAAGAATGGTATCGTGTTGAAACGGTTGAAGGCAATGTGTTTTTTGGTTACTTGATTTCCGAGGATGATCAGTCTGTAGTGCTCAATGTTGAGTCTGTGGGTGAAATAACTATTCTGAGAGAGAATATTAAAAACATGACTCAAATAGATCCTGACCAAATAAACAATGGATCTCACTGGCATGATAACCCACAGGCTACCCGATACTTTTTTGCGCCAAATGCGCTCGGTCTTCAAAAAGGAAAGGGGTACTATCAGAATACATGGATCTTCTTTAACAATGTAAATTATGGTATTTCGGATAACTTTTCTCTGGGTGGAGGGATTGTTCCTCTGTTCTTATTTGGTGCCAATACAACTCCTGTCTGGATCCTGCCCAAAGTCACTATTCCTATTTCAAATGATAAGTTTCATCTTGGAGCCGGAGCCATGTTGGGCGGATTGATAGGAGAGGAATCTGAAACATTAGGTCTTTTTTACGGGGTGGGTACAATTGGAGACCGCGACAAAAATATGACTGTTGGAATCGGCTACGGTTATGCCGGTGATGAAGTGTCACGAACACCGTTAATTAACATTAGCGGTATGGTACGTGTCAGCCGAAGGCTATTTTTACTGACAGAGAATTATTTTATTCCTGAAGCGGATGCTGGCGGAATTCTATCTGCCGGTGCACGCTGGACCACAGAGCAGTTTGCGGTCGACTTTGGTCTCTTTCGCCCCACCGATGGAGGAGGTGACTTGATTGGTGTTCCCTGGGTTGGTATAACAATTCCTTTTGGCAGGTAAAAGCTGAAATCTATACTAACTTTTCTGTTTATAGTATTCTATTCTGATGTGATTAAAGAGGCGTTTTCTTTCAGGTGAGGGAACATTTTGTATTGAGTGGCTTACAAGCCTACACACCTCAATTGCTCGACACAAGAATGGACTTGGTTTATGAAAGTTTTAAAATCGGCACTACCTATTTTGCTTCTTATCACAGGAGCATGTGCTACAACAAACCCACCTACACAGCAACTCACCGAAACGGAAACAGTGATTCGCCAGGCCGACCAAATAGGCGCAGGAGATTATGCGCCGCTTGAAATTCGTCAGGCAAGACAAAAACTGGAGCAGGCCAGGGCCGCATATAACGATGAGGATTATGCTAAAGCGGCACGGCTCGCTGAGCAGGCAAAAGTAGATGCTGAACTGGCACAGATTAAAACGCTTTCCGGAAAAGCTCAGCTTGCTGTAAATGAGCTCAGAGAGAGTATAAGGCTTCTTGAAGAAGAACTTGGTAAACGAGATGGTGAAAATAAATAGTGAGATAATATGAAGATGATGCGACGATTTTTAACCATTCCCGGACTACTTTTACTGCTAACGGCCTGTAGCGGACCTCTTGCCATGAACCCGTTACTTGAAGAGGCAGAATCTGAATTTGAAACTGCCTCACAAGACTCTTCAATCCTGGTCTATGCACCTGTTGCTTTGGTTGAAGCTGAAGAGGAGCTGGAACGCAGCCGATCACTTTGGGAGGCAGAAGCCGACCGAACATTGGTTGATCATCATGCATATTTGGCCAAACAGAAAACGGCGATTGCCAGAGAAACGGCCAACCTGAACCAAGCACAGGTTGAAATTGAGAGAGCAGAACCTGAACGGCAGCGTGTACTTATTGATATCAGGAGAGATCAGGCTCAACGTGCTGAACAGCGCGCAGAGCAAGCTCTTGAAGAGGCTCGGCGTGAACGGGAAGAAGCTGAACGTGCAAGGCAAAGAGCAGAAGAACTTGCAGATAGAGTTAACGAACTGGAAGCACAGCAAACTGAACGAGGCCTGGTACTTACACTGGGTGATGTTCTTTTTGATTTTGACCGTGCAGAACTGCAGGCCGGCGGACAGCGTGCCGTTGCCGAGCTTGCCCGCTTTCTGGAAGAGTATCCCGAAAGAAATGTAATGATAGAGGGATTCACAGATAGTGTCGGTTCGGAAGAGTATAATCAAAACCTCTCCTTGAGAAGAGCTAATTCAGTACAGCGTGCATTGATTAATCGGGGGATCTCTTCAAACAGGATTGGGACCGTCGGTTATGGAGTTCGTTATCCGGTAGCAACCAATCAAACAGAATCGGGGCGCCAGCAAAATCGCAGGGTAGAAGTTATTATTTCTGATCAATCCGGATCGATACCCGAAAGAAGAAACTAACTTACATCATCACTTCTTATTATGCCTGCAGTTCAAATGACGAAATGGGTGCGGGCTAAACTACTTTGTTAACGTGTGTGGGAGATAAGAAGTTTGCTTTACAGTGCCTCCTTCGAAGGGAGACTTTTTGGCGTCAGTTCCATATATCAAACTGATGTTTGTTACTTAACAGATTAAAGGGGCCCACTGTTGAGTAAGTTTCTGAATGGCATCTCTTTTTATATTTCGATGTGAGGGGCGAAGTAGTTATTTTCATCAAAATAGCAGCAATCAACCTATAAATTAGTAGAACAGATATGTCTCAGGAAAAAGGGTATGGATTATTAAAAGGAAAAAAGGGGATTATTTTCGGTGCATTGGATGAGAGAAGTATTGCGTGGAGAATTGCCCTGGCCTGTAAACGAGAAGGTGCAGATTTTGTATTGAGTAACGCACCTGTTGCTCTCCGTTTGGGAACATTAGAGGCGTTGAGCGAAGAGACCAACGCGAAAATTATTCCGTGCGACGTGAGCAGTGAAGAGGACGTTGAAAATTTGATGAAGGAGACAAAAGAGGAGCTGGGCGGTGTGGATTTTATCCTTCACGCAATCGGCATGTCTCCCAATGTTCGAAAGAAGGTAGAGTATACGGATTTGAATTACGCTTGGTTGAATCAAACGCTGGATATTTCTGCAATTTCACTGCATAAAGTTCTCAATTATGCAGAAAAAACAGACCTAATTAATGATGGGGCCAGCGTGATTGCACTCTCCTACATCGGAGCTCAGAGAATCTTTTCCAAATATTCCGATATGAATGATGCCAAAGCACTGTTAGAAAGCATTGCCAGAAATTATGGCAGCCGATTGGCAAAACGGGGTATTCGTGTGAATACAGTTTCTCAGGCTCCAACAAAAACCTCTGCAGGTTCAGGAATTAAAGGTTTTGACAGCATGTATACATTCGCTGAAAAAATTGCGCCTCTTGGTAATCCCACAGCAGATGAGTGTGCAGATTACTGCGTTACACTTTTCTCTGACTTATCCCGAAAAGTAACCATGCAGAACCTCTATCACGATGGCGGCTTTGTAACCAGCGGGATTTCAGAAGAGATGATCGACGGACTTGTGAAACTCTACGCAGACGAAGAGTAATTACCATACTAAGACATGGTATTTTTATTGATAAAGGAACCTCTTTTGACTGTTTTTAAACTTGTTACGGTTCGTGCTGAAGCAAAATCAACTACTGTGAATTTGAGATAATAATTAGGATAAAAGTGTCTCCCCTCCTTCGTAAGGAGGGGCCGGGGGTGGTTTTCAGCTTTAGTTGTAGATTTATAATGGAGTAATTAATTCAATTGCCAAAATTAACCACCCCTAAATCCCCTCCTTTGAAATGAGGGGACTTTTCATATTCCCAAATCCACATAGATTTATGTCGAAATCTCGCTAACTATAAAAATACCATGTCTGTTTAATGGAAAAGAATAAAAGAATCAAAATTCTCGGTATCGATCCGGGTTCACGAACTACTGGATTTGCAATTCTTGAAGAGGAGAATGGAAAATACCGGGCAGATATTTGTGACGTGATCCGAATGGATAAAATGGACGACCACAATGATCGCCTTCAGTTTATTTTTGATGAAATCACCAAACTGATCAAAAAGCACAAACCCACCCAATGTGCTATAGAAACGCCGGTTTATGGAGTGGATCCTTTAGCGATGCTCAAGCTTGGGCGGGCTCAGGCTGCTGCAATTCTTGCCATTACCAATCAAAAAATTCCCGTTTCTGAATATTATCCCAAAGCGGTGAAAAAAGCGATCACCGGTAACGGAAACGCAAGTAAAGAGCAGGTCGCCTTTATGCTCGAACGGCTTATGATTTTGCCTGATAGAAAGCTGAAAGATGACGCTACGGACGCCTTGGCTGTTGCCTGGTGTCATCACACAAAAACGGGACATATTCCTGCCAATCAGATGAAGAAAAAAATGCATCAAAACAACAGCAAGAACAGCTGGGCGGCTTTTGTGGATGCTAACCCCGATCGTGTAAAAAAGCACTGACCTCTACCAATTAACAATAAATTATATAGGACGCTATGATCGCCTTTCTGAACGGTATTTTACACAGTAAATCGGAAGAAGAGTGCATAATTGATGTTCAGGGAGTGGGCTATCGTGTTGAGATCTCCAACCAGACTCTGCAAACATTACCGGAGGCCGGTAAGGAGTTGAAGATCATGATATATCACCACATCACCGATAACGATCAGAGGCTGTTCGGTTTTGCATCATCCAAGGAAAAAAACCTTTTTGAGAGACTGATTACCGTAAAAGGAATTGGACCAAAATTGGGTCTCACCATTTTATCGGGGATGCCGGCTGCCAATTTGATGGAAGCGATTGTAACACAAAATACGGCGGCACTTTCAAAAATTTCGGGAATAGGTAAGAAAACAGCCGAGCGAATGTGTCTTGAGCTGAAAGATAAACTGTTTGATGAAACCCAGCCATCTGTTGCCACCGGATCAACAGAACAGCGAAGTAAACATGAAGAGGCCGTTTCCGCTCTTGAAGCGCTTGGTTTTAAAAAGAGAGATGCCGAACAATCGGTTCAGAAAATTGCAGCTACCAATCCAAAATTTTCGGTGTCCGATATTGTGAAGAGTGCGCTAAACTCTATGAACAGATAATATTAGCTTAACACAGAATGGTTATGTTAAGCTAAGCTTCACACCGTTATGTGAAGTCTGAATTAAAACTAAAGCCAATTTGATTTGTCAAAACAAACCATTCTAGTTGTTGATGATGAACAGGACCTGCTCGACCTGATTGAGTACAATCTTAAAAAAGAGGGATACAATGTGCTGAAGGCCGAAAATGGCGTTCGGGGATTGGAGATGGTAAAAGAGCACAAGCCGAATCTTGTACTGCTCGATATTATGATGCCTAAACTGGACGGCATCCAGGTTTGTGAAAAAATGAGGGCGAATCCCGACCTAAAAGCGATTCCGGTTATCTTTCTGACGGCCAGAAGTGACGAAAAAACAGAAGTGGAAGGCCTTGATATCGGAGCTGACGATTTTATAACTAAACCGATCAGCACAACGAAATTATTATCCAGAATTAAAGCAGTGCTTCGAAGGTATGATGAGACCGAAGAAGAAGTAAACCGCTTGGTGGTACACGACCTCGAAATTGACAAGGACCGCTATATCGTTACAAGAGGTGAGGAAGAATTTCAGCTTCCACGAAAAGAGTTTGAACTGCTCTACTACCTCGCCAGCCGAAAAGGTAAGGTTCGCGACAGGCAAACACTTTTAAATAAGGTTTGGGGAGATAATATTTACGTAGTGGATCGTACGGTAGATGTACATGTTCGAAAAATTCGGGAAAAGCTGGGTGATCACTATATTGAAACCGTGAAAGGTGTCGGTTACCGTTTTAAAGAATAAACAGCTGCATTTTTGAAGAAAAACTTATTTTCTGCCATATCTCTGCGAACAGCAAGTATTTCTTCGCTGGTTATTGCCCCGACTATTTCAATTCTGATGTGGTATATATCCGGATTGGGATCATTTGAAGCACTCCTTCTTTTTGTACTTCTCTTCGCGATAGTTTTTGCAATTACCTACTCTGTTTCAGCATATCTGCACAACTCCAGGCTGAATAAAATGACTCGAATCATTAAGAATATCTCTTATAAGCAGTTTGAGAATTACAATGATCTCGATGTTGAAAATAATGACGAATTGGACGAGCTGATTAAACAAACGATTCGCGCCAGCAAAATGGTAGAAAAGGAGCTGATTCGACTCAACAAAATTGAGAACTACCGAAAGGAGTTTATCGGTGATATTTCGCATGAACTGAAAACGCCAATTTTTGCTATTCAGGGCATTATTGAAACCTTATTGAACGGTGCTGTTCATGATGATGAGGTAAATGAGGTTTTTCTGCACAAGGCCATGAAAAATGTGAATCGCCTTACATATTTGACAAAAGATTTGATGGAAATCTCCAGGTTGGAAACCGGTGAGCTAAAATCAAATATGCAGGAGATGTTTTTGCGAGATGTTGTCCTCGATGTAGTAGAGAACCTTCAGTATAAGGCAGAAGATGAGAATATTGAGCTGATTGTTCACGAGTTTGATAAAAACATTCAGATAAGGGCAGACCGTAATCAGATCAAACAGGTGCTCATTAATCTTATTGAAAACGCGATTAAGTACAACAGAGAGAGCGGCAAGGTTGAAATTGGGATGATTGATCTTGGCAGCGGCAAGGTTGAAATGTTCGTGAAAGATACCGGTATTGGCATTGATCCAAATGATATTGAGAGGGTTACAGAGCGATTTTTCAGGGTTGATAAATCCCGGTCGAGGGAGAGAGGCGGAACCGGTCTGGGCCTGTCTATTGTAAAGCATATCATCGAGGCACACGGAGAAAAGCTAACTATAGAAAGCAAGCCGGACGAGGGCTCGGTTTTCCGTTTTACATTAACCCGTGTTTCTCACGTTTCAGTTTGATCCCCTTTTTTCTACCTTTCTGATGAAATTTTATTCAATTTAAAATCAAGATCATCAGAAATGACCTATGCAGTGATAATGGCCGGTGGATCAGGCACCCGGTTTTGGCCTAAAAGTACCAAAGCGCTACCCAAACAGTTTTTGAATCTTTTTGGTGAAAAAACCATGATTCAGGAAACCGTAAAGCGATTGAAAGGCGAAATTGAACCGGAAAACGTGCTTGTTGTTACCAATGATAGTTATGTTTCCATAGTAGAAGCTCAGCTCCCTGAAGTTCGTAAGGATCATATTATAGGAGAACCCGTTGCTAAAAATACAGCACCCTGTGTTGCAGCAGCAGCAGCCATCATAAACAAGCTGGACCCCGACTCCGTTATGGTGGTTCTGCCGGCTGATCATCAAATCACAAACAGAGAAGCGTTTTTAAATATTTTAAATTCAGCGGTTGAAACGGCAAAAACTGAGAATTCACTGGTAACGATAGGAATTGAGCCAAATCGGCCGGAAACGGGCTATGGTTATATCTGTTACGAAGAGAATAGTGAGCTGCAAAAGGCAGGCAATCCGGTTTACTCCGTGAAAAATTTCACCGAGAAGCCAAACCGTGAAACGGCAGAAGAATTCCTGGAATCAGGTAACTATCTGTGGAACAGCGGAATGTTTGTATGGAAAACAGAGACTGTACTCAAGGCATTTAAAAAGTTTTTGCCGGATGTATTTAAACTGACGGAAAAACTGCAGGCATCCGACTTAACACAGGAAGACATCAATCAGTTTTACCAGGCATGTCCATCCATCTCTATCGATTATGGTATTATGGAGAAAGCTGAAACGGTTCATGTGGTTCCGGGAGAATTTGGATGGAATGACGTGGGTAGCTGGACGGCTGTTCACGAGCTGTCTGAAAAAGATGAACATGGAAATGCGATTGGGAATGCAAAAATTTCAATCGTTGACTCTACACAAAACTTAATTCATACCGAAAGCGGCAAGCTGGTCTCATTGGTTGGAGTTGACAACGTAGCTGTGGTTGAAACCGACAAAGCAATTCTGGTTGTAAACCTGAAAAAAGCGCAGGGCGTGAAAGAAGTGGTAGACGAATTAAAGTCGAATCCTGAATTGAGGGATTTCCTATGATCAGATTGTAATCTCCATTTGATCAAAAGCCAGTTGCACGTGATTGGGTAGTTTTTTGTTTGACTCCTCATGATCTACATAACCATTCATGTGGATTAGGTAGGTTTGAGGAATCTCCAGTTCATCGGCAATTTGGACAGCTTCAGGAATCGTTAAATGTGTAGGGTGTTCGGGATTCCAGCGCAATCCGCTCAATACCATTACTTTACTCCCTTTTACCAGCTCTTTTGTAGATTCGGGAATCGCCTTTACGTCCGTCATGTAGGAGAAGTCGTTGATGCGATATCCCTGCACCTGTATTTTGCCATGATTATAGGGAAGGGGAGTAATATTCAGATCTCGAAATTTGGTTTCACTTTCAATTGAAGATAGATTAACGGAAGTGGAGCCGGGGTATTTATTCTTTCCAAACATGTAGTCAAATCTTGCCTGAATGGACTCAAGTGCTTCTTTGGAGGTGTAAAGTGGAATGGGACCTTGCTGAGCATAGTTGAAAGCGCGCAGGTCGTCTAAGCCGGCAACATGATCCATGTGTTCATGTGTAATCAGAACCAGGTCGATTCTCTTTACACCGGATCGAATGGTTTGAATTCTAAACTCCGGGCCGGTATCTATAACAACGGAAGATTGATTGGTTTGAATCCATACCGAGCAACGTGTTCGCTGGTTGCGAGGATCGCCCTTAATGTGTTCTGATCCAAATCCACCGGCAACAGGTACTCCCATTGATGTTCCGGTTCCTAAAAACGTACACTTCATGATTCCTGAATTTCTTCTGTTACGTCGTCCTCATTAAATCGATCAAGCCGTGTCCATATTTTTTCCAGCTCTTTTCTAACAGCGGGTTTGATGTAGGTATCATCCGGACTCATATTTTTTAGCACCTTTGCCAATATTGCGGCCTGGGATTCAGGTGGTTTATTTTTGTTGATGACTATTAGTTTATCTCCCTCTATAATGCATTGATCGCCGCGAAATGATCCTCTCTCTTTACGAATGGTATATCCGCCTTTTTCACAGAGGGTTTCCAGTTCCATTAAAAGAGTTTCAGTTTTCATTAAAAAGTAACTCCGATTGAAATTGAATGAGATGTATAATCGTAATCATTTTGGTTGCCGTCAATGTCGTAGCTTCTAAAATCAAAATGATAGCTAAGAGCTATCCCTCTGTCTCCAATTATATTTTTAATCAGCAACTGTGAGGAACCGTCAATTCGAAATAGACTCCCGCCAAATAAATTTCCCTGTGAAAAACTGAACCCATAGTTGGGTGTGGCTTTTAAGGAGAAGTCAAATCTCTCACTGAGTCTTGCCACTGTTCTCACTCCGGTACCGACGATAAATGAACTTTGCTGAAACTCAGATTCGGTGTTATTGCGCTGAACCCTTTTTAAATCTGTAGTGATTTGAATAGGAATTTGGAAGATGAAGTTTCTTTCATCACTCAAGTAGACATTGATATTGTTATGAAGCCTTCCTAAAATATTTAAATAGCTATTGTTA
>Ga0102931_1001871_pt1 | contig 10475 bp, 7 predicted proteins | sample SalPonR1_C_D1_MG_FD_79282 | JGI IMG/M metagenome (GOLD analysis project Ga0102931, IMG submission 79282) | Salt pond soil microbial communities from South San Francisco under conditions of wetland restoration - Salt Pond MetaG R1_C_D1_MG | ecosystem: Environmental > Aquatic > Marine > Intertidal... | reverse complement strand
TGCACCTGTGCGAGCGGCCGGGGTGAGCCGTTGTCCACCACGACGATCTCGCATCCTGACAAGTCATTCTGCGAAAGCGCCGACAGACACCGATCGAGCCGCTCCGCATCGTTGTAATGCGGGATGATGATGGCGACCCCTGGCATTGTTTGTTTGCCTTGATTTTGTTCAGTAATAGTAGTCGTAGTATCCGTCGTCTTCGGTTGTGTATCGGCATTTGTTGAGGACGATACCGAGGATGTTCGTGAGCTCTGCGACCTGTCGTTCTGCGGTATCGATCTGTTTCATGGGTGTGGCTTCGGCGGCGGCGATGATGACGGCGCAATCGACGTTCTGCAGGAAGGCGATGTTGTCGTCGCTGACATTGAGCGGCGAGATGTCGAAGAAGGTGAGATCGGGGGCGTAGTCGCGTTCGATCCCGTCGATGGCGTTGCGCGCCTTTCGGCTGAGCAGGATCTCGGAGGGTGCGCGCGCGGCCTGTCCGTTGAGCCCGAGCGCCACGCGCTCGCCGAGGCGCAGCCCGTGATCGGCGAAGCTCACCCGCTCCTCGAGCACGTCGGCCATGCCGTGCTCGGTGCGCTGTCCCAGGACCCTGTGCATGTTGGGGCGGCGCAGGTCGAGGTCGAGGGCGATCACGCGCATGTCGCGCTGGCGCTCGAAGCTGAAGGCGAGGTTGGCCAGCGTCGTGGTCTTTCCGGCGGCCGGGTCGGGCGAGACGAGGGCGATGCGCCGCCAGCCATGGAGCTGGGTCTGGTGGATGATCTTGGTGCGCAGCAGGTCGTAGGGGGCTGCGGCGCGCCCGCCTTCGGCGGTGACCACGCGGTGGCGGTCGAGATGCCGGTGATCGATCCTGGCGGGCGCCAGCGCCGACCAGGCCGTGTCGGCCGCCCCGTCGGCGGCCGGGGCGGGGCCGTGCTCGGTGCGGGAGGTGGCGCCGGTGCGGCGGTCGCCGTTGCCGCTCTTCTGCCGCTCGGCGCGGGCGCGGGCGAGGGCTTCCTGAATGCGTTCCATCTCAAGCGCTCCCGGTCGTGATGCGGATATCCTGTCTGCAGCTCACCAGCGCACCCCGATCATGTTCATCGCCCTGTCGGCCAGCAGGTCGAGCGGCAGGTAGTAGAGATGCACCATGTAGACCGCGGCCGGCAGCCCCAGCAGGATCGTCAGGTAGACGGCGGTCTTGAGCAGCCGCTTGCGGAGCACCTCGCCGCCGCTGGGCATGTAGGGGATTGTGGCCAGGGGGCGGACGCCGAGGCGGCTCACGATATCCTCGGAGCGCCGCGCGGTGCGGTTGAGCAGCTCGATCAGCAGCACCAGCGCGAGCCCGGCCCCGATGCCGACGGCGGTGCCGCCGCCGGCGATCAGCAGGCGGTCGGGCTTGGTCGGCCGGGTCGGGGTGGCCGGTGGCTCGATCACCGAGAGGCGCTGACCGCGCGAGAGGGTCTCGATCCGCTCGCCGGTGCTGGCGCGCGCGAGCCGGTCCACGGCGGTGTTGTATTGCTTCTCGATATTGGCATAGGCGCGCTGCAGCTCCTCGAGCGCGACGGTGTTGGCGGGGGTCTCCTCGAGCGTCTCCGTCAGATCCGACAGCCGCGCCTCGGTCTCCTCGCGCCGTTCCTGGAGCATGTCGATCCGGGTCTCGATCTCGCTGAGCTGCAGCTCGAGCGTCGCCGCGCCGCGGCGCTCCGCCGCCGTCTCCCCCTGGTCCGCCTCGGCCGCGTCGTCGCTCTGCGCCCGCGTCTCGATGCGCTCCTCGAGCTGGGCGATGCGCGCCTTGAGGACCCTCACCCGCGGGTTGGTCTCGGAATAGATCGACAGCGCCTCGTCGAGCTGCCCGCGCATATCGCGCAGGCGTCGCTCGTCGGGTGACAGCTGCGGGCCCTGCTCGCCGAACTGCCCGGTCGCCTCGAAGACCTCGACCAGCCGGTCGGCCTGCATGCGCTGCGCGGTGATCTCGCGGTCGATCCGGCGCAGCTGCTCCTGGAGCTGGTTCTGCTTGCTGAGCCGGAAGTCGAGGCTCCCGGGCAGGGCGCCGGCATTGCGGGTCTTGAACTCGAGGATGCGCGCGCTCTGCGTGTCGAGGTCCTGGCCCAGACGCTCGACCTCCTGTTCGAAGAACTCCTGCGTGTTGCCCGCGCGCTGCGTGCGGAACTCGACGTTCTGGCGCTCGATCAGGGTCAGGTACGCGTTGAGCACCCCCGAGGTGATCTGCGGCGCGCGCGCCTGGAAGCTGAGGCTCATGATCGGCGCCGGGGACCGCCGCCCGGGTTTCTGGATCGTGGTGCGTGCGCGCATCCCCGCCACGATCTGGTCGGCGCTCATGGCGCCCACATTCGCGAAGACCTGCTGGTTGCGCGCCACCTCGAGCAGGTTCGCGCGGGTCATCAGCCGCTGCTCGATGATCTCGAGCTGCTCGCGCGTGCCGACATTGACCGTCGTGGCCGCCAGGTCCCGGGGGATTTGCGGCGCCTCCAGCAGCAGGCGGGTCTGCGACTCGTAGGCCGGCGGCAGCGCGAAGGCGGCGATCACCGCCGCGGTCGAGATCGCCACCGCGACCACGAGGAAGTAGTGCAGCCGGCGCAGGAAGATCGAGGCGTAGTATTTCAGCTCGTTCATGGCGTGGTCCCTTCCTCGGCGGTCTGCCCGCCGGCAAAGAACAGCCCGTCCGCCAGCACGCTGTTCAGCACCTCCTCGGTCACCCCCCTCTGGTCCTTGCTCCAGGCATAGACCATGGCGATGTCGCAGATCTGGTTGACCAGCCGCGGCACGCCGCCGGTCTGCTCGTGCACCACCCGGCAGGCCGCGTCGCTGAACTCCTCGCCGGTGCCGCCCACGGCCTGCAGCCGGTGACGGATGTACTGCGACACGGTGTCCGCGTCCATGGCCGGAATGTGAAAGCTCGCCGCCACACGCTGGGCGAGCTGCTTCATCTTCTGGCTGCGGATCACGTCGCGCAGCTCCGGCTGGCCCACCAGGATGAGCTGGATGAGCTCGTCCTTGTTGCTGTTGATATTGGTGAGCATGCGCAGCTCCTCAAGCCCCTCGACCGAGAGGTTCTGCGCCTCGTCGAAGATCAGCACCACGCGCCGGTTCTCGGCGTATTCGGCGATCAGGAAGTCCTGGAGCCGCTGGAACAGCTGCACGTAGGTGGCGTCGCGCTCCACCTCGATCGAGAGCGCGCCGAGCACCCAGTGCAGCAGCTCGCCGCGCCCGCCCTGCGCGTTCGAGATCAGCCCCACGGTGATCGTCTCGTCGGCATTGCGCAGAAGATGCTGGATCAGCGTCGTCTTGCCCGAGCCGATCTCGCCGGTGATCACGGTGATCGGCGCGCGCGACAGGATGCCGTAATCGAGGATCGTGTAGGCGTTGCGGTGCGCCTTCGACCAGTAGAGAAAGGCCGGGTCCGGCAAGAGCGTGAACGGGCGCTCGGACAGGCCGAAGAAGTCCGCGTAAAGTGTCTCCGGTTTCATGTCCATCTTTCGAAACGGGTCCCGCTGACCGGCAGACGCCCCGGGGCCGGGACAGGCCCCGACACACATACCTACCGGTAGTGATGTGCCCTCTAAACCACCCTGTTGCAACTGCCAAACCCGCCCTGCCCCCCGCGCGGGGGGCAAAACATGCCGCGCCGCGGCACCAAGACGGCAGACAGAGGGCACGCCCGCGACATCGCGCCAGGCTACACGCAAGCGGTGTAAGATCGGTTACGGTCGACGGGCTCGCCCGCGCGGCCGGGGGCGGCCCCGGCCCGTATCTGTCGCGAAGTCGTCTCGTATTTTAATCAAGTCTCCGGTTTCGCGTTGTCCGGGCGGGGGCGGGCGGGGTAATCTGGATCCGACGACGACGCCGGAGCGCGCGCCCCCGCGCCAGAGTGCGGCCTCGCACGGGAGACGATCCGATGAGCCTTCGCGACACCTTCGACACGCCCCTCCGCGGCACCTTCGAGACGCCGCTCCGCGACACCTTCGAGACGCCGCTCCACGGCGGGCCCGCGGCGCATCCGGGCCAAAGCGGCGGGCTCTACGCGGCCGCGGGCAAGCGCCTCCTCGACCTCGCGCTGGTGGGGCTGACGCTGCCGGTCTGGTTGCCGATTGTGCTCGCGCTGATGGCGCTGGCGGCCTGCGACGGCGCCGCACCGCTCTACCGCCAGGAGCGGCTGGGCCGCGGCGGGCGCGTGTTTCGCATGCTCAAGATCCGCACCATGATCCCCGGCGCCGAGGCGGCGCTGGCGCGCCATCTCGCCGCCGACCCCGCGGCGCGCCGCGAATGGCAGACCAACCAGAAGCTGCGCCGCGATCCGCGCGTCACCGCCCTCGGGCGGGTGCTGCGCCGGAGCTCGCTCGACGAGCTGCCGCAGCTCTTCAACGTGCTGGCGGGCGACATGTCGCTGGTCGGGCCGCGCCCGATGATGCCCGAACAGCGCGCGCTCTACCCCGGCCGCGCCGCCTTCGCGCTGCGCCCCGGCCTCACCGGGCCGTGGCAGGTCTCGGCGCGCCACGAGACGGGGTTTGCCGCGCGGGCGGGGTTCGACGCGGCCTATCTCGCGGGGCTGTCGCTGCGCGGCGACCTCGCGCTGCTGGGCCGCACGGCGGGCGCGGTGCTGCGCGGCACCGGCTGCTGAGCGCGGGGCTTCACCGGATCTCGACCGCAGGGCTGCATGCACTGGTCCCCGGCCGCGTGCGCGGCCATGCAATGGTCATGTGACAGCGCAGTGCCGCCGCGTTATCATGATGCCCGCAACCGGTGTGCGTGGACCAGGAGAGCGACGAGATGATCAAACCGACCCTTCTGGCGCTGAGCATGCTGGGCGTGCTGTCCTTCTGCGACACCGCCGAGGAGCGCGCCGAGGCGCATTTCCAGTCCGGGCGCGCGCTGCTGGAGGAGGGCGATGTCGACCGCGCCCTGGTGGAGTTCCGCAACGTGTTCCGTCTCGACGGCCAGCACCGCGAGGCGCGGCGCCTCTATGCCGAGGCCGAGCACGCGCGCGGCAATGTCCGCGCGGCCTACGGGCAGTATCTGCGCCTCGTCGAGCAGTACCCCGACAGCCTGCCCGGCCAGCGCGCCCTCGCGCAGATGGCGCTCGAGAGCGGCGACTGGGAGGCGGCGCGGCGCCACGGCCGCCTGGCCGCCGATCTCGCCCCCGAGGACCCGGCGATACAGGCCGTCACTGCCGCCGTCGCCTATCGCGACGCGCGGGCCGACGACGATCCCGAGGCCGCCGCCGCCGCGGTGCGCCGCGCCAGCGCCCTGGTCGAGGCGAACCCCGAGCTGATGACCGCGCGGCGGGTGCTGATCGACAACCTCATCCGCGAGCAGGACTGGACCGGCGCGCTGGCGGCCATCGACGCGGCGCTGGCGCGCGACCCCGACCGGCGCGACCTCTACACCACCCGGCTCGGCGTGCTGAACCGGCTCGGCGAGACGGCCGAGATCCGCGCCCAGCTCGAGGAGATGGTCGCGCGCTTTCCCGACGATCCGAACGTGCCCGCCACGCTGATCCGCTGGCACATGTCGCAGGGCGACACCGACGCCGCCGAGGCGTTCCTGCGCAGCCGCGCCGAGGCCGCGGCGCGCACCGCCGACGACATCGTCACCTATATCCGCTTCCTGTCGCAGCTGCGCGGCGCCGAGACCGCCGTCGACGAGCTCGACCGCCTGCTGGAGACCGACCCGCCCGCGCGCGACCAGCTGCGCGCGCTGCGCGCGGGGTTCCGCTTCGACCTGGGCGACCGCGAGGGCGCCATCGCGGAGATGGAGGCGCTGATGGCGCGGATGGAGCCCTCCGACGAGCGGCGCGACGTCATGGTCATGCTGGCGCGGATGCGCGAGGACACCGGCAACCCCGTGGGCGCCCGCGCGCTGGTCGAGGACGTGCTCGAGCAGGACCCCGCCCAGGTCGCGGCGCTCAAGCTGCGCGCACGCTGGCTCATCGAGAGCGACCGCGTCGACGCCGCCATCTCGGCGCTGCGCAGCGTCCTCGGCGAGACCCCGCGCGACGCCGAGGCGATGACCCTGCTCGCCCGCGCGCATGAGCGCGCCGGCAACCGCGAGCTGATGGCCGAGATGCTGGGCCGCGCGGTCGAGGCGTCCGGCAACGCCCCGGCGGAATCGCTGCGCCATGCCCGCCACCTGATCGGCGAGGGGGCGCTGCGCAGCGCCGAAGGGGTGCTGATCGACGCGCTCCAGCTCCAGCCGGGCAATACCGAGCTGCTCGGGGCGCTCGGCGAGGTCTACATGCGCGACCAGGACTGGCCCCGCCTCGAGCAGGTGATCGCGACGCTGCGCGACCAGGACGGCGCGGAGGCCGAACGCCTCGCCAACACCCTGACCGCGCGGGAGATGGCGGCGCAGAACCGCGAGGACGAGCTCATGGGCTTTCTCGACACGCTCGCCGGCGAGGGCGCGCGCGGCATCGGCGCCGCGGTCGCGATCGTGCGCACCCGCCTCGCGCAGGGCGACGCGGACGGCGCGCGGCAATACGCCCGCGAGACGCTGGAGGCCAATCCCGGCAACCGCGACGCGCGCTTCCTCATGGCCTCGGTGCTGGCCGTGACCGGCCGGACGGACGAGGCCGGGACGATGCTGCGCGCGCTCGCCGAGGAGGCGCCGGAGGAGGGGCGCGCCTGGCTCGCGCTCTACAACCTCCAGGCGATGCAGGAGAATGACGCCGCCGCCCGGGCGGCTCTGCGCGACGGGCTCGCCGCCGCGCCGGAGGATCTGCGCCTCAACTGGGCGCTCGCCGGCGTGCTGGAGGGCGAGGGCGACATCGAGGGCGCCATCGCGATCTACGAGCGGCTCTACGCCGCCAACAGCGACAACCTGATCATCGCCAACAACCTCGCCAGCCTGCTGTCGACCGGCCGCGAGGGGGCCGCGGATCTCGACCGCGCCCACGACATCGCCCGCCGCCTGCGCGGGCGCGAGGTGCCGGCCTTCCAGGACACCTATGGCTGGATCGCCTTCCGCCGCGGCGACCTCGACAGCGCCCGCGCCGCGCTCGAGCCCGCCGCCGCAGCACTGCCGGGCGACGCGCGGGTGCAGTACCACCTCGCGCGGACCTATGACGCGGCCGGCGAGACCGCCGCGGCGCTGGCGCAGTACCGCCGCGCGGCGCAGGCCGCGGGCGACGGCCCCGCCCCCGACTTCCTGCCCGAGGTCGAGGCCGCGATCGAGCGGCTGAGCGCGGCCGAGGCCGCGGCGGAGGCGGAGGCGGAGCCGGACGCGACCGGCAACTGAGGCGCGACCCGCGCGGCCCCGCGCTTTCACGACCCGCGCGGCGCTGCAAATCTGCCGCAGCGCCGCAGTTTCGCGCTCCGTGTGGTTTGCGCCGCCGGGCAAATGCCGTAATCTGGCGCCAAACCCGCGACAGGGACAGGCACAGGGGCAGGCAATGATCAGATTTCTGACGGCGATTCTCTTCATCACGGGGCTGGCCGGGGCCGCCACGGCCCAGAGCGACTACCGCATCCAGCCGGGCGACCGGTTGCAGGTCGAGGTGCTCGAGGACCCCGAGCTCAACCGGACCGTGCTGGTGCTGCCCGACGGCTCGATCAGCTTTCCGCTGGCCGGCACCATCCGCGCCGGCGGGCGCAGCATCGATACCGTGGCAAGCCGCCTCGCCGCGGAGCTCGCGAGCGATTTCGCCGTCGAGCCCACGGTGCTCGTCTCCGTCGCCGCCCTCGCCCCCGAAGGCCAGGAGCCGGGGGTCGAGCTGATGGATGTCTTCATCATCGGCGAGGCCAACGCGCCGGGCCGCAAGGAGGTCCAGACCGGCACCACCCTGCTGCAATTCCTCGCCGAGGCCGGCGGGCTGTCGCGCTTCGCCGCGGAAAAGCGCATCCAGCTGCGCCGCGTCGATCCCGCCAGCGGCCAGGAGCGGGTCTACCGCTTCAACTACCGCGACATGGGCGGCGCCGAGAGCATCAGCGGCACCACCGTTCTGGCCCCCGGCGACGTGGTCGTCGTGCCCGAACGCCGCCTCTTCGAATAGCAAGGGCCGCCCCCGTGATCCGCCGCGCCTCCGTCCTCGGGTCGGGCTGCCTCGCCGGGCTCTGCCTCGCCGCGGCCCTGCCCGCCCCCGCCCAGCAGGGCGACGGCCCTCCCCCGGGAGGGCCGCTGTTGACCTTCGGCATCGGCATCACCGCGAGCGCGACGGACAATTACAACCTCGACCCGAACAGATCGGAGGACACCGCGCTGCTCGACACGCGGCTCTCGGCCGGCTACCGCCATGACCGGGGTATCGACAGCTTCCGCTTCGACGCCGCCGGGCTCTTGCGCGCCGACACCCCGCCGGGGGTCGACAACACCTTCGACGACCGCTCGCTGTCGCTCGGCTATGACCGGCGGGGGACCGACACCACGCTCTCCTTCGGCGCCGATTACAGCCTCACCTCGGTCAATGACCGCGATCCCTTCGACCGCGACTTCGAGGACGACCCGCTCGAGGAATCCGATCTCATCTTCGACCGCGGCGACGAGGAGCGCCTCGGCGCGCGCTTTCGCATCGAGACCGGGCTGAACGCCCCGGTCGGGGTCGTGTTCACCGGGCGCTACCGGGATCGCAGCTTTACCGACACCACCGATCCCGACCTCTTCAACAGCGAGCGCCTCAATCTGTCGGCCACCACGCGGGTCACGCTCAACCCCGTCACCGAGGCGCGCCTCGTCCTCGGCCTCACCGACTACAGCGCCGACGACACCGAGAACACCGACCGCACCACCAGCCGCGTCAGCCTCGGGTTCAGCCGCGCGCTGTCGCGCACCGACACGCTCGACCTCTCGCTCGGGGTCAGCCGCATCGAGACCGACGAGACCCTCGTCCCCGGCGGCCCCCGCGTCTCGGAGACCGAGACCGGCGGCATCGGCAGCCTCGCACTGAACCGCGAGCTGCCCCGCGGCTCCATCGGCACCAGCCTCGAGGTCGACGAGAGCGAGAACGGCCGGACCACGACCTGGCTGGTCAACCGCCAGCTGCCCCTGCCCCGCGGATCGCTCGCTGTCAGCGCGGGCGTGACCCTCGACGTGGCCGACGAGCTCCAGCCCGCGGGCAGCCTCGACCTCTCGCGCGAGTTCGCGCGCGGCACCCTCACCGCCGCGCTCTCGCAGGATGTCCGCACCAGCGACCGCGGCAACGAGCTGCGCACGACGCGCGCCTCGCTCGGCTACACGCACCAGATCAACACCCTGTCGAGCCTCAGCCTCTCGGCCAGCCACGCCGAGCTCGACCGCGCCGGCGGCCCGGCGCTCAACGACACCTCCCGCACCAACCTGCGCGCCACCTACACCCACCGGATCACCCGCGACTGGCAGCTGTCCTCGGGCTATGAACACCGCATCCGCGACGAGGACACCGTCGGCACCGCCACCTCCAACCGCGTCTTCCTGACGCTCCAGCGCAGCTTCACCCTGCGCCCCTGACCGAAGGCCCGCGATCCGGCCTGCGCGCGCAGGATTGCCCGCGTTTTTGAATCGCCCGGGCCGGGATTCTGCGCTAGACCCGAACGAGATATCCGGTCCCGCGCGAGAGAGACGCAATGTCCGTCACCGACTCCTCCACCACGTCCTCCCCCGCCCGGACGCTGAACCCCGCGGGGCTGGCGTGGCTCATACTGCTGCTGCTGGGGTCGATCCCGATCTTCTGGATCGGCTTCGTCTCGCTCGCCGAGGCCTGGTCGACGCCGGAATACAGCCACGGGCCGCTCATCCCGCTGATCTCGCTCTATCTCTTCCTGCGCGAGATGCGCCGCCTGCCCCCGCCCAGCCCGGAGGTGCACGACCGCGCGCCCGGCCTCGCCGTGCTGGTCCTCGGGCTGCTCGTCGCGCTCGCCGGCAACCTCACCCGCATCCCCGACATCGTCACCTACGGCTTCATCATCTGGACGGGCGGCGTCGTCTTCACCATCTTCGGCTGGCAGCGCGGCAAGCACCACCAACTCGGCGTCGTCCACCTGATCTTCATGCTGCCGCTGCCGCAGTTCGTCTATCTCAAGCTCACCATCTTCCTGCAGAGCGTCTCCTCCGAGATCGGCGTCTGGTTCGTGGCGCTGATGGGCGTGCCGGTGTTCCTCGACGGCAACGTGATCGATCTCGGCGTCTACAAGCTCCAGGTCGCCGAGGCCTGCTCGGGGCTGCGCTACCTGTTTCCGATCCTGAGCTTTTCGTACCTCTTCGCCATCCTCTATCGCGGCCCGCTCTGGCACAAGCTGGTGCTGCTGCTGGCCGCCGCCCCGCTCACCGTGCTGATGAATTCCTTCCGCATCGGCATGATCGGCGTGCTGGTCAACAGCTACGGCATCGGCCATGCCGAGGGCTTCCTGCACTACTTCGAGGGCTGGGTCATCTTCGGCGCCTGCATCGCCATCCTGTTTCTCATGGCCATCGCGCTCCAGCGGCTCACCCCGAACCCGCGGCCGCTCTCCGAGGCGATCGATCTCGACACCACCGGCTTTGCCGCCATCGCCGCGCGGATCCTCGCC
>Ga0102931_1001866_pt1 | contig 10493 bp, 7 predicted proteins | sample SalPonR1_C_D1_MG_FD_79282 | JGI IMG/M metagenome (GOLD analysis project Ga0102931, IMG submission 79282) | Salt pond soil microbial communities from South San Francisco under conditions of wetland restoration - Salt Pond MetaG R1_C_D1_MG | ecosystem: Environmental > Aquatic > Marine > Intertidal... | reverse complement strand
GCCCGCGCGTTGGCCGAGGCGGGGATGATCGCCGTGGCGCTCAACCATCCCGGCAATTCCGACGGGGACGAGACCGCGCCACCGTCGCGCTGGATCACCGAGCGCCCGCGCCACCTCGCCCGGGTCGTGGAGTACATGAGCAGCGACTGGCCGGACGCCGGCCTCACCAAAGCGGTGACATGCGGAGGAGTCGAGGCGCGCGCGATCAACGGTGCGTCCGCGTCTGCCGCCGCATCACAGAGTGGTTACTTGGCATCACCGCAATCCCGGATACCTCCAGAAGCAGTGCTAACTCCCTGTCCGCCCACGACTGGAACTCCGGCTGCACACGGCCCAAAGCCGAGATTGGCGAACAAAGCACCTTGCCGCTTTGCGGCCCCTGGTTGAGGTCGTTCGCTACGAGTGCCAACCCCAATATTGGCCAACTCACCCCCCATGAGAGGTTGGTCGTTCAAAAACTGCAGATAAATAGCATTAGGGCTTGAGGCTGACTCGCCCCGAAAGAAATCTGGTTTTGCCGGTCCCCGGCTCCCTATGCCAGCCTGGGCTCTATCGACGCAAAGAGGGTCACAGTTGTGCCTGCGTCTGACCGTTCGACGCGCAAACTGGCTGCTTGCGCAAACTAGATTACTCGCTGGAACTGCCGCTTCAACCAACGGGACACACCCTTTCCAACCAAGCCCCAAAGCACAAGGAGTGCCGTGACGAGAAGTATGGTGAAGGTGATCTCGCGTTCCCAGAAGATCGAGAGCCCATCGCGCGAGATCAGCAGAGAACGGCGGAAGTTGGCTTCACATATCGGCCCCAGCACCACACCGATGACGATGGGCGCCAGCGGATAACCATGCAGGCGCAGGAAATATCCCAAGGCGCCAAAGCCCAGCATGCTCCACAAATCGAAGATCGAAGATTGCAGCGCAAAGGTGCCCATCACGCTCAGCATCACCACAACGGGCAGCAGGTGCACCTTGCGCAGGCGCAGCACCGACAGAAACACCGGGGTCATGAGAAAACCGAGACCCGCCAACGCGACATTGGCAAAGATATAGGCCAGGAACATGCCGCCCGCGACGTCGAGGTTCTGTTCGAAAAGTTCGGGCCCGGGAAAATAGCCGAACAGGATCAGCGCGCTCATCAGGACCGCCGCCGAGGCATCGCCCGGCACGCCCAGCGCCATGGTGGGGATCAGCGTTCCCCCGGCAGACGCGTTGTTGGCGGCTTCGGTCGCCACCACACCACCTTCGGCGCCCTCTCCGTAGCCGTCTTCCGGACGGGCCTGCGCCTTGGCGACAGCGTAGGAGCTGAAGGCGCTGATCACCCCGCCCGCGCCCGGCAGCGACCCGAAGAACGTGCCAATGGCGCTGGAGCGCACGAGGTTGACCGGATGCTTCAAGAGCAGGACGAGCGAGAAAAGGGAAATGCGCACGCGCGGCACCTTTGGCGCCTCCAGCAAGCCTCCGCCACGGATCTGGAACAGCACTTCGGATACGGCGAAAAGGCCAACGACGATGGCGACGATGTGAAAGCCGCTCGACAGTTCGAAATAGCCGAAAGTGAACCGTTGCGCGTTGGAAATCGCGTCTGTTCCGATGGTGGCGATCAGCAGGCCCAAGACGCCGGTGATGAACCCCTTGAGCGGCGCTTCGCGGCCGACCACAGCGATGGCGATCAGACCCATCAGGGTCAGCGCGAAATATTCGGGCGGCCCGAACCGCAGGGCGAAATCCGCCAGCACAGGCGCCAATGCGATCAGGATGATGCCGCCGATGATGCCGCCGACCGCAGACGCCGAGATCGCCAGACCAATGGCTTCGCCCGCCCGGCCCTTCTGTGCCATTGGGTAGCCGTCCAACAGGGTGGCAGCCGCGATGGGCGTGCCCGGGATGCGCAGGACGATGGCCGACACCGCGCCGCCACAGGAGCCCCCGACAAAGATCGCAATCAGTGCGCCCATCGCAGCGACGGGGGGCAGGTGAAACACTGCCGGTAGCAGCAATATGATCCCCATCAGTGGCCCCAGCCCCGGCATGACCCCGATGATGAGCCCGAGGAAACATCCGAAAATGGTCATCGCAATGGCGAGCGGTGTCCCGAACAGCTCCCATCCTGCGATCAGTGCGTCGACGCCCATGGCAACCTCCGGCTCAGAGGTTCACAGCGATCCCCAGGAGGCCCCGGGGAAGGTTGACGCTGAAAAGGCCTTGGAACACGGCCAGACACCCAAGTGTGAGACCCAACGGCAACGCGGACAGCGTCACCGGATCACGGTCGCCAAGCGCCAGCAACATCGCCAGGACGAAAATCGGCGTAGCCAGCAGGAAGCCCAGAACCGGCAGCAGCAAGACATAGGCAACCATTCCGAGCGCGGCAAATAGCAGCTGGCCCGGCCTGTCCGGCGCAGCCGCCGGTTCAGACCCCGCAGCCTCAGGACCTGACCGAACATCCGACACGACCTGCAGGGCCAACAGGGCCAGCAACAACCCCGCGAGCAAACGCGGATACAGGGCCGCATTGCTAATGGGGGTCCCCGAGGCATAACCCTGCTCGGTCAACGTGGTTGCCGCTTCGTAGAACACCAGACCGCAGGGCACAGTCAGGAAGACCGCGGGCATGTGCCGCCACATGGGATGCGTCGGCAGACCACTACCCAATTGCGTTGCGTCAGGCTGGGGCTTCGAACGGGTCATGGCAACAGGGCTCCTGTTTCCGGTGGTGATGGATACGCTCGTGGCCCGGGCGGGAGGACGACCGGGCCACGCTTTTCACGGCTGAGAGGTGGCCGTGCTTACTGGATCGAGTCCAGCTTTTCTGCTTCCCACTCGATCGCATCGGTCGCGGTGGAGAGCTGCTCGCGAACGGCGTCCACGGTGTCGATGTAGTCCTCGGGCGGATAGCCCAGCAGTGGACGGCCGATGCTGTCGAAGTACTCCTTGACCTCGGGCCGCTCCAGCGCTGCAGCCATCGCTTCACGCAGAACCTCCACATGCTCTTCCGGGGTCCCATTCGGCACAACATACCAACTCCAGCCCATCGGTGCGAGGCCCGTCAGCGGGTAATCCAGCGCCTCGGATTCAGCGATCAACGGAACGCCGCCAAAGATGTCCTGAACCGACTGCAGGTCACTCAGCGCCGTCAGGACCCGGACATGCTCGCCATTGGCGCGAACGAACCCCGGGTTGCCGGCCATGAAGTCCAGAATACCGCCACGCATATCCTTGAGCGCCTCTTCGAGCCCGGCATAGGGGACATGCTGCGCCACCGTGTCCGTCGCCTTGAACATATTCGCCAGGCCAACATGGGGCAGGTTCCCGTAGGCACCGGAGGTGTAGCGAAGATCGCCAGGGTTGTCCTTCATGTATTGGACGAGAGACTCAAAGTCCGGGAAGCGGTCGTCATCGGCACGCACGATCACCGAATTCGGCACGGCCCCCAATGCATAGAGCGGCGTGAAGGCGGTGTGGTCGGCATCTATATTGCCGAGCAGGGACTGCACGACCATCGGCGCGACCCAACCGTCGAAAATCGTGTAGCCATCGGCGGGCCGATTCATCGCGGTTTCCATCGCCTTGACGCCGGTTCCCCCTGGTGTCGAAATCACGGTGACATTCACGCCCAGCTCCTCGCTCATGGCTTCCGCCATGACTTGGCTGGAGGTCATTGTGACACCGGGCGGCCACGGGAAAATCACTTCGATGTCCCGTTCGGGGAACTCCGCCTGCGCGGTGGTGGCGGCAGCGGCAAGTGCAAGACCTGCCAGGGCCGGTTTGAAGTTGAAGATAGGCATTATATTCCTCCCATTCGGGCGCCCCTAGCGGGCGTTGTTGCGGATTTCGGCAGGCCCGCTCTCCTCTTCCAGGCGCCGATGGATCGACTATAGTCAGCCGAAATCCTCTATTTCAAATATCACTTTGTGCTCAACTGATAGCTTTTAGGCATGGGAAAGGGGAAGCTACAGCCCATTTCTACGTATAACATTTTGCTATCAGCTCATTCAAAAACAATATTTTCGAAGCATTTCCCTGCTTGTTAGGCTCGACATGGGCCGGTACGTGGCCTCTGCACTCAATGGAAAGGGTCTCATGCGCACCGTCTTTGTTCTATTCGACTCGCTGAACCGCCTTTCGCTTGGTCCCTATGGCGCGAAAACGATCAAGACACCGAATTTCGACCGCCTGGCGGCGCGATCCGTCACCTTTGACAATCACTATGTCGGCTCCATGCCCTGCATCCCGGCCCGTCGGGACATGCAGACCGGCAGACTGAGTTTCATGCACCGGTCCTGGGGACCGATGGAACCCTTTGACAACGCGTTCCCCGAGATCCTCGGCGCATCGGGCGTCTATTCACATTTGATCACCGATCATTTGCAGTATTTCCGCGACGGCGGGGCCACCTATCACACGCGCTATACAACATGGGAATACCTGCGCGGTCAGCATGGCGATGCATGGCAGGCCGAAGTCGCGCCCGACTGGCCCAAGCTGAAGCAGCAATATCACCCGCTACAATACAGCGAGACCCGCGGCGTCGATCAGTATCATCACATCATCAACCGCCAACACCTGCATGAGGAAAGCGACTATCCGCTGACTCAATGCTTCGACTCGGCGATCAAGTTCCTAGATCAGAACGGGGCCGCGGACGATTGGTTCCTGCAAATCGAGACCTTTGATCCGCACGAACCCTTCAACGCGCCGGAACGGTTCAAGGAGGAGTTTCCGACGGATTACAACGGGCCGACCCTTGATTGGCCACCCTATGGCCGGGTGCAGGAAAGCCCGGAGGAATGCAGCGAACTGAACGCCCATTACCGCGCCAACCTTGCCTTCTGCGACGAACAACTGGGCCGTCTTCTTGACTATTTCGATGAACACGGGCTGTGGGAGGACACCGCCCTGATCGTTTCGACCGATCACGGATTCCTGCTGGGCGAACATGACTGGTGGGCAAAGAACCGGATGCCCATCTACGAAGAGATCGCCCATATCCCTCTATTCGCCTATCATCCCGATTACGCGGATCAGGGGGGCAGCCGGTGCAAGTCTCTGACCCAGACGACCGACCTGATGCCCACTTTCCTCGGGCTTCACGATTGCGCGGTCCCGCCCGAGGTCACCGGACACTCGATCCTGCCTTTGCTGGCCGGGGACCAGCCCATTCGCGATGCGGTCATCTTCGGAACCTTCGGAAGCGCGGTGAATGTCTGCGACGGGCGGCATGTCTTCATGCTGTACCCCGAACACGTCACGACCGAGGGGCTGTTTCAGTACACCATCATGCCAACGACCCTGAATTTCCTGTTCGAGGTGGATGAATTGGCGCAGGCCGATCTTGTGGCCCCCTTTGACTTTACCAAGGGCGCCCGGCTTTTGCGTACACCGGCATTGGAAAAGTCGCCCTTCAACCCCTATTTCGGGCCGCTCGTTTTCTTCGACACGGAAACGGTGCTCTATGATCTTGCCACCGACCCGGAACAGCAGCGCCCGTTCCGCGACGCCGATATCGAGTTGGAACTCACCGTGACCATGCGCGCACACATGCGCAGGCACGATGCCCCGGCAGAACTCTATGCCCGGCTCGGATTGCCGATACCCCGCGATGCCGGGCCGCAAATACTGTCCCAACCCGCGACCATTGCAGCACGGAGCGTGGAACCGACGGACGGCTAGCCCCTAATCAGTGATGCGCTATCGCGTTCTTGCATATCAATGCCTGGGGCGTATGGTTCCAGCGCAGGCCGACTGAACCGGGGCACATCATGGACCGAAAGCACATTGTCTTTCTGAAGGTTGCCGAACTGGGAAATGTGACGGCGGCGGCGAATGACCTGAACATTGCCCAGCCGAGTCTGACGCGGACCATCGCCTCGCTGGAACAAACCTTTGGCGCCAAGCTGTTCCTCCGGCAACCGCGCGGCATGGAACTGACGGAAGAAGGCCGGGTGCTGTTTCGCCACCTCAAGGATATGGAGGCCGTATATCAACGCGCCTGCCGCGATGTGCACGCAATCAAACGGGGGTACCATGATGCGGTCAGCATCGGTTGCGGTCTGACCTATCAACTGCTTCTCATGCCGGACATCCTGCGCAGGCTTTGGCACGACTTTCCGCAATCCTCGTTCCTGGTCCTGACCGGGTCCGCCGACGATCATGCCCGCGCCCTGCGCGACGGAGAGCTGGATTTCGTCATCACGGCTGCGATCGAAAAGGTCGAAGATCCGCTGATCGAGGTCACGCGCCTATGCCGGATTGAACATGGCGTGGCGTATTGGCCCGGCGTCTTGCCGGATTTGCCCGAGGATCAGAAGATGCCGATGGAAGCTCTGGAGGATCTGTCCTGGGTCTTGTTCCAGACCGAGCCGCAACTCAAGACAAGCATGGAAAAGACGTTCTACCAGCTTGGTCTTGCGCCGCCTCGGATCGCGCTGACAACCTCCTCTTTGCAGCTTGGGCTTGAACTGCTGAAATCCGAAGGCATGGTGATGTCCGTACCGACCCTGTTGCGCGATTGGCTGCAAGAGCGTGGTTACCGGTTACACGCCACAAGCGAGCCTCTATGGCAGCTGGATTCAGGGATCGCCATGCTGAAGGCCAACGGCGACCATCCAATTGCCGAGGCGCTTGTCCGCCATGCCCGGGACCTTGTTCGTTCGATCCCGGTCTTCAGGGCACACGGCACCTGACAAAGGTAAAGCGCATGGCCGATACCAAACCACCCGTTGCACGTTTTTCCGCCGTCAAATCCTGGGCCGGCACCAGGACTCCGGTCATTCCCGATGACGGAGAAGGCACCATTCGCCGCGCATCGCTGCGGACCTTCGCCATCGAAGCCCATTGCGTCTCCGTCGGCCGCTTCGCCGAATTCGTGGCCGAGACCGGGTATTTGACCGAGGCAGAAAAGATCGGATGGTCGTTCGTATTCCGGGGCCTGCTGTCGCGCCCTGGCAGCGCTGACGTCGTTGGCGGATACAACAAGGCTGGCTGGTGGTGGGCCGTCTCGGGGGCCTATTGGAAATACCCATCCGGCAAGGCTGAGCCCGAGGCCGCACCGGATCATCCCGTCACCCAGATCTCCTGGAACGACGCGTTGGCCTTTGCGGCATGGGCGGGCGGCCGTCTGCCGAGCGAGATCGAATGGGAGCACGCCGCGCGCAACGGGTTGGAGGATCGGCGTTATCCATGGGGCGAAGAAGAGCCTGGCGACGACACGATTCTTTGCAACATCTGGCAGGGCCGATTTCCCGACACGAACACATGCGCCGACGGGTATTACGGCACCGCCCCGGTCGATGCCTTCGTCCCGAACCCGGCGGGCCTGTTCAATTTTTCAGGGAATGTCTGGGAGTGGACCGCAGATCGCTACCGGATCAACTCGCTCAAATCGAAGGCCAAGACCCGCAATGCCCAAGCGAAACGGGACGGCGACAGGGTTATGAAAGGCGGGTCATTCCTATGTCATTCCAGCTATTGCTGGCGCTACCGCATCGCCGCAAGATCAGGACGCGCCCCGGATACCGCGGCGAGCCATACCGGGTTCAGGATCGCCTATGACTGCCGCTAGCCGGGTTTAGGTCGTTGCCAGGGCGCCAACGCACTCAGACCACACGCGATGAATTGAGACGTAGCGGATTGCCACCTGTCCGTTGCGCCCGGAAACCCAACGCGACCACGCGCAGAGGAATATGATCTGCAGTTTTCCGGTCCCTTTGAGTAGGCAACGACGGGCCAGTGGCAGGACCACAGACCAGCTCACCAGGTGACGGAAAGGGCCTTTCGGACCATTCGGAACTTTCGACGAGATCCCCACCGCTGCGGCGCGGCTACCCCGACGCGGCCATCGGCTTGGGCACGCACCATTGTTCGAGCACTTGAAGTTGGCTTCGCGACTATCCTCCGCTGTCGCGCTATCATCGCACCAATGCAGATGAATCGAATGGTGCATATGATCTTCGCGACGGCAGCAATTCTTGTTGCCGTGCTTTCCGTCACGATGCTCGAACGCCAGCGCATGGGCGTCTCGTCCGAGACGCTGACCCTCGCAGAGACCCCTGGGACGATCTGGCGATCAGATAACGCCGATGGCGGCCCGCTCGTGGTCGTGGCGCACGGCTACGCCGGATCGCGGCAGATGATGCAACCGATCTCGATCGCCTTGGCGCGATCAGGTTTCGTCGTTGCCGCATTCGATTTTTACGGCCACGGTCGCAATTCGGAGCCGATGTCGGCCAATGTCACCTCACTGGAGGGCACGACGGAACAACTGGTGACCCAGACCATCGCCGTGTCGCGTGCGGCGGCTGGATTGCCGGGCGTGACGGGTCCGGTGTCTCTGGTCGGACATTCGATGGCAACCGACGTCGTGATCCGCGCGGCGGAGCGGCTTGAAGGTACCGCTGCAGTCGTGGCGATTTCAATGTATTCCGATGCCGTCACCCCCGAGGCGCCCGAACGTTTGCTGATCGTGTCAGGTGCGCGGGAAGACCGGCTGCGCAAGGTCGCACTCGACCGCCTTCGCCAGCTCGATCCGGACGCGACCGAGGGAGAGACGGTCGCGCTCGGCCCTGTCGAGCGTCGCGCCGTGTCCGCCCGGTGGGTCGGCCATGTCGGTGTGCTCTACAGCCCGTTCACCTTGACCGAGTTGCGCGACTGGATGGCCGGGGCGACCGGACATGCGTCTCACGGGTCGCTGCCCCACATTGGTCCGTGGCTTATGGCGCTACTGGCGGCGCTCGTCGCGCTGATGTGGCCGCTCAGCACGGTGCTGGGACCAACCGTGCCTGGTCCGGCGCGGCAGGGCCGTCGGGCATGGGTGATCCTCGCAGCGCCCATTGCACCAGCCCTTCTGGCCGTGACGATCATCCCGCCGGGCGCAGGGGGGCTCGTCGCGTTCGGCGCCTTGACCGCATTCTTCGGAACCTGGGGGGTGATCCAGATTGCGCTTTGGTGGCGGTCCGGAGTTCGCCCGCAAAGCATCCGCTCACTGGCTGTCGTCCTTCTTTTGTTCTGGGGCCTGTGTGTCTTTGCGCCCGCCCTGGACCGCTACGGGGCGGCGTTCGTGCCCACCGGCCCGCGCCTTTGGCTCATGGGCGGCCTGATGTTCGGGACCATCCCGTTCTGCTTGGCGGATGCGTTGCAGGTCGCGCGATCCGGCCGTATTGCGGCAATGGTCCAAAGGCTCCTGCCGCCGGCGATCCTGCTCTGCGCGATGTTGATCTCCCCCAGGCTCGGGATCGCGTTCACCGTGCTTCCTGTGATGGTTCTGTTCTGGCTTGTCTACGGGCTCGCGTCGCGCTGGGTCAGAGCCCGCAGCGATCCATGGTCAACGGGGCTCGTTATGGGTGTCATCCTTGCATGGGCCGTCGCGGCCAGCACCCCGTTGGTGGCGTCCTGACATTCAACCTCTCGCCACCGCGACGATTGGTGGAACTGGCTGATACGGTCGCGACCGGCCCTCTCCGGACATTCACGAGGCTTGCCATGGCTGCGCCGCAGCTTCCCCGAACCGGCCCTTCGTGGCAACGTGCAGCATCGTCGTCCAGCCCGAGGTCGGCGGAGCGGACCGAACAGCCGTCTGGCGAATAGAGCGCTGCGTCGGCTTATCGGGCGAATGCGGGCGTTCGCCGGAGGGGTCTGTACGGAGATCGACCGTTTTCCACCTCGAGAAATTGATATGAAGCCACTTTTTCACTCGCGCCATGGTGACTTCGCCGGCCGAACGTCAGGTGTCAGGTTCCGGGACGAGCATACGTGATCCGTCGCAGAAGCCACTCGAAAGGGCCAACCGCGAAATAGGCCCGCCACATCAGCAGGCTTCCAATCAAACCGACCGTCACCGCGAGGGCGATGAACACGGCGGTGAGCCGGTCCACCGCGCTCCACAACCCCAACCCGTAGCCCGAGAAGATCGTCGACAGAATGATCGACTGGCCGAGATATATGCTCAGGCTCGACCCGCCGGCGGCCAACGCCTGCGCCATGATCGGCCCCGGCGGGCGTGAGACTGCCGCGATCAGCCCGAGATAACCGAGCGTCGCGACCGGTGCCGCGACGACGGTCAGAACGCCACCGGGGACCGGCGGCCCCCATTGCCAGATCGCGGCCCCAGCCAGACCCAGCAAGACCCCCGGTCCAAGGCACCAGTGCCGCGCGCGACGCCAGAGCGGGTGCAGCGCGTCGTCGATCATGCCGCATTTCACCGCCGCGAGCCCGAGGCAAAACCAGCCGAGCGCCGATATCCCCTGGATGATCAGGAAAGACGGCATGATGAAGGCGAAGCCGATGCTGCGGAACAGGACGGCTTCGAGGAAGCCGCCCTCGGTCAGGATCGCGCGCTCCATCGCGACGATGTCCGGCGGCGTCTCCGGCGCGGCGAGCAGGAGCGGCGGCGCGATCAGGGCTTGTGCAACCAGCAACGCCGCGCCGACCCGCACCAGGCGCCGCACCGGCCAGTCCCGGAACAGGTAGAGGATCGATCCGGTAACCGCGTAAATCGTC
>Ga0102931_1001863_pt1 | contig 10499 bp, 9 predicted proteins | sample SalPonR1_C_D1_MG_FD_79282 | JGI IMG/M metagenome (GOLD analysis project Ga0102931, IMG submission 79282) | Salt pond soil microbial communities from South San Francisco under conditions of wetland restoration - Salt Pond MetaG R1_C_D1_MG | ecosystem: Environmental > Aquatic > Marine > Intertidal... | reverse complement strand
GGCCGCGCCACCGCCCTGGAGCTCGCCGCTCGGGGGCACGTCGTCGGCGTGCACTACGTCCGCGGCGAGGAGCCGGCGCTCGAGACCGTCGCCCGCATCGAGGCCGCCGGCGGACGGGCCGCAGCGTTCGGCGCCGACGTGGCCCAGCCGGCCGACTGCACGCGCCTGCTGGCAGAGGCGACCGAGCGCTTGGGACGGATCGACGTCCTCGTGAACAACGCCGGCATCACGCGCGACACGCTCGCCATGCGGATGAAGGACGACGATTGGCAGGCCGTGCTGGACACGAACCTGTCCGGCTCGTTCCGTCTGGCGCGCGGGGTGCTGCGCGGCATGCTCAAGGCGCGCTGGGGCCGGATCGTCAACGTCGCGAGCGTGGTGGCGCTGATGGGCAACGCCGGGCAGGCCAACTACGTCGCCTCCAAGGCCGGCCTGATCGGCCTCACGAAGTCGCTCGCGCGGGAGGTGTCCGGGCGGGGCGTGACGGTCAACGCCGTGGCGCCCGGCTTCATCGCGTCCGACATGACCGCCGAGCTGAGCGAGGACCTGCGCGAGCGCTACCTGGGCCAGATCCCCGCCGGACGGTTCGGGCAGCCCGAGGACGTCGCCAAGGCCGTCGCGTTCCTGGCCTCCGACGACGCCGCGTACGTCACGGGCCAGACGCTGACGGTGGACGGCGGCCTGGTGATGCAGTAGACTCGGCCGGCTCGTCTGGGCCGCGCCTGCGTCCCGTCGGCCGCGGCCGCGAAAAGGTCACGTGCTAGAATTCCGCAAATCGCTTCACGACCGTTCTGGGAGGAACGCCATGGATCAACAGGCCATTCTGGACAAGATCAAGGACGTCGTCGCCGACAAGCTCGACGCCGACCCGGCGGACGTCACGGAGACCGCCTCGTTCGTCGACGATCTGGGGGCCGACTCGCTCGACGTCGTCGAGCTGATCATGGGCCTCGAGGACGAGTTCGACATCGAGATCAGCGACGAAGAGGCGGAAGGCATTCGGACCGTCGGGGACGCCATCCGATTCATCGAAGCCAAGCAGTAGCCACGGTCGCGCGGGCCTGGCGACGCCGAGCGGACGGGTTCCGCTGCGTGCCCGGCCCGCGCGCATTTGGGAGACGCAGACGATGAAGCGAGTCGTGGTCACCGGGCTCGGTCCGGTCACGCCCATCGGCGTCGGCGCCGACGCCTTTCTCGAAGGCCAGCACCGCGCCCAGAACGGCATCCGTTCGATCACCGCGTTCGATCCGTCCGAGCTGTCGGTCCGGATCGGCGGCGAGGTCGACGTCGACGTGTCGGCCTACATCGAGCGCAAGGAAGCCAAACGGCTCGACCGCTTCGTCCAGCTTGCGCTGATCGGCTCCGATCTCGCCCTGGCGGACGCCGGGCTCACGCCCGACGACGTCGCCGGCGAGCGCACCGGAAGCTCGGTCGGCAGCGGCATCGGCGGCCTCGCCACCTGGGAGCGCGAGTCGAAGGTTCGCTTCGAGCGGAATCCGATGCGGATGAGCCCGTTCTTCATCCCGATGCTGATCGCGAACATGGCCTCCGGCCACGTCGCGATGCGCTACGGCCTGACCGGTCCGTCGACCTCCGTCGTGACCGCCTGCGCGACCGGCTCCGGCTCGATCGGCGACGCCTACCGGATCGTCGAGCGGGGCGAGGCGGACGTCATGCTGGCCGGCGGCACGGAGGCGCCCATCACGCCGATGGGCATCGCCGGGTTCGCCGTGATGAAGGCGCTCTCGACCCGGAACGACGACCCCGCGGGCGCCAGCCGACCGTTCTCGAAGGATCGCGACGGGTTCGTCGCCGGCGAAGGCTCGGGCATTCTGGTGCTCGAGGAGCTCGAGCACGCCAAGGCTCGAGGCGCCCGCATCTACGCCGAGATCACCGGCTACGCCACCAGCGCCGACGCGCACCACATCACCGCCCCCGCCCCCGGCGGAACGGGCGCCGCCCGCTGCCTGCGCTGGGTGCTGCGCGACGCGGGCCTCGATCCGAGCGACGTGGACTACCTCAACGCGCACGGCACCAGCACGCCCGCGAACGACCTGAACGAGACCCTCGCGATCAAGACGGTGTTCGGCGGCAAGGATCAGGCGCCGCCGGTCAGCAGCACGAAGTCGATGACCGGCCACACCCTCGGCGCCGCCGGCGGCATCGAGGCGATCGCGGCGGTGCAGGCGGTCGCCAGCGGCGTGCTCCCGCCGACCCGCAACCTGCACGACCCCGACCCCGAGCTGGACCTCGACTACGTGCCCAACGAGGCGCGCGAGGCCACGGTCGACGTCGCCATCAGCCAGAACTTCGCGTTCGGCGGGCAGAACGCCGCACTGGTCTTCCGGCGCTTCGGCTGAGCGCGGACCCGGACCGCCGCGGCGTGCCCACAGACGGACCCGGCCCACCGATCGGCGGCGATCCCGCCCCCGACGCCGCCGATCCGTCCGGCGCGGCGACCCCGCCTCCGCCCCGTCCTCGCCGCTCGGCGGGACGGGGCGCCGCCGTGTTGATGGGCGGCACGCTGGGCAGTCGCGTCACGGGGCTGCTTCGCAACTCGCTCCTCAACCAGCTGTTCGACCGAACCGTCACCGACGCGTTCACCGTCGCGCTGCGCGTCCCCAACCTGTTCCGCGAGCTGCTCGCCGAAGGCGCGCTCTCGAACAGCTTCCTTCCCGTCTACGCCCGCCTGGAGGGCGAGGACGCCAAGCGCCTCTCGGGCGCGCTGCTGTCGCTGCTGCTGCTCGTGAACGGTCTGCTGGTGCTGGCCGCGACGCTGGCCGCGCCGTGGATCGTGCGCCTGCTGCTGGGGGCCGAGGGGAGCGTGGACGCCGACCTCGCCGTGCGCCTCACCCGCGCGGTCTTCCCGTTCCTGGCGGCGGTCAGCCTGTCGGCCTGGGCGATGGGGATCCTGAACGCCGAGGAGCGCTTCTTCGCGCCGGCCTGGGCGCCGGTCGCGCTGAACCTGGTCGCCGTGTCCGGCATGCTGCTCTTCCCCGGCGCGGCGATGCCGCTGGCGATCGCGTTCGCGCTGGGCGGCGTCGCCCAGTTCGCCGTCCAGCTGCCGTTCCTGCTGCGGGCGGGGCTGTGGCCCGGATTGCGCGCACCGTGGCATCCCGAGCTCCTGGGCGTGCTGATCCTGATGGCGCCGTTCGCCGTCACCACCAGCGGACGCCAGATCGTGAACGTCGTGGCGACGCGGATCCTGGACGCGCTTCCCGCCGGCAGTCAGACCGCCTGGTTCAACGCCGACCTGTTCCTCTCGCTGGCGCTCGGGCTGTTCGCCGTCAGCCCCGCCCTGGCCTGGTACGCACGCCTGTCGCGCCTGGCGAAGGAGGAGCCGGAGGCGTTCGCCCCGACGCTGCTCGAGGGGCTCGGCTTCATCGCGTTCCTGAGCGCCCCCGCCGGCCTGCTGCTGGCGGCGCTGGCCGAGCCCGCGGTCCGCGTGGTGTTCGACTGGCTCTCGCTGGTGGGCCGCGGCCTGGACGCCGAGCGGCTGCGCCTGACGGTCGCCGCGGCCGGGCCGATCGGCCTGGCGGTCCTGCCCCTCGGTCTGCACCAGCTGTTGTCGCGCGCCTGGTACGTCCGCGGCCGGGTGCGCACGCCGATCGTCGTCGCGATCGGCTTCCTGACGCTGCAGGGGATCCTGTTCGCGGCGCTGGCGCCCCGCTTCGGCGTGGCGGGCCTCGGCTGGGCCGCAGCGCTGGCGGCCTGGGCGCAGCTGGCCGCGATGCTGACGCTCACCGCGCGCGAGGAGGGCCTGGCGCTGCGGCCTCTGGCGTCGCACCTCGGGCGGGTTCTGCTCGCCGCTCTGGTCGCCGCCGCGGCGGCGTGGACCTCGGCGGCGTGGCTGGCGACGCCCGACTGGTGGGCGTGGCTGGCGCGGCTGACGCTGGGCGGCGGGGTCGGGATCGCGGTCTACCTGGCGCTCGCGACGGCGCTACGGCTGCCGGAGCCCACCGAGGCGCTCCGTCGCCTGCGCCGCCGCGGATAGTCCGCACGCCGTCGCTCGCCCGGTCATTCGCGCGGCGTCGTTCGCACGGCGTCGACAGGCGACCGCTCGACGCTTCGTGCCACAGCCCGCCGTTCGTCCAGCCGGGACGACGGTATCGTCGCGCCCGTCCCGCGACAGGCCGTCCGTCCTGCCGCCGGGACGCGTCCACGAGGAGGACCCCATGCCCACCCTGACCGTTGGAGACGTCTCGAAGGAGTTCGCCGAAGGCACGCGCCTGGTTCTGGCGCTCGAAGCGCTCGGCATCGACATCGGCCACCGCTGCGGCGGAAAGGCGCGCTGCACCACCTGCCGCGTCACGTTCGCCGCGGGCGAGCCGGACGCCGCCACCCGCGCCGAAGCCGAGAAGCTGATCGACAAGGGTCTCGCCGGCGAGGCGCGCCTGTCGTGCCAGATCGTGCTGGACCGCGACATGACCGTCGCGCCCGTCATGACCAAGCAGAGCGAAGGCTGGACGGACACCGGGCCGGCGCCCGCCGCCGAGATCGAGCCCGAGCCCGAGTGGACCACCCTGGCCGCCGTCTCCGGCGACTGACGCGCCGCCGGGCGCTCTCGCCGCCACGGCGCCGGCCGCGCGGTCGACGCCGCGCGCGGTCGACGCCGCGCGCCGCGCTCCGGCCGGCCCGCCTCTGCTACGCTCGCGCCATTCCGCAGCGAGGAGGCGACCGCATGAGGGCATTCCGCGCGCCCACGCCCGCCCGGCGCACGACCGAGCTGGTCGAGTCCACGATCCGCAGCCTCACCGTCTACGCCGCCTCGAAGGGCGCGGTGAACCTGGGACAGGGGTCGCCCGACATCCCGCCCCCGCCCGAGGTCGTCGACGCCGCCCACCAGGCGCTGGCGTCCGGCGTCCACCAGTACGTTCCCACCTGGGGGCTGCCCGAGCTCCGCGCCGCGATCGCCGCCAAGACGCGCCGCTTCTACGACCTGGCGTACGACCCGGACGCGGAGACGACCGTCACCTGCGGCGTGACCGAAGCGGTGATCAGCGCGCTGCTGGGGGTCGCCGACCGGGGCGACGAGGTCGTCATCCTGGAGCCGGCGCACGAGAATTACCACGCCGGCGTGGTGTTCGCCGGCGCGAGCCCCGTCTGGGTTCCGATCCGGCCGCCGGAGCACCGTTTCGATCCGAGCGAGCTGGCGCGCGCGATGGCGCGGCCCGGCGTGCGCGCGGTGATCTTCAACAGCCCGCACAACCCGTCCGGGCGCGTGTTCACGCGCGAGGAGCTGAGCGTCATCGCGGACCTGTGCCACGAGCACGACGTCGTCGCCATCTCCGACGAGATCTACGAGCACATGACGTACGGCCCCCACCGGCACGTCCCGATCGCCACCCTTCCCGGCATGCGCGAGCGGACGATCACCATCAGCGGCCTGTCGAAGACGTACGCCGCGACCGGCTGGCGGGTCGGCTGGGCGCACGCACCGGCGCCCCTGTCGGACGCGCTCAGGAAGATCCACGACTTCACGACGATCTGCGCGCCCGCCCCGCTCCAGAAGGCGTCGGTCGCCGCCGTGAGCCTCCCGGACGGCTACTACGCCTCGCTCCGGGCGTGGTACCTGGAGCGGCGCGACCGAACGGTCGCGATCCTGCGCGCCGCGGGCTTCGACGCGAGGCCGCCCGAAGGCGCGTACTACCTGATGGCCGGCATCGACGGGCCAGCCCGCGCGGCGGGGGTGGGGAGCGACGACGTCCGGTTCGCGCGTTGGCTGATCGACGAGGTCGGGGTCGGAACGATCCCCGGCAGCAGCTTCTACCGCAGCGACCCGGCCCTGGGCCGAGGCACGGTGCGGGTCGCGTTTCCCAAGTCGGACGCCACGCTGGACGAGGTGGAACGGCGTCTGGCCGTCCTGACGGTCTGACCCTCGGGGTCGGACCGGGGCGGCCTGGAGCCCGAGCGGCCGGGCGGCTCAGCCGTCACCGTCGATCGAGACCGTGGACCGGTCGCGGTGGACCACCGCGTAGGCGGCACCGACGATCCCCGCTTCGTTCAGCAGCGCCGCCGGCACGACCTCCGCGTCGACGTCGAGGTACGGAGCGAACTTGTCGAACTTCTTCGACACCCCGCCGCCGATCACGAACAGGTCGGGAGAGAACAGGAACGCGTAGTGCCGCAGCGCCTTCGAGACGCGCTTTCCCCACTTCTTCCACGACAGCTCGTGGAGCTGGCGGGCCCGATCCGACGCCCACGGCTCGATCTCGCGTCCGCGCAGCTCGAGGTGGCCGAGCTCGGTGTTGGGCAGCAGCTCGCCGGCGGTGAACACGGCGCTCCCGATCCCGGTTCCGAACGTCAGGACGAACACCGTCCCCCGGTGGCCGCGCCCCGCGCCGAACGCCATCTCGGCGACACCTGCCGCGTCCGCGTCGTTCAGCACCGTCACCGGCAGGCCGGTCGCCTCGTGGAAGAGCCGCTGGGCCGGCGCGCCGATCCAGGCGTCGTCGACGTTCGCCGCGCTGTGCGTCACGCCGTCTCGGACCACGGCGGGGAAGGTGCAGCCGATCGGACCTTCGTAGTCGAAGTGCCGCACGATCTGCGCGACGACCTCGGCGACGGCGTCGGGGGTGGCCGGATCGGGGGTGGGGATCCTCTCCCGGTCGGTGAGGAGCGTGCCGGCACGGACGTCCACCAACGCGCCCTTGATGCCCGACCCGCCGATGTCGATCCCCAGGACGGGGCGGTCGCCCTCGCTCGCGGCGGTGGCGGTCCGTGGCTCGGGGTCGGCGACGGCCGTGGCGACGGCGCGGGGGCGGTCCAGCGTCAGCTCGTTCATGTGCGCCGATCGTAGCAGGCACGCCCGGGCGCGATGCTTGGCGCGCGGTACGGTGAGAACGTTGGCACGCCGCTCGCACGACTCGCCGCTATCGAAAGGTCGAACATGATCCATCGCGAGATCCAGGGCACCCGCGTTCCCGCGCTCGGCTTCGGCACCTGGCAGCTCGAAGGTGACGCCTGCCGGGAAGGGGTGGAGCACGCGCTCGAGCTCGGCTACCGCCATATCGACACGGCGCAGGGCTACGACAACGAGGACCAGGTGGGGAGGGCGCTGGCCGCCTCCTCCGTGCCGCGCGACGAGATCTTCCTCGTCACCAAGCTGCGCCCGGCCGACTTCCGCGCCGACGACGCGATCCGCAGCACGAAGGTCAGCCTGGCCGACCTCGGGGTCGAGTACGTCGATCTGCTGCTCCTTCATTGGCCCGACCCGGACGTTCCGGTCGAGGAGACCCTGGGCGCGCTGCGTGTGCTTCAGGACGAGGGGCGCGTCCGGCACCTGGGCGTGAGCAACTTCCCGCCAAGCCTGACCCGCCGCGCGAACGACGCGCAGCGCATCTTCGCGAATCAGGTCGAGTACCACCCGTTCCTGCATCAACGCAAGCTGCGCGCGGTCGCCGAGGAGCTCGACCTGCTCCTGACCGCGTACAGTCCGCTGGCGAAGGGCGCGGTGCTGCGCGATCCGGTGCTCCAGGAGATCGGCGAGGCGCACGGCAAGTCGCCCGCCCAGGTGACGATCCGCTGGCTGCTGCAACAGCCGCGCGTGGCGGCCATCCCGAAGGCGGCCAGTGCCGAGCATCGGGAGGCGAACCTGGACGTGTTCGACTTCGAGCTGTCCGCGGACGAGATGACCCGCATTCACGATCTGGAGCGCGGGCGACGGATCATCGATCCGCCGGACGGCCCGGACTGGGAGCGCGATTGAGCTCCGGTCCGGACGACGAGGCGGCCCGGGATACGTTCTGGAACCGGCGCGAGATGGCGGTCCGGATGGGCGACCGACCGCCGGACGAGCGGCTGGTGGCGCTTCTCGGCGCGCACCCCGAGGTTCGGCGGATCCTCGACCTGGGCTGCGCCGGCGGCCGCAACACGGTGTTCGCCGCCGAGCGGGGCCTGGACGTGCACGCGTTCGACGCTGCCGAGGCGATGGTGGCGCTCACGCGCGAGCGTCTGCGGCCGATCGTGGGTCCGGACGAGGCACGCCGCCGCGTCCGCCTGGCACGCCTCGAGGACGAGGAGGCGTGGCGTCCCGCGGACGACGCCCCGTTCGATCTGGTTCTCGCGTTGGGCGTGCTTCAGGACCTTACGGGCGATGCGGCCGTCCGCACCGCGATCGGCCGCATCGCCGGGGCGCTGGTCCCCGGCGGGCGCGTGCTGGTCGCGAACTTCGGCCCCGACTCGCGTCCGGCGGGAACGCCGCTGGTGCCGGTCGACGGCGCGCCCCATGTGTTCCTCGGGTTCGCGCACGACGACCGGCGCATGACCCTGCCGGGCGCCACGACGCTGGAAGCTTGGTTCGAGGCGGCCGGGCTCCGGACGGACGCGCCGACCGAGGTCCGGACGCGACCGACCGACGAAGGCGTCCGGACCACGATCAACGCGCGCTTCCGGAAGCCGCTCAGCAGCGGAAGAACACCAGGCTAGGGTCGATCTCGGCCGGAACGGCGGGACGCGGCCCCGGCACCTGGGCGCCCCGCTCGACGACCTCGGCCAGCCGGTCGGCCCAGGCGTGCGCCTCGGCCAGGTAGCGCCGGCGGTCCTCGGCCGGGTCGGTCCGCGCGTCGCGCAGCGCTTCCCAGCGCTCGGGCTCGAAGAGCGTCTCGTCCGCCTGGGCGCCGTCGGCTCGGGCTCCCTCGTCCGACCCCGCGCCCCGCCAGGTCCACGCCCCGCTGCGCCAGTCGAACGCGTACAGCGGCAGGAAGCGATGGCCGTGGTCGGCGACGAACGCGAGGGCGTCCAGCAGGTAGCGGACCTCGGCCTCGTCGGCCATCCAGTGGAACGAGACCCGGCTCCAGCCGGGCTTGATCCCCTCGTAGCCGGCCTCGACCGCCTGCCGGTAGGCGCGCGAGGTGCGCCGGTCGATGTGCAGCAGCGCATGGCCGTACGGCCCCGCGCACGAGCAGCCCGCCCGCCCCTGCACCCCGAACAGGTCGCTGAGCAGGCGCACCACGAAGCGGGGGTGCAGCGTGATCTCCTCGTCGCCGGCGCCGGCGTCCCGGACCAGGAACGACGCGACGGCCAGGCGCGGGCCCTCGACCGGACCGAGCAGGTCGATTCCCGGGTGCGCCGACAGGTGATCCAGCGCCAGGCGCGTCCACGCCTCCTCGCGCGCCTCGATCGCCGCGACCCCGACGCGCTCCTTGACGCGGAACGCCAGCGCCGCACGAATCCGCTGCACGATGGCGGGCGTGCCGGCGTCCTCGCGCGCCTCGACGTCGTCCACGAAGGCGTGCTCCTCCGGACCGACGTACGCGACCGTCCCTCCCCCGGCCGTGGTGGGCGAGCGGAGCCGGTACAGGTCGCGGTGGAAGACCAGCATCCCGGGCGAGCCGGGTCCTCCCAGGAACTTGTGCGGACTGAGCATGGCCGCGTCGATCTGCGCGTCGCTGCCCTCGTGCACGTCGACGTCGACGTACGGCGCGCTGGCGGCGAAGTCGATCGCGACGAGGGCGCCGTGCCGCCGCAGCAGCCGAGCGACCGCCTCCACGTCGGTGCGGATCCCCGTCACGTTGCTGGCCGCGGAGAACGAGCCGATCTTCGGTCGCCCGTTCCAGCGCGCGTCGGCCAGCGACCGCTCCAGAGCGCCCAGGTCCAGGCGCCCGTCCGCCGCGAGCGGCGCCGCGACGACCTCGGCCAGCGACTCGCGCCAGCTCACCTCGTTGGAGTGATGCTCGTACGGTCCGACGAACACCACGGGACGGTCGCGCTCCGGCAGGACGGCGAGCAGCGCGTCGCGGTGGTCGCACGGCACCGCCAGGCCGAGGATCTCCTGAAGCCGCTTGATCGCGCCGGTGCTGCCGGTGCCGGGGAAGGCGATCGCGTACGCCTCGCTAGCGTGCAGCGAGCGTTTCAGGTAGGCGGCCGCCCGCTGCGCCAGACGCGTGGTGCGCGCGCCGGTGGCGCTGTCCTCGGTGTGCGTGTTGGCGTAGCCGGGCAGCACCGTGCGCGCGATCGTCTCCTCGACGGAACGGAGCGGACGGCCCGAGGCGATGTGATCGGCGTAGCAGATCCGGCGTGGTCCGAACGGGCCGTCCACGCACGCGTCGGCGCCGATCACGTCGGCCCGGATCGCGGCCAGGCGGCGCTCCAGCGTCGCGGCGTCCACGGGGCCGTCGGGGGTCGCGTCGTGGTGCGGGTTCGCGGCGTCGTGCGGTCGGTCCGCCGGGGTCACGGGCTCCTCCTCGCGGGTGGCGCGCCGGGAGCGAACGGGCGCGCGGCGAACGTGTGGTCGTCCCCAGGGTATCGCGCCGGCGCGTCGCGAGTTCTCCGTCGCGCACGCGCACGGTACTCTGCACCCATGCACGACGCCGTCGCTCTCGTCATGGCGGGCGGACGCGGCCAGCGCTTCTGGCCGCTGTCCACCGAGTCCCGCCCGAAGCAGTTCCTGGACCTCGAGCGGACCGGCCGCACGCTGCTGCAGGCCACCGTCGACCGGGTCGGGCCGCTGGTCGGCGGCGCGGAGCGCGTGCTGGTCGCGACCGGAGAGCGGTACGTGG
>Ga0102931_1001861_pt1 | contig 10501 bp, 9 predicted proteins | sample SalPonR1_C_D1_MG_FD_79282 | JGI IMG/M metagenome (GOLD analysis project Ga0102931, IMG submission 79282) | Salt pond soil microbial communities from South San Francisco under conditions of wetland restoration - Salt Pond MetaG R1_C_D1_MG | ecosystem: Environmental > Aquatic > Marine > Intertidal... | reverse complement strand
TAAGGCTTGCCATCAGCAGGCTCACGGCCTGGCGCTGGCCGCCCGAAAGCAGGCCCATCTTGTCGCCAAGACGTTTTTCCAGGCCCAGGTTCAGGGACGAAAGGCTATCCTTGAACTTCTCCATGTACTGCCTTTTAACGGCGCTTGTGAGGCCCCGGCGCTGGCCACGCTTGATGGCCAGTGCGAGGTTTTCCTCAATGCTCAGGCCTTCGCAAGTTCCTGCCAGCGGGTCCTGGAAGACCCGCGCAACCCGGCCGGCCCGTTTGTGGGTTGGCAGTTTGGTGACGTCCAGGTTGTCCACAATAATCTGACCGCTGTCCACCAGCACTTCGCCGGCAAGGGCGTTCAGGAAGGTGGATTTACCGGCACCGTTACTGCCTATAACAGTCACGAATTCGCCCTGGTTTACTGTCAGGGTCATGCCCCGGAGTGCGGGGTTTTCCAGCGGTGTGCCTTTGCCAAAGGTGAGCTGGAGATCGGTTGCACTGATCATATCGCCTCCTCAGGCCTTGTTGCGGGTCAGTCGGTTGGCAATGGAGGTGCGCACGCCGGGCAGAACGATCGCCAGGGTAACCAGAACCGCAGTAATCAGGTTCAGGTCCTGCGCCTGCAGGCCCAGGAAATCCGCGTTCAGGGCAAAGGCAATGGCCAGCCGGTAGATGATGGCGCCCACCACACAGGCGATCAGGGCTCGCACGACGGTAGAGGGTGTAACCACCGCTTCACCGCCAATCAGTGAGGCCAGACCAATCACGATCACGCCAACACCCATCGTAACGTCTGCGGCGCCCTGGCTCTGCGCGAAAAGCGCGCCGGCAAGGCCAACCAGGCCGTTGGAAACGGCAACGCCAAGAACAATCATGGCGCCGGTGGCGATGCCCTGGGCCCGGGCCATTCTGGCGTTGGCGCCGGTGGCCCGCATGGCCAGGCCAGTCTCGGATTTCATGAACCGCCACAGCAGGATGAGGGCAACAAAGACGACGATAGTAAATAGAAGTACCGGTACCTGATGGAAGGCCAGATCGAGGTCATACCAGGGCGTCAACACGGTTTCTTCGGTCAGCAGGGCAACGTTCGGCCGGCCCATGATGCGCAGGTTGACTGAATAGAGCGCGATCATGGTCAGAATCGAGGCCAGCAGGTTCAGAATCTTGAGTTTCACGTTCAGCAGGGCGGTTACTGCGCCGGCGGCCATGCCGGCCATTACCGCACAACCGGTTGCCAGCCATGGGTTCCAGCCGTCTATGATCAGTATGGCGGCTACAGCAGCACCGAGGGGAAAGCTGCCGTCTACGGTGAGGTCCGGGAAATCAAGCACCCGGAAAGAGAGGTAGATGCCGAAGGCAACCAGACCGTAGATCAGTCCGGTTTCAATGGCACCATAAAGAGCTATGTTACTCAGCATGGTCGGCTATCACTATAGGTAAAAGCGGGCCGTCCTCTCGTGTAAAAGAAGAGGTCGGCCCGTGGAGTTCAGGGGGTTACTTGGCGCTGTCGATAACCTGCTCTGCGTCAGCGATGATCTCATCAGACAGGCTGATCCCCATACGCTCGGCGGCGGCCGGGTTTACGAACAGGTCCAGTTTTTCCATGGTCTCAACAGCCATGTCACCGGGTTGCTCGCCGTTAAGTACACGGGCAACCATCACACCGGTCTGGCGTCCATGGTCGTAGTAGTCAAAGCCCAGGGCGGCGACTGCGCCGCGTTCAACGGTGGCGGTGTCGGCGGCAAATACCGGAATGCTGGCACGCTCACCAACAGAGATGACGGCTTCGACGGCGCTGATGACGGTGTTGTCCGTAGTCAGGTAGATGGCGTCTGCTTTGCCAACCAGAGAGCGAGCGGCGCCGAGAACTTCGGAGGTTTTGGTGGCGGCGCCTTTGACCAGTTCCAGGCCGCGGGCGGCGAGTCGCTCTTCCAGCAGTTCCACCAATGAGACGGCGTTGGCTTCGCCGGGGTTGTATACGGTGCCAATGCGCTTGGCATCGGGCATTACGCGTTGAAGCATATCGAGATGTTTGTCGATAGGCAGCATGTCGCTTACGCCGGTGATGTTGGCGCCAGGTGCGTCGAGGTTGCTTACCAGTTTGGCACCAAGCGGGTCGGTAACGGCGGAGAATACCACAGGGGTATTGCGGGCTGCGGCGGCAACGGTCTGGGCGGAAGGTGTGGCAATCGCCACGATCACATCCGGGCTTTCGCCGACAAACTTGCGGGCGATCTGGGAGGCGATGGCGGAATTGCCCTGGGCACTCTCGTGCATTACTTCCAGGTTGTCACCTTCTTTAAAACCGCGCTCGGCGAGTTCATCTTTTATGCCCTGGTAGACGGCGTCCAGTGCCGGGTGTTCCACAATCTGTGTGATGGCTACAACGCGTGGTTCCTGTGCCTGAACAAGGGTTGTCAGCGCCAGCAGTGTGGCAGCGAACAGGGTGCGCAGGGTTGTCTTGGCCATATGCCCATCTCCGGGTAGTTAACTGGTATGTTGCAAATCTGAAGGGGCGAAAGTTTACCACAGGCACAGGGTTTGAGGGGTAGGGGATGTTGTCTGTGGCAGAGCGATGGTCGAAATAGATGCAATTGGAAATTATTTTGCTTGTGTCACGTTTTGACGGCTCATACTATGTTGAAATACCCTACGAAAGTCTAATAATAAGTCATCCATAATTCGAACAACGAACTGCAAGGAAGGTCCATGGACACAACAAATAAACTTCCCCTGGATATGGTCTATCACTGGGAAAAGGCAAAGGCGAATTCCCTTTATATGACTCAGCCTATCGGGGACGGTAAAACGGTGGAATATACCTGGGGCCGGGCGGTGGATGAGGCAAGGCGCATGGCGTCTTACCTGAGGTCCCTTAACCTCCCCGAAAAGAGCCGCATCGGCCTGATCTCGAAAAACTGTGCCCATTGGATCATGACCGATTGGGCCATCTGGATGGCCGGCCATATTTCCGTTCCGCTTTATCCCACCCTGAATGCAGATACGGTCAATTACATCCTCAATCACGCCGAGTGCGAGGTGGTGTTTGTTGGCAAGCTGGACGACTGGGACATGATGAAACCGGGCGTGCCGGAATCAGTGCGTTGCATTTCTTTCCCGCTGAGCCCGCCCAACGATTTCGAATCCTGGGACGACATTGTTGCCAAGTATCCGCCCCTGGAAGAAAACGTTCAGCGCGATGCCGATGAGCTCGCCACGATCGTCTATACCTCCGGCAGCACCGGTAAGCCCAAGGGCGTAATGCTCAGTTTTGGCAATATGGCCTACGCGGCAGAGGGTGGCATGGAAGTGCTGGGTGTAGGTTCCGAGGAGCGCATGCTCTCTTACCTGCCGCTTGCTCACGTATTCGAGCGTACGTTTGTGGAGCTGGCATCAGTGTACGCGGGTTTCCAGTTGTTCTTCGCGGAATCCCTGGATACGTTCGTGCAGGATCTGCGCCGGGCCCAGCCAACGCTGTTCCTCTCTGTGCCGCGCCTTTGGGTGAAATTCCAGCATGGCGTACTCCAGAAGCTGCCGAAGCATAAGCTGGATCGGTTACTGAAGATTCCGGTGGTCAATACACTGATCAAGAAGAAAATCCTCAAGGGCCTTGGCCTGGACAAGGTCAAGCTGGCTGGCAGTGGCTCGGCACCCCTGGCGAGCGACGTCCTGGACTGGTATCGCAACCTTGGCCTCGAGCTGCTGGAAGGCTACGGCATGTCCGAGAACTTCGCCTATTCCCATATGAGTAAGCCCGGGCGATCAAGAACGGGTTACGTCGGTGAGTCGGCGCCGGGGGTTGAAACCCGTATCAGCCCCGAAGGTGAGATCCAGATCAAGAGCCCGGCCACCATGATGGGCTACTACAAGGACGAGGAAAAAACCCGCGAAACCTTCACCGAAGACGGTTTCCTGAAAACCGGTGACAAGGGCGAGATCGATGAAATGGGGCGCCTGAAAATAACCGGACGCATCAAGGAGATTTTCAAGACAAGCAAGGGCAAGTACATTGCCCCGGCGCCGATCGAGAACCGGCTGATGTCTCACGCTGCCATCGAGATGGTCTGTGTTTCCGGTGCCAACCAGACCCAGCCCCACGCGCTGGTGATGCTCGGAGAGGAATCCCGGCCGAAGATGGCCGATGAGGCGTTCCGGCGGGAGATCGAAGAAAGCTTCAGGCAGTTGATCGCCGATGTGAACAAGACGGTGGATCCCCATGAGCAGTTGGCGTTCATCACTGTGGTCAGTGATGAGTGGTCTATCGAGAACAGCTTTCTCACACCCACCATGAAGCTGAAGCGTAATGTGGTCGAAGATGCCTACCAGGAGAAAGTGGACAACTGGTACGCCCAGCGTCAGCCCGTTATCTGGCAATAACACCCTTGATTTCAGGTGAAGATGTTCTGGCCCGGCTCTGCCGGGCCTTTTTTATAGTGGAAAAAACCGACGTTAGTCGCATAGGGAAAAGGGAGAAGCGGGCCTAAACTGGAGTGATATCAGGAGGATGTTATGAGCCAGCTGTCCCTTTTTCAGAAACGTATCCAGGATGAGATTCCCCTTTCTCGGGCGTTGGGGATTCAATTGCATTCCTGGGATGGCCACTCGCTTTTGCTCAGCGCGCCACTGGAACCCAACAGTAACCATCAGGGTACCGGGTTCGGGGGCAGTGTCTATTCTGCGGCCGTAACCGCGGCCTGGGGGCTCACGGAACTGGCGCTGTGGGATCTGGGGCTTCGGGGCAATGTGGTGGTGCAGAGCGGCAATATTGACTACCTGGAACCAGTTACATCGGATTTCTACGTGATCTGCCGTCTGCCCGGCGACGAGATTCCCGAGCGCTTCCGCAAAAGCCTTGCCAGGCACGGCAAGGGACGACTGGATCTCACCGCTGAAGTCTTCTGTGGCGAACCAACCACGATGCCGCAAGGCGATCCAGTCGCCGTATTCCAGGGTCGGTTTGTTGTTCAGGATGTGAAGTCCCGTGTGAACGTCTGACCTGGTCAGGCGATTGAACGGCTGTTGGAGATTGATCGGCTCATCAGAATGATCGGAATGATGCCTGCGAGGACAATAATCAGGGCGGGCAGGGCGCTGTGGTACAAGCGCTCATCAGAGGCAAACTGGTACACGTAGGTGGCCAGAGTCTCGAAGTTGAACGGTCTGAGAATCAGCGTGGCCGGCAATTCCTTCATGCAATCCACGAACACCACCAGGGCTGCCGTGACCAGTGTGCCCCTCAGCATGGGCAGGTGAACACGCACCAGGGTGCTGCCCGGACTATGTCCAAGCGACCGTGATGCCATGTCCATGCTTGGCGTGATTTTCTGCAGCGCACTTTCCACGCTACCCGCCGAAACCGCCAGGAATCGCACGGTATAGGCAAACACCAGGGCGAACGCGGAGCCGCTGAGTAGCAGGCCGGTACTGATACCGAAAATATCCCGCATCAGGCTGTCCAGCCAGTTGTCAAAACCCGCCAATGGCACAATCACCCCCACGGCGAGTACCGCCCCGGGCATGGCGTAGCCAAGACTGGACAGGCGCATCAGTACCTGCATCTTGCGAGTGTTGTGCAGGCGGCGGCTGTAGGCAAGCGTGATGCCGATCAGCAGGGTGGTGAGGGCGGCCGTGCCGGAGAGGAACAGACTATTGAAAGTGTTGCGGACAAAATCCGGGTTCCAGCTTTCACCAAAGTATTCCCAGGCGTACAGGCCAAGTGTGGCTCCGGGAATGACAAATCCGAAGACTACGGGTAATGCGCACACGGCCACGCAGATCATCTGGCGTGGGAACGACATGCTGAAGCGCTGGATCGGGTCCCGGTTGTCCCGGGCTGCAAACTGCTGCTGGCGTCTTCGAGAGTAGCGCTCAAGGGTTACGAGGATCACCACGAAGATCAGCATTGTGGTGGCAATCTGGGCCGCACCGCCGAGGTTGCCCAGATTCATCCAGGTATCAAACAGACCGGCGGTGAGGGTCTGAACCGCGAAGAAATCCACGGTGCCGAAATCGTTCAGGGTTTCCATCAGCACCAGCGAGAGACCTACAGCAACCGCAGGGCGCGCGATGGGCAGAACTACCCTGAAGAATGTGCTCAGCGCCGAGTGTCCCAGACTGCGGCTGACGGCAAAGAGAGACGGGGATTGCTCCAGGAAGGCGGCCCGGGCAAGCAGATAGACGTAGGGGTACAAAACCAGCCCTATCATCAGCGTGGCGCCTTCAAGGCTGCGGATTTCCGGGAACCAGTAGTCGGCGGCGCTGTTCCAGCCAAACAAGTCCCTCAGTGCGCGCTGGACCGGCCCTGCATAGTCGAGGAGGCTGGTGTATACATAGGCAATGACGTAAGCGGGCACCGCAAACGGCAACAGCATGGCCCATTCAAAAAATTTGCGGCCGGGAAACTCACACATGGTGACCGCCCAGGCTGAGGCGAGGCCTATCACCAGGGTAAGGGCGCCCACACCAATCATCAGCTTGAGTGTCGTTGTCAGGTAACGGGGAAGCGTGGTGTCAATCAGGTGTGGCCAGATGTTCTCTTCGGGAAAAAACGCCAGGAAAATAACCGAAAGAACCGGCAGGGCGACAATGGCGGTGGTCAGCAGTGCGCTGATCATCCATTTCGGAGAGGTACGCTTTGCCAGCAGGGGCTGGGATAGCCCGGGATTAACGCTGGGTGCGGCCTCGCTCATAGGGTCCCTGTGTCTGACTGTGGGGTCTTTCCGAATGAAGGGGGAAGATTGTAGTCACCTGGCCTGATGCCTGCAATGACTGGCGTCATCCATGGTTGGATCGTTGCCCGCCGAGAGGTGGGTGAGGGTGGCGAAAACCACCCTCACCAGTGGCGATTACTCGCCGTCGTAATCGACGCGGTCAACCAGCTTTACTACAGCATTACGGTTGTTGGCAATTTCCTGAAGTGACAGGTTGTCCGGGTTGATTTCACCCCACTCGGCAACCAGCCCGGAAGGTTGTACTTCCGGGTTTGCCGGGTATTCGGTGTTTGCTTCGGCATAGATGCGCTGGGCTTCCGGCGAAGACAGGAATTCCATCAATTTGATGGCGTTCTCGCGGTTCGGCGCGCTCTTGGTCAGGGAAATGCCGCTGATATTGACGTGGGTTCCCCGGCCTTCGGCATTCGGAAACACAAGGCGAACCTGCTCTGCGATCGGTCGCTGGTTCTCATCCTGCAGCATGTTGCCGTAGTAGTAGCTGTTACCGATTGAGAGGTCACACACGCCTTCGGCAATGGCTTTGATCTGGTCACGGTCGCCACCCTGGGGCTTGCGGGCCAGATTGTCTTTGAGGCCCTCCAGCCATTTCTCGGTCTCGGCTTCACCGTGGTGGGCGAGCATGGAGGAGAACAGGGCGATGTTGTACGGATGCTTGCCGCTGCGGGTGCAGATGCGGCCTTCCCACTTGTCGTTTGCCAGTTGCTCGTAGGTGGTGATCTCACCTTCCTCAACGCGGTCTTTGGACGCGAAAATCAGACGGCCGCGTGTGGTCAGTGCAAACCACTTACCATCAGGGTGGCGAAGGTTCTGCGGGATGTTCTCTTCCAGGGTGTCGTTGTCTACGCCCTGAACCAGGTCGCGCTCCACCAGTTCGTTAAGGCGGGAAATATCCACGGTCATTACCACATCGGCGGGGCTATTTCGGCCTTCACGCTCCAGGCGCTCGGCGAGGCCCTGTTTTGCGAATACCACGTTGCTCTTGATGCCGGATTCCTGCTCGAAGGCGTTCAGCAGAGGCTCAAGCAGGTATGCCTGACGGTAGGAGTAGATATTGACCTCGCCGTCTGCGGAAGCGGCCATGGGCATGGCAGTAAGGGCGATTGCTGCAGTGGCAGCCAGTTTCATTCGCATAGTCCTGTCCTTAATGGGTGTTTCCAGTAATCATTTGCCTGTGGTGAGATCCACAGGCATTTAAAAACGCCAACCACTCTCATTTCTATTGATTGTATAGTCAATATCTCCGTTGGCATATTTTTCCGAAAATGGTGCTATGCTTCGGAAGACTATAAAAACTATGCAAAAAGTAGTGGAATCCTCAGATGGATGCGAACGAACGAAGAGAGCACATACGCACTGCAATGAGTGCGAAGGTGAAAGTGGTCCACGCGGAGCTCGGGGAATTCATATTCTCAACCCGCGATATTTCCGATGGCGGTGTTTTTGTCGTCGTCGACACCGAGCCTTTTGCGCCAGACCTTGGCGACAAAGTCACCGTACAGGTGCAGGGTCTGCCTGTTCCGGCACCGGTCCTTGAAATGGTGGTCGTGCGCAAAACCAATGACGGGTATGGCCTCCAGTTTGATCAAAATGGTGACTGATAGGCGGATTGGCGGCGCCTGCTATGGATAATGGCAGTGTTACCTCAACCGCTGTCAGGGATGCACCAGTCAGATGAGTTTTTCAGCCTTCTCCAGAGCTTACAAGCCAGTTATTGCAAGCCTGATGCTGTTGTTTACGTCGGGCTGTGCCAGCTATTACTCCCACTTTGCGATGTTTCCGGCGGAGAATTCCTCTGGGGAGTCGAGGCAGGTGCGGTTGTCCTGGCAGAGCGCTGAATACCCCGGTTGGTGGTTGGCCAGTGACAAAGCAACCTCGGTGAAACTGGAAACCCAATGCAGCGACCGCGTCTGGCGCCTGCGCGATGGCGATGATGCCGGTGGCTGTGGTACGGGCATTCGGGCCTGCGGCGAGCGGGGCAGGGATCTTGTGGCAGCAACAGCCCAACCAGCAGCCGGCACGACCCGCTGCATGGCGATTAATCCTGTGGATCCCGGCGCGCGTATAGCCCGGCTGGGTAACAAGCTGGAGTTGCTCGTTTCCTGTACCCCCGCGGCTGTCACAGAGGGTCAGGGTGACGATGCGCGCAACCTCGACTACTTGCGAGCTTCCTCGGTGCCCTACACTGTCTATGTCCGCAAGGCGCCCCGGGGTTCGATGCGCGCCCGGTTGCCTGAATTTGATGAATCCGTATGTGACGCAGAGTGACAGATTCTGACGTTGATATGTGACCCCCATCACGTTGCTACATTTTGTTTCCCATTGAAGGTTAGCGTTACGCTTTGTCGCGTTTGGGTTACCCGACGATACGATAATGTAATTGTGTCTTCCGGCGGCTCGGTCAGAATGGTAGCTATCGAAAAGTTTGTTGTGTGAGGTGACCCGTGGGTGTCCAACAGAAAAAAGTCGCAGTACATGATCTGGAAGTGGGCATGTTCGTGTCTGATCTGGACAAGCCATGGCACCAGACCCCGTTCCCGATCCAGGGTTTTCATATCCGGTCCCAGGAGGACATTCGCGCCTTGGTTTCCCACTGCAAGTGGGTGATGGTCGATGTGGCGGAAGCCAGGGAGTCGAAAGAGTTAAAAGGCGGTAGTAAGCCGGTCTTCGGTAAGACACTGAACAAGCGTGGCGGCGGACGAGAGCAGCTTCAGTTGCCGCCACTGAGTATTCGGGAGCCGGTAACCTACGAGACTGCCACCAGCCTTAAGAAGGAAATGAAAACGTCCAAGCGTCTGCTAGACGATATGGAAGTGGCGCTGGATCAGCTTTTCGAGACCCTCAGTGCCGACGGCGTGCCGGATCTGAGACCGATCGCCGCGATCACCAGCAAAATGGTGAGCAGCGTTGTTCGCCAGCCCGATGCGTTATTGTGGTTGAGTCGCACCCGTGCGCATGACAGTTACCTTTACCGGCATGCCTTGAATACATCGGTCTGGGCCCTGGTGTGTGGTCGACATCTGGGTTTGAACGAAGGGCTCCTGAATCATCTTGGCCTGGGTTGTTTGCTGTCACAGGTGGGAAAGACCACGCTGCCGCCGGAGTTGCTGGCCCGGGAAGGTCAGTTGAACGCCGAGGAATATCTTACCTACCGCGGTTACGTTGCCCGCGGTGTTGCCATGCTGGAGACCAGTGGGCTCTCACGTGCAGTGCTCAGTGTGGTTCAGGGGCATCGTGAACGTCATAACGGTTCCGGTTTCCCGGAAGGTGTGCGGGGGGATCGCATCCCGTTGCTGGCCAAGGTGGCCGGCATTGCCGAATTTTTTGAATCGTTGATTGCGCCCCGCTCTCATGCGGAACCTATGACGCCAGCGAAGGCAGTAACGCTGCTCTACGAGATGCGCAACATCGAGTTCCAGGAAGATCTGGTTGAGAATTTCATCCAGGCAATCGGTATCTACCCCACCGGAAGTCTCGTGGAACTCTCCGACGGCCAGCGTGGCATCGTGGTGTCCCATTCTCCGGAACGTCGGCTCTGGCCCCGCGTCATGGTTATGACCGATGCCGCTGCCAGGCCGTTGAAAACCGCCAAGATCATTGATCTGGCAAAGTACAACGAAGGCAGAGAAGCAGCAGAAACCGTGCGAATTCGTGATTGCCTGCCCCATGGTACGGAAGGACTGGATCCATCGTATTACGACGTTACCGGTGTGGAGTCCCGCTGGAGCCTGTCCCGCCTGATCAGCGGATAATCACGCGCAGCTGTTTGCGAACCCACCGATAGGT
>Ga0102931_1001856_pt1 | contig 10509 bp, 11 predicted proteins | sample SalPonR1_C_D1_MG_FD_79282 | JGI IMG/M metagenome (GOLD analysis project Ga0102931, IMG submission 79282) | Salt pond soil microbial communities from South San Francisco under conditions of wetland restoration - Salt Pond MetaG R1_C_D1_MG | ecosystem: Environmental > Aquatic > Marine > Intertidal... | reverse complement strand
TCTTGAGCAGTGTATCGAATTTATTGACAATGATGAGCTACTTGAGGTTACACCAAAAAGCCTCAGAATTCGTAAAATTTATCTTGATCATAACGACAGAAAACGGGCAGAGAAGACCAAGGAGTTTGCCTGATATACGAAACAGGTGAACAGTTAAGAAACTGATTCACTTATATCCTTTTTTAAATTATTGTTGTTAAGATTAAATATAAATACTGATAAAAAGATCTAATAGTACAACTAGTAAGATTCGATTTGTATCTTTTAAGTAAATAAGAAAGATACATAGTGGTTCTGAACAGGTTACTGGTTCTAATCGGTACTAAACTTCTGTTGATTTCTTCTATGGAAGCTCAAGAAAACAGAATAACGGCTCGTGAAGCTCTGGATGTAGTACTTCGAAACAATCTAGAAATAAACAGGGTTTCAGAACAGATCGACCTAAAAAAGTCGTTTCTGCGGGTCGCTCTCGGCTTAAAAGCTCCTACAATATACTACTATAAAGAAGGGATAAATGAAGACTTTTTCGGTGGGCAAAGCAGGGCTATATCCCAGTCAATCGTCTTTCCTCTCAGAGGCTGTATCTTTCTATTTCAGCAAGTATCGGTTATGTCGCTTGCAGCCAGCTTCGTCTTCATACCGATGACGTTTAATACAGGTCCGGGGTCTGAGGTGCAAAGACCGCTGGAATCCGTTGTGATTTGCGGGCTGGTAACGGTAACACTATCAAGACTACTTGTGCTTCCCACAGTATATTACTGGATGGAGCGAAAACGTTAAGTAATTACCTCTGTTGATGACATACCATTATTTAGCAGTGAGGATAGAGATGATGATTCCGTTAAAAAAATTACTTTTTTAAATTTCTTAAACAAGAGGTTTTATGGACGCTGTACATATACATTTAATTATTAATCATGTACCGGTAATACTTGCCATATCTGCACTATTGCTGCTGATTATTTCACTATTCAATCATAAAAAAGAGTACAGGAATATCGCATTTGCAGGCTTTGTAATTGCAGCAATTTTTTCATTTATCTCCTTTGAATCCGGGGAGAGTGCAGAAGATGTGGTTGAAAATATTGCAGGAGTTACCCACGATGTCATTGAAAATCACGAGCACGCTGCTGACACAGCCCGCTGGCTTATGCTGGTTTTGGGTGTGGCCGGTCTTGCAGGACTTACATATTTCCGGGATGAAAAAAAGAAAGGGTATCAGTTATTTTTGTACATAAGTATGATAGTGGGAATCATAGCCGTGGGTTATTTAGTCTATACAGGGTATTTAGGCGGCTTGATTCGGCATACAGAATTGATTTCTGCCCCAGGTTAAAGGAATGCATATCGCTGTTTTACTGTTGATTAACACATGAAAAATATCAACAGTTACCGCGTCTTTAAACGAAATCAAATTGAGCCAGTTCCTGATGGTGATTACGTTCTGTACTGGATGCAAATCAACAGGCGTTTTCATTACAACTACGCTCTGGAATATGCTGTAGGGTGGGCTAATAAGCTGGGAAAACCTCTTCTGATTCTTGAAGCGTTTTCCTGCGATTATCCATGGGCAACTGATCGGTCTCACACATTTATGATGCAGGGAATGAAGGAGCACCTGGATTATGCAGAATCTCAAAACCTCAACTATTTGTCGTTTGTAGAGGAGGAGCCCGGCCAATATGACCGACTACTTAAAGATCTTGCGTCTAAAGCTTCTGTACTGATTACGGATGAATATCCTGTGTTTATCATGAAGGAGAGAAACGATAAATATCCCAAGATTCTAAATATCCCATACATTTCGGTAGACAGTAATGGATTAATACCGCTTGGTCTAACCGATAAAGACCCCTACAGCGCCTATTTCTTTCGCAAAATTATGCAAAAGAATTTTATTGAGGCTTACACGAATCCACCTTCACAGAATCCACTGGACAATCTGGAACATCCTGACAAAATTACCATTCCTCAGGGCTTTTTTGAGGGCCTGCCAGACTCTGACTATGCCTTAAACAACATTGCTGAATTTATATCTGATTTGAAGATCGATCATAGCGTTCACTCGGTAGATATGCATGGAGGTCGTTCTGCAGCAACAGGAATGTTGGGTTATTTTATTAAGAATGCACTATTGGAATATGATGATAAAAGGAATGATCCGGATGAGAAAAAAACGAGTCAGCTGAGCCCATGGCTGCATTTCGGTAAAATTTCTGAATACGAGATTGTTCGCGCTGTTCTTCAGCACCAGCCTGAAGGGTGGGATCTGGATAGAATCACGTTCAATAAGGGATCTACGGGTGGGTTTTTCAACGGTAATCCGAATATTGACGGTTTTCTTGATGAGGTGATTACCTGGCGGGAGGTTGGTTTTCATTTTGCCCATCACCGGCCTGATTATGACAAAATTGAAAGCCTGCCCGACTGGGTTCAGAAAACAATGGACGAACACCGAGATGACCCGAGAGACTGGATCTATAGCTATGAAGAACTTAAAAATTCGCAGACTCATGACGAACTATGGAATGCTGCACAGACACAGCTCCGTGAAGAAGGTATTATTCACAACTACCTGAGGATGCTTTGGGGAAAGAAAGTAATTGAATGGACTCCTGACTATCAGACAGCACTTCAATATTTGATTGACCTTAATAACACATTTGCCCTGGACGGGCGCGACCCAAATAGTTATTCTGGAATTTTCTGGTGTTTTGGGCGTTTCGACCGGGCATGGCAGGAGCGTCCCGTTTTTGGGAAATTGCGTTACATGACAAGCGAGAGCACACGGAAGAAAGTGAAGCTGAAAACGTATCTTGATCTCTATAACGGACAAAAGTCACTTCTATAATATCGTTTTAAATATCGATAATATATAAATATCGTTAAAATAGACGATAATTTGAAAATATCGATAAAAATATAGATATTATGGTATGGAAACCATTATTACAGGAGATATAGTAAATTCAAGATTAGTCGATTCAGAGGTTTGGCTAAACCCGCTCAAAGAGCTATTTAGTGAAATAGCTTACTCAGAAGAAGATTGGGATATTTTCAGAGGAGATAGTTTTCAAGTTTCTGTAGATCCCAAAGATGCTTTTCGAATAGCTGTCCTTATTAAAACTGCTATTAAAAAGAGTAGTGCTAATAAAATTGATGTCAGGATGGCTATCGGAATAGGAGAAAACGACGAAAGGGTGAGTAAAGTAAGCGAGGCTACGGGGCAGGCGTTTGTGTATTCCGGCGAATTACTTGATAATCTATCGGATAAGGATGTGCATCTTGGAATTAAAACACCATGGAAAAGAGTCGATGAAGAGTTTAATATGATGTTTAAACTTGCTCTGATTGTATTAAATTCCTGGACGGCAAATACATCAGAAGTTGCGCATGTATTGTTCAAAATACCGGAAATAACACAAACGGAACTCGCAAAAAAATTTGGTCTTGCCCAGTCTACGGTAAATGCACGAATTAAGCGCGGGTCTGTTTATGAAATTGCGGAACTCGAAACGTATTTCAGAAAGCGTATATCAGAAAAAATAGAGACTCACTATGGAGCTATTTAGTTTATTAGCAGCGCACTTTATCGGAGATTTTTTTACACAGACGGATAATGGAATTCAGCAAAGGGAGGAGAAGGGGTGGAGAGCGCCATATATGTATTTACATGGAGGTATCCATTTTGTACTGATATGGATACTGCTATGGAGTATTGATGCCTGGATTATAGCTTTGATAATTGCCATTAGCCATATAATCATTGATGGCATAAAGGTATTTTTAAAGGGTAAAGTAGGAACTGTAAAGTTATTTTTTTCTGATCAGCTGGTCCATATTGCCGTTATACTTACTGTTTGGGTTTGGTATTATAATCCCGATTTAAATATTTCTATTACCAATGACACATGGTTTATTTTCGGTGGTTTATTATTGGTAACGAATCCGGCTGCTTACACCATTGGCACAATTATGGATTTCTGGAGCGATAATATTAAGATGAATGATAATGAATCGTTACCGGATGCCGGAAAAACAATTGGCATCCTTGAACGAATTTTTGTGTATATGGCAATAATTATCGGATCACCTGAGATTATTGGTTTTCTGATAGCTGCAAAAAGTGTTTTTCGTTTTGGAGATATTTCACATGCCAAAAATCGAAAGCTTACAGAATATATCCTCATCGGATCGCTGCTCAGCTTTTTGATTGCTGCAGGAGTAGGATTGTTTGTAACTTATTTTTTATAAAGCACGGACAAGTTCAGTTACAAGACGAGCAAAATCATCTTTTCGCATCTCTGCTGCTTCCTTTACCTCATCATGACTTAACTTTCCTTTCAGAACGCCTGAAGCCATATTTGTGACCAGTGAGACAGCAGCAACAGGTAACTGTAGTCTTGAGGCTTCGATCAGTTCAGGTGCTGTACTCATTCCTACAACATCTGCACCGAGCTTACGGTACGCTCTTATTTCTGACGGCGTTTCGTAATTAGGACCCTTCACGTACAAATATGTGCCTCTTTGCAACGTTAACCCAATCGAAGCAGCTATTTGTCTTACTCTGTTTGATAAAGTACCTGCGGAGTATCTATAGAGGGTATTATCCGAAGACGGGCTAATTTTTTGAAAAAGACGGAATACATCATCAATAACCATTAAGTCCCCAATGGTGAAATCGGTATTAATAGCTCCTGCTGCATTTGAAACGATAAGCTTTTTTGCATTAAAGGCTTTAGCTATATGGACCGGAATAACTGTAGTTTCAAGATCATGACCTTCGTAGTGATGGAAACGTCCTGAAAAGGCCAGAATTGGCTTTTCAGCCACTTTTCCAGCAATAAGCCTACCCGAGTGCCCCTGTACGGTTGGGGTTGGGAAATGAGGAATTTCTCCGTATGGAATTTCTATAGACTGAGTGATTCTGTCGGCATAATCTCCAAGGCCCGATCCTAGAATTACCACAGTATTAAAGGTATCCGGAAGCCCGTTCTCTATTAAAAATGATTGAACCTGATCAATATATTTTGGAAGCATCACACAATATTATTAATAGAGTAGCTCAGTTTGTTTTGTTTTTCTTTCAGCTTAAAAAGTGGGTGGTCTGTCTCATGGTAAGCCATAAACGTGTAATTTTCCTTCCAGGCTAAATCTTTAAGTTTTGAGCGCCACTCCATACTAACTTTGGGTTGATAATCGAATTTTGCGGCAAAATTTCTGTTTACAGCAATTCGCCTTCCAATTACGTCACCGGCCATAATGTATTTCTGATCATCATTTTCGTAAAAAAGCACCTGATGGAACTGGGTATGACCACCAATTATTTTTGTTCGAACCGTGGGTATTGGTGATTCACTATCTTCCAGGAAACGGAAGTCTGCTTTTGCGTCAAGAAAATGCACAAAACTCTGTTTAACATCGTCTTCGCCATCTATTGAGTTCAGGAGATTTTCCCAACCATCTTTCGACACATATACAGTGGCATTCGGGAATGAAAGTTCCCAGTACCCGTTTCTGCGATGTGCAAGACCTGCAAAATGATCAAAATGTAGATGGCTGATAAAAATATCTGTAATGTCCAGCTCGGTAAGATCATGCCTGGCTAAATTTTCCACCATTGTATCTGCAGGAGTACTATCTGATAGTAAATTTCCTATACCTGAATCGAACAGGATGTTCCTGTCTTCTTCGCATATTAAAAAAGGATTGATCGATAACTTCAGAGAGCCTTTAAAAGGTGGGTCCTCTTTTGCAATAGGTTTGAAAGTTTTATCGGTTCCTACAGAAAATGTGCCTTCATAAAGTACATGCACAGTTGAACTTTTCATAAATCAGAGGCGTAGAATTACTATTTTTTTGCTTCAAATTTCTCATACGCATCGATAATATCCCGTACAAGTTTATGCCGGACAACATCTTTTTGATCCAAATAAACGAATGATATTCCTTCGATATGTTTTAAAATCTGTTGAATAGAAATTAATCCGGACTCTTGTTTTCTAGGCAGGTCAGTCTGAGTAACATCACCGGTAATAATGGCCCTGCTGTTGAAACCAATTCTGGTTAGAAACATCTTCATCTGTGTATTTGTAGCATTTTGAGCCTCGTCAAGTATTACAAATGCATTATTCAGAGTTCTTCCACGCATGTAGGCCAAGGGGGCAATTTCAATTACATTTTTTGCAAGTTGAAACTCAAGTTTATCAAATTCGATCATCTCTTCGAGTGCATCATAAAGAGGACGGAGGTAAGGGTCGATTTTCTCTTTAAGATCACCCGGAAGGAAACCAAGATTTTCGCCTGCTTCTACCGCGGGGCGTGCGAGAATAATTTTTTTTACTCGCCGCTCCTTTAATGCACGAACCGCAAGAGCAACAGAGGTATACGTTTTTCCTGTGCCTGCCGGCCCAATTGCAAAAAGGATATCATTATTTACAGATGCATTCACAATGTCTTGCTGACCAGGTGTTTTAGCTGTTACTGCCTCACCTGTATGTGTATGGAGTATGATGTCGCCTATATCTTCATTGCGATTGGCACGAATAGTGCTCTCTCTGATTTTATCAGATTTATCAGCCAGTGCAAGTAAGGTCTGAACGTCACCGGGCAGAACTTCACCTTTTCGCTCTGCAACTTGTATTAACTCAGACAAGATCTCTTTGAGTGCTGCCACATCGGCTACAGGGCCAAGTATTTTAATTCGGTTCCCTCTTGCTGTTATTTTAGTGTTTGGAAAAGATTTATCGAGTTTATGAAGATTTTTATCTCGAAATCCTAATACGAGGACGGGGTCAATACTCTCAACATAAAGTGTTTCTTCTGATATTTGTTGTTCGTCTTCGATAGCTTATTAATTATTTAAAATTAAAATTAGAAACTATAAAATGGTTTTATTTCCTGTTTTTGCGAGCTTTATTAATTCCTGAATTCTATTACTTCGATTGTCTGCTTTAAAAACACTGCTTCCTGCCACCAATACATCCACGCCGCTGGCTGAAAGTTGCGAGATGTTATTAACGCTTACTCCACCATCTACTTCTATAAGGAAATTTAGCTGCAATTCATTTCTTAATGCTACCAGGGATTTAATTTTTTTATGGCTTGACTCTATAAACGATTGTCCGCCAAAACCTGGATTAACACTCATAACCAATACCAGGTCTACATACTCCAGTATCGGTTGTAAAACCTCAATACTTGTACCAGGATTGATGGCAACTCCTGCCATACAGCCTTGTTGCTTAATATTTTGAATAGTTCTGTGCAGATGAGGACAGGCTTCGTAATGCACGGTAAGTAAATCTGAACCGGCATCTGCAAATTCATCAATAAAAAGATCCGGTTGCTCTATCATCAGGTGCACATCAAAAAAAGCATTTGCAGCAAATTCGCGGGCATCCCCAACAATAGATGGTCCATAGCTGATATTAGGCACAAAGTGGCCATCCATTATATCACAATGTATCCAGTTAATGCCTGCCTCCAGGCAATCGTTAATGTCATCTCCTAACCGGGTAAAATTGGCTGCTAAGATTGAAGGGGCGAGTACCGGGTAATCAAAATTCATTTTCCTGTGGTGGATTGCTATTTACGTTTATAGAATCATCTATTATTGCACCGGATTCAACTTCTTCTCTGGCATCGAATCGTTCAGATACAATTAGTGTTACACCCTGGCCTTCCGGCAGTTCTATTTCATTGGGCTGAATTTCTAGAATGGTATTGGGAATTGTATCGCGTGCAGGTCTGAATTTTATTTCGTCAACCCGTAAACCCGCATTTATGATTTGTTGCTGAGCTTCTGACAAGCGAAGACCTTTAACATCGGGAACAGATACAATTCTGGATCCCAGTCCATCGCTTACAGCGAGGTTTACTACAGTTCCTCTAGAAACTGTATCACCCGGTGCAACGGATTGGCGTAAAATAGTATTTCGGAACCTTGATGTTTCATAGCTCCTAGTTCCTACCGTTAACCCATGATTTTCGAGCTGGATTTCAGCATTTCTTAAAGACATATTAACTACGTTTGGAACCACTGTTTGAGGTGTTACATCTGTATTTACTGTTAAGTAAACTTTTCGGTTAGGCTTTACAATACTTCTAGCAGCAGGTTCCTGGTCTATAATATAATTTGCAGGGTATGCGGAATGTGCACGCCTCTCTAAAACTTCGTATCTCAATCCAGAATGTTCAAGATTTTCACCTGCCTGTTGAAGTGACAGTTTGGTAACATCTGGTACGGTTACACCTTCATTATAATTCGTATAAACCGGCATTACGAACTGGTCCATGATTAGGGTAATAAATATTCCCGCAATGATGACAATGCCAGCTAATTTTAGAAGAGGTTTAATCATATTGATAAGTCAGTCATTTCCATGAATCAGTTAAAACGATACGTAAGTGAAAGCTGCTTTCCCAAAGCAATACTCGAACTCATTTGAAGGTCTTTTTGTTTCAAACGGAATGAAAAATATGAATCAAAAGCAGATATAATGTGGTTTGCAATTAGAAGAGATGCGAACAGGCGGCTGTCTCTGTAATCCTGATTGAAAGCACTTGCCATATCGGCTGCATCGAAAAAAAATGTACTGGCTGTTGCGCCGGTTCTGTCTATTGTAAAACGCTCGTTAAAAAAAATTCCTGTATTTCCGATATTATTGTGAAAACTGTTAAAGTCGCGCCAACCTCCCTGAAACTGGAAATACTTGGCAACGAGTTCATAATATTGTTGTGACCCGTAGTCTGGCAGAGTGTGAGAAAAATTATTGGATGCCTGCTGATCTGTAGTTATAAACGGAGTGTTACGTTCGACATTTCGTAATAGTGAAATCGGAACTTTGTTCCAGTCTATTTGATTGTCAAAAGCAGCCGATTGGCCTTCAATTTCTGCTTTCAAATCTTCGATATAGGGGTTACTGATTCCATTTACTTGATGATAATTTATCAGCCAGTTTGAATACTCAACTACACTCCAGTTATTGTCAATAAACTGTTCGTAATTTCTTTCACCATTTACAGCGCTGTTACGGTTACTCACAGCAAGATAAATTCCCGTTGCTTCCAGGGCCATGAATATGCCGGCTCGCCACCAGTTTTTTTGTGTTATTTGGCCTGAACCGGGTACAAACAGGGAACTAAAAAATGCCGAAGCGGGACTTCCTATCTGGCTTTCATCAAAATTATATTTCTGGTTTCGGGGGATATACGATCGGTTTAAAATGGGCTCTATGAGTGTATTTGTTCCAGTAACCGATGTTTTGACTACAACGGAATGTGCCTCATGAGATAACGTATACTCAGCCTGACGGGAATGTGCAGCTGTTGCCAGAGCTAAAAGAGTAATTAATAGTAAAAGTCGTCTCATAACAGATCAAAATCGAATGTAAGACCAAAATAGAATAATACTTCGTTGCCGTATTTCACGGTGTTGCTTCCTTCAGCTGAAATAAAGCTTGATGGTAAAGTTACGTTAAATTGATTAAAACCATAGCTGCTATTAATAAAAAATTTCAATGGAAAAATATACGAACTGTTTAATGATAGTCTCAATTCCGTGCCAATCCCATGCTTTAACTGGCTACCAATATTCAAAGGGCCACCCCAGCCATTACCGGTTTCATAATAAACATGAGCGTAAATTTTGTCGATTGTGTATGCCCGATATTGCTTATTCATATCCGTGAAGAGAGGAAACAGAACCGATGCCCGGCTGAAAAGTGTTCGCTGCCCGCCGAGTGCAAAATAGGGGTATGAACGCATGCCACTTAATCCACCTGCATAATCTAAATAAAAGAATTCATCAGGTGAGTTTAAATAGCTGAAAAATCTGGTTTTCAAGGCACCGGTAGTTCTGTTTTTGAGTTTGAATCCCCACCTGTTACTAAACTCAATAGAGTGGTTGTCGTTTTTAATATAAACGGGTGATAGCATACCATCGTCCAGTTCAAAATTATCTAGTAAACGACTTGGCTCATATCTGTAGCGAATTTCGTTTTTCAACCCTCTTGGCGCAATGTCAGCATTGGGCTCGGGTATGGTAAACTCAATTAAGTAGGCTGCAGTGTAAGAGAATCCGCGAAAGTACTCTGAAGTAGAGCCGGTTATCTGTTCACGAAATTCGTTAGAAAAGAAACTATCAGTTATAACGCTGTATGGAGAGTAAGATGCTCCCAGCTCAAGCAGGCTTATTCGGTTAAGTTTACTTCTTAAAAACAGGTTTGTTTCCCAAATACTGTATCGAATATCAATGGATCGCAGTTCGGGTAAACAGGAAGTGCAGGCAAATTCTTCAATTTCAAGACCGTTTCGAACATTTCTTACGGTATTATAAAACTCCAGGCTAATTGTAGGCGACCACCGTTTTTCTATAAACGGGATACCGTTGTAATCGATAATAAAGAACAGATCCCTGTCGAGGGAGCTTAATCTTGAAGGTGAGAAAAAATCGCCTGTGCTTTCTGAAGTTAAAGATCCCGGCCCCACCATCAAACCTCCAAACAG
>Ga0102931_1001855_pt1 | contig 10510 bp, 10 predicted proteins | sample SalPonR1_C_D1_MG_FD_79282 | JGI IMG/M metagenome (GOLD analysis project Ga0102931, IMG submission 79282) | Salt pond soil microbial communities from South San Francisco under conditions of wetland restoration - Salt Pond MetaG R1_C_D1_MG | ecosystem: Environmental > Aquatic > Marine > Intertidal... | reverse complement strand
GTAGGTGGCGAAGTCGAACGCTTCGCAAGGCTCGCAGACCACCCCGAGCATGCGTTCGACCACATGGCGCACACCGTAGCCGGAAATCCAGCTGTCGCCGCATCCGACCATCACGATGCGACGGATTTTCCGGCCGGCGAGATCGGCAGCGATGGCGGCGAGGGGTGCGGCGTTGGCGTCGAGCGTGGCGCGGATGGCGTCGCCTTGAGACATCATTTCGGTTTCCGTGAGCGCGACCCGCCGGAAGCGCTCGGGGTCGCCGGGCGCATCCGAGGAAGATTCCCGCCGGATCTCCTGCAATCGTTGCTCAATGCTCACATCGCCCTCCTTGTTGATTGTAGCCGCAATATCTCGCGCGCGATAAGCTGGCGCTGAACACGTTCTTTCGATATCTGTCACTTTGCAGAAAAACGCAATAGCACATGCGGAGCATGGATTGTGCCCGACACCGTAGCCCAGTCGCAACTAAATCCGCGGCACGAACGAATCCTCGAAATTTTGCAGCGTAACAGACTCGTCGAAGTCTCACGCCTCTCGGAAGAGTTGGGCGTTTCCGCCGTCACGATCCGGTCGGATCTCGACGCACTCGAACGCAGGATGCTGCTGAGGCGTATTCGTGGCGGAGCGACATCCGTTCAGCCCGCCCGGTTCGTGCGCCCGCTCGAATTGCCGAGTCAGAGCTTCGGTGAGGAAAAGGAACGCATTGGAGCGATGGCGGCCCGAATGGTGCGTGACGGCGAAACCATCATTCTAGATGCCGGGACCACGACGCGCGCGATGGCGCTCGCGCTGCCGGCGGATCTGAGGGATGTGGTCGTCATAACCAGCAGCTTAGACATCGCCATATCCTTGGAAAATCATGCAGGTATCACGGTGATGGTGACTGGCGGCACCGTGAAGAAAACCGGTCGAAACCCGCGCTCGCGCTCGCTCATACCGCCTTTCGCCGGACTCCTTCTGGGCCAGGTGAACGCCGATTGCGCGTATCTGTGCTGCGCCGGAATCGATTCGCAGCGAGGCTTCACGAATGCGCATTTCGAGGAGGTCGAGATCAAGCGCGCCATGCTCACCGCCGCGCGGCGCGCCGTCGTGCTCGCGGACCGCGGAAAGATTGGCCATGTGGCCGGAGCGAAGATTGCCGGTGTCGCTGAGGTCTCCTCGCTTGTCACTGACGGCGGCGCCGAGCCCGCCGACGTCCATTCCCTCGAGGCCGCAGGGCTTGATGTGATCCTTGCTTGATCCGCGCGTCGCCCTTTTTTCAGGCGGTCGCGCAAGGTGTTTGAGCAACTAGGTCGCATTGCGCCTTGACTGAAGAGGGAATTTTGCGAAAAGTTTCGCTACTATGAATAATGAAAGTAAGTGTGACTGAGTCGCGGGTTCATGCCTGCCGGAAAACCACTGCAAAGGGAGTATCCAATGAAACTGACCCGACGCACGGTGATGGGCGGTCTTGCCGCTGCCACCGCCTTATCGAGTCCCACGATCCTGCGCGCGCAGACACGCGAGCTGGTGATGGTGGGCTATGGCGGCGAGGCCGACGCCCCGCTCATTGCCGCTGGTGAGGAACTCGGTCGCCGCAACCCCGGCGTAACGCTCCGCGTAATCGGAGGGCTTTCGGCCGAGGCGCTCGCCCAGATCAAGGCCGCGCGTGGCAACTCGCCCTACGATCTTGCGGTCATGGGATCTCCTGCAATCATCAACGCGCTGGCCGAGGACGTTCTGGTGCCGCTCGATTTCTCGATGATCCCCAATTCGCAGAACGTTGACTCGAAGTTCATGCCCTACGGCTATGACGTGGGCCAGCCGATCTGGTTCGAAGGGATCGGTATCGCCTACGACACCTCGAAGATCGAGACGCCGCCAACGACATGGGAAGAGCTCTGGAGCGGTGAATACACCGGCCGTATCGGCATGTGCCGTCCACAGTCGAATCTCGGCCTCGGAGTGCTGGCGGCGACCTGCGAGGCATTCGGAATGCCGCAGGACGACATGAGTTTCGCGCTTGAAAAGTGGCAGGAACTCGACCCGCTCGTCGGCCGCAGCCCGCCGCTCCTCCAGCAGATGATTGAGCGCGGCGAGGTCGACCTGACACCGCTCTGGCACGTCAACTCGGCGCTCGCGGCTTCTTCCGGGCTTCCGATCGGCTACGCAAAGATCACTGGACCCGGGCCGTTGATGCTGCCGACGAACATCGTTCAGTTCGTCAACACCGCCGAGGGCACGGGAGAGCTTGTGCACGAGTTCACCAACATCCTGCTCACACAGAACATTCAGGAAATGGCGGGCAGCGCACCGATATACTTCGGCACTGTCGTCGAAGGCGTCGAGGTGCCCGAGGAGGCCGCCCCCTACGTGCCCTCGACCCCGGCCGAACTCGCCAGCACGACATCGCTCGACTGGCCGTCATTCGCGCCGCTTCGGGGCGAGACCGTCGAGACATTTGACCGGATGTTTGCGGGATGATGCACGGACCTCCGGGTCCCGCGACGAAGATCGCAACCGCCGCCCCGGTGCTTCGCATCGGGGCGGTCGGCAAGCGGTTCGGTACGACGACGGTGCTCGAAAACTGCTCGCTCGACGTGTCCGAGGGTGAGATCGTAACGCTTCTCGGGCCCTCCGGCTGCGGTAAGACCACGCTTCTGCGGTGCGTCGCGGGTTTCTGGGACGCCGACGGTGGAGCGATAGAGATCGACGGCCAGGAAATGACGCAGGTCGCGGTGAACCGGCGTCCCGTTGGCGTCGTTTTTCAGAGTTACGCGCTGTTCCCGCATCTCACGGTAGAGCAAAACGTGGGATATTCCCTCCGGATGCGCGGGGTTCCCCGGTCGGAAGCCACCTTGCGCATTGCCGAGGCGCTGGAGACGGTTTCCCTCTCGGGGTTTGAGGAGCGTTATCCCGCGCAGCTTTCGGGGGGGCAGCAGCAACGCGTCGCGATCGCGCGAGTGCTGATCATGCAGCCCCGCGTGCTTTTGCTCGACGAGCCGTTCAACGCGCTTGACGCGAAGCTCCGCGGCTCGATGCAGGTCGAACTGCGACAACTCATCAAGCGGCTCGGCCTGACCTCGATCTTCGTCACCCATGACCAGGAAGAAGCGCTTACCATGAGCGACCGGATCGCGGTCATGCGGGCAGGGCGGATCGAGCAGGCCGCCACGCCCGACGAGATATTCGACCGCCCTGCGACCGCGTATGTCGCAGACTTCATCGGCACGTCGAATTTCTGGGAGGCGCGCGCCGATGGCGGCCGGGTCGTCTTGCCCGATGGTCAGACGGTCGAAACCCACCTCGATGGTCAGGCCCAGGTCATGACGCGCCCGCACAACCTGCATCTTGGATCTGCCGAAGCGGGGGCTTGGAAGGGGACGGTCGCGTTCCATCGCTCCGTCGGACCGCTCGTCGAATACCATGTCGAAACCTCGGGAGGGGCAACCGTGAAGGTCGCCGCGATGCGCCAGGAACGAGCCCGCCCACTCGAAGACGGCGCGCCGGTGAGTATTTCGGTGATCGATCCCACCCTTTGTGCGGTTTATCCGCTCTGATGGCGGAGGCGGCGCTTCCCTCTGGCATCGGCCAGCCCGGCCTCGGCGAGCGCACGGTCGACGCGCTTCTCTCCGGTCGCGGCATCTGGCCGGCCGTACCGGCGATCTTCGTCCTGATGATCGTCGCGATCATTCCCTTCATGATCCTCCTGTCGCTCGGGTTTTCGGACATCGTGGTCGCCCGGGGCGCCATAGTCTCGCAGACCCTTTCACTCTCGCACCTGTCGAACGCCCTTTCGGACCCGCTCTATTGGACGACATTCCAGCGCTCGCTCAGTCTCGCCTTGTCGACGACCGCGCTCTGCTTTGTCTTCGGCTACCCTGTCGCGTATCTCTTCCTCATCGGGGGGCGATGGACAAAGCGCCTCATTCTCGTACTCACGATCGCTCCGCTGCTGACGAGTGGGATCGTGCGCACCTATGCGTGGCTCGTCATCCTGGGCGGGCGCGGGGTGGTGAACTCGACGCTAATGAACATCGGCCTGATCGATGAGCCGCTCCGGATCATGAACACCCATTGGGCAGTGCTGATCGGCATGGTGCAGATACACCTGCCAGTGATGATACTGCCGCTCATCGCCGTGATGAGCAGACACGACAGCCGCCTTGTCGAGGCATCGGAAAACCTCGGCGCCTCGCGGCTCGGGACGTTGCGTCATGTCATTCTTCCGCTCAGCGTGCCGGGAATCGGAACGGGCGCCGCTCTTGTCTTCACCTTGAGCTACACGACCTTCGTCGTGCCTCAACTGCTCGGCGGCGGAAACTACCTCAACGCGGCGACGATGATCTATGAGCAGGTCGTTTTCTCGCTCGAATGGAGCAAGGGCTCCGTCACGTCGCTCATCCTCATGGTCACCTGCCTGGTGGTTCTCGTCACGATCGCGCTTCTGACAAATCACTTCACCCGATGGACGAAGGGCCGCGAGGGATGAAGATGCTCCGGAAGAGTTCGCTGGCCGATACGCTCGGCATAGGCCTCATCCTCGCGGTGGCGCTTCTGTCTCTCGTTCTCCTCGTCGCCCCTTCGCTCATCGTGGTGATCATCTCGTTCGATACCCGCGCCTACGTGAGCTTTCCGCCCGAAGGTTTCACGTTGAGGTGGTATGCGGAGGTGTTCGAGCAAGGCGAACTCGTCGAGGCGATGCTGAACAGCCTTCAGGTCGGTGTGACCGTGACCTTTCTCTGCGTCGTGCTCGGCGTCCCCACCGCGCTTGCCTGCGCCCGGGGGCGCTTCAGGGGCACAACCGCTCTGTCCGTCTTCGTGCTCGTTCCGCACATGGTGCCGGGGATCGTTCTTGGTGTCGCCGTGCTGTTTGCCGGCGCGCTCGTCGGTGTCTCGCCATCGATCTGGCTGCAGTCGATCTCGATCACTGTCTTCATTCTGGCGGTCATGGTGCGCACCGTCCAGAGTCGGCTCCTGCGTCTCGATCCCGCGCTGGAAGAAGCAGCGGCAAATCTCCGCGCCTCTCCGTTCCAGAGCCTGCGAACCGTCACCTTTCCACTCCTGATGCCCGCGATCCTCGCCGGGGCGGTCTTCACCTTCGTCGAGGGCTTCGACAATCTCTCGGTCGCGATCTTCACCCACGGTTTCCGCGACCGGCCATTGCCAGTAGAACTCCTGGCCCTCGTCCAATATACGAGCTCTCCGCTTGTCGCGGCGGTTTCGGGCGTGCAGATCGTCCTGGCTGTCGTCGCCCTGATCGCGGTGTCGCTCAGCATCGGCCTCGACAACGTCAACGAATGAGCGTCGGCGGTAGGCACGAACGCTATCCTTACCGACCGGTGACCGACCCGGTGCCCTATCGCTGGCCCGAGGGACGTGGTCTCGCGGTCTATGTGGCGGTGAACCTCGAAATCTACGAGTTCGAAGCTCCGCATCTCGACGAGATCGTCACCAACCCGGCCCGGCCGGACCTCATAAACTATTGCTGGCTCGACTGGGGCAACCGCGTCGGTGCCTGGCGGCTTCTCGAAGTGATGCAGGAGTTCGGCATTCCCGCCACCGCGCTCGTCAACAGCCGGCTCTACGCGGCGGCGCCGGGTCTCGTGGAAGCGTGGCGCGGCGCAGGTGCCGAGATCGCGGCCCATGGCCGGACGAATGGCGAAAGCCAGGCAGGGATGTCGGAGGCGGACGAACGGCAGCTGATCGCGGAGGCAACGGACGAGATCGCGCGGCAGGAGGGCAGGCCGCCCGCGGGATGGCTGAGCCCCTGGATCGCGGAGACCCGGGCCACACCGGATCTTCTCGCCGAGGCAGGGTATCGCTACGTGCTCGATTGGGGATCGGACGATCGGCCATTCCAACTGTCGACCCGGGAGGGGCCGATTCTCTCAGTGCCCTATCCGCAAGAGGCCAACGACGCGAACGCGATCGCTGTGCGCCGCAGCAGCTCGGCCGAGTTCCGCGATATTTGCCTGGCCCAGATCGACGAGATGCTGCGCCAGGCCGAGACCGGATCGCTTGTCTGCCCGATAGCGCTCCACCCGCATATCATCGGTCAGGCGCATCGACTGCATCACTTCCGCGAAGTGCTTCGTCGGTTGGCAGAATTGCGAAGCGAAATCTGGCTTACGACCGCCGGCAAGATCTGTGATGTGGCGGCGAGCGTGGATACAGACCGATAGGCCCATCTCAGGAGGGGAATCGGCCGATCCAGCGCGACATTCCGACATCCCGGGAAAGTGCCTTTTCGTACATCGCCCGGTAGTGAGGCTCGAGCCTTGCGGCGTGGGCCTCGATCTCTTGGAGCCGTGGCGCGAACTCGGCAAATGCCGCGTGGATCTCGTCCCGGACCACCTCCTCGTCGATCCGCGTTAGACGGGTATCCCGCACCACGATTTCGCCGTCCACGAGTACGTGGCGGACCGCCGAGCCGTCTTCGCAAAACACCAGTTGGCGGCGAACGTCGTTCAACGGAAGGAACGAGAGGGCGCCAAGGTCGAGAAGGGCGATGTCAGCTCGCGCCCCGGGGGCGATCTGTCCGATATCGTCCCGGCGCAGCGAGCGCGCGCCGCCGGCCCAGGCGCAGTCGAGCATCTCCGCCGCGCTCGGCCACCGGGTCCATTCTGGATCGGCGATTTTCTGAACGAGCGCTCCTGTCTTGATCGCCCCCCAGAGGTTGGCGGTGTCGTCGCAGGCCGCCTCATCGGTGCCTATGCAGATCGGAACGCCGGCGTCCCTCAGCGCACGAAACGGCATTATCCCGGAGCCGAGCTTGAGGTTGGAGATCGGGTTGTGGGCGACGAGCGCCCCGCGGTCCGAAAGCCGGCCGATGTCTTCCTCGTCGATCCATATCGCGTGGATCACCTGCTTTCGTGCGTCGAGGCAGCCGAGGTCATCGAGAAACCGAACGAGCGATTTGCCGTACTTCACCTCGCCGAGCACCCGCTGAAGCCGGGTCTCGAGCACGTGTACGTTGAACGGCAGATCGTGCTGCCGCGACAACTCGGTCAGCGCCTCGAGGTACTGGGGCGTTACGCGTTGCGGTGCGGAGCAGGAGACGGCGCACCGCAGCCGGTCGCCTTCCGCCCCGTGCCAGCGTCGAATGAATGCGCTGTAAAGGTCTAGAAGGTCGGCCCCGGTCATCCGGGGCCGCCGCGAAAGTGTGTCACGAAGATCGTCGGGCAGGAGGTTTCCGAGGAACGGGTATTTCTCGACCTCCGCCACCTCGGGCTGATCGAGGGCCACGGTCGCGCGGATGCCGACGTCGCGGTAGGCACCCATGATTGCGTCAATGGATTCAACCGTCGGTTCGGGGTTGAAAAAAGCATCGTCGTGCACGGCAGTGATACCGCGCTTGAGCATCTCCATGGCCACAAGAAGGGCGCGCGCTCGACAGACCGATGGAGCCTCCGCGCCTTCGAGTGTCGGCGGGGTTTCGCGCAGCATGAAGATTTCGAGCGGAGCGTCGACAAGGGCGCCTTTCAGAAACGCCGCGGGTGAGTGGAGATGGGCATTGATGAGCCCCGGTATCGCGAGAAGCCCTTTTGCATCCAATTCAGTAGTGCCGGGCGCGCAAAGATTTGGTCCGATCTCGCGTATCACACCGCCTTCAATTAGAATGTCCACGGGCTCTGTCGGCGCACCTTGCTTCGAATTTGCGATCAAACGGCAATTCCTGACAACGAGAGCTCGAACGACGCCTCTTAGTTCCACCATCAAATGTTTCCTTTAGTTTCATGATTAGGACAGCTGGCTTTGTTGCACAATTCGGCTGACTTTCAGACGATCCCTTGCCCCGAAAGGAGCTATTCCAAGGCCTCTGTGACAGGTATGCCGAGCGCGGTGTAGCAGTCCAGAACGACCGGCGGACCTAGTGTTGGGTGCCTTGGCGGTCAAACTCCCGCGGCATCAGCCGTTGGCCCAACAACTTCACCCAGCGCACCTTCGCTTCGACGCATCTTCACAGGGATAGGTGAACTGCGTCACACCAATCGATCGCACCGACCCAACCACCGATTGGCCCTGCGATACCAACACATCGAGCTGACACAGTTTCGCGACGATCTCTTCGGGCTTGTGCTTCTTCTGGGGCATTCCTTGATCCTCCATCTGGGTCGAAAGCCTACTTCAGGGAGGACCACTTTTCAGGGGGTAGGCCAGCTATAGTGCTGGTTCAATGGGCGGTCGGACGATACCGAGAATCACGACAGGCCGCCGAGGGGAACGGCAAAGGATGAAGGCCGCGGGTTCCCAGGAAACTCATTCGACGTCGAGATGCTGGCACAAGATTAGATGAATACATCCGTACTGGGCGCGCCGGCATTAACGAGATCGTCTGGTCGTGGCATGCCATGCCTTACGAACGATGGGGCCGCCCGGCTCCTTGTCGTCACGCGGACCGTCCTCTGTTATGGGCTGAAAGATCTTCATCGAAGCTCAGACTTTGAGCCACATGCCGTGGATGAAGTAATGCTTGTCCAGCAAATGCAGGGTATCTCGTGATTAATCGGTATCGTCGCGATCTCGTTGCCCGAAAGCGCCGTCGTCGCTCTCGGACAGGGCCACCGCACCTCCATCCGGCATGCGGCAACGACAATGATACGGGAGGTTCAGAGCGACGCCATTCCGACGGGCCACGACCGAGATGCTGATAGCTTCCTCCAGCGTCTCCTCGACGATCCGAAGCTTCCCGTGGGGGACCAGCGGTGGCGACGGTCGCGACTGAAAATGATCGCCATCTCAGACATTTGTGCCCGCTCAATTATAGACCTGAGCCTTTTTGCCGATGCCAAAGTGTCCCGCCGAAACGGGAGCCAGCTCAGCCTACATTCAGGATCGTCCGTCTGGTTCATCGGGCTGAAGGCGGACTGCGCTTGTTTTTTCGGTTTGTTCTGCGAGGCTGGTCCCATGGTTGGGGGCAACCAAAGCACTAGCGCAAGGGACTCCCAACATGAATAAAATCCGAGCAGCAGGCGACGAAGAGGACGGCTGGATCCCAAGAACAGCCGAAGAAGTACGGGACGCGGGACTCTGGGATGCTGTTCGTACGGCATCAATAGAGATCGAGAATTTGCCCAACGCCATGATTTTTGAGCAGGGCAGGGACTGGACCCGCCTATGGCACGAACTCGGCCTGTCACGATCTGACGAATCAGACGGAGTGCTTGTGGTTGGCGAAGATGCCGCGGCAGCTTTGCTCAACAAATCAAAGGAAAACTCCGGGGCCTTCGATCTGCTTGTGGATCTGGCGGCGTCAATGATTGAAAAGGGGATAGCTCTTCCGCACCCATGGCGTAGCCCGTTTGCGTCTTACATCCGTGGCGAAGAAGGAATGGTGAAGCCAAAAAAGACAAGTAAGAAATCTCACATCTGGGTGAGAAACTACATGCTGAATCATGTCGCCAGAATTCTATGCAATCAATACGATGAGTCGCGGCTCAATTTGAAGCGGGGGAAAGAATCAAGCTCTGTCTCTGCTAGTGATATACTTTTCCATGCCATCCAGGGGACAAAATTTGATGGCATTGGTTTTGGAACAATCCAAAATATTATCTTTGATCCCAATCCCCGAAACGGTGTCAGCAGGAAAAACCAGGAAGACTTTGAAGACGTCAAGACGCAGGCGATCCTTTCGATTTTCGACGACTATCCAGAGTAGCCAAGATCCATACACACCCTCAGAAGGTGAGGGTGTGTATGCGCAGGCACATGCATTCATATACAAACCGGAGAAGCGGTAATAACTTCGAGGGTTTGAGATGAATGGCAAGAAGAAGCAGAACACTCCTCCAAATGGGGCAATCCCGGGTACGCGTGTCCACGAGTACCTTCGGGCTTGTGATGCGGCGGACTACTGCAGTCTGTCAAAATCCAAGCTGGACAAATTACGGATGCGTGCGAATCGCTCGCAAGGCCCGGCGTTTATCAAGACAGGCTCGGTTGTCCTTTATCGCCGATCCGATCTGGACGCCTGGATGGAGCAAAACACCGTATCGGATTAGCCAAGCGACCCTGGTCGCATGGAAGTCTTGGCTATGCTCTTTGGGAAGAGCCAATAGCTTGTAAACGAATAATCCGCGTCTTGGAGTGTCGATTGGCATGAGCAGCGAATTTCAGAACCAGGAAATCTGGATGTCGTTCGGCGGCAAGGGCGGGAGTGCGCGCGGCACCGTGAAGGCCAAGCGCGTATCCATGCGGCGAATGCTCGCCCTGTTCTCCGAGCCCTCGGTCGATAACTCGATCACCTACGGTGAATACATGAAGCTGGGGGAGTCGAAGGAAGGCAAGCAGGCCCAGGCCGACAAGAAGGCCCAGCCGGGCTTCGTCATCGCGGGGAAGTTCAAGGACGGTCGCCGGAAGATCACCCACCAGATCGGGCGGTCAGCGATCCAGATCGACATCGACCACGCGACCCCGGAGCAGGCTGAGTTCATCCTGGAGGGCCTGGCCGAGATCAATGAGTGGGGCTTCCTTTGGCACACGACGCGCGCGCACTGCGCCCAGAAGCCGCGCATCCGAATCCTGGTGC
>Ga0102931_1001849_pt1 | contig 10525 bp, 19 predicted proteins | sample SalPonR1_C_D1_MG_FD_79282 | JGI IMG/M metagenome (GOLD analysis project Ga0102931, IMG submission 79282) | Salt pond soil microbial communities from South San Francisco under conditions of wetland restoration - Salt Pond MetaG R1_C_D1_MG | ecosystem: Environmental > Aquatic > Marine > Intertidal... | reverse complement strand
CGTAACCCCCCTATGACGATAATGTTGTGTCCGTAGATGCCAAAGGTATCCTCTTATAACCCCCCGTACCTTTGGAGAATCAAAACTAATATTAACCAAAATTAAAATCACATGGTAACAGAACAAAAAGAAGTTAAAGAAACAAAAACTTCGAAAACAAGAAAAATTTCCATTCCTTTAGAGGATTGGGAAAAAGGTAGGGCGAATGTCAAGGCCCTACTAAAAGACGTCCCTGATTTTGAGGGACGCAAAGTCGAGGTAATCGAAAAGGGAAAGTCCAAAAAGGGCAATCCCTGGTTACTTTGTGATGTAGAGGGAGTGGATACTCCCATAGTCTTCCCAATGGGAGACTTGACTACATGGGATAGGATGTCGGAATCAACATCTTATCCAATATTCAAAGCAATAGATGGCGAGGTTGTCGTTGACACGGACAGCCTCAGTCAATGGGTAATTGATAATGATGGGGGCAATGCTTCCATCAGACTCAAGTAGCCTTAATGACCGGGCCTTCGGGCTCGGTCTTTTTTTTTAAGAACCTTTTGGCGCCACTCAGCGTATGATGGCGCCGGAGTATGTATGAGCTCGTATGGCGTTGCCTGATATATGGGCTCATATATTTATGATATATCGCAGTACTCCCTGCGATTAATAAATGAAGCACATTATATGTGTAAACCGGAGAGTCATATACCTGTGGTATGACGAAAGCGTGACGCAGGTTGTTAGTAGATTAGGGAGTATACTAATGTAAAACTACTCCCTTTTCCTGAATAGACAGGATAAGTATTTATGTCTTTTGTAATATACACTGAAATCCTAATAGGTGTATTGAGAAAGAATAAGAAGGCAGGATGGGTGAAATAACGTCAATGACTAGCCCTGTAAAAATGGCGAATAATAACACAATTCCGTAGTCCTTGCTATCAAGAGAAAGATATAGATACGTAGCCGTGTTATGCGGCACTTGTGTATAGTTAAATGATTAGGCACAAGGTATGGGTATTAGAGGTTCTATTTAAATAATCAGCCTCATTCATAGAGATACTTCTCGTGCTCTACTCTATGTCTAGCTATGAAGCATTGCTGTCACGAAGCACGTCGAAAGGGATACATTCTGTCTGATATGCGCAGAAGTCATAGATATCCTACGTAATGAAGTATAGCCAGCCTGAGCGAGATCAGGCAGCATATTTTTTTTATGGCAATAAATATGTACTCGTACATAGATGTTGGTACAAGGTGAAATAATAAGCCTTGAAGGTTCGATTCCTTCTGTTGCCACAATATTATTAATTAACTAAAACTAAAACCATGAAAAAAGAAACAAAAGAGTTTATGTATACATGGGTTAAACATTTAAAAAACCCAATGAAAAACATCGAAGAGTATCTTCAGAAATCTAATCAGCATATTGGCTGGCTATATTCCTTCAAAGGGAAGGATATAAGATGTATTCATACATCAAAAGAAGATGCCTTTCAAATAGCTTATAATAGCTTCACAGAGCATTTCGGTGAATTTGGTGTGGATGAAAACGACATGACTTTCGAGCCTTTGTTTGAAGGCATAACGCTAGGTGAATATGTTGATAAGCTAAAGAAAAGAAAAGCCGAAGTTGAATCGGCTATGGCAGCTATGCAAAACCAATAATATAATACATCTACAAACCTTAATATTGAGTTAGGTAGGTTTAATTTTATTGTTATGAAAAGACCTGTGTGGTGGCGTGCACAGGCATATAAAAGTAGCCAAGCTTGTATGATACTGAGCAATGTATCTGAGACTCTACAAACCTTAATATTAAGTTAGGTAGAGATTTTATGCTACTGTATGGGCAAAAACATACAGCTCCACCGGATAGGGATGAAAGCCGGCTTCACGGATGCTATAAATCATATTCCAGTAATAATTGTATAGATTTGCCCGAATTAACGGGATACCCGTATTAACGGGATGTTAGGTGCCACAGACTCCATCTCTACAATTAGCTACGTTGGTAACGTTACAACCATTTTATTAATTTAAAAAACTCAACTCTTCCCAAGATGTTGAGGGCACCGAGTTTCTTCTATATGAAGTTTTAGGTGTAAAACACAATAATATTAATCAAAAAAAAAGGAGATTATGGAATTTACAGTCAAATTCATAAGTGAATCACGTAACAGTGAAATTCACCATGCAATTAATGCTATTCCTATGGATATAGGAATACGCGGAGTAAATCAGATAAGAGAGGAACTTAATTTAAAAAGTTTTCCTCTTGACAGGGTAAGTGGCATGACAAAGCCATACCTACAAAAGGATCCTTCTATAGTCGTAGAAGAAGAGATTGCACGTGAATCCGAGTTATTTGAAACCAAAAACACAATACACGTATCAGTGCCACCAAATGCACTAAATGAATACGTCTATATAAAAACAGAGTCAAGCAAAGACTCAACCGGAGATATCAAAAATGCATATCTCAAATACCATGTCTATTATAATAGGATATTGGGAGAATGGAGAGAAGCAGGATATCCTCTTAAATGGTTATTTAAAGAGGAAGATATTTAACACCTGTTTCACAATTTAAGGCCCTAAGGATTACGTATACAGTATAACTGTACTGGTTTTTTATTATATGTAATTCTCAGAGCCTTTAAACACCATTAAACATGACTATATATATTGATAAAGCGACACTTATAGATTATAGAGGAAACAAGTACCTTCGGTATAATGAGAAGTTTTATAAGCTCAATAAACGAGCGTATAAGATGATATCTGATGCCATGGAACACTCGTCCAGTAAGTGTTCTGTGGATTTATCTACCACCGCAGACAAGGCTCTCAATGTCCTTCTCATAATGTCTGCAATGTACCTATCCATCATGATAGGTAAGGTTATACTTCAAATAATTTAATCGAAACAATAGCGCATTTAGTCGAAAAAGCAAACCCTGGTAAAACCCCGGGATATTTGAGACATTTGTCTTGAGTATCAAGGTATTAATATTTTATGCTTTGTCGACATATTTTGCGCATTCATCGAAATTGACAGTACCAATAACATATAAATATAAGATAAAATGATAACGTTAAAATTAACAAAAAGCCCTATAGGCAAGGGTTACGAAGATCAATTGGGGTTTATCTACACAGAAGAAGAGGTAAATGACCTAATAGTATCAGGGAATGCTTTAGTAGTCGATTTTATGCCTAAAGAGATCGACAAATACCACTTCGATGCAGTAGAAGAAGCATTTTTTGAGACCTTATAATCCTCTGTATCCCCTCATACACGCGGCTTACAAGCGTTTGACTACAAGGCTACGTGTATGTGGGTTTAGTTGTGTTTTGATAGTGTATAGGATGAATAATGTTTAGTATGTTACCATGTGCGCGCTGTAGTGTACGTACAATTAATTTATATTGCTGTGAAGGATTTATTGTTGTATGTTATTTGGTGCGAGAACCTATATATGGTTGCAAATGAATATCGATATTAAGCAAAAACTAGTATTTATAACAAATAATAAGATGATTTATATGAAATATGAATTAAGACAAGTAAATGAACTTAAAATAATTAAGGAACCTTCTGGGATCTTTATTAATAGTATGCAAATTACTAACCCAGGAGATGTACATGATTATGCTAAAGATAATCTGTACAAAGGAGATATAGATATCTATAAAAGAAGAAGGTTATGGAAACCATAAGAAAGATAATTGTTTTTGTGACAACTGCTTTTATGGACGAACCGAAATGGCAGAGGAACTATTAAAGTACGTGACCAATGATGTATAATGACTGTGTAAAAAAACAGTCATTATAACAAAATTATATAACATCCTGAAGAAATACACTTTCAAAATTAATAATTATGAAAAACAAGTTTAAAAAATTAGATGAAATGCTATTGTCTGCTGAAATTCAGGCTCCTGATTTTATAGGAGACCAAATAGGTACAGCAAGGCATCTTCTTAATGAAATAAAAGAAGAAGTCAATAAGAAAAACAAACCTTTTAAAGAAAAGATATTGAAGGCATTAAAGATTAATGCTATTTTATCTTATTTCCATGACCCTGCATTTTGGGATGACAACCAAAACAATAGATTTGTTGGATTTATAGCTGGTTTTATTCTTGGTATTGTAATATCTTATATTATATTTACACCTTAATTCTTTAGTATATTAATATATTATATAAAAACAGTATGAAAACATTATTCTTTATTGCTATCATTTTATTGGCCTTCGCCATTACCTTGTTATCTGTTGTTATTTATGACAATATAATAACCAAAAGGAAATTTCTTAACCTTAAATACAAGCATGACTTATTGCATCTTAAAATAATTACTTTAAACAGCATGGTCAATAAGTACAAGAACGAAATCAAAAAGAAGAATACATAAGCAAAATACTAATCAAAATATTTTGTCTTATATTTATCTGGGTTTCTATCTATATTTCTTCTTAAACCTCTTATGTCATATTGAAATTGAAAATAAATCCAATCTATGATATAATGTGATTTCATGTACTTTACAGTATTATTTATAAATGATAGTAAAACCCTTCGAATAGTATATTGAGAAATATTTATACCTTCGTCTTTCAGTTCTTTTTGGATTTGTTTGGCAATATCAATGTGATTAATATTCATCAATAAAAATAAAATATATGTTGACTACAAAATTAACAAAATATGACCTCTCTTCACTTAGGTCATATGCAAAAAAATTGGGTTATCGTATCTTTTACGACTCATACAGGAAACAAACATGCATTGTTAACCCTAAAACCCATAAAAGAGTTTTTGTCTATAAAGACAATTACAGATACATCGTTGAAGATGATCATAATAATCGAGAAAACATCAACTTTACTGTTGATCTATGTCTTACTGATCGTTTCAATATCAACGATGGTAAACATAGAAAGCTAAAGAGGTTTTCTTATGGGATTATTTCCATAGAATACTAAATCAATATTACATGAAAAATGATAATGAAAAACTTATTAGGAATCTTATTAAAGATAAACTAAAAGTAGAGTCCCTGGTTATTGCTTTACCAAAGGAATACCACTACATGGTATTTATACAAGGGTATGGAAATGATTATATTGATATTTACAATAATTGTGTATCTGAATTGCTTAAAACCGGTTTGTTTAAAACAACCAGGTTTCCTCATTCAAAATATAGCTTTTCTGTTTATATCAATAATAAGATACACAAGTTAAGAAAAAAGCAAACTGAAATTGTATGATAGATTTTAATAAAATTGTTAACTCTTTGGATATAGTTGACGTTATATCACAATACGTTAGCATCAAGAAAAGAGGCTCCGTATATAAAGGTTTATGCCCTTTTCATGATGAAAAAACACCATCGTTTACTGTATCCAAAGAGAAACAAATATTCAAATGCTTTGGGTGTGGCGTTGCTGGCAATGTTATTACATTTATTGCTAAGCACGAAAATATAAGCCCTAAAGAAGCAGCTATTATGCTTGATGATAAGTATTCTCTTGGTATAATAGAACATAATGAACTCTCTAAAAGCGAAAGTGCAATACTTAAGCTTGCTATGTCTTATTTTAAATTCAACAAAAAAGGTGAACAGTATCTTTTAAATAGAGGCTTTAAACAAAGTACTATTGATGAATTTAATGTAGGATTCTCACCTAGCTCTTATAATAAGTTTCTTGCTTATGCCCTTAAACAAGGATATAGGAAAGAAGATATAGTAAAATCTGGACTCGTTATCAAAAAAGATCATGTTAACTATTATGATCGATTTAGAAACCGGGTTATGTTTCCTATTGAAAATACATCAGGCCAAATAGTCTCTTTTACCGGACGTATTATTGAAGATGATAAGAAACAAGCTAAATACATTAATGGACCAGATACAAGCTTATATGACAAGAGTAAGGTAATTTATAACCTTAATAGAGCTAAAGGCTATATAAAAAAAATAGGCTATGTAATCGCTGTTGAAGGGCAAACTGATTGTATGCGATTATATGAAAATGGATACAAAAATGTTATAGGACTTAGTGGGACTTCCTTAACACAACATCAAATTAAGCTTCTTAAGAATTATACCTCTAACTTGTACTTCTTATTAGATGGTGATGAAGCAGGCTTAAAAGCTGTACTTAGATCAATCCTTATTACCTATTCTTATAATGTTTTCCCCTATGTTATTAGCCTTCCTAAAAATGAAGATCCAGACACATTTGTGAGTACAAATCCTGAAAAATTAATCCGACTAATAGAAAACAAACAAAATGGTTTACAAGCACTATCAAAAGTATATGATCTTAATATATTATCTCAAAAACACGAATATATTAATAATGTACTCGAAGCTATTAAGTATAATGATGATCCTATTGTTAGAGGAGAAATTATTAAAGAAATCGCTCAGATTACCGATACTAATATTGATGACATATACTCTTTATTGCGTAAACTATATGGACAAAAATTCAAAAGAACAAGCGCTGTACAGAATAACACTAATGCTATTAGTGACGATTACCTCAAAATAATTGCTCTTATAGTAAGTAATCCATCTAATCAAACATTGATTGAAAAAGCTAAAAATATTGAGTTTCCCGATAGATATAAAAACTTTGAAAAAGCTATATCTAATGGTGAATTAGCTACTGCTATATCTGAATATAATTATACCATATCTATGATTGATGCAGATGAAGATGACATACTATATCAATTAAATTACCTTATCGATATCACATATAAACAAAAACTCTTACAACAAAGGAAAATACTTACTCAAAAGCTTAATAACATCAATGATGATGAGATAATAGGTGTTCTGGAAAAAATAGAGGAAATAGATAACAAAATTCAAAGTATTTAACAAAAGCTATAAATGGGATAACTTTGCTAAAAAAGCTAAAGAAGATGATGATAAGCAAACACAAATCCTTGGTGAATTATTTACAGTATATTCTCTTAAAGATGCATTTCTTGCTAATAAATCATTAAGAAAACTTTATGAAAGGCTAGAACAATAAGCTTTTTATTACATCCAGTGAAATAATACAAACATTTAAAAAAAACGAAAATGAAAGTCTATTTGGGAAAAAGCTATCAGTCCAACCCAGACCTTGTAGTAGCAACTAACAGCCTCCTTAATAAAAACAAGGTAGAGATAGTAAAATACGCAGGAGGAGCTTATGATCCTGATCTAATTATCAATCATGATCCAGATTATGTACTTATTATTCCACCATATTTCACCCAATCCGAACTCGAAGAAATTGAAGATCGAGAACGGGATTCATTTTATATAGGGAAAGGTAATGACAGTGAGTCAAGAAAATTACCTGAAAGAACCTTCTTTGTAATTCCGGATCCCAATTTTGAAATTGGAGATATCATAAAAATTGTTTCAGTTGCAGGATGTACTATTGAAATAAAAGAATATGAGCCACGCAGAACGTGGACAAAGGTAACACCTAATCACTTAGCTGTTACTACTATCAATGCTATGTTAGACCCAGAAAAGTCATCTGCAAACAAAAAAGATGATATTGAAAGCTTTTTGCATTAATAGGCAATAAATTTAAAGTAAAACAGTCAAGACATATTTTGGCTGTTTTACTTTCTTTAATTAATCACAAAAAATCTAAACCCATGAAAAATTTAATCCTTTTATTCGTATTTGCACTTGGATTCACAACAACAACAATCGGTCAAGAATCATTAGAGGATCGATATGCAGAAAAATTCATTCTTATTTCTGCTCAAGATTTAGATGCAGTCATGTATGATAGTGGAATAGAAATTATTCAAGATAATGAAACAATGGTTTATCTTTATCAACTTGACTCATACTATAATCTTTCACTTCTTAAAATGACGCTTAATAGTATCGTAGACGAATATCCTGAAATCACTCAAGAGACAACATGGATTAGAAAAGATGATAGTGATAGCGATCTTTATTATAATTGTAAATATATTATTGGGAATGATAAAGTAAGCTCAAGAGTTATTGTTATATATTATCCAGATACAAAAATACTTGGATATGGATATGAAATAAAATAACCATATGCCATGATACTAAAAATAACAATACTTATTTTTATTATATTATCCATTTTATTTTTAATCCGCGTTGCTTATGTCTCTAATAAACATAGAGGAAAAGAAGAAGCCATATGGAGACGCTATACGGAAAGAAATAAAACAACAATAAGAAACAACAATTCAAACCAACTTAAAGCCATTAAAAAAACAAAAGATGATATAAAAGGCTTATGTAAATGGTTACACGAAACCAAAGGAATAACTCAAATAGGAATATTTGAACTTGCAGAATATCTACCTGAATATGAACAACATTTGAAAGAACAAAAAAATAGCTATGAGAGAAAAAATTATTAAAATAGCAAAAGACCTTGAACAAGGCGATATTAATAGCTACTCCCAAAAATGTGGAAGACGATGGATATAATGATTGGTGGGTTGGCACTCAGTATGTATGCTAACGGTTCGCAGCTATGAAAAGTAGCGGATTACAAGGCACAGAACTATCGGACAGAACAGAAGTAAAATTGAAATACGAACTTAAATATTAACCACAGACCCGCTATTTTTTATAGGTGCTGTTATGCATCTGGTGGCGGTTTAAAAACGGAAACATTATGATTATAGTAAACATTTATTGCGAAGATGATTATGACCCAACCACAGACGGATTTCATTTGGACTTGGCAGGCGTTATAAATGACACATTTAATATTTATAGCGACCCACAATTGATACAGGATTGCGTAGAAAACGACCCCGAATTTGAGCCAAAGGCAGGGAAATTATATGAAGTGCAATTGATTAGAGGAACAATTGCAAGTGACCCAATACCTGAGCCTGCTCTTGCTATTGACCGAATAATTGAAAAGAAATACGATGTTGATTTTGGTTGGGTTACTCCTTTGGTACGAATGTAGCCACTTGTGCATAACGGATGGGTATAAACCATCGTTTTAATGTGGTTCATACCTTGTTACCTGCTGGTGCGGTTTATTTAGCAGGATTTTGATTTGAAAACGAATAGAAAATTTAAAAAGTTTTAGAGTATGAAATATATGGGAAGTAAGGCAAGATTTAGTAAAGAGATTTTACCGATAATATTAAAAGATAGAATGGCTGAACAATGGTATGTAGAACCATTTGCGGGTGGAATGAATATGATTTCTGAGGTTGGTGGTAAACGAATAGCAAACGATATTCACTACCACTTAATTCAAATGTGGAAAGAACTTGTTGGCGGTTGGATTCCAAAAAAGATTACCAAAGAAGAATATTCAGAGGTAAGAACAGACCAAAGTAAATACCCTGCATATTTTGTTGGATGGATTGGTTTTAATTGCTCTTATTCTGGTAAATGGTTTGGTGGCTTTGCTGGAGAGATAAAAACTAAAATAGGAACGGTAAGAGATTACCAAACTGAAGCAATAAACAATGTGCAAAAGCAAGTTAAAAAAATGAAGGATGTAATATTCAAAAACAAACCTTACTATGAATTAGAATTACCACCAAACAGTATCGTTTATTGCGACCCACCTTATGAGGGGACAACAAAATATGCTAATGACTTTGACCATAATCTTTTTTGGAATTGGGTAAGGAATATTAGCAAACAAGGACACGCAGTATTTGTAAGTGAATATAATGCACCCGCTGATTTCGTTTGCGTATGGAAAAAGGAAGCAAAATCTTCTTTATCGGCAAATGGCAAAATCGGTGGCAATAAGGTGAGTGTGGAAAAACTTTTTAAATTTTCTCCCACAAATATTCAATATTAGCAGTATCGTAGCACTTGCAGGTAATGTTTGAGTATAACCGTCAGTTGGCGGATTAAATAGTAATAACTTTCAAAATAGTAGAAATACGGATAAAATGAACAAACTTATAATAGACAACAGAACAGAATTAACAGACTTTGAATCAGTTATCTTGGTTACTAGAGTAATTAAGCAAGGTAGAATTAGTAACAATGGCAAACAATACTGTTATGGAACAGGAATAACGATTAAAGATAAGGAGTATATGATATGGACAGACCTAAATAAAAAGAGCGATAGGTTTGTTATAACTACTCAGTAGTATTTTTAATTGTTTACAACGGTGTACGTATGGGTAGTTCGTAAAATACCTACAAAAGTTAATTAAATGTAGAACATTAAAATATACTAAGTAATGAGCAATTTGATAGATGGAAATAAACTTTTAGTTAAAATTAGAAAAAGGAAAACAGACACAAACGAGGTTATTGATTACTTCGATGTTGCAGATTTTGAACTAAGTTGGATTGAAAAGTACATAGTAAAGGAAATGCAAGCGAATGGGGTTGATAAAAGCACCGAACAAGCATTACCTATACGTGATGTTAGCAATTTGTTACTTGCGTTTGCATTATATTTAGATGAAAGTGCATTAAATAGTGGTTGTCAAACTTATAGACAAGAGATTAAAAACTTTTT
>Ga0102931_1001840_pt1 | contig 10547 bp, 6 predicted proteins | sample SalPonR1_C_D1_MG_FD_79282 | JGI IMG/M metagenome (GOLD analysis project Ga0102931, IMG submission 79282) | Salt pond soil microbial communities from South San Francisco under conditions of wetland restoration - Salt Pond MetaG R1_C_D1_MG | ecosystem: Environmental > Aquatic > Marine > Intertidal... | reverse complement strand
CTTCGCAACAACAACGCTCGGGTCTGAAAGTTGATAAGAAGTGTACAGAAAATAAAAAAGCCCGCCAGCAAAGCTGAAAGGCTTATTTTCGTACCCGAGAAAGGACTTGAACCTTCACGTCCGTGAGGACATACGCACCTGAAGCGCACGCGTCTACCAATTCCGCCACTCGGGCATTTCGTTTCGTTGATAGATTCTAAATATAGGGAGCTTTTACCTCTCTTTGCAATAAGAAATTAATTCCCCGAAAATTAATTTAACTATGGGTAATAGATTAGATTTTAAGAAGGGATTTTTAAAAAGATTCACCGCTATTGATGAGATTTTAAAGTAGGGAATTAGATTGTAGCAAAATTTTTATAGATTCCATCGAATTTCAGATTAGAGTGGGGGCAACAAATTTTTAATCTGTCTCCTCTATGATGTATTCACTCTATGTATTGGATCTTTAATCGACGGCTCTATTTATAAACATAATTAAGGTATGGAAAATAAAAGCGATACGAATGAAGTAGGAACGGACAATATGGGAAGGGTGATCTTTCTTTCAACCATAGCAGCTATTGGAGGGTTTCTTTTTGGATTTGATAGCGGTGTAATCAATGGTACGGTGGGGGCGTTACAAGAGGCATTTAATTCAGATGCCGTTGGAACGGGCTTCAATGTCGCCTCAATGCTACTGGGTTGTGCACTCGGCGCATTTTTTGGTGGAAGCCTGGCTGACAAATTTGGCCGAAAGCCCATTCTACTAATTACGGCCGTTGCGTTTATTATTAGTGCATACGGTTCGGGTGCAGCCGGCTCGTCTTTCCTGTTTGTAATGGCCAGAATATTAGGTGGTTTTGCTGTGGGGGCTGCGAGTGTGCTGGTACCGGCTTACATCAGTGAAATTGCTCCGCCTAAGGTTCGGGGTGCATTAACTACTTTAATGCAGCTGATGATTGTAATCGGTCTGTTCATCGCTTTTATCAGTAACTACAACATTGCCGGAAGCGCCGGGGGTGCTACGGAAGCTTTCTGGGGTGGTTTCGATGCGTGGCAATGGATGTTCTGGGTTGAGATGATACCGGCCGGAATATTCTTTTTAGGACTTCTATTTATTCCAGAATCTCCAAGATATCTGGTTGCAGCAGGTAAACTGGATAAGGCAAAAGCTGTTTTGAACAGTCTTGCCTATGGGGATACCGCAGATGAAAAAATTAAAGACATTCAGTCTACCCTGGAGGAAAACAGAAAGCCTAAGCTTTCAGATATTATATCAAAGCATACCGGCAAAATTCAGCCGATCATTTGGGTAGGTTTGGGTTTAACAACACTTCAGCAGTTTACGGGTATTAACGTAGTTTTTTATTACGGTGCAACACTCTGGCAGGCAGCCGGTTTTACGGAAGAAAATGCACTGCTTCAAAATGTGATCAGTGGATCCGTAAATGTACTTTTCACATTTGTGGCTATCGCCTTGGTCGATAAAGTAGGGCGGAAGCCGCTTTTAATGATTGGTGCATTGGGGCAGGCGGTGATGCTGGGAATATTGGCTTTAATCTTCGGAACAGCTGCTGCTGCCGACGGAGGTTCACTGCAGCTCGAGGGGAATATGGGATTATATGCTCTGCTGTCTGCCAACGGATACATTGCATTTTTTGCTTTCACTTGGGGACCGATTATGTGGGTTATGCTGGGTGAAATGTTTCCCAATCAGTTTCGGGGTGCAGCTCTTGCAGTCTGCGGTTTAGTTCACTGGTTGTCAAACTTTACAATCACAATGACATTTCCCGTGCTGTTGGCGTCTATTGGTCTCGGTTTATCATATGGCATCTATGCAGGATTCGGGATTATCGCATTCTTCTTTGTGAAACGCTATGTGGTTGAAACGAAAGGGCGTACGCTGGAAGATATGTCCCGCGATATCCAGAACTAATCTATCAATAACTGCGACTCTTGTGGGGTTGCAGGTTGTGAAGGACATAGATTAAGCAAGATTTCAGATGTAAATCACTAATTAACGTGAGCTCGAGATAAGAATTTGGAAAAAAATGTCTTCCCTCCTTAAAAAGGATGGGACTTGTTAAGTTTTCAAATTCAATGACTTTATATCGAACTCAGGTGATTTATCTCGATGATGTTATAGTGACTAACATCGGTCTGTTTTTCGGTTTAATGTTGCACTAAATCTTTCGAAGAAAACTTTACCCAATACCTAATTACTAATTGTTTAAGTACGATTGAACATGGATTTGACCGATAATCTAGGCCAAAAAATATTTGAAAAAATTGATACGGCCATCTTTTCTGATGCAAGAGAGGCCTCGCAAATTGTTGCGAAAGAGATTGCCGGTTTAATCCGTGCCCGGAATCAAATCGGACAAAATACGGTGCTTGGTTTGGCCACCGGTTCAACGCCTATTCAGGTGTATGGCGAACTGGTTCGGCTACACCGGGAAGAGGATTTAAGTTTCGAGCGTGTGATTACGTTCAATCTGGATGAATATTATCCAATACGGCCGGAAGAGCTACAGAGCTATGTGAGATTTATGAATGAGTATCTTTTTGATCATATCGATATCAAAAAGGAGAATGTACACATTCCGGATGGTACTTTGGAGCGCGAAGAAGTTTACCGGTACTGTAAAGAGTATGAGCAGAAAATTGAGCAGGCCGGTGGATTGGATGTTCAGATTCTGGGGATCGGACGAACCGGGCATATCGGGTTTAATGAACCGGGGTCACTCGAGAAAACACGAACCCGCCTGGTCACACTTGATGAGCTGACCAGGGCCGATGCTGCCGCTTCATTTTTTGGTGAAGAACACGTACCTCGAAGAGCTATCACAATGGGAGTAGGCACAATTCTGAAAGCAAAGAAAATCTACCTGATGGCTTGGGGTGAATCAAAAGCGTCCATCATTCAAAGATCAGTAGAAGGTGAAATATCCGCTCAGGTTCCGGCCACTTTTCTTCAGAAGCATGAAAACACAAAAATTGTATTGGATGAAGCCGCAGCTTCAGAATTGACAAGGCGGAAAACTCCCTGGCTGGTTGGTCCTTGCAAATGGGACGACCGCAGAATTAGAAAAGCGGTCACCTGGCTAAGTTTACAAATCGGTAAGCCTATTCTAAAGCTCACGGATGAGGATTACAATCAGCATGGAATGAGTGATGTGGTGACTGATTACGGACCGGCCTACAATGTTAATATTCGAGTTTTTAATCAGGTTCAGCACACGATAACCGGGTGGCCGGGTGGCAAACCAAAAGCGGATGATTCGAATCGGCCGGAACGGGCTGAACCCTTCCCGAAAAGAGTGTTGATTTTTTCACCTCATCCCGATGATGATGTGATTTCTATGGGCGGAACATTGATGCGTTTGGTGGAACACGGGCATGAAGTTCACATCGCCTATCAGACGTCGGGTAATATCTCTGTGTATGATAATGAAGCGCTTCGGTATGCTGATTTTATCTCACAGTACAGTTCAAACAAAAATGAGCAGAAGCTGTTTGATAATTTAATGAAATCTGTTGAGGAGAAAATTCCCGGCGATACGGATTCTGACACAATGCTGGAGATTAAAACGAAGATACGTCAGGCTGAAGCTCGAGCCGCTTGTCGATATTCCGGACTGCCAGAAGAGAATATTAATTTTCTAAATATGCCTTTCTATGAAACCGGACGGGCTAAAAAGGATCATCTTTCCGAAAAAGACATCAGTATCATACAGGATGTAATGGAGAAGGTTGAGCCGCATCAGATTTATGCTGCAGGTGATTTGTCCGATCCACACGGTACTCACAGAATTTGCTGGGACGCCATTCGTACTGCCCTTGGAAATCTCAAAGATAAAGAGTGGATGCAAGACTGTTTTGTCTGGCTCTATAAAGGTGTTTGGCAAGATTGGGATATCAGTGAAATTGACATGGCGGTTCCCTTGAGCCCCGATGAAAGATTAAAAAAACGCCGGGCAATTTTTAAACACGCATCTCAAAAAGACCAGCCCAAGTATCCCGGAGCTGAAAGCCGTGAGTTCTGGATGATCGCTGATGAACGAACCATGAAAACAGCAAAACTTTATGATCAGCTGGGCCTTGCTGAATACGATTCGATTGAAGGTTTTACTCGCTATAATTTGGCTTAAGGCTGTATTTTCTGAAAACCTAAAGTTGAATCTAAGAGCTAAAAAATATATCTATACAAAAATGAAGGTTTGTGGTGAAGGTGTGTTTTGAACTATCATTTCTCTTTTATTGCTCATTGTGATTGTTGTATTATCTAAGAAATTGCCTTTCTACAAATATATAAACCGGAGCTTACTGTAATGGATGGTGGTGATAAAACTCATCATAAACTTGTTGAACAAATTCGTTCGGGAGATCAGTATGCCTTCGAGAAAATGTTTCATCTCCATTACAGCAGGTTGTGTGTTTTTTCGAATAGTTACTTAAAGTCGCTGGATGTAGCCCGGGATGTTGTACAGGAAGTATTTATTAAGATTTGGGATAACAGGGAGGAGTTTGATATCACCCACTCTTTAAAAGCCTATTTATATCAAGCTGTTCGCAATCAATCACTGAACCATCTTGAAAAAAATAAGCAGAAAATCAGATTGAAAGAGAGTCTGAAAGAGCAGAGGGAGATACTTCAGGAGAGGGTTCCGGATGATTTAAATACCGAAGAGCTGACTCAAAAAATTTGGAAAATCGTTGAGGAGCTTCCTGAAAGACGAAAAACGATCTTCATTCTTTACCGTAAGCATGGACTTTCCTACAAAGAAATTGCAGAGGTAATGGGTATAACACGAAAAACAGTGGAAAACCAGATGGGCAAGTCGCTGCAATTCTTGAGAGAACGGCTGGATCTGTAGCAGTAATAAATTTTTGTATTCTCAGTGGGGGTAAAGGGATAATGTTCTGTCTAATCCGTAACAAATAAGTAAAAATATGTCAGATAAAGAAGAAATATGGCCGGTAATTGTGCGATACCTCGACGGTATCGTTGATGATTCCGACTCAAAGAAATTAGAAGAGTGGCTTGCGGAAAGCAATGAAAACCGCCGGGCTCTTCATTCAGTAAGTCAGATCTGGAAAGCTTCAGAGGAGAGGTCTCAAAATGCCCTCATTCAGGAATTGAACCTTGAGGAGGATTGGGAAAGAATATCAAATCACATTTCCAAAACGGATGAAAAAGAGAAGACTGAACGTGTTTTAAAGTTTAAGCGCCTTAGAAAACGGCAACAATTTTTCTCAAACCTGATGAAAGTAGCGGCACTTGTTTTGGTAGCTGTTGCTTCAGGCTATTTAACACTACAGTATGCACCGGTGCAGCAGGAAAAAGTGTATGAGCCCGTATTCAATGAGATTCAAACCAGTGCTGCAGAGCGTGCAAGAGTTGAGCTTGGAGACGGTTCAAGGGTAACTTTAAACGCCGCAAGTAAACTGATTATGCCGGAAACTTTCAGTCAAAGTTCTCGAGAAGTAGAGCTGCACGGTCAGGCTTTTTTCGATATAAAGTCAGACAAGAACCGGCCCTTCCGTATTCAAACCAGGTCAGGATTGATTGAAGTAGTGGGGACATCATTTGATGTACGTTCATACATCGACGAGGAGGTCATAGAAGTGGTGGTTAAAGAGGGGACTGTTGAAGTGAGTCAGGAATCAGATCCCTCACAAAAGTTGATTGTAAACGAAGGGTATAAAGGGTCCATTTTGGTAGCCGAGAATAAGTTAAATCTGGTATGGACTGATGATCTCGAAAGCTACTTTGCATGGATGGACGGACGACTTGTATTTAAAAAAGATCCATTACACAAGGTTTTCCGCCATATTGAACGAATTTACGATATAGAAGTCATTTATACCGGATCGGACGAAACGATATTAGAGAAAGAGTTTTCTGCTGACCTGAAAACCAGATCGGTAGCAGAAGTGATGAATGTGATACAAGTAGCCATGGATATTGAATTTGAAATGGAAGAAGATCGTGTGATCATCTACTAATGAATGATGATTTTTCTTAAAACAGTTAAACCATAACACAAACCAAAAACCCACGCGTATGAAGACCGTTACGTTGTTAAAAGGATTGCCTCTATTGGCATTGATGGTGATGATATCATCTTTAATGCCACTAAAGGCATCTACCCAAGTACAGTCTCCGGAATCGGAGTTACCGCAGTTGGTATACTTCTCCGTTAAGGATTACAGTAATCAGCTACAGGTGTTGAAATCACCAATCGCAGTAGACTTTAAAAATATCTCGATTGTGGAAGCGCTTTTTCTGGTGGCAGAGAAAGCGGAGCTCGAAATAGCATTCGATTCGGGAGTTTTTAACGATGATGATCTTGTGACATTGGAAAATAGCAGGATCAGTTTAGGTGAAACTTTAGAACATATTTTGAAAGACACAGGATATGAAGCAATCATAACTTCAAACCGTCAAATCATTCTTCGCGAAAGTATTGTTGAAGAACTCGAAGAAGAGGAATTGATGGTAGATGTAGAGGGTCAGGTTGTAGATGCTGAAACCGGTGAGCCATTATTTGGTGTTACGGTTTTTGTGGTCGGAACTCAGACCGGTACAACCACTGATGAAAATGGGCGCTTTACATTGACTGTTCCTGACGGAGGTGAGGTATTGGCGTTTACCTACGTAGGATATGTGAGACAAGAGGTTCCCATTGAAGATGAAACAGAATTCTATATTGAAATGGCATCTGATGTAACCATGCTCGAAGATGTGGTTGTTGTAGGTTATGGTGTTCAGCAGAGAACAGAAGTTACAGGTTCTGTATCATCAATTAATGCTGAAACAATTCAAGATAATCCGGCCTCCAGTTTTGAAAATGCCCTTCAGGGACGACTTGCCGGAGTAAATGTGGCAGAATCGACCGGTGAACCGGGAGCTGCTCCTCAGGTTGTTATTCGAGGTACGGGTTCCATTTCTGCAGGTAACGATCCGCTTTATGTAATTGATGGAGTTCCACTTTCTCAAAACTTTAATCAGCAGGGATCTATCGGTTCGCAGCGGTCGTCTTTTCAGCCTCCAAGAGCCAATCCACTGTCAACACTTAACCCAAATGATATAGAGTCTATTGAAGTATTGAAAGATGCTTCTTCAGCAGCTATATACGGGTCGAGAGGTTCGAATGGTGTAGTATTGATTACTACCAAACAGGGTAGAAAGGATACACCGACACAGGTGAGATTCAGATCTTATCTGGGTGTTCAAACTCCGTTTAATGTACCGGAAATGATGAATGCCGAAGAGATTATTGACTACACGAAGGATGCCAGAAATAACACATATCTGAGGGAGCAGGATCCAACTGATTCTTCCAGTCCGTTTTATAATCCTCAGTATAATCCCGATACCAATGCAGGCCGAGAGGCATCAGGCGCTACTGCAAATCACTTGATTCCGGAAGCCTATGTTAATTGGGACGGTACGGATACCGACTGGCTTGATCTGGTACTGGATCAATCTGTATTGCAGAACTATGATATGTCTGTAAGTGGTGGATCATCGAGTGTTACCTACTTTTTGGGAGGTGGCTATATGGATCAAACAGGTATTGTAGAAGGATCCGCATTTAACCGATACTCTCTAAATGCCAAACTGAATGCAGACCTGTCTGAAAAAATGCAGCTTGGTCTAGCCATTAACGGAGCATTTACAGAACACGACAGAAAACCTGCAGGAGCTCCTTACTTCGGTACGCCACCGGGAATTATCTATTCTGCCATGACGCAGTCTCCGGTTGTTGATCCATTTAATGAAGATGGTACTTATAGACAACTTGAAGGCAGCCATAATGAGCTTGGCGGTGCGATGACCACAACAAATCATCCGCTTGCCGTTCGCGATTTTATTGACGAGCGAATTGCAAATAACAGAATTTACGGTAATCTGAATGCGAGATATCAAATTCTGGATAATTTACAATTCAAATCGATGGTTGGTTATGACCTCGACAACTATCAACGATCTTTTTACCAGGGAACGCAACTCTACTACAGAGGCGGAGATCCGAGACCTTTCGGACAATCTTCATCTGCTCAAAGTTTTAACTGGTTGTTGGAAAATACACTCACTTATCAGGCAGCTTTAGGTGAAGATCATCGTTTAGATGCTGTTGCCGGTTATACGGTTCAAAAACAGCGTGATGAAAGAAATTCTGTAGAAGCTCAGAATTTTCCTGATGATCAAATTCAGACCGTTAATGGAGGGCAGGTAACAAACGGTTCTCAATTTATTGAAGAGTGGTCGCTCGTGTCTTACCTGGCTCGTGTAAATTATGTATTTAAAGATCGATACCTTTTTACAGGTACGATACGATCGGACAGATCATCAAGATTTGGCGCGAATAATCAAACCGGTGTCTTCCCTTCTGCTTCATTAGGCTGGAGAATGACCCGAGAACCATTTTTGGCCGATCAGGATCTGTTTAGCGAATTGAAACCAAGAGTTAGTTATGGTGTTACCGGTAACTTCCTTATTCCAAATTACGGTTCAATCGGATTACTCGGGCCATCGAACTACGTACTTAGTGATCAGATCGTTTCAGGTACAATCCCATCAACTCTGGGTAACTCGGAACTTACATGGGAAACCACAAAACAGCTGAACATGGGTATTGACTATGCACTTCTTGAGGATCGGATTTACGGTTCGTTTGATTACTACATCAGTAACACGGAAGATCTTTTGCTTGAAGTAAATATTCCGGCTGTTACAGGTTTCACACGTGCATTAACCAACATCGGTGAAGTTGAAAACAGAGGATTTGAAGTTCAAATTACCTCCAGAAATATGGTTGGTGCTTTCCAGTGGTCAACAGATTTTAACTTCTCGACAAATACTAATGAGGTTAAGAAACTGGGGAATGAAGGAGATCCTATTCTCGTACCCGGAGCTGCCGGAGTTCGTCACATCACCAGAGTAGGTGATGCCATCGGTAGCTATTATGGATATGATGTAGTAGGTATTTTCCAAACTCAGTCTGAGATTGATAATGCACCTGTAGACCTTGAAGGGAACCCTACACCGGGCGACTTTCAGTTCAGGGATGTGAATGAGGATGGCTTTATTGACGCTGATGATCGTACAATACTCGGAAGCTATCACCCTGATTACACATGGGGTATGACCAATCGCTTTAATTGGAAAAACATCGACTTTAGTTTCTTCCTGCAGGGTGTGGAAGGCAGAGAGGTGCTGAATCTGACTGCTCGTCACCTGAAAAACGGTGAAGCCAACTTTGGAAGTTATGCGGTATTGAATGACCGATGGAGGTCGCCTCAAGACCCGGGTAACGGATTACATCCAAAAGCTGAAAGAGCCTCAGGCGGTAACAATAACCGCGCGTCTTCTTATCAAGTTGAGGACGGTTCATACATCAAACTGAAAAATGTAACTTTAGGCTACAATCTTCCTCAGTCACTCATATCTGATTTTGCACAGAATGTAAGATTATACGGTTCTGTGACAAACGTTGCGATATGGACTGACTATAATGGATTTAATCCTGAAGTGAATCTGCAACCCGGAAGTGGATTAACACCGGGCGAAGATTATGGAGCTTATCCATTGTCGAGAGCATTTCAGTTTGGTATCGACATCTCCTTTTAATCACAAAAAGAAACTATGATGAATAATATGAATAGATTAAAAACACTATTGCTGGTTCTGCCGGCATTGATTCTGGTAGTTTCGTGCGGAGATGATTTTACGATTCTCGCTCCGCAGTCGGAACGTAATGTTGAGAACTTCTATCAATCGGATACTGATTTTCGGGTAGCCATTAACGGTGCTTATGCCGGCCTTGCCGGTAACGACCTTTATGGACGTAACTTCATGTTACTGCACGAAATGAGATCAGATAACACCTTTAATGGTGGTGGAGCCACCGGTCTGGCTGAATCGCTACAGCGAATCACTCGTTTTGATGAGCTGCCCGGATCCACAGAGTTGGAAAACACCTGGGCCGGCGGTTACAAGGTGATTGCAAGCGTTAATACAATTCTAAGCAGAATTGATAATGTAGATTTCGACAATGCATCTTTGGCCGATCGCATAAAAGGTGAAGCCCTCTTCATCCGATCACTTGTTTATTACAATCTGGCTGTAACCTATGGAAATATTCCAATTCAGCTGGAAGAGGTAACCACTCCAAATGTGGAGATTAACCAAGTATCGGCAGAGGTAATATACGATCAGATTATTACGGATCTGGGAACGGCAGAAAATCTATTGCCTGCTTCTTATTCAGCTGAGGATATTGGGCGAGCCACTAGCGGTGCAGCCGCAACTCTACTTGGCTTGGTCCATCTGACTAACGGAAACAGTGGTCAGGCAGAAGCAGCACTTCGCCGTGTTGTCAATTCTCAGGAGTATGAGCTGGTGCCCAACTATTTAGACATCTGGGGCCCATCCAACGAGAACAATATTGAGTCTGTTTTTGAGATTCAGTATAAATCGGGCGGACAGGGAACAGGCAGTGGATTTACTGAATACTACTCAACTGACCTCTCTATTTCAGGAGGTGTTGGTGGTG
>Ga0102931_1001839_pt1 | contig 10548 bp, 7 predicted proteins | sample SalPonR1_C_D1_MG_FD_79282 | JGI IMG/M metagenome (GOLD analysis project Ga0102931, IMG submission 79282) | Salt pond soil microbial communities from South San Francisco under conditions of wetland restoration - Salt Pond MetaG R1_C_D1_MG | ecosystem: Environmental > Aquatic > Marine > Intertidal... | reverse complement strand
ATCACTTTTGGCCAGCCTGGCCAGGCTCGATGAGATTGTGGCGTCAGGGAATCGTTTGGCAGCTAATTTTCGAGCTACGGTCAACAAATTTATGAAAGAAGTAAACGATCAAAATTCAGATATCTGTGAGAATACAATCATCGCCGCAGCGTTTGCCGGAGCGAAAGATCAGCAGGCCGAATACCAGCTTTTGGTAGATGAAGCGACCCGTTTAAGTACTGATCTGATTTTAGAGAGCAGTCTGTGCCCCCTCGAAGACGTTGAAATTAATATCAACAGTATCCTTCAAAAAATATCTCAATTGGGGCCTATTCAGGGAGAGATAGAAGATGGCCTGGCTATGATGAACGATCAGCTACAACAGCAGTCTTGCGATACCCAGGAAGTGGAAGACCAGGGAGATACCATCGCAGAACGCGATGACCCCGAAGTGATTCAGGCAGGCGGAACCGGCGCCACAGAAATATGCGGCGATGGAATTGATAATGACGGAAACGGTTTGATTGATGATGGCTGTGCGGGAGCAAGTAATTTCAATGTAACGATCAGCCTGTATGATTCAGGGAACTTAGCAGATGATGTATTTGGACTTTCCGTTTCCGGCCAGGGGAACCTTGGAAATACGCCGGAGGGCGGGTTGAGAGTGTATCCATTGCGATTATCTCCGGGGTCATATGTTGCAACCATTACAGTAATCAAGGCACCGGACAACCAGGGAACGTATACTATTAGCATCATGGAAGGTTCGCAGGTTCTTAATTCCAGTACGGGTTCACCGTCCCAGGGATCTGTGATTGACGTGCCATTTTCTGTTGGTGGTAATTCAGATGCAACGGCTGAAACTGAATCAATGCTGCCTATGCTGATGAACTCTATGAGGCAGATCGATCAAACTGAAGGAAGTAATTAACAGTAAGATTCGCGTTTCTAAAGAATCTGAGATAGATTGAAATATGATAAGGGTAGCAATAGCAGACGATCACCAAATGTTTATTGATGGGATCCGGTCCATTCTGGATAATGTGAGTAATATAACTATTGTGGCTGAAGCCAAAGATGGGCTCGAACTGATCAAAGCTGTTGAAAAAGAAACCCCGGATATCGTACTGACAGACATCAGGATGCCGGGAATGGATGGAATCGCGGCTGTTAAATATCTATCAGAGAACTACTCCAATATTCCCGTACTGGCCCTCAGCATGTTCGACCAGGAAGAGGAGGTCATTGACATGTTAAAGGCGGGCGCGGCCGGGTACATCATCAAGAAAGCCGGGAAGGATGAGTTGGTTACAGCCATTCATAAATTGGTAAATCGGGGTCACTACTATAGTGCTGCAATTTCAGCCAATGTCCACAAATGGTTAGAAAACCCGGAGATGGTTGAGGAGACAACTGCTCTGACAAAAAGGGAACGCCAGATTCTGAAACTAATTGCAGACGGAAAAACCTCGCAACAGATTGCCAGGTCTCTTAAAATCAGCAAGTACACCGTAGATACTCATCGGAAAAACATCCACAAAAAACTGGATATTAAGACCAACACAGGGCTTGTAAAATATGTATTGGAGAATTTACAGTAGCATCTCACCTATTTAGGCATTTTCCCAGAAAAAGAAATTGATGCCGGGCACTGTCGGGTGCAGGTTTATAAAGACAACCCTTTCATCATCCCACAAACCATTTCTGGCAAAAGTAAAAGTTTGCGATTCTTTTGCTATTTCTTGTGCGATTCCATTCTGATCGATGTATTCTATGATGATCTCGAAAATATCCCCCTCGTTAACTACCAAGTCATCCGGACTAAATCGTGTTTCTTCAGGTGCAAATTCTTCATATTTAATTTCATAGACAGAGGTATGATCTCTAACATTTACAACAATATTATAAACTTCGCCTGAAGTTGGAACGCCATGGTCTAACAGAATATGTATGTTGTGATCACTGAGATTTGCAGCCGGCAAATTACACCCGGGTTTTGCCGTATTTCCAAACGTACAGGTTTCTGCCATCAGCCCAACCGCAGAATCAAAATGATCACAGTCTTCCCGGATTTGGTCCCACGCCTTCTGCATAGTATTGGGATTACATCCTTGTGCATCTATTTTTTCGTACATGTGATTGATAGAACTCTGGCATTGATCACATTCATCTTCACACATCGCTGCCATTAAAAACATAGAAGTAAATATTTACCAATATCGAAAAAGCCTTGAAGTGTCCCATTTTTCTGAAATGTAGTTAGAGATTTATTGGTTTATTTTTCAGAAAAAAAGGCGTCTCTGCAATACCTATCGTTAGGTATATTTTATTAGAGAAAAGTTCTAGAGGGCTTTGCTAAACCGTGGTTATCGGTCAATCTGAACTTGTCTACCGAAGCTTTAGCGCAGGCAGGCTCGATTCAGATTCTCCGTTCCTCTTTATAGCCAGTATCGGGAGATCCTGAATCAAGCCTGTCCCGAAACATCGGGGTTCAGGATGACGACACATTTTGCAAAGCCTTCTTCTACTTAATCAAGATCATTTTGCGGGTTCGGACAAAGTCGGATGTTTTTAAGCGATACATATAAACTCCGCTGGCAAGATTCCTTCCATCAAATTCAACATCATGATAACCGGCTTCCACATTTCCGGTTTGTAACGTAATCACTCGAGTACCGGAAAGGTCAAATATATCGAGAGTTACATCAGATTCTTGAGCCAGGTAATAGCGAATTGTAGTAACTGGATTGAAGGGATTTGGATAGTTCTGGGCCAAGTCAGTATTCTTATCCACTTCATTTAAAATGGGTGAATCCGGATCTTTCAAAAGTGAAATCAAAAACTGTTCTTCAGCTTGTTTCATTAAAGTTTTGGTAGATGCGATCACAGTCCATTTAATGGCAAATTCACTTTCGATGGTAATGTTAGACCTTTGCAGGATATTCGTCAACTCACGGTAGGTCATTGTGTACTCTTTGGACTCTGCAATAGTGATCTCAGCCAATGGATCAGAAAAATCATTAGCCGGTCTGTCAATGAGTAATGTATACTCAATATCCAGGTCTGTTTCCCGAATATCCCATTCAAACTGTATAGTGCTGTCAGGATCACTGTCAATTTGAATGGTAGTTTGATCAATGGGATTATTAAGATGAAAGTTTCGAATGTAATCATTCGTGAATACAGCTTCACCGAATGCCACATTAGAATAGGCCGATAATCCATTCGAATCTTTGGCACGAACCCGGTATTGATACTGCTTTTCACCGATGGTATTATCAGAGTACAAAGAGTCACTTTCCTGAATGGTAGCGATTCTTTGGAAATTTTCGCCGTTATCTGAGGATCGCTCAATAATAAACTCAGTTTCCTTGATTGAGGAGTGGTTCCAGTTCAATTCCAGTTGATTCTTCTCATTATTTGAGACAGATATCAATACCGGTGCATCAGGTGGAACTCCATTGGCAAGCCGTTCATTAAGTTGAGCTTTATAAAGCGATTTCGGGATGGCATCTGTATTCGATCCTTCAATATATCCAGTCGGGTGCTCATAGATTCCTTCCCCGGAAACGGAACCTTTATTACCAATACCATAATTTTGAGCAGTCGGCGGTTTTTGAATGAAGATATACTGACCTCCCGCATCTACATTCCATGCAACAGAATGAACGGCTCCCCATCCATGCGAAGATCCAAAATCTCCCCGGTTGTATAGTCCTAAGACAAAATAGGTTTGAGGATTTTCGAAGGTAACATTGTCGTATAACAAACCCTGACTCCACTTCTGGTGTCCCTCAGAAGAGTTGAGAGCTCCCCGAGAGTGAGCGTTCAGAAATACAATTCCCGAAGAAACACTTGTTCCGTTAGATACAAATGAACGCCGACCATTGGTGGAATTTACACTTTCGAAAAGAATGTTATTCGAAAAGAATTGTGCGTTAAAGTTATAGCGTCGCTCACCGGTTAATGGTGAATGCGGCTCAAAAGCGCCCGAATTTGCTACGGTGATATTTCGTGAATTTATAGTTCCAAAGCCTGTGGAAGTGAAATGAAAAACGTTTATATATCGCGCCCACCCGTTTTCAACACCATGAAAAATCACACCGTTTTGAGCGTGATTATCTGAACTTTCTCCATTAGTCTGAATCTCTATTCGCAGATATTCCACTCCGGATTTCTCAACAAGTTTTTTTCGATCCACTACATAAACTCTTGTTTCAGCCAAAGAACGGTCAAGATGGTTAAAAATAGGTGCATCGACAGAAATGGTGCTGTCTTTGATTCCCGTAATTGTGCGGTTGTAGTAAATCTCGATATACCCCTCTTCCCAGGGAGGATCGGTTGCCGTGCCCCCACCATTAATGGCATCGAGCCATTTTTGGCTACTCCTGTGGCGCAGGATGATGTTATCTCCAACCTCCAAAAAACTAATATCCTCGACTTCAAAATTTCTTGATCCAACAGGAACAAATGGTGTTGTAATTATCGTTCTTGGATCCCTGTAATTCCAATACCAATCGTATTCCCCGGTACCGATTTGTACGACTGTGCCCCTGAATGATCTTGAAACCTGCAGAATAGTTGCATCTGCCGCGTCGGGGCCGCTGCCGGCACCACGTAACACTACTCCCGAAGTTTCTATTTTCAGTTGATCTGATACCTGGTAAATTCCCGCTTCAAGAAGAACAGCTCCCCGCACCCCGTTTTCGTCAGCAGGCAGCCCCTCAACGTAAGAGATCGCTCCGTTTATCCTGTTGGTGTCGTCTCCGGGTTGTGGGCTAACTGTGATTTTTACAGGATAGAATGGGAGTTCAGCTTCTCCACTCATGTACCCGGCATGACTAAAATCGGGGATCCTGTTTCCTTCCTCATCTGAGAAATAGGTGAGTCGATCATCGCTTTTTTGAAGGGCAGAAGAGGTATGCTGAGCATACCCGGGTAAAGCTAAAAGAGATAGCAGGATGAGGTATATAAAACGATCCAATATTTTATGGTCATTCCTCATGATTACTCCCCTTAAACCAACAATCTTCCATAAGTGTTAAAAGTTTGAAAATAGGGTATCAACGTACTGCCGATGTTTAAAAATCTGACTGAAGGTTTTTCCAGTTTGATGAATATTCAATCAAGCCTGCTTGTCACAATACATGATCATCTTAAACCATTATTCGGCAACCTATGGGTTGATATAAAGAGATGAAATGCACGGTTTTTTCCTTTAGAATATTGATATCAGATTGTCATAGATATATTAATTTGAAGGTTAATATAGTTCAATAAAAAACGAAATAGAAAAGGTATAAGTCTAAAATTAATATGCACAAGGATTAAATTTTGGAGTTACAGGGCTTTTGTTTGTATCGATTCTCATTCATTTATCTAATTTCTTATTGGGTATTCCCCATACATTCGTTATTCACCAGCCAGTTTCTTATATCGCCAATCCCATTTCTACCGTACATGCCGTGGAAATGAGAGAATCTGAAGGCATGGAAATAAGCCTCTCATTAACAGTAAAAAGCTTTGTATCTGTAAAAAATAGAAGAATTACCACAAGCATGAATAAATTCGGGTCGGATAACTTTCAAAAAACTGATGGGGATTCAGCATGAGCCAATGAATATTAGTGTTCTTTTATTACAGAATTATTTTTTCTCAGCTGCTTCTGAGAATTTATAAGGAAGGGTACCGTCAACAAGCAATACCAGTTGAAAAACAGACACCTAATTTTTAAATGATATTCCATGATAATAATTTAATTGAAACATTTTTGTCGACAAGATTCGACATAATTGTTGTTAATTTGTCGAATATGTTCTTCAATTATTGCTATATTCTGTCGAATGAAATCGACAATTATGGAAGAACTGATCAAATTTCAAACAAATTTAATAAGGCAGATATCCGATTCTTTCTTTCGATTTTTATATTCGAAAGTAAATTGGAATCAACGGATGTTAGCACTTAGTGGGCCGAGAGGTGCGGGTAAAACAACCTTAATGCTCCAATACATAAAATACGGTTTGGACCTTCCAGCGGCTAAAGCGTTATATATTTCAGCCGATCACTATTGGTTTTATAATCACTCGTTGTTCGAAACGGCTGAGCAATTCCACCAAAATGGAGGAAAACATCTGTTTATTGATGAGGTGCACAAATACCCAAATTGGTCGAGAGAGCTGAAAAATATGTATGATGGATTTCCGGATCTGAAGATCGCTTTCTCTGCTTCTTCTGCACTGGATATATACCGGGGAGAGGCCGATTTGAGCAGGAGGGTTATCACGTATAAGTTGCCTGGAATGTCTTTCCGTGAATTCCTCGAACTCAAAGGAATATCAAATGGAAAACCACTCTCTTTGAAAAAGATAGTAGATGATCATGAAAAAATTACGGCTGAATTAACAGGTCAATTTCAACCGCTTCCACATTTTAAGAATTATCTGAAGTTTGGGTATCTGCCAATTATTAGTGAAAGTAGGGAGGATGAAATACCACTGCGGCTCAACCAGGTAATAAATACAGTTGTGGAATCTGACCTGGCAACGATCGAAGGATTTGACAGCGGAAGTACCAGGAAAATTAAAAAACTTTTAGGCGTAATTGCAGAATCCGTTCCCTTCAAACCTAATGTATCTGCACTGGCCCGAAAGCTGGAGATAAGCCGCGATTCAGTGTATACCTGGATGAAATACCTGGAAAAGGCTCGACTGCTAAATACGCTAAGACAAAAAGGAAAAGGAGTTTCCACACTTCAAAAACCGGATAAAATTTATCTGGAAAACACCAATCTTGCGTATGCACTTAAAGAAAATCCTGAAATTGGTTCCATTCGAGAATCTTTTATGATCAACCAATTATTGAATGCGGGACATAAAGTGGCACTCCCTGACAATGGAGATTTTTTTGTAGATGACCTTCACATTGAGGTAGGTGGAAAAAACAAAAGCGGCAAACAAGTTCAGAATGTAGAGAATGCTATTATAGCCGCCGATGATATTGAGGTTGGATACGGAAATAAAATTCCGTTGTGGTTGTTTGGGTTTTTGTATTGAGGGAGCAAAAACCTTCAAGGTTTTCGAAACCTTGGAGGTTTAACTTCGGGGCACGCGTGGTGCCGGTAAGCATACCAACCGTTCCATCGGAACGAAAAGTGATGGGGACCTTTCATGCTGTTACCCACCACTCCTTCCTGACGGAAGGAAAAAATCATACCCAAAGTGAGGGAAGATGGTAAGATCATTTTATAGTGCGTTACTTACCGATACAAAACCGCGAAAAGATCGAATCGAGCAAATCCTCAGTCGTAATCTCGCCTGTAATCGTCCCCAGTTCTTTTAAAGCGGCCCGAAGGTCAATGGCCAACAGGTCCCCGGTCATGCCGCTGTCCAGTGCATGGATGGCACGCTGAACGTTTTCCCTGGCTTTTTGAAGGCTGTCGCGGTGGCGGGAGGAGGTGACCAGCAAACTTGACGTATCGTAATCTTTATTCTCCAGTGCTCGCTCTTTCATGATCTTTTTCAACTGCTCGATGTTTTCTCCATCCAATGCTGAGATTTTCAGATCGTAGTGGAGGCGTTGGTCTTTTGTGGTTCCACGTTTATCGCCATTATTACTTTCTGAGGTGCCGGAGAAGCTCTCCGGCGTACGTTCGACGTCCAGCTTATTTCCAACCAATAGAAAAGGTGTTTTGGAGGCTCGTTTTTGAAAGGAAGCGATCTCTTCTCGTTCATCGGGATCGATCGGCTGGGAGAGATCTTTCAGGTAAACAACCAAATCTGCCTGCTCAAAGGCTTTTTGGGATCGTTTCACGCCTTCGGCCTCAATGATATCTTCGGTTTCTCGAAGGCCGGCTGTGTCAATTAGTTTGAAGAGAAGTCCGTCAAAACTCCAGTCGGCATCGATGGTATCGCGAGTTGTTCCGGCAATGTCCGTTACAATGGCTCGTTCGGTTCCCACAAGCGTATTCAAAAGAGTCGATTTCCCGGCATTGGGCCGACCAATAAATACGGTTTTGACCCCATCTTTCACAAGCCGCCCGGTTTCATACGTATCCAGCAGACTGCGAATCTCATCATCCACTTCAACCAAGAGTTCCCGTAACTGATCTTTGTTAGCGAACTCTACGTCCTCTTCGCTGAAATCGAGCTCAAGCTCCACCATTGCGGTGGCATCAATTATTTGTTGTCGGAATTTCTTTATGTGCTCTCCAAGCTGACCTTCCAGCTGCTGGTGGGCTGCATCCACCGCTTTAATGCTTTTCGCGTGAATCAGATCGGCCACGGCTTCGGCCTGGCTTAATTCCAGTTTTCCATTCAGAAAAGCCCGCTGGGTAAATTCTCCGGGTTCAGCGGATCGAACACCCTGCGCAAGAATCGTTTCCAAAACCGCTTGTGTAACTAACACTCCACCATGACAGGAGATCTCCACCGTATCTTCTCCCGTATATGATTTGGGAGTTTGGAAAACAGTTGCCAAAACTTCATCAACTACATTTTCTTTTTTATTGATGATTTTCCCAAAATGGACAGTGTGTGATTCAACGTTAGTAAGGTTTTTTCCTTTGAAACATTGGTTCACTTTTTTAATTGCATTTTTCCCGGAGACACGAATGACAGCTATCCCCCCCTCTCCAACCGGAGTGGCAATTGCAGCAATGGGATGTTCTTGTGAGATTTCGCCAGCCATTCTATTCTTTTTTAATTCAAACATAAATATAACTGTTAATGAAGAGGATGAATAGTGTAATCAGGGATCTAAATTTAGTTTTAATTCTTTCATATACTTTTTACCGATTTACCGATTTACCGATTTACCGATTTACCGATTTACCGATAAACCGATCCACTACCCACTTTTCGTAATTATTGTTATATATGCTTCCTTACAAATGATAAAAGCAAAGACTTCCATGAAATACACCACATTTTTATTACTCTTACTGATCGTTCAACCCGTAGTAGCACAAGAGGCCATCGACAATGAAAACAAGCAAGCCGTCATCGGATCGATTGAAAATCAATCTGCAAATCTCAAGGAACTGAGTGATGAAATCTGGGAGCATGCTGAAATTGCGTTCAAAGAAAGTCAATCATCAGAAGCGTTGGCATCCTACGCAGAAGCGCAAGGATTTCGGGTAACACGCGGGGTCGGAGAAATCCCCACAGCTTTTACCGCAGAATATGGAAGTGGGAAGCCTGTGGTTGGAATATTAGGAGAATTCGATGCACTCCCCGGATTATCTCAAAAAACAGTTTCGCATAAAGAGCCTCTTATTGAAGGTGAACCGGGTCACGGCTGCGGACATAACTTATTTGGTGTTGCATCTCTTGGAGCAGCTACAAGCATCAAAGAGCTGATTGAAAGTGGTGAATTTGAGGGGACGATTCGGTTTTACGGCACTCCGGCCGAGGAGAAATTTTTCGGTAAACTTTGGATGATCCGAGCCGGGTTGTTTGATGATGTGGATGTTGTGATGGATTGGCATCCCAGTGATGAAACCGAGGCCAATGTTCAGAGCAGTTTAGCGCTGGTGGATTTTTTGGTGGAGTATTATGGCCAGGCGGCTCATGCTTCCGGTGATCCCTGGAACGGACGAAGTGCCTCTGATGCGCTTGAGTTATATACCGACGGGATCAATATGTATCGAGAGCATATCAAACCGACGGTGCGGATTCATTACCACATCCAGGATGCCGGGAAAGTGGTGAATGTAGTTCCTGATTACTCCAAAATCTGGACACGCGTTCGGGATACCCGGCGCGAAGGAATGCAGCAAGTGTGGGACCAGGTAGAGAAAATTGCAGAAGGCGCTGCGATGATGGCCAATGTAGATTACAAAATTACATTGATTTCCGGCATTCACGAAGTACTCCCAAATCGAACCGGTGGTGCCGCCCTACAAAAGAACTTGGAGGCTCTCGGAACGATCGATTACACAGAGCAGGAGAAAGAGTTTGCAAAACAGATTCAACTGGCAACGGATAGTGATACAGTAGGAATTGATATGCAGATCAATCCCATGAAAGAAACCGCCGAGCATCCCATGGGCGGTTCGACTGACGTAGGGGATGTGAGTTTTGTGGCTCCAACAATCCGGCTTGGAGTCACAACTGCTCCCAAAGGAACCCCCTGGCATTCATGGGCGGTTGTAGCAGCCGGCGGGATGTCCATTGGCCATAAAGGAATGGTTTACGCATCCAAAGCACTGGCGTTGACGATGGTTGATCTGTTTGAGAATCCCGAATTAATTGATGATGTAAAAGCCGAATTTTATGAGCGAAAAGGGGACTATGTGTATGAAGGAATGGTGCCACCCGGTCCGCCGCCACTGGATTTTGAGCAGTAAGAAAATGTGGAAACGGGTTGTTCGCTTTATAAATTCTATATTTGAAGCATATTAAGTGAGTAGAGGAACAACTTAATTACGTCTTATTCCTGGCTTGTATTATGATTAATTATACTTTCAGGTAAGATGTTATTGCTTTGAATCGTCATGATAATAAAAGAAACCGTTTTCATTTCTGAACAGAAAGGTGAGCCATGCAATCTGAAAAAAAATATTCTGTT